>Ga0335395_10001520_pt1 | contig 14558 bp, 13 predicted proteins | sample MAT02_FD_205744 | JGI IMG/M metagenome (GOLD analysis project Ga0335395, IMG submission 205744) | Freshwater microbial communities from Lake Fryxell liftoff mats and glacier meltwater in Antarctica - MAT-02 (spades assembly) (version 2) ...
GGCCAAACTCTCGCTTCTCTCGTTCCAACGCCAAAGAATTCTGGCGGTTCCACGTTTCTTTGTCGCTTAACCGGGACCACGTTGGCTGGAATAGCACGGATAGTAAGCGGCTACACTGTTCGCTGGATTGATTGTCGGCCGGACCTGTGCCAGCGGATCTATTTCGCCAATCACACCAGCCACCTCGATGCCGTGGTGCTTTGGTCGGCTCTACCTCGCGAGATTCGAACTCTAACACGACCGGTCGCGGCGCTCGACTATTGGGGTAAGTCCCGCTTTAAACGATTTTTAGCAAAGTCTTTCAACGCGTTATTAATTGATCGCAAGGAAATCAAAGTCCATCAAAGCCCCGTAGAGCTGATGCTGCGTGAAATTGGAGATCTACACTCTCTGATTGTTTTTCCAGAAGGTGGTCGATCGCTTGATGGGGAGATGTCCGAGTTTAAAAGCGGACTATATTACCTGGCGAAGAAACGCCCCGACCTTGAGCTGATTCCTGTTTACATGGAGAATCTAAATCGAATCCTCCCACGTGGAGAAGTCTTTCCCGTCCCGTTACTGAGCTCGATCTCGATCGGAGCGCCGATTGCTCTGAAGGTTGGTGAATCGAAGGTGGATTTTCTTTCACGTGCCCGCGATTCTGTAAAGTCACTGAAGGATAGATAATCTGTAGGCCCAAATGACGAACAATATTACCGCAATCATTCTGGCCGCAGGCAAGGGCACAAGAATGAAAAGCGACCTGCCAAAGGTACTTTTTCCGGTACTTGGTCGTTGTATGATTCATTGGGTTTTGGATGCTATACAATCCGCTGGCATAACTTCAAAAACCGTTGTGGTGGGATATCGAAATGAATTGGTAGAAGAGGAATTGCGAGGTCGCTCAGGTATCCAATTCGCACTGCAGTCCCAGCAACTGGGAACCGGGCACGCAGTTCAAATGTGCCGCGAACAAATCGAAAAATCTGAAGGACCCATACTGATCGTTGCTGGTGATTCCCCTTTGATCCAAAGTTCTTCGATTCAAGACTTGATCGAAATCTTTCGTGAGTCTTCACCCAGTTGTTTATTGGGTACCCTGATCAAGAACAACCCCCAAGGGCTAGGTCGAATCATCCGAAATCCATCCGGAAATTTCCAGAAGATTGTTGAGCAAAAGGATGCGACCCCAGAAGAGCAGCAAATCTGCGAAGTAAACATGAGCACTTACCTCTTTAATCGAGACGACTTGCTCTGGTCGCTTGATCAACTTACCGATAATAATTCGCAAGCAGAATACTACCTGACTGACTGCCCCCAAAAAATCCTGGAAGCTGGTAAGCTAGTCTTAGCCAAGCCTGTGTTGAAAGCTTGCGAAGCGCTTAGTATTAACACCATAGACGAACTGGGCGCGGTGGAATCGAAGATGTTGGAACTGGGATACCAATGCGAGAGTTGAAAATTTTCTCCGGACGAGCTAATCCGAAATTGGCTCAAGATATTTGCGACTTCCTACATTTGGAACTGGGTACGATTTCTCTCGGCAAGTTCCCTGACGGGGAAAATTACTGCAAAATTGAAGACGACGTTCGTGGTCGCGATGTGTATTTAATCCAATCGACATGCCCACCAGTCAACGACAATCTGATGGAGTTGTTGATCATGATCGATTCCTGCAAACGAGCCAGCGCAGCCAGAGTGACTGCGGTCTTGCCCTATTACGGGTACGCGAGGCAAGACCGAAAAGATGAGGGTCGAGTCCCAATCACAGCGAAACTCGTCGCGAATTTGATTACTCGCGCTGGAGCGGATCGAGTCCTCGCGATGGACCTGCATGCACCTCAGATCCAGGGGTTTTTCGACGTACCCGTCGACCACCTGTACGCTGCCCCTGTCTTAACAAACCACTTTAAGAGCAAGAATTTTGCTCACGATGAAATCGTGGTTGTAAGCCCTGACGAGGGTAGTATCAAGCGAGCTATCGGCCACTCAAAGAGATTGGGTGGAAAACTGGCCATCGTCGATAAACGCCGCTCCAATGCCGTCGAGACGGAGCAGAAAAATATCATCGGGGGTCCTGTCGAAGGAAAAGTCTGCCTGATGTTCGACGATATGATTAGCACCGCTGGTTCGATCGTTGGAGCCGCCAAACTAGTCCACGAAGCAGGTGCAAAAGAAATCCACCTAGCCTGCACGCACGGTGTCCTTTGCGGACAAGCGATTCAGAAGTTAAAGGACGCCCCGGTCGACAGTATTGTGATCACTAACACAATTCCGCTCCCGCCAGAAAAACAATTCGACCGAATTGAAATTATCTCGATCGCACCCCTTTTGGCAGAAGCCATTCGTCGGATTCATAGCAACAAATCGATCAGCCAAATGTTTGGCGATCAAATGAGCAGGGAAAGCTGAATAGATTGAGCCTTATCGCTATATATTTCTATGATAGGCCAGTTCATTGGACAAATTTTCCGACAACGTCACGAGGAATCGCGCCCCATATAGGCTAGAATTCGGTATAACACTGGCTATCAACAGTCTTTGTGGGGTATATTTTCCTGGACTTCATTTGCAAGAGATGTTTTGCAAATCCAACGTTGATGGCTTTAGACGGATCTACTGGAGAGCTGAGTGAAGACTTCAGACGCAAAACCTTTAGCGGCGAAGCTTCTTTTTGAAGACCTTGTTATTGGCTGTTCCTGGCGGACTGCTAGTCGCATGATGACACAAGGAGAAATCAAAGAGTTTGCCGATCTGACAGGCGACTTCACCCCAATTCATATTGACGAACAGTATGCGTCTGAAACGCCTTTCCGTGGAATTATCGCTCACGGATTGCTGGGATTATCGATTCTGGCGGGTTTAAGTACTGTTTCCCCCAACGTGGATACCGTTGCTTTGATTGACATTAGCGGTTGGCGATTTAGAAGCCCCATTTATGTTGGCGACGAGATTCATGTGGTCACCGAAGTGGCAGACCTATGCGACCATGGGAGAAGATTCGGGCTGGTCAAATGGTATCGAAAGCTTATCAACCAAAACGGTGAAATTGTTCAGGACGGGATGATGTCGACTCTTGTAAATCGTCGATACGCCCTGTCCAACAAAGATCGCGTCGATATCCACCCAGCCTCCTCGAAGCCAGTCGCGGAGCCCGCGATGAATTCGGTAACTGCAAATGTAGTTTCGCAATCCTTGTAATGCTGGGAGGGCTAAATAGTCCAACTTCAAAATCGCTAGCTTCGGGTTAAACATCCACCCAAGACAGTCGCAGCGCGTCACCAGTGGCTAGCGCGTCACCAGTGGCTAGCGCGATCGGCTCAGTCTTGATTAAGCAAGCCGCAACCCTTGTCCTTATCGACGGTTGGCCAATTTGGGGAGTTCAGTTCGAACTACCTCAATCGCTCGAAGCACTTCCAAGTCTCGATTCCATTCGGGCAGTCCGCTCGAAGATTCTGACATCGGCGACTCTGACTTCAAATCGTCCTTGGTCGAGTCGAGGCTTACCGGGATTTTGGCCGCAGACCTTGTAGAAACCGCTTTGGGAATCTCAAACACGAGATTGGGCTGGATTCCGCGATCACTAATCGCGTTACCGCTCGGTGAGAAGAACTTAGAAACGGTTAGTCTCATACCACCATTTCCTTGATCATTATGAAAAACTCCTTGAACACTCCCTTTACCATAGGAGGTTCGGCCAACAATCAGCCCTCTTCCTTGATCCCGAATCGCTCCCGCGAATATCTCGCTCGCGCTCGCACTATCTTCGTCGATCATCACCACAAGAGGTAAATCCCAAGTTCCGCTCATGTGAGCCGAATAATTATGGTTTTCCTGCCCGTTTCTTCCTCGCGTCGAAACGATAATACCGCTCGAGATGAACATATCTGCGATCTCGACAGACGCGTCCAACAATCCGCCTGGATTCCGTCGCAAGTCAATAATCAAATTTTTTAGCCCTTGGCCATACAACTGTCGAAGGGAATCATCCACCTCGCGCGGTGTCGTCTTCTGAAAGTTTGAGATTCGAATGTAACCCGTTCTAAGCTCTTGGTCGACCATTGTCACCACGCTGACGCTAGGGACATCAACTCTTCGGCGACGAACATCGATCGTTTGAGTGGACGGTGTGTCACGTCGAAACACTAGCCTAACGACCGAATTTTCCGTTCCCCTCAGTAAATCTGCTGCGCGCTTTGCCCCCACATCGTCGACTCGAACATTATCGATCTCTAGTAGTTGATCTCCCTTTCGCAAGCCCGACTGAAAGGCAGGTCCCTCTTTGAAGACGTCGACGATCTTCAAGTCATTGCCTTCGGCCCAAAGTTCCACGCCCAGCCCAATCAGATTCCCCTCGATTTGGCCCATGATTTCCTGATACTCACCAGCCGTCAAATAGGCCGAGTAAGGATCTAGTAGGCCAACAAAACCTGCAATGTATTCGTAGACAACCGCTGTAGGAGGTACTCCAATCTGATCTCTGGCCAAAGTGGCCACGTGGCCCACCAAAGCCTTAGCCTGCGCCATGTTTGCTACCGGTCGATCGACTACTGCCTTATGCACGTTGAGCCGGAAATATTCAATCGCTTCAGGACTGACCGAAGGGCTAACATTGGTGGCGAGAAATTCTTTCTCGGTCAGAGCAACTTCCAGGAAAGCTGTCCCATTACGGAGCAAACGTTGGAAGTCGATCGGTTCGACGTAGTAGGATTGAAGCTTGTTGAGGATCTCTCCTAGCAAATCTAGAGCGACAACAGGTTGGGTTTGATCCAAAGTCATGATGAACGACTTATCTGAATATCGACGCGTTACATCAAAGTGAATCCGGACAATTTGTAATCGTCGCTGCGTGTCTGGGTACTGAGGATACTTTCGATGCGTCTTCTCGTAGTGCTGAATCGACTCTTGCCATCGATGATCTTTCTCGAGCGACAATCCCGCTTCGAGCATTTCAGTATAGCTGCTACCGCCAGCCGACTTTTCTTGCGCAACCGTTAAACCCGGACTCTGGATTGCTGTAGCGGCGATCAATGTCCAAAGGATAGCGAGACAGCGTTTGAAGTCTAAGGGCATAAACAATCGTTCCACGTTGGCAGGAGGGATGATCAGGAGCACGAAGCGATGGAGCACATCGAGACAACCAAAATCCACAAACGAGCAACCCTGTTAAATTAAACGATTCAGGATCGCTTAGGGTCTAGCTTGTAGGGAATATACGTCACATACCTTGCTCGGTCAAAGAAATGCTAGCCAACAATCTGGCGGTAGATACGGAATCTTTCGCGTGATCATTCGTTTTCCTGTCAGCCATGCCGGACACGAGGATTGTGTGGTCTTCTCGCCGATTTAACTCGACTCGATGGCTTCGCTTTTGCCGATTGCATCCTGCAAGACACGAGGAACTGTCTTCCGGTCGTTAACAACCGATCGAATCATCGCCGTAACACGGAATAGGGTAGTCCTCGTAGAGCGAATTCATCTTAGGCATGTCCAATAAGATTGTCCAGAAACAGTTATGATCCCCTACAACTCAACCTTTTATGTCAAACACAAAATTTGCTAGCGAAAAAACCGATGTTGATTTCGTAGATTGCGTGGCGAGAATCCCTCTAGCATCCGATTCGTGGGATGCTCTAAGTTTTCCTTTGCAACACGTGTATCGCCGTGTGAATAGTCTGTCTGCTATTTCATGAGCCAGTAAGCCAGTGATCCCGATCAAGGATACATAGCCATGCAATGGCGAGTCATTACAACATTATTGTGCCTGATGTGCCTCCAACTGACTGGAGCCTTTCTAGGCTGCAGAGGTTTGCCCCCAGGAATGACACGCTGGGGTGGCGGACAGTACGGGCAAGGGACAATCGAGCGGCAAAAAAATCGTGCCGTGACATTTGATCCGTACCCACTCAATGATATCGGACCGCCCGTTGTTGGAGGCCGTCCACGCGAATTCGCCAATCCACTCCCCGAAGCACAGCGCAACGAACTTACGGCTCGACCACCATCCACCTGGAATGGCTACGGGCGATAGAAATTCAACCCGGCGAATCGTCTTCAATTTGGCTAATTGGCCTGATCAATCATTGCTATCTCGACGGAATCAGCAACTGGTTTAGCCACTGTTCGGCCTGCTCGATTAGCGATGATATCCGGTCGACTGAACCACCACTTAATGGCGACCAATCTTGAAGATTCTCAGGCCTAACAATCGCAAGCGCCGCTTCGCCGATTAGGCGGTTGTCAGTCGGATTGGCTGAGACAGAGCGACAGTGGGTTGAAATCCATCGCTCGCAGCTGGTCGATAGTAATCGAACTTCGAGCGATTCGGTCGTTTGTGAGTGAAGCTCAATAGACTCCTTCATCGGATCGCAAGCTGGCACGAGAAGGTCCCTATTAGCCAAGTTGATTTCGCCGCCCCGTTTTTCCTCGATAAATTCGCTCACTAATTCGGGCCTAAACGCATATTTGGTTGCTTCCGTGATCGTTTCCGTCTTGTCCGAGGTTAATTCCGTAGCAGTCGCAAGGCTCGCTAGGAATCTGTCGGTCCAATGTTCAAGTGAATGCCGAATCCGATTCAACTCCACCGACTGATCAACAGGCAGTCCAGGTAACATCATCAAGCGTAGGCAGCGATTGCGGATATCTTCATGCGCCGTGAAAACGCTGTGTGCGATCGGGCTGGCCTCCTCGTCGATTCCGAGCCGCTCCATTGTTCTAGTCGTCGTCGCTAGAATTCGTGTGAGCATATCCGAAAGAAAGATCTCTTCCAACGTAGGCCGAATGGATTGCCAGAGTGCTACACGTTTGCTAGCTCCAACAGAATCGATCTTCAAACGATGCTGCAATAGACTTTCCTGCCAGTTGTCGAATCGCTGACGTGATCGAGTCCAATATGCATGTGTGGGTGCGGATGCAAGTCCCGTTCGGTTTGAAAGGAGCTCTGGCCACTGCCTGACATACATCATCGCAATATCAACCAACCATCGTGCATGCATAAAGGCTGCCTGTCGCAAGGTTAACGAATCTTTGAGCCCCAAAACCATCGGAGTTGGAACGGATGCAATTCGTGGACCGCCGGATACATCGAAACGCCTACTGCACTGTAACGACTATCCGCAAAGATTTGTAAGCAAACGACTTGCGGAAAAACGGCAATCTACTATCTCGCACTTCGTAATGCAAACAACGAAGTTTCACGTTGCGAAAAGACATCACTCTTCTTGTGATGTAGCACTCTGACAACAGGGCGAATCAAGAACTAACCGCCCAGCATCCGCGCCTGTCCCATTGCATCCTCCGCCATTGTGATGAACTGCTTGTCGCCTGTCCCGGCCCAAGCCCGTTGGTAGGCAACGCTGAGAGCCGTAAAGTTAAACGGCTCCTGAGGCTCTAACTCGCAAGCCCGAAGGCCATGAACAATCGCCTCGCCGTGACGCGCCATTTGAGTATAGATCCGACAAAGCAACAGGTGAGACAAAACGTGGGTTTGGTCTGCAGCGAGAGCTTGCTGCAAAACAGCTACCGCTTCCTCATTTTTACCCGCGTCTTTAAGGGCGTCTGCTTGGTCGTATAACTCGTGAACCGTTGACATGATGTAAAATTCTTTTGAACTGAAACAAATCTAATGAGGCCGATCATCGATCTGGTCAGCCTCAGACCCAGAAAACATATTTTTAGCCTATAACCTCATTTTTGTCTTGTTACCCGTCAGCGAATTATTGGAGGATTCTTGTCTATGCCTGTCGAAACAGAGCCTGCCAACCGATTACCAAAAAAATCGACAATTAAGCTCGACTGGATTTGGTTACGAAGGCTCCTTTTTTTGGTTGCTATCGTTCAAGGCTCTGCATTTTTCGCGGCCGTGATGCCTCGCGGTTGGATGGACGCTGCCTCGGGAGTTTTGCGAGTGGATTCGTTAGGCCATTCGCCTCTTGCTGGATATCTTGCGAGGCTAGCTTCTGCTCTTTATGCGCTTCACGGCTCGACCTTAGCAATTGTCGCTTGGTACCTTCCCCAATCGCTGTTCATGGTCAAACCAATCGGTATTGCAACCGTCCTTTTCGGGTTGCTGATGTATTGGATCGACATTGGGGAAGGCATGCCAACGTATTGGTGTGCCGTCGAGGGATCCGCCTTGGTCCTAGGAGGCAGCTTATTCATCGTACTTTGCTCCATTACCAATACGCAGCTACAAACACGCAGCGCAAGCTAGTGGCTCTTGACAATTAAGCCGAATCACTAGCTTGCGCTGCTTGTTGGGATTGGGAAGTTAGTCGAGCGGCAGAATGGTTTGTACTGGGAGGGAGAGGCTCCTGCCGATCCAAAGCCAAGCTCGGCAGGAGCCTCGCTCTCCCATCCGGATCACGGGCAGGTAGATATCAGTCTGCCGCCCGCCTTATTCAAGGACAATCCCTTAGCAACCTCAGGAACAACAGCGGAAGCTTATGCGGTGGATGACTGTTCTGAAAGTTGAGTTACCCGATCACCTTTTTCTTTTCAAATTCACTGACGAATTCGCCATCCGATAGGAGACTGTTCGACTTCGTGGTTGTGTTTGATGAAACCGGTACTTTAGAGGTATTGGTATTGGTAGTCTTTGGAGCGGCGGATGGGGTAGTCGATGAACCACCCAACCGGCTAGCTACTCCCGATCCTACGGAGTTGCTTGCAGTTGCGAAGGTCGGAGAGGTTTGAGACACCGAACTGGCTCCCACCAATGGCGTAGCTGAGCCATTGGACTTGTTGGCCACGACCTTCCGTATCGCGTGGGCTGCGCCAACTCCAAGGAAAACTCCAGTTCTAACGATCGAAGCTGGCTTTCCCAAAGTGATCGATGTTCGAATGGGCGATACAGTTGCCGTTGATCTAGCGACTGTTGAGCTATTGCTAGTCACCGGCGATGCGACTGCCATACGCGCTGCGGGTGCGGTAGTCGGCGCGTCAAACTTCCATCGTCCAACGATTCCGTCGTCCAAGTCGACATAGTAAAGATCGCCATCACGTCCTTGGACGATCTGCACAACGTATACAGCACCTGTCGCAAAGGTCTCTATGTTCGTTACGCGACCTGTGGCATCGATGGTGGCATTTCGCACGATTCCTTGTCCAAGATCGTTAAAGAAAAGGTTGTTCTTATACTGCGATGGGAACGTGTTACCAGTATAATAGGCCCCCATCACGATCGCGTTAATGCCGTCCGCAGCATGATTCAATGCGTACAAGGCTGGAGTAGCGACAAGTCCACTCGCATAGAAGGTTTGAGCTGCTGCAAGGTCTCTATATCCCGCGGTTCGAAGGTTGCTACCGCTACCCCCTTCGAAATACGGCCAGCCAAAGTTTGCACCTGGGCCCGCGGCGTTGATCTCTTCCCACTGCGTCCACCCAACATCTCCGACATACAATTGCCCGTTCGTCGGATTGGTTGTGATCCGAAAAGGATTGCGAAGTCCGGTTTGGTACACTTTGGATCGATTGCTGTTCAGATCCGAATTGGCAAAGGGATTGTTTGCGTAGCCTTGCCCTGTAATGGGATTGATACGGAGAATCTTGCCGGAAAGAGAATCGATCGATTGAACGCGAGTCGCTCGCGAATCAACGCTATTGTAGGACGCGCCGTCACCAATCGAAACGAACAGGGATCCGTCGGGAGAAAACGAAAGCGATCCGACCGTATGTGATTCGCTATCTGTTGGAATGAAGTCTTGGACGAACGATCCATCGGGATTCAATCCACCCTGACGAGCTGTCAAGTCACTGGTACTATTGATGAAGGCATTAAAATTATTCCAAGTGCTGTTTTTTCCAAGTAAGACCACTTCACTCCCCGGAACGAACGTGGTGTAGTTCGTTGCGGCATCCGCTGTAACGCGAATCAATCGCCCAGCACGATTACCCGGTTTGTCGGGACCGGCGAGAGCATTGTTTACGTTTTGATTGACCTGCGGCGGATCATATGTAAAGAGAAGATAGACGTAAGGGTTCGCGACAAAGTTTGGGTGGACCGCAAGATCCAGTAGTCCTCGATCACGAACGTCGTTTACCTGACTACTAATATCTACAAACAGATTAGCCAGTCGTTGGCCATCGCGAACCACCGCAACTCGACCACTTTTCTGGGCAACGTACATATTGCGACCATCTGGTGTGAAGTCGATTGCGATTGGTTGTTGCAGCCCTGAAACAACTATTTCTTGAACCAGATTTCGAACGGGTTCCGGAGGAGCGACGGTTGGTCTGTCGAGACTCAGATTCCAAGATACTAGCTCGTGTGCGTTCGAAGCGCCTCCTGTCGCTGCAGTGAAACCGAAGAAAGCTTGATTGCCCAGAATTGTTGCCAAGTCGACCGAAACGGTTGCTACGGGTGTAGTTGGCTTCGTCATTCCTGAAGACAGATAGAACGCCAATAAATCTCCATCGCCGTTGTAGTCGACCCAAACGTTGAAGGGAGTACCGCTATTGAAGTCAATCGTTGACGTTGTTGTCTTCAAAGAGTTAACGAGAACGCCATTGACCCAAATCGACGTATGATTGTTGTTGATTTCGCCCGGGTTCTGCCAAGTATCAAACTCGATTGCTAGGCTCTTGATGATCCCTTCGTATCCGAGACCTCCACCTACATTTCCAAGGGCCGTCAGGCCTGCCGCCGAATTTTGAATGACAAAGGTCATTCCATCGGCTCCCGCAGCGCCTCCAGTCGCTCGCATTTGAAAACGCGTCTGAAACGAAGTGTCTACGTTGATGGGAATGGGTGTGCTATAAAACGCAGACCCTCGCTGGGCTGGTGTATTGGGTGTTAGCTGCAACACGTTTCCGATCACACGAGTGCTTCCATTAATCGACAGTCCCGTTGCAATTGGAAAGGAATTGTAATTCGGAAGAAACAAATCATCGTCGGTAATTGTTATGGTAGCCGTTCTCGGAGCAAGTAACGTGGCCCCACCGGTAGGGTTCTCGACAACAAAGCTGAACGTTTCTGGGGCTTCACGAAGCGTGTTATTAAGGATTGGAATGGAAACAGTCTTTCGCGTTTCACCTGCTCCGAATCGAATTGTACCGTTGCTAGTCACGTAATCTTGCCCTGCGACAGCCGTGCCATCGTTCGTTTTGTATTGTACTGCGACAGCACCATCACTTCCGGACGATCGTACCACAGTTACATTGATGGCCGATACACCCTCTCGCACCGCGTAGATGCTGCTTTCAATTCCCAAATTACCGGGATTCGCGACTCTCGCGTCGTACTGAAAATAGCCGTTGGTATCCAACCGCTCGGATTGCCAGAATCCTCCTGCAAATCCGCCAAGCGTCGATTGATAAGTTGCATTGGAGAAGACTGACGGAGCCTCTGATTCGTATTCTTGGCCATCGACGATAATCTTGTCAACCAGCAGATTATTGTCGATTGGAGGAGCGTATAGATCATTCGTAAAGCCGACTCGAATTTGACTAGCAACCACCGAGACAGGCGACCGATAAAGGAATTCGTTGAACTGGCGACTGCGCGAATTACCCCCAACTCCACTCCAAGCCGCAACTTCTCGACCATCGATTTGAAGTGTCATACGTTCGTTACCTGTTTCGCCCGCAGCGATGATCTGAATCAATGAACCGTCATTCACCGCATACTGAAAATAACCATTGGAATGGAGCATTTCGGACTGACGAAAGCCTGGCTGAATTCCATCTTGTGGTAGCCATGTACCCGTTGAGAAGACGTTTGAGGCCTCGGACTGGTAAGTCGTGCTGCCAATCACGATCCGGTCTACAAGGAGATTCCGATCCTTTCCGGCTGGAACATAAAGATCATTCGTGAACGCAACGCGAATACGATCGGCTGTAAGAGGAGTCGACGAGCTATAGCTAAACGCTTGAAACTGTCTGTTAGCCACACTGCCACCAACATTAGGCCATGTTTGAACGACTTGCCCATCAACTTGCAACTGCATGGCTTCTTCGTTCGTTTGCCCCGATGCATAAATTGTCACCATTGAATCTGCGGCAAAGTAGTCGCGTCGCTCCAAGGACTCGATCGAGAGTTGTCGTTTTAATGATCGGCGATGGCTGAGGGCCTTCTTCGTTTTCATGAATTGCCGTTGCGATCGAGCATCTGTTCGTAATAGTACCGAAATGATTTGAAGGACCATAGAAACATCCAAAAAATGTAAAACTAAGTAAATCGACTATTTTGAAGATAGCGCACGTTAAGTTGATCACTCTAATCAATCAAAAACAGAAAATAACGCCAATCCTCGCTGATCGCCAGTTTTTTTGAATGAGGGCCGACTGCCCGAGGCTCGCAAAATGCGGAACTCTACAGGCAAGTATCTTCCCCAATCACCATCGATTTGATAGGTTGCCGCCGCCCGCTGCGATGACGGCCCGCAAGCTTCCCTCGCTTGAAAGCCCGGCGACGCGACTTTGAAACGCATCCAGGTCGGTAAACGATTCAGGATTCCAGCCTCGCGATCGCATTTCTTCAAGAAGGCGACCGATCAGCTCGAGGGCGTGTCTGGCCCCAATCTTAGGATTGTGCAACACAACGATTGAACGCGATTCCATGGCGGCTTTTCGATATTCAGACATACCGGTATAGACTAACTGATCCATTTCATATGCAACCTCGGAAAAGCTTACCAAGTTTACCGGACCGGCATGAGCACAATTGGATGCATGGGATACTTGTCATCCTCCGAAAAGACTTTTGTTAAGTTGTTCTTTACAACCAACAATTCGCGCCAGCCGAGGGAGTAAAAACCCGTGCCTCGTCTCTCGATCGTTATCCCCCATGTTTCCTCACCCCGCGTCGAATCGACGAGAGGTAAAGAAATCTGTTTTCAGAACGACTCAGCTTTAGAGTCGACCATGCTTTCGGTACTGGAAAGCCAACCGCCCGACAGCGAAATCGTTGTAACGCATAGCGGTGATTATAGTGATCCCTATCGTCTTGGCGGCAATGAAGTTCGCATGATTGATGTGGGTGAGGGCGCTGGGCTTGCAGAGATTCTAAACGCTGGACTATCTCAGTCTTGCGGAACGATCGTCCATACGCTTTTACCTGGGTGTATCGTGGAGGAGGGTTGGACGTCCGCGGCTATGGAACAATTCCGAACGCCCCAAATCTGCAGTGTATCCATAAGAGTCTCGGCCGCAGATGCAAAAGATAAAGATTACCTCGCCATCGACCCTACATGGTTGCCGAGACGAACTTGGTTGCACCAGGGCGATTCGGGGGCTCCTGGTATAGCTTCGTTGTGCGGCGGATTTTACCGTCGTCGTGCACTAATCGCGACTAGCGGTTGGCTCGGCACGCCAGAAGAATCCGTCGCGAGAGAGTCTGCCGAAGCCGAGCTGGCGATGCTGTTTAATGCCCTAGGCCTTATCGGAGTCTGTGAGCCGGAGTCGATGATTGTCGCCCCGAGGCGAGTCATCGAAGGAAAAATGGGTGGCTACGCCCTTGGGCACGATGCAGGCCGGCTCGCGGTCGCGTTTGCGGAATTACATGGTGAGTCGTCTGAGCCGGAAAGTCTTGCAAGTCGTATTGGTCATTTGGCAGGCGGGCTGCTTAGCCCCAAAAGCGTTGCAGAACGCCTTGGTTGGGTCCTTGGAAGTACTGATCGTTCGCTCCTAGCCGATATTCGGTGGCGACTCGCACGAGCTCAAATGGAGCTATCCGGTCAACCTTTGCTACCGACGATGAAAATCGCCGCTTAGGTTATTTCAGAAGTCTTATGACTTCTGCTATCCGCACAATTTCCCATTCCTAACCTGGACAAGGAACTGTCCTGGAATCATTTCCCAATACCAACACGCGACGCAAGCTAATGAAACAGCTTAATCGTCAAGAGCCACTAGCTTGTGATTTTTGAAGTTGCACATTATTAGTGCCGAAGATGCGACAGCCTCCTGCCGGGGACGATATTCCTCGGCAGCATCATTTAAATTGGGTTTCAAGCCCCGAAGGGGCGACAGCAATCACCGCTGTCGCCCCTTCGGATCTCGGGAATTCTAATATAGAACAAGAAGAAAAAGCTTGCGTGCGATAATTGCTAAGCAATCGCCAGTGGGTTGCGAGACTGCTCCAAAGTTCCTCGGGTTACTCCAAGCCGATTCTCGGCTCGCAAAGCTCTCCAAACTTCGCCACCTGAAGTTTCACCTGCAATCAATCGCTGGTAAAGAGAGATGATACGGGTCAGTTCCTCTTGTGGCGCATCATTTAGCAACTCGATACGAAAATGCCTAACGCCTCGTTTGATCAGACCGTCGACCGCTTCAGCGCCGCTCTGAGCGACACCGTTATAAAGCGTATTTCGGCATCCTATATCGGCATGCAAAACGTGTTTTACTCCTATACGATCCTGCAGCTCAACCACGTGGCGATCGCATGGACGTCCACAGTTTCCTTTATTTGTACCAGGCGATAACACGGTACAGAAAACGCAATGCTCCATATGGAACATCGGCATGTGCTGGTGGATGACGACTTCCAACTCACTTCCCGGCATCCCTTCAAGGAGCTGGTTCAGTTGATCTCGATTTAAATCGTACGAAGCCGTAATTCGATCTGCTCCTTGCTCAATCAT
>Ga0335395_10001521_pt1 | contig 14542 bp, 9 predicted proteins | sample MAT02_FD_205744 | JGI IMG/M metagenome (GOLD analysis project Ga0335395, IMG submission 205744) | Freshwater microbial communities from Lake Fryxell liftoff mats and glacier meltwater in Antarctica - MAT-02 (spades assembly) (version 2) ...
TAGCATTTTGCGCTCACGCTATTTTAAATCCCAACGAATTGTTAGTTATACCCAATGCTCTCGAAGACGATCGCTTTGCCGGCAATCCGCTAGTAACTTCCAATCCAAATATTCGGTTTTATGCTGGCGCGCCGCTAGTAACTCCTGACGGTTTCCCGATCGGCACTTTGTGCGCGATAGATACAATTCCGCGCCATCTCACCCCAGAACAATTAGAAGCGCTGCGGACGTTAGGAAGGCAAATTATTAACCAAATGGAGTTGCGAATTAATTATTCTAAATTAAAGCGCGCCCAGAGCCGGCAACAACAAGTTGAAGCAAAACTCCGTTCTACTGACGAGCAAATTGTCAATTTTTTAGAAGGAATGAGCGATGCTTTTTTGGCTTTAGACCTCCAGTGGCGGTTTACTTATGTCAATTACAAAGCATCGCAATTTTTGCGGCGTGCGCCGGAAGAACTTTTTGGGAAAAATTTTTGGGAAGAGTTTCCCGATTTAATAAGTTCGGTATTTTATGAAGAGTGTCATGAAGCTGTAGCAAAACAAGTGGGAGTGAGTTTTGAGAAATATTATCGTCCCTTAAAACTGTGGTTGGAAGTCCGGGCTTTTCCCAGTCACGATGGCATTTCTGTATTTTTTCACGACATCAGCAAGCGCAAACAGATGGAATGTGCACTCAGGAAACAACAGAGAAAAACTGAAATTTTACTGCTAAATATTCTGCCAGAACCCATCGCCAACAGGTTGAGGCGCGAACCGGGGGTAATTGCAGACAAGTTTGAAAAAGCCACTATTCTTTTTGCTGACTTGGTGAATTTTACCCAAATTTCTACCACTATGCCCGCGACTCAATTAGTATATTTACTGAATGAAATTTTCTCAATTTTCGACCAACTCAGCGAGAAGCACGGGTTAGAGAAAATCAAGACGATCGGGGACGCTTACATGGTAGCGGGCGGTATTCCGATTGAACGCCCAGATCACGCTGAGGCGATCGCCGAAATGGCACTGGATATGCTAGTAGCAATTAAGGAATTAAATGTGAAGCTAGAGGCGAATTTTGATATCCGCATCGGGATTAATAGCGGCCCGGTGGTGGCGGGGGTAATCGGCACTAAAAAATTCATTTACGATCTCTGGGGAAATGCGGTGAATACAGCCAGTCGCATGGAATCTCACGGCATCCCCGGCCGCATTCAAGTTAGTTTCTATACTTATGATTTGCTGTGCGATAAGTATGAATTTGAAGAGCGTGGCTTGATTGAGATTAAGGGTAAAGGACAAATGCGGACTTATTTCCTGACGGGCAGGAAAACCGCAAGGGAGATGGAAATAGTCGGAGATTAAATGTAGTGCAGTAGGGTGCGTCAGAAGCGTAAAATTTTTGCGACAAATTCACAATATCATTCTGACGTACCAACTAATGAATGGTGCGTCAGTGAAGTAGGGTGCGTCAGAAGCGTAAAATTTTTGCGACAAATTCACAATCTCATTCTGACGCACCAACTAATGAATGGTGCGTCAGTGAAGTAGGGTGCGTCAGAAGCGTAAAATTTTTGCGACAAATTCACAATCTCATTCTGACGCACCAACTAATGAATGGTGCGTCAGAATGAGATTTTTGGTGAGTGAAGTAGGATGCGTCAGAAGCGTAAAATTTTTGCGACAAATTCACAATCTCATTCTGACGCACCAACTAATGAATGGTGCGTCAGAATAAGATTTTTGGTGAGAATTGAGAATTATTTTGCCTGACGCACCCTACGGCTAAGACTTCAAAGTACCTGAACAATCAGTGAAGTAGGGTGCGTCAGAAGCGTAAAATTTTTGCGACAAATTCACAATCTCATTCTGACGCACCAACTAATGAATGGTGCGTCAGAATAAGATTTTTGGTGAGAATTGAGAATTATTTTGCCTGACGCACCCTACGGCTAAGACTTCAAAGTACCTGAACAATCAGTGAAGTAGGGTGCGTCAGAAGCGTAAAATTTTTGCGACAAATTCACAATCTCAGAACTGACGCATCAACTAATGAATGGTGCGTCAGTTCTGAGATTTTCGGTGAGAATTGAGAATTATTTTGCCTGACGCACCCTACGGCTAAGACTTCAAAGTACCTGAACAATCAGTGAAGTAGGGTGCGTCAGAAGCGTAAAATTTTTGCGACAAATTCACAATCTCATTCTGACGCACCAACTAATGAATGGTGCGTCAGTGAAGTAGGGTGCGTCAGAAGCGTAAAATTTTTGCGACAAATTCACAATCTCATTCTGACGCACCAACTAATGAATGGTGCGTCAGAATGAGATTTTTGGTGAGTGAAGTAGGATGCGTCAGAAGCGTAAAATTTTTGCGACAAATTCACAATCTCATTCTGACGCACCAACTAATGAATGGTGCGTCAGAATAAGATTTTTGGTGAGAATTGAGAATTATTTTGCCTGACGCACCCTACGGCTAAGACTTGAAAGTACCTGAAAAATTAGGCCCGATCGCCTGCCAAGTGAAGTAGGGTGCGTCAGAAAATTTTTGCGACAAATTCACAATCTCATTCTGACGCACCAACTAATGAATGGTGCGTCAGAATGAGATTTTTGGTGAGAATTGAGAATTATTTTGCCTGACGCACCCTACGGCTAAGACTTGAAAGTACCTGAACAATCAGTGAATTAGGGTGCGTCAGAAGCGTAAAATTTTTGCGACAAATTCACAATCTCATTCTGACGCACCATTCATTACTCATTCTGACGCACCAACTAATGAATGGTGCGTCAGAATAAGATTTTTGGTGAGAATTGAGAATTATTTTGCCTGACGCACCCTACGGCTAAGACTTGAAAGTACCTGAAAAATTAGGCCCGATCGCCTGCCAAGCAAAACAACAGTAACAGATGACCAAATCAGATTATGCTATACACAGAGAGAGATATCCGAGCAATCCCAAGCGCGGTACTCGACGTTATAAAAATACTAAGTTGAAGTCCTCGGAGCCTTTAATATGGTTCAATTTCATATTCAAACAGATAGCGAAATCCCTGCATCCACACAACTATTCAATCAAATCAGGTTTGCGATCGCCTCGCGCCAGTTTCCGCCCGGACACCGCTTGCCGAGCACCAGACAACTAGCCATGCAGACGGGTTTGCACCGCAACACCATCAGCAAAGTTTACCGACAGCTCGAAAATACCGGACTTGTAGAAGCCCAAGCCGGATCGGGGATTTACGTCCGCGCTCAAGGCCACGAAGGCGGCAGTAAACTCAAATCCCCGATCCTCAATGAATACCCGCTTGCTAACAGAATTGTGCAAGAAAGTATGGATCAACTGCTGGGACAGGGCTGTACGCTCAACCAAGCCAGGGAATTATTTTTGGCCGAAATTGACTGGCGGCTCAGGTGCAGCGCCCGAGTCGTCGTCACAGCCCCCGCAGAAGACATCGGCGTGGGCGAGTTGATGGCGAAAGAACTGGAACAAGCTTTGCGGATTCCGATACAGTTGGTGGCGATGGAAGAGTTGGCTACTTTTATCGATCAAATCTCTTCGGGAACTGTAATCACGAGTCGCTATTTTATCGGACAAGCAGAATCCATCGCAGCACCCCGTTCGGTGCGAGTCATTCCCGTAGACATCTACGACTACGACCAGGAAATCCAGCTTGTGACGGGTTTACCGAAAGACAGTTATTTGGGTTTAGTCAGTTTGAGCCCGGGAATGTTGCGATCGACCGAAGTGATCATCCACAGCATCCGGGGCGAGGATTTGCTGGTGATGACGGCTTTGCTGTCGGATGCCTACAAGATTAACTCGATCGTGCGATCGGCGAGAACAATTTTCTGCGACCAACCGAGCTTTGCTACAGTAAAAGCGGCCATTAACGCTGCCAGAGAGGATATTATTCGTCCCCCGCAACTGATATGCTCCGAAAATTACATCGGCTCTAAGTCGATTAATTTGCTCAAGCGCGAGTTGGGCTTGGGGTGACGAAGGAAGAAGGAAGAAGGAAGAAGGAAGAAGGAAGAAGGAAGAAGGAAGAAGGAAGAAGGAAGAAGGAAGAAGGAAGAAGGAAGAAGGAAGAAGGAAGAAGGAAGAAAAACAATTCAACTTTTTTAAGTTACCAATCCCAATCCCCAATGCCCAATCCCAATGCCCAATGCCCTGTTTGGCCAATGCCCAATGCCCAATCCCAATGCCCTGTTTGGCCAATGCCCAATGCCCAATGCCCAATGCCCAATGCCCATTACCAATTAGAGTTATCCATGCCAATTGAAATCCAACCTTCAATTAATGTGAAAACCGCGATCGAAAGCCGACGGGCCGCGCGCAGTTTCAAGCCCGATCGAATTCCCCCAGCTATATTGGCAGAGATTCTGCGCTTGGGAGTGCGATCGCCCTCCGGTTACAACTTGCAGCCTTGGCGGTTTATCGTACTTGAAGACCAAGCCAGCAAAGAAAAATTAAAAACTTGCGCCTTCGACCAGCGCCAAGTGGTAGAAGCCCCAATCGTGTTAATCTGTTGTGGCGATCGGCGCGCCGCCGGGCCAGAAAACACCGAAGCCGTCATCGAATTGGGCAAAGCCGCCGGTGGAATGAATGAAAATTTAGCCGGTTATATGCGCCAAGCAATCCCGCAATTTTTCGAGCACCGTCCCAGTTTCGAGTCCCTAGAAACTTGGACAAACAGACATACAATGCTCGCAGTAGCTCACTTAATGATTGCAGCTCAAAGTTTTGGAGTAGACAGTTGTCCGATGGAAGGTTTTATCAGCGCTAAGGTGAAAGAAGCTTTTCAAATTCCTGAAGAAGTAGATGTTTGCTGTTTGCTACCGCTTGGTTATGCAGCAGAACCTTTCAAACAATACGGCGGGCGTTTTGATGTGACTCAAGTTTATTACAGCGAAACCTATGGAAAAGGGTTGCAAATTGAAATTTGAAAGTTAAAATTTGAGAGTTAAGATTTGAGAGTTGAGATTTGAAGGAGTCGGTACAATTTCAAACAAATCGGAACTACCGACTATTTCGCAATTTAGCCATCCGAAATCGCAATCCGAAATCTAAAATCTAAAATCTAAAATCGCAAGTGGTGAGAGCAGAAAGAGGAACCAAGTATGACAGTAGCAGCACGACAAAGCAAGGCACAAATTCTAGAAGTAAAGTTGCAGAAGCACTTACAAGCAGCCGGATTAAAAACATTACCGCTTTATATCAGTTGCGATTTTAGAGATGACTCTTTAACGGTTGTCGGAGAACACCCGCGAAGTGTAGTTATCAAAGCAAAACCGACTTTTACGGTGCTAGAAGCGGCAATTCTCGAAATAGAACCAGAATCTATTGAACAGATTGGACTTTGCCTAAAAATTACCGGACAAAAACAGCCCTATGCTTTCCATTCTTTTACCATGCACAACCCTGTTTTGTCAAGACCCAGAACAGTGGAAGTGCGAAAGAAAGTTGAGGAAATACCCGCAGCAGAAACGGCGATAGTGCTAGCAACAAATGCGGCAGAGACGGCGGATGCAGGGGAGGAAATGTCGTTAGAAACAGATATTAAAGAGCAGGGAGATCATGAATATTTTCCTGATTCGTCTGAGAGTTCCAACAATTCCGATCCGATCGCCTTTAAGGTAGCTACAATTCCGGGAGATTTTGCAGAAAATCCCTTCAATCCGCTAGATATGGAAGCGGTAACAGTTTCTCAAACACCAAAGCATTCACCGTGGGCGCTGCTGGCGGCGACAGGAATTGTCAGCTTGGCGGCGATAATTTTGGCGGGGGGTTATTACCTGCTGAGCCGCCCCTGTGTCATCGGAGAATGCCCTGCACTAGCTAATGCTAAACAGTTGAGCGACAATTCGATCAGGACGCTGAAAACTTCAAAGGTTGCTAACAGCCCCGAAGAAGCGCAGGAACAGGTAAAAGGGGCGATCGCCCTTTTGGAACCGATTCCAGCTTGGTCAATTCATCGCGGCGAAGCTCAAACCGCCCTGGAAAAATACCGCCAGCAAAGTCAGAATGTAAACTCTGCGATCGATGGCGCGCGCCTCGCAGAGTCAGCAGCCAGGAAAACCGGAAAACCTCCTTATTCTGCCGAGAGTTGGCAGGAAGCGCAAGCTCTGTGGCAAAGCGCGATCGCCCAACTCGGAGAAATCCCCAGAGACAGCCCTGTTTATCCCTACGCTCAGAAAAAATTCAAGGAATACCGGAAGAATTTAGCCACAGGAAACAAGCAATTAGGCACAGAAAAACAAGCCGAAGAAACGTTGCTCGAAGCCAAAAATACAGCTCAAATAGCAGAAGCTCGGGAAGCAGTAGCTCAGACAGCCGAAAGTTGGATTCAAGTGCAAGCTGGTTGGGAAAAAGCCCTGGATATAATATCAGAAATTCCCAGCAACACGCAATCTTACCAACAAGGTAAACTGCTAGTTCCGAGATACGAAACGAAGCTTTCCCAAGCTCGCGAGCGCAAAAATATTGAAGGAATTTCGGAAAATGGCTACACTCAAGCAGTGAGTTTAGCAGCGGAAGCGCTGATTTTTGAGGGCAAAAACCAATGGTTTAAAGCATCGGAATACTGGCGGAGAGCTTTGAGTTATGCCGAGCAAGTTCCGGCGGCGACTGCTTATTCCCAGAAAGCCAAACCGCTGATTGATTCCTACACAAAATCATTGGAGCAAGCAGAAGTCAAGTTGAAGGAAGAAAGGAATATGCAAAAAGCGCGCGCGGATTTAGATAAAACTTGCAAAGGTAAGCCGAAGATTTGCGACTATACTGTTAGCAAAGATTTGATTGCGGTGCAGATGACTTCCGATTATGTGCAGAAACTGCAACAAACTTTCATCCAAGCGGAAAACAAGAAGGCTCTGAAGACTCGTCAAGCTGTGGAAAAGCACGTTGAAACGTTGCAAAAAGCTTTGGAGGCGATCGCCGAAAACGCAAAAATTCCGATGCAGGTTTACGATGGCGATGGTAAGCGGATTGCGAGCCACGAACCGAAGTAATTGCGTTGAAGTGTGTTGAAGTTGCTCGTTACCAGGCTCTGCCTGGTAATGCAGATCCGGAGGCTCTGCCTCCTTTGATATGGCAACTTAACAGTTTTTGTAGGGTGTGTCGCCCTAGAAAATTCCTAAAGTGCGATCGATAATCTCATGGCGACGCACCTTACACAATAATCGAGACAACAAGCCAAAAAAATATTTTGTAGCAAGATTTTTGACAAATAGTATTAAATGTGTAACAGCTCACTAACTCGGCAATCAAAAAATATAAAAGGATGTTAGCCATCAAATGCTACAAAAGGTAAAACTTCATAACTTCAAAAGTCATCAAGATACAGAACTTAATTTTGACAATTCACGCTTACACGCACTCGTAGGACAAAACAGTTCTGGTAAAACATCAGTTTTGCAAGCATTGCATTATCTCAGTCGGCTTGCTAATTCATCATTTGCAAATATTTTTCAGTATGAAAGAGCGCCTCAATTTATTACAACAATTGGGCAAAATAATATGTCTGTTACTGTAAGTGGTTTTTGGGGATACAAAGATCCGAAGGATTGGGAAGCTTCCTATAACTGGCAGCAACAAAACGTTAATCCTCCTTGGTTTCCGACAGCATCATGGAAAGTCGATGGAGATCCGGGAAATGTGCAAGGATGGTCAAGTTCGCTAAGGGATGCTCAATATCCAATTCCCCAATCTTTGAGATACTCAGTTCATCTTAAGCTAGTAGCTACTAATCTTGCCAAAGCAGCTTACAGCGATGCAATTACCCCGCGAGTTGAGTTCGATGGTTCAGGCTTAGCACCTACCTTAGACTATCTTCGTGACGAAGCTCCAGATAAGTTTCAATCTTTACAAGAAATGTTGAAACGGATTGTACCAGGTGTACGCGAAGTAGGCGTGAAACGAGCTAAGGTTATGGTAAATCGCCAACGCTTAATCGAAGTCGATGGGAAATCTATCTCCTACGAAGAAAGTCAGGAAATGACAGGGCAAGAAGTTGTCCTAGATATGAATACTGGTAAGCGCATTCCAGCCCATGCGATTAGCGAAGGAACAATGCTCGCTCTCGGATTACTGACTGTTTTGATAAATCCAACTCAACCTAATTTAGTGTTATTAGATGATGTCGAACAGGGACTACACCCAAAAGCGCAACGAGAATTAATCGCTGTTTTCAAGGAAATTATTCAACAAAACAACAACCTGCAAATTATTTTTTCAACCCATTCTCCTTACATTGTGGATGAACTTACTCCGTCTCAAGTCCATGTATTAAGTAACAATAACTCCGGTGTGACTCGTTGTAAAAGATTAGATGAACATCCTGATGTCGAATGGGCAAAACAAACTTTAACCACCGGAGAATTCTGGGATGCGGAGGGAGAAGATTGGGTGGTTGCAGGAGAAGTCAATGATTGAGTTTGTGGTGATTGTCGAAAGTAGCGCCGACGCACGAACCGCTACTAAATTAGCCGATCGCATTTTAGTACAAAAAATTGATTGGTTAGAACCTGAGATGCTGCAACATCTATATCAATGGAGTGGTTTAGAAGCTGAAACAGACAATTCTTGCTGGAAAAACATCGATGATATAACTAAACGTCTTGCCGATCAATTCAATTTTCCCACCATCAGATCCAATGGAAAATTCAAAAGTGATGGTCAATCAGCTAATAAAATCATCAAGTTAATCAGCTTTCTACAATACAAACAAAAAAGAGAGATTAAAGCTGTTATTTTCATCCGTGATTTAGACAATCAACCTGAGCGAAGAAAACATATCGAGCAAGTACGTTCAGAACAGATAAATCAACCACCTAAATTAGCAATTATTATTGGTACAGCCGACAAAATGCGGGAAGCCTGGGTTTTGAATGGGTTTATTCCATCTAATCCAGAGGAAAAACAAATTCTTCAAGAGATAACGACGGAATTGACGTTTAATCCTTGTAATGAGTCACACAGACTGCGCTCTAATTCATTGGAAGAACCCGATCGTATTAGAAATCCTAAAGTAGTTGTCGAAAAGCTAACAGATGGCCAAATGGAGCGCGAACAACAGTGCTGGGAAGAGACGAATCTGGAACATCTGCGAGAAAAAGGTGTTCAGACAGGGTTAACAGCTTATATTTGTGAAATCGAGGAACGATTAATTCCAATTATTTTAAAGGAGTAAAGTTTATACAGGACACGGCATTGCCGTGTCCCTAACCGATATCATCGATATTTCCAGCAATTTCATCCCCAGTCAATCCCGCCTGAAAAACTTGTTGTGCCGTCAAATTCAACTCTGGAAAAGTTGGCGACTCAATCCTATCATTTCCCCGAAACAAACTCACCTCATACTCGCCGTCAACCAACTGATAAACCGATATCGTTGGTTGTTTGGGATTGCCAATAAACCTGCGGCCACCCAACCCGAGATAATCCAGAATCCAATATTCAGGAATCCCGATTAGTTCGTATTCGCCTACTTTTTTGATGTAGTCATCTTGCCAATTCGTGCTAACTCCTTCAACAACGAGCGGAATCGATGCGCCTTGAGTCGCAGTCGAGAACTTTTTCCACAGAGGTTCTGATGCTAAACTTGGGCGATTTAAGATGAGAACGTCAGGTGAATAAGCTGATTTGTTTTCTGGTGGCTTAACTAATGCTTGTTTGGGGATGAAGTACGGAAGGTTTAGCTTGACAAATTCAAGAGTTAACTCTGAGCCTAAAAAACCGATAATTTCTTGCTATTTTCCCGGTGGCTGAGCGATTTCAACAATTACTCCGTTGTACAGTTCGTAAGGTCGGCTTTCTGGTTTCCATTCGGCAAACTCTTCAAAGATTACTGGTTGATTTGGAGTTTTAATCATGGTAAATTATCCCGATATCTTGTCCTGTAAATCAATCATAATTATTGTAGGGGCGGGTTCACCGACAATCTTTAATGTCAGTCCTAGATTCCCTAAACCCGCCCCGACTAGATATTTATGTACAGATTATATGAGTTGTCAGTTATCAGTCATTGGGGCGGGGCGGGTTTATGAGATTTATCATTTTTATCGGAGATGTTGGTGAACCCGCCCCTACGATAATTCGGGTTAATTTATATTCTATCTGGTGTTCCCAATTACCAATTACTAATTCCCAATTACCATTTGATCAATTGTGCGTCTTGATTGAAAAACTTCCGAGACAATCCCTCAGTCAATAACAGAGTTGCGATTACAGTTGCCAGCGCTAACACAAACATAATCAAAATCTGGTAAGATGCTGCATCAAGAGGACTGACACCGCTCAGCATTTGACCTGTCATCATTCCGGGTAAAGTTACTATTCCTACCACTGTCATTGTATTTAAGAGCGGGATTAATCCAGCTTTGATGGCATCTTTGCGGTATTGTTTTACTGCTTGCTGTGGCGTTGAACCTAAACTTAAATGGGTTTCTATTTCTAACTGGCTGCTATTAACTGTACTCACAAGTCTTTCGCCGGCGATCGCCCCAGAGTTCATCGCATTGCCCAAAATCATCCCCGCTAAGGGAATCAGGTATTGCGGTTCGTACCAAGGGTCAGGTTGCAAAATTAGCAAGTTTGTATAGGCGAGAGTCAAGGCCGTACTGATAAAAATTGAACCCCAAACTAAGGGCAGTAAGTTCTTGATTTTTTTGCTGATGCGGTTGCTGGCAACCATGCTAGCAGTTGTTAGCATGATTGCTAAAACTGCTAAAACCAGCCAAGGATTTTTCCCCTCGGGGTCAAATATGACTGCGAGCACGTATCCGACTAAGATTAGCTGGATCAGGGTGCGCCCCGCCGCGATCGCGATCGCCCCCTCCAGCCCCAATCCCTGCCACGCCGAAAGCCCGATCGCGATCGCCACCATCCCCAAAGCCCAACCCAAATCTGTAAAATCTAGCAGAATTAACACCGGCCCACCCTTTAGATAACGTGATTCTTTGCCTGTCCAAATATAAGATATTTGAATAAACGTTTCTGGGAAACAGTTTTGCTGCAAGAATTTGCTTTGATAATGCTTGAAATTTATGGTGTGAAGAGTGAATAATGTTCCCCCCCTCGACTTAACCCGCCAATACGCGCAGATTGGCGACGAGATAACCGCTGCGGTGCAAAAAGTGCTTGCCTCTGGCGGCTACGTAGGCGGCCCGGCCGTTAAGAGTTTTGAACGAGAGTTCGCCGACTACACGGGAGTTTCCGAGTGCGTTGGCTGTAACTCCGGCACGGATGCGCTGATTTTGGCATTGCGAGCTCTCAAAATTGGCCCCGGCGATGAAGTGATTACCACTCCTTTTACCTTTTTTGCTTCGGCTGAGGTAATTAGCGCCGTCGGCGCGACTCCAGTATTTGTCGATATTGACAGCGAGACTTTTAATCTGGATGTCGAACTCCTCGAAGCGGCAATTACCGACAAAACCAAGGCAATTATGCCAGTGCACATCTTCGGCCAACCGGTAGACATGACTCGGTTGATGGAAATTGCGACTCGACACAATTTAGCCGTAATTGAAGATTGCGCCCAGTCTGTCGGGGCCCAGTGGCAGTCTCGAAAAGTCGGCAGCATTGGTCATGTTGGCTGCTTCAGTTTTTATCCGACCAAAAATTTAGGCGCTTGCGGTGACGGTGGCGCGGTGACGACAAATGATCCAGCCCTCGCAGCTTCGATGCGAATGCTCAAAGAACATGGACAGTCTTCTAGATATTTCTACGAAGAAATCGGATACAACAGCCGTTTAGATGCCCTGCAAGCGGTGATTCTCAGCATTAAATTGCGGTATCTCGACAGTTGGAACGCGCAGCGGCAGGAGAAAGCGGCACTTTACAGCGAATTTCTCTCCCGCGTGCCCGGAGTTGCCGTCCCCAAAGAATTGCCGTTCGCAAAAGGAGTTTGGAATCAATACACGATCCGGCTGACAAGTCCAGAAGAGGCGCAAAATCCCTCTGGCGATTTTCGAGATTGGATGCGGGCTCAGTTGCAGGAAGCTGGCATCGGTTCTATGGTTTACTATCCGTTACCTTTGCACCTGCAACCTGTTTACAAATCTTTGGCCTATCAAGCAGGTCAGTTGCCAAAGGCTGAGCAAGTTTGCGGCCAAGTCTTGTCTTTGCCGATGTTTCCGGAACTGTCGAGGGATCAACAAGAGCGGACGATTTATGGTCTGAAAGATTGCTTGGCAAAGGCCGATCGCATCCGGTAGCTTTGGTGCGATGGCATCAGCGAGGGAAATGCAGGAGGAGAAAAGAATTGCAGGGTTGCAGTGCTGTGAGAATGTGCAGCGGTCAGGCAGAGCTGTTAAGTATTTTGACCGATCACTTGTACTTTTATGTACTATATTTAATGAAAAGAAACAAATTTAGGCTAGCAATCCGCCTCGAACGGGTGCATTTTCCGCTCGCCTAAAACTTGCAATGCGATCGGTCAATGATGAAGAAGGAAGAAGGAAGAAGGAAGAAGGAAGAAGGAAGAGCGAAGAAGGAAAAAGCGTTAATGTTTTAACTTTTTGCTGACGATGCCCGATGCCCGATGCCCGATGCCCGATGCCCGATGCCCGATGCCCAATTCTCAATTTAACCTGCAATTTTCATAAAATAAGAGGAAAATAAACGAGTGCCTCAGTATCAATTCACTCAGGCTAGACGCTACGATCCACAAGCGATCGCTAAATATTACCGCAACCGTCCTTGGAAAGCAATTTGGCGAGCAATTACCGTTATTTGGTCTTTTGCCGGCTTCGTGCTGGGGATGCTGTGGGACAGTTGGCAGCACGAAGCCGCAGCACACCAGCCGGAACGCGCCACCCACCTTCGACAAATACTCACTCGCTTGGGCCCCACTTTCATTAAAGTCGGCCAAGCCCTTTCTACCAGACCGGATTTAATTCGCAAAGACTTTCTCCAAGAACTGATCAAACTTCAAGATCAATTGCCACCCTTTGATTCGGTGCGAGCATTTGAGATTATTGAAGCAGAACTCGATCGCCCCATTAGCGAAACCTACAGCGAAATATCCCCCGAACCTGTCGCCGCCGCCAGTCTCGGTCAAGTGTACAAAGCCCGTCTCATGACCGGAGAAGCAGTCGCAGTCAAAGTTCAGCGACCGAACCTACTGCCAATCTTGAGCCTCGACCTTTACTTAATGCGCTGGGCTGCTGGATGGTTGGCCCCCTTGTTGCCGCTGAATCTCGGCCACGACCTCTCTTTAATAGTCGATGAATTCGGCATTAAACTATTCGAGGAAATTGATTATATCAATGAAGGCCGCAACGCCGAGAAATTTGCCACAAATTTTGCCGACGACCCGACAGTAAAAGTTCCGAGTATCTACTGGCGCTATACTTCAAAATGCGTTCTCACACTCGAATGGATTGACGGCATCAAACTGACAGACATGGCAAGTGTGAAAGCTGCAGGCTTGGACACCGATAGGTTAATAGAAGTCGGAGTCCGCAGCGGTTTGCGGCAGTTGCTGGAACACGGATTTTTTCACGCTGACCCCCATCCGGGAAATCTGTTTGCCTTAGCGGACGGTCGCATGGCTTACATTGATTTTGGGATGATGGATCAGATGGAAGAAGCAACTAAAGAAAATTTGGTTGATTCTGTCGTTCATTTGATTAACAAAGATTATTTACAGTTAGCCCAGGATTTTATCAAACTCGGCTTTTTGACACCAGATACAGATATTATGCCGATCGTCCCGGCATTGGAATCTGTGCTCGGCGATATCGTCGGCGAAAAGGTGGCAGATTTTAACTTCAAGACGATTACAGACCAGTTTTCGGAATTGATGTACGATTATCCTTTCCGAGTCCCCGCGAAATTTGCCTTAATCATTCGTTCTCTCGTGACAGAAGAAGGTTTAGCCCTGACGCTGAATCCCGATTTCAAAATAGTCGAGGTCGCATATCCTTACGTAGCGCGCCGATTGTTGAACGGAGAATCTCCAGCATTGCGCCGTCGCCTGATTGAGGTATTATTCAAAGATGGCAAATTCCAGTGGAACAGATTAGAGGACATGATCGCGATCGCCCGATCCGATCGCAGTTTCGACCTGCTACCCACAGCCCAACTAGGCATACAATTCTTGCTGTCAGAAGAAGGATCGTTTTTGCGTCGCCAATTGATATTAGCTTTGATTGAAGACGATCGGCTTCATACCGAAGAAGTTAGCAGCCTTTGGAACCTAGTCAAAGAAGACTTGCAACCAAGCCGCCTGTTCAACGTTGCTTTAGACGCTTTGACCGAATTCTCCACAGCAGGAACAGCCGCACTGACTCGGTTTTAATTTTAGTCATTAGTCATTAGTCAGTAGTCAGTAGTCAGTAGTAGGGGCGGGTTTAGCTAAGGATATATGATACAAATGACTAAAAAAAAGGACAAAACCCGCCCTCAGTCAGTAGTCTTCCCAACTTTCCATTACCCAAACTAAGGAATTATTCGTGTATTATTTTCCCGAACCTCCATATTTTTTAATGAGCGCTGGATTGCTAGCAGGTATGGTCTCAGGCTTAGCCTTTGAAGCAACACTCAAACAAGC
>Ga0335395_10001523_pt1 | contig 14527 bp, 11 predicted proteins | sample MAT02_FD_205744 | JGI IMG/M metagenome (GOLD analysis project Ga0335395, IMG submission 205744) | Freshwater microbial communities from Lake Fryxell liftoff mats and glacier meltwater in Antarctica - MAT-02 (spades assembly) (version 2) ...
TGATGGCCCCGTAGCGTACCACTTTTTCCGCAAAAGAAACCGCAGCCTCTTGACTAAGTCGCCTTCGCTGAAATCTTCGTCGAAAATGTCGTCGGCTTTCTGCTCTCTTGCCCGCTGAATGCTATCGGGCGTAAGCTCTTCCGTCAGCATAATCACCGGAATCTGCGATAGCTTGGGGTTCGAGCGGATCGTTTTGAGTACCGCCCAGCCCTCCTTTCCGGTATTGGCTACGATTGCATCGGCAGGATGGCCCGCCGCCAAGGCATCAAGTAGTGTGTTGCCATCGTTGAAGCTCTCAATGGCTAAGTCTTTGGCAAACCGTCTCGAAAAAGAGGCCGACTGCCGGGCGGTGTCGCACAGCAGGGCCACGCGACAAAATCCCCCAAACTGAGAATTTGGGGGATTTTCGCCTCCCTCCCTGGACGGCGCTCCTTTGCCGGACGCGCCCGCGCCCTTGCCCGGCCGGGGGGGGGCGGTGTTTTCATTGATTTTCATCTTAGTGTGTGTATGTGTTGTAAACTTGGTCGGCCCTCGGTGAGGAAAAGCCTGAAACAGTCAGCCGTTTTAATTGCTGAATTCTCAGATATAACTGACTGTCAAATGACCATAAAGTCACTCGAGTCCTTTATATCTCCGTAAAATTACTTGAATTTTTGCTAATACCTCGGCGGGGTTAAACGGTTTTTCGATAAAATCATCGGCGCCTTTATTCAGACAGTCTATCCGTTCGCCGCTTTCGCTCTCGGCTGAAAGGATAATTACGGGGATATGCTTATAAAAGTTGCTCGCCCGCATGATCTGCAGAAATTCTTTGCCATTCAGGTTCGGCATATCCAAGTCGGCCAAAATGAGATCGACCGAATGGCCTGCGTCCAGCCACTCCATGCCCTCCATACCGTCGTTTTTGACTACGATTTCGAAGTCCTTCTGCAAGTGGACGGTCAAAATCCTCTGGATTCCGGGTGCGTCGTCCATAACCAGTATATGACGCTTTTCGGCCTTACGAAACATACTTCATCTAGCGTTGATTTTCAGCCTAAGCTGATTTGAACCCGAGAATCCGTCAGATGTCGGCTAGTACCCGACTGAAACCCGATGGCGTTCCCAAGCTTCATGATGGTGGATAAGACTATTATGCAGCTTGCTGAAAAAACTTCACGAAGTTAACGATTTAATGCAAAAAATGGGATATTTTTAATAAAACTGGGATAATTTGGTGAAAGATACTGAAATACTTTTAGGTAAATATTCTTTCGCCAAAAAAATCAAGAGTGCGATTTAGTCGGTTCAATCCTGCGCCCCGGAAAAAAATCATGCGATCGGGAAGCAGCGTTAGCTATATTTGTTGGGTCGAATAAGCCACAATCTGCAATCGCATGGGAATGAACAGAAGCTGCAACGAATCTTCACGTCTTTGGTTTTACACGCTGGCTTGCTGGGTAGCCAGCCTTTCCCTGACCTTTGCCCAAAAGATACCCACGCCCATAGAGCATTTCGGGTTCGCCATCGGCGACGACTACCACCTGGCCCCCTACACCCAAACCGAAGCCTACTTCAAGAAACTCGCCGCCGCCTCGCCCCGCGTTAGGCTCGTGGACATGGGCCTGACCGAAGAGGGGAGAACCCAGTACATGCTGGTGGTTTCGTCGCCCGAAAATCTGAAAAACCTGGCAAAATATCAGGCCATCTCGCAGCGGCTGGCCCGCGCGGAAGGACTCACCGACGAACAAGCCCGCAATTTGGCCAGAGAAGGCAAGGCGGTCGTCTGGATCGATGGCGGGCTGCACGCCACCGAAACCGTAGGGGCGCACCAGCTCATCGAAACCGCCTACCAAATCATCAGCCGCCAGGACGCCGAGACCAAGCGCATTCTGGACGACGTGATTATCTTGATGGCGCACGCCAACCCCGACGGGCAGGAACTGGTCAGCGATTGGTATATGCGGGAGCAAAAGGACGAGAAGAAAAGCACTGATTTCCTTCCCCGGCTATACCAGAAATACATCGGACACGACAATAACCGCGATTTTTTCATGATGAATATGAAAGAGTCCTGGAACATCGGACGGCAGCTCTACGTCGAATGGATTCCGCAGATTGTCTATAATCACCACCAGTCCGGCCCGGCGGGGAGCGTGGTGGCCGGGCCACCCTACCGCGACCCGTTCAACTACGTCTATGACCCGCTGCTAATCACCAGTCTCGACGCCGTGGGCGCGGCCATGAACTCGCGGCTGAACGCCGAGGGTAAGCCCGGCTACACCCAGCGGGCGGGCTCGGTGTATTCCACCTGGTGGAACGGCGGCCTGCGCACGGCGCCCTATTTCCACAACATGATTGGCATCCTGACCGAAATCATCGGCAGCCCCACGCCCGACACCATTCCGCTGGTGCCGTATCGGCTGATTCCCAATGGCTCCCAAACTTTCCCGATTGCCCCCCAGGTGTGGCACTTCCGGCAGTCGATCGACTACTCGGTGTCGCTCAACTACGCCGTGCTCAACCACGCATCGCGGCTGCGCGACGAGCTGCTTTTCAACGCCTACCGCATGGGCAAAAACGCCATTGAGCGCGGCCAACGCGACTACTGGGCACTTTCTCCCAAAAAAATCAAGGAAATCGAGGATGGATACGAGGCGGCCAAGAAGAAAAACAGCAAAGCCAAACTCACCCAAGCGTTCTACGACTCGGTGATGACCGACCCCGCCCGGCGTGACCCCCGCGGCTATGTCCTGCCCGCCGACCAGGTCGATTTCGTCACGGCGGCTAAGTTTGTCAACGCGCTCATCAAGTCGGGGGTGCAGGTACACCGCGCCACGGCGGATTTTTCGGCGGGCAAGAAAAAATACCCCCAAGGCTCGTACGTTGTCATGTCCGCCCAGGCGTTCCGGCCCCACGTGCTGGATATGTTTGAGCCACAAGATCACCCCAACGATTTCCAGTACCCCGGCGGCCCGCCCGTGCGGCCCTACGACGCGGCGGGCTGGACGCTGGCCTACCAGATGGGCGTCGAGTTCGACCGTATTTTGGATGAATTTAAAGGGCCGTTTCAGCCGATTCCCTATGGCGAGTTGCAGCGTCCGGCGGGCGATTTTGAGACAGGAGACGCCCTAGCGGGCTACGTCCTTAGTCCCGAAGTAAACGATTCTTTCACCGCTGTGAACGATCTGCTAAAAGCCAACGTGGACGTTTTCCGTACCACTGAGCCCTCCCATTTGGCGCAGGGAGCCTTCTTCATCCCGGCAAACCAACAGGCCAAAGCCCTATTAGGCAAGGCTGCAAAAGACTTGGGTATCGACGTACAAAGTGTAAAACAGCGGCCCATAGCAACGATGGCGAAAGTTGCGCCGCTGCGCGTGGGCTTATGGGACACTTACGGCGGCTCCATGCCGTCGGGTTGGGTGCGCTGGCTGAGCGAGCAGTTTCACTTTCCGGTGGAGGTGGTGTACGCTCCCACATTAGATGCGGGTGATTTGCGCCAGAAATTCGACGTGTTGCTATTCGTGACGGGAGCCGTTCCCGATCTGCCGGGGGGCGAAACTGGCCGCTACCGTGGTCAGCGAATGCCCAGCGCTGGTGACATTCCCCAAGAATTCCGTGACCAGTTGGGCAAGATTTCGGTCGATACGACGGTGGCGGAGCTGAAAAAATTCCTGGAAGCGGGCGGCACCGTCCTCACCATCGGCAGCAGCACCAACTTGGCTTACCACCTCAAACTCCCCGTGCGCAACAAGTTGTTAGAAATTGGCCGCGATGGTAAAGAAAACCGCCTGCCGAGCGAGAAATACTACATTCCCGGCAGCATCCTGCGCGTGCGCGTGGACTCCACGCGGGCCATCGGTTGGGGAATGCCCGCGCAGGCCGATGTTTATTTCGACAACAGCCCGGTATTCGACATCGCCCCGGACGCTCTCGCCAATGGCGACATCAAGCCCATTCTTTGGTTTGACAGTGCGACCCCGTTGCGCAGCGGCTGGGCTTGGGGACAGTCGTATTTGCAAGGCGGCGTGACGGGCTTCGAGGCCAAAGTCGGGGCGGGTAAACTTTACGCCTTCGGGCCGGAGATCACCTTCCGCGCCCAGTCGCACGGGACGCTGAAGCTGGTGTTCAATGCGTTGTATTCTACGGAAAAACCTTAGTACTCGCCTAGGTGAATCAGCACAAATACCAGATTGAACAGTGAGTGTTGCACGATCGCTTGGCCAAAGCCATACCGCATTCTCACGTAACCATTGAAAAGCCCCATCGTGATTTGCTGGAAGGTGATAAAAAAAGCCAAACTCGCGACGGTGACGGTGACCTCACGGACATTGAAAATGTGCATGAATCCGAACAACAGGGATGACCCGTAAAAGACCCAAGCGAAATGCCGCGTCCACCAGTGCCGGATGGTTTGGGCAAAAAAAGAGATTCGGAGCAGGGCGTAAACGGTAAAGCCGACGACCAGGGCCATACCGACCATGAGGTAGAAACCGGGATCATCGAGCACTTCGACGATACTTGTGGAGTAAGAGCCGCCGTAGGGAAGCCAGTAGAAAGCGATTAACCCTAGGGAGACCGCCACCCGGAGCGGGCTGAACCGCAGTCCCCAGCGGTAAGCCAGCTCCTCGAATACCGGCGCTGAAAGTAGGGAACCGATCAGAAAGTCGGCCATGTTGCCGCTCACCTGTTCCTGCTTTTGCAGTGCCTCCCCCGTGAAATGCAGGACGAGCGGCTGAAAGCCGTTTATTTCCAGAATTATCCCGACAGCGCGAATGATAAAGAGTGCCAGGAAAAGTTGAAGGGCTAACCGAATTGAGAAACCGTGTCCTTGGTCTTCATGGGTGGGTTTTAGCAGGAATCGCCAGAAATCGCGGAGGATTTGTTTTAGAGCGGGTTTTGTTTCTGGCATAACGAAGACTCAGAAATTGGGACATTAAAAAGGCGGTCGCTTTTATTAGCGACCGCCTTCATTTTGTTTACGTTAGGACGCGCGGGAAGCAGAAAAGGCTGTCCGACCGTACCACAACCTTACCGCTTTTTCTTGGTTCCGGCTAGGCTGGGTTCGTTGGTGATCGTCACTAGGTCAGCCAGAATACGGCTGGTCTCGGTGAGGTAGATGTCCTTTTTCTTCTTAGCGGGAGTGGTTTCCGTCGGTTCGGCTTCATCGCTTCCATCATCGGTGTCGTCTCCCAATACATTCAGGGCGGTGCGCTTTTTCTCGGCTTCGGCGCGTTCTTTGCGGCGCTTGTCGATTTGCAGCGAGATCGTCTTATCCTCGCGGGCTTTCTTGAAGTCAGTCAGATCAGCTGCGAGCTTCTTCAGCTCCTCGTCGGATTTCAGACGGCCATTATGTTTATCGCGCAGTTGGCTAACAATTTGGTCGCTGATGTTGTCGGTCAGTTCGTAGCGCGAAGAGGGGATTTGATCCCAAGGCAGGGCGCTCGGCTGCGAAGCTTCGCCGTACTCTTCGGCGGTGAAGGCGGTGGGCAGTTCCAAGTCGGGCATTACGCCGCGTAGCTGAGTGCTGCTGCCGTTAATACGGTAAAACTTGGCCACCGTCATTTTCACTTCGCCTAGGTCATCTTTTTCCTTGGGCATCCACTTGTTCAGCTCAATCAGCGTCTGCACCGTGCCTTTGCCGTATGTCTGCTCACCCACGACAAGGCCGCGCTTGTAATCCTGAATCGCCGCTGCGAAAATCTCCGACGCCGACGCGCTGAATCGGTTCACCATCACGGCCAACGGGCCGTCGTAAGCAATCATGGGATCAGTGTCGGCCTGCACCTCCACGTCGCCCTGCGATTCCTTCACCTGCACCACGGGACCTTTATTAATAAAAAGTCCGGTGAGCGAAATAGCCTCGGTCAGCGAACCGCCGCCGTTGTTCCGCAGGTCGATCACGATACCCTCGACCCCTTCCTTGCGCAGTTCTTCCATTAGCTTCTGGGTGTCGCGGGTGGTGCTGGAAAATTCCTTTTCGTGCTTCTGGGCTCCCTCGAAATCGCGGTAGAAGAGCGGGATATCGATAACTCCGATTTTCATCAGCTTCCCGCCATGATCCACCGTCACAATTTCGCTCTTAGCGCGTTGCTCCTCCAATTTAATCTTTTCACGAACAATCCTGATTTCGCGCGGCGGCGTATTCGGCAGCGCGTCGGCGGCCAGCACTTGCAGGCGCACGATCGTTCCTTTAGGGCCCTTGATAAGCTTCACGGCGTCGTCCACAAACCAACCCACGATGTCCACTACCTCCCCGTCGTCGCCCTGAGCCACGCCCATAATGCGATCTTCTTTTTTCAACTGCTTGCCCCGGAAAGCCGGGCCGCCGGGAATCACGTCCACAATCTTGATGTAGCTCTCCTCCTCGCGCAGCAAGGCTCCAATGCCTTCCAGCGACTGACTCATATCCTGCTTAAAGCGGTCGGCGGACACCGGGCCGAGGTAGTTGGTGTGCGGGTCGAGCGACTCAGCATAGGCGTTCATGTACATCTGAAAAACCTGCTCCGAGCGGATTCGCTCTAGGGCGCGGTTGCGGGTTTTGTACCGCTTGGCCAGCGTACTGATGGCCGCAGTATCGGCCTTACCCGCCAGTTTCAGGTCGAGAGCTTCACTTTTGATGTACTTGCGCCAAGTATCGTCGAGTTCGTCGGTGCTTTTGGCCCAAGCCATTTTCTCGCGATCGGTGTTCAGGCTCTCCTCCTTCGTGTAGTTGAAGGGTTCGGGCTTGGCCAGCAACTTTTGAATGTACTCGCTGCGCTCTTGGTAACGCTTACGGAAGGTGTTGTATATATCGAAAGGAACCTGCAGCTCGTCGTTTTTCAGGAACTCGTCGAAGGAGTACTTGTATTGGTCGAACTTCGCCACATCCGAAGCCAGGAAGTACAGCTTGCTGTGGTCGATGTCGTCGAGGTACTTCTTGTAAATTTCCGCCGAGAGCGAATCGTCGAGGTCGATTTTTCGGTAGTGATAATTAGACAGAATCCGAAGTGCCAGCCCTTCGGCCTTCAACTGCGACGGAGTCGGCTTCAAGTCTTCCGAAAGTGACCCCTCGCCGAGCGTGATTCCGTTGGGAAATTGGTCGGCACTCAGGGAATGTGGCCCCTGCTGCCACCCCAGTAAAACGATGGGAATGAGGGTAATAAGGTACTTTCTCATGTAGGTTTGGTTTAAAGGATTTCTAGTAATTCCACATCAAAAATGAGCGTCGAATTGGGCCCGATTTTGGGTCCGGTAGCGCGCTCACCATAGGCTAGGTTGGCAGGAATAAACAGCCGAAACTTTGAGCCGACAGGCATCAGTTTCAAAGCCTCCGTCCAGCCCGCAATCACCCGGTTGACGGGAAACTCCACGGGTTCACCGCGTTCCACTGAGCTGTCAAAAACCGTTCCATCAGTCAGCGTACCGTGGTAGTTGACCTTCACGGTCGAGGTGTCGGCGGGTTTTGGGCCTTCGCCCAGCTTAACAACCTCGTATTGCAGGCCACTTTCGGTTGTTTTGACATTGGGCCGTTTCTTGTTTTCTTCCAAAAATTTTCTCCCTGCCTCCAAGTTGGCATTGCCCTGAACGGAAGCCTGTTTCTGGAAATATTCGCCGATGTACTGATTGGCTTGTTCGGGATTTAATTCCGTTTTTTGATCTTTCAAAGTTTCGTTAATCGCTTTAAGCAGCAAATTGGTATTAATGTTCGAGAGTCCCTGAGCTTTCAACGAACCGCCCACGCTTAATCCAATAGAATAGGCGACGGAATCGAGCGCGGTTTTAAGTGGTTTGGGCGCAGGAGTCACCGCAGCGGGGGCTTTTTTAACGGTTTTGGGGGTTTGGGCAAAAGCTTGGGTGGATACGAGGACGGCACAAATTATCAGAGAGGCCAGCGGTTTCAGATTGCGATACATTCGGTTTTAAGGGAACTAGTAGGTGTATTGTTTTGAAAATATGGTAGAGAAACGAAAGCATTCGGTTAATAAACACAATTTCGCCCCGAAAAAGTTTGGAAGTCGAGGGTTATGGGCCATGCGCTCCATTACGACGGGCACCCGGCCATGAATGGCCCGGCCTTGGAATAGTATAATTTCTGAAGCGGGGAGTTTTTGAGGTAAATCAAGGTAATAACAAAAAAAACCGTATTTTTGCGGCTGTTTTTGAAGCAGGAACATCCTCAACTCCCAAATTTAGTAAATCACATTATATGGTATCTGTAAGACCGGACGAAGTTTCAGCCATCTTGCGCGAGCAACTCGCGGGCTCGAAATCGGAGGCGGAACTCGAAGAAGTCGGAACGGTGCTGCAAGTCGGCGACGGCGTGGCGCGTATCTACGGCCTTTCCAAAGTGCAAGCCGGCGAGCTGCTGGTGTTTGAAAACGGCCTGAAAGCCCTTGTCCTGAATCTCGAAGAAGACAACGTTGGTGCGGTGTTACTCGGTGAGTCTAGCGAAATCAAGGAGGGCGACACCGTGAAGCGCACCAACGAAATCGCTTCCATTCAGGTAGGCGATGGCATCACGGGCCGCGTGGTCAACACCCTGGCTGAACCCATCGACGGTCTCGGCCCCATCCAGGGTGAGCTGTTTGAGATGCCGCTGGAGCGCAAAGCGCCCGGTGTTATTTTCCGGCAGCCCGTAACCGAGCCCCTCCAAACGGGTATCAAGGCCATCGACGCCATGATCCCCATCGGTCGCGGCCAGCGCGAGCTGGTGATTGGCGACCGTCAAACTGGCAAGACGGCGGTTTGCATCGATGCCATCATCAATCAAAGGGAATTTTACGATAAGGGCGAGCCGGTTTACTGTATCTACGTCGCCTGCGGCCAGAAAGCCTCCACCATCAAGCAGATCGAATCCACCCTGCGTCGCTACGGCGCGATGGACTACACGGTCATCGTGGCCGCCGGAGCCGCCGACCCCACACCGATGCAATTTTTCGCGCCCTTCACGGGAGCGGCCATCGGCGAGTACTTTCGCGATACGGGACGCCCCGCGCTAGTGGTTTACGACGACCTTTCCAAGCAAGCCGTGTCGTACCGCGAGGTGTCGCTGCTGCTGCGCCGCCCCCCCGGACGCGAGGCGTATCCCGGCGACGTATTCTATCTGCACAGCCGCTTGTTGGAGCGGGCCGCTAAGATCGTGAACGACGATTCGATCGCCAAAAACATGAACGACCTGCCCCCTTCGCTGAAAGACAAGGTGAAAGGCGGGGGTTCGCTGACCGCCCTGCCAATCATCGAGACCCAAGCGGGCGACGTGTCGGCCTATATCCCCACCAACGTGATTTCCATCACCGACGGACAGATATTCCTGGAAACGAACCTGTTCAACTCCGGCATCCGGCCCGCTATTAACGTCGGTATTTCGGTGTCGCGCGTAGGAGGTAACGCCCAGATCAAGTCCATGAAAAAGGTGGCGGGTACGCTGAAACTCGATCAGGCGCAGTTCCGCGAACTGGAAGCCTTCGCCAAGTTCGGCTCCGACCTCGACGCCGCCACGCAGTTGGCCATCGACCGCGGACAACGCAACCAAGAAGTCTTGAAGCAGCCGCAGTACAGCCCTGTTCCCGTCGAGCAGCAGGTGGCGATTATTTACGCTTCCACTAAAGGACTCATCGATAAGGTTCCCATCGATAAGGTGAAGCAGTTCCAGGAAGACTACCTCACGGTGCTTTCGGGTCAATACGCCGACACCATGAGCGCCTTCCGCGCTGGCAAATTCGACGACACGCTTACGGGGGTGCTGGAGAAGGTAGCGAAGGAAATAGCGGCGAAGTACGTTTAGGGAGTTTAAAGTTTATGAGTTTAAAGTTTAAGAGGGGTCGCCCGTGCGATCTATTAGTTGCTGTTGGATTTTACAGCTTTACTTTTAATTCATGTGCTTGCTTTGAACTGACGTGACGCTGTATTGAAATTTGAAAGTTTGATCTGCTTACACAGGCACTTTGAACTTTGAACTTTGAACTTTCAACTAAGAAATTGGCTAACTTAAAAGAAGTACGCAACCGCATCGTGTCGGTTAGCTCGACGCAGCAGATTACCCGCGCTATGAAAATGGTGTCGGCGGCGAAGCTGCGGCGGGCGCAGGACAATATCGTTCAGATGCGGCCCTACGCCCAGAAATTGGGCGAGATGCTGGCAACGGTGTCGGCGGGCAGCGAAACGGGTTCCGATAGCGCCTACGGCAAGGCGCGTCCGGTGGAGAAAGTGCTCCTGATCCTGGTCACTTCCGACCGGGGACTGTGCGGTGCTTTCAACACAAATGTTATTAAGGCCGCAATGGCCCATACCGAGGCCAACTACGCCGCTTTGGCGAGGCAGGGTAGGGTGGAAGTGCTGGCGATTGGCAAAAAGGGTGCCGAAGGCATGACACGCCGGGGGTTCAAGGTCAATAGCGCTTACCAGAACATTTTCTCACAACTCAGTTTTGTGGGGGTGAAGCAAGCCGCCGAGACGGTGATGGGCATGTTTGCCGAAGGCCAATACGATCGCGTGGATTTGATATTCAACGAATTCAAGAACGTCGCCACCCAAATCATCCGCACGGAGCAGTTTCTGCCCATTGCCGCCGATCCGGCCAACGGACAGGGCGGACGCCCCAACATCAATTATACCTTTGAGCCGGACGAGGAGCAGATCGTCAACGAATTGATTCCCAAGTCGCTCAAAATCCAACTGTACCGCTCAGTATTGGAATCCAATGCTTCGGAGCACGGCGCGAGGATGACCGCGATGGACAAAGCCACCGAAAACGCGCAGGAACTTCTGAAAGACTTGAAGCTCGTCTATAACCGCACCCGACAGGCGGCCATTACCAAGGAAATTCTGGAAATCGTGGGCGGTGCAGAAGCCTTGTCCTAAAAATAAAACTACCCTCCTCTTTAAAGGGAAGTAGGCGTGAGCTTACTTCCCTTCTTTTTTGACTTTGAGGTAAGTTTGTCAGGCGTTGGGGTTGTCTAGTAACTTTGAATGACTGATTGTACTAAATTTGTTCACTTTTACGTTTTCAACCGTTTATTTCAAATTTCTTATTTTCATCAAAAAACAATCTAAATTATGAGGAATCAATTCTTTACCAAATTTTTGGGACTTTTCGCTTTCGTACTAGTCTTACATACGGCCCAAGCCCAAACGGTTGACGAAATCATCGACAAGCACATAGCCGCTATGGGGGGTGACAAATACTCGGGCATCAAGGGCGTAAAGATGGAAGCCACGGCCCAAATTATGGGAATGGACTTGCCTTCGACCACCACCATCGTGCAGGGGCGCGGGATGCGTAGCGAGACGAGCGTGCAGGGGTCGGCCATCGTGCAGGCCATCGACGGTGAAACGGGCTGGATGATTAACCCCATGACGGGACAAGCTGGCGCTGTTGCGCTGCCCGACGATCAGGTCAAAATGTCAGCCGGACAGTTGGACCTAACCGGGCTGTACAATTACAAAGCCAAAGGCCACAAGGCCGAGCTGGCGGGTGAGGACAAGATCGAAGGCGCCCCCGTGTACCTAGTGAAGGTTGGAATGGCCAATGGTACCACGGCCACGCATTCCATTTCAAAGGACACGTATTATATTCTGCGGTCGGTCATCAACACCGAAGTGCAGGGACAAGCGGTGGAAGTGAAGACCAATTTCTCCAACTTCAAGCAGGTGGACGGCGTGACGTTCCCCTTCACGACCGAGATCGAATCGCCCGCCATGCCCGGCGTGATGACGATGATGGTCAACAGCGTGCAGGTGAATCCCACCGTGGATGCGAGCATTTTCGCCATGCCGAAGAACTGAAATCGTTTTTAGTTCTACCAGGCTGGCCCGTGACGTTCTTCGTTTATAGTTTTTCAGAGTAAGCCGCTTGCCTTTGGGTGGGCGGCTTTTTTTATAGAAAAATTTCCCCAGGCCAATCTCACTTGGAAATAGGATTGGATATGGTTCTGGACTAATTTCGAGAACTAAAATTCTCATATTCAAATTCATAGAATGAGACTTTAAACTATAAACTTTCAACTTTCAACTTAAAGGGAATGATTCTTTCAGCGTAGTTCTCGAATATAAACCATTCACTAAAACCAATTATACCATGGCACGAGAAAGAGGAGAACCCGCAATACCCGGCACCGGAAAAGAACTTTTGGAGCCACCCGTTTACCCGTCATTCCCAAAAAACACCCCGAAGAACACGCCCTTGGGTGAAGATACCACAGGCGTCCCTACCAAGGTACCCAATCGCGACACCGACCGCGAAGAGGGAATGTGACCCCTTTACTTTTTTCCCGCACTACTAAGCCCGATGCCTACTCGCATCGGGCTTTTTTTTCGATGAGAAACTTATTTTAATAAATCAATGTATATACATCAATTGTAATTACATCAAAACTACTACTGGAAAAAATCATGGAAACAGCAACCAAAACTACCTGGAACATCGACCCCACCCACTCGGAAATTCAGTTCAAAATTAAGCACCTGGTCATCTCGACCGTCACGGGCCATTTCCGGGATTTTGAAGGAACCGTAGAAACGGAAGGCGATGATTTCACCACGGCAGAAATGGCGTTTTCGGCCAATACCGCCAGCGTGGACACCAACAACGAGCAACGCGACGGCCACCTGCAGAGCGGAGAATTTTTTGACTCGGCCCAGTACCCGACGATGACTTTCAAATCGACGAGCGTGCAGAGCAAAGGCAATGACAACTACGTGATTCTGGGTGATTTGACGATTAAAGATAAGACAAATCCCGTCGAGCTAAAAGCAGAACACGGCGGCTATATGACCGACTTCTATGGCAACTATAAGGCAGGATTTGAAGTGACGGGCAAGATCAACCGCAAGGATTTTGGTTTGGTGTGGAATGGGGTGACCGAAGCGGGGGGCATCGTAGTGAGCGACGAGGTAAAGCTTGAATTCAATATTCAGGTGGCGAAGCAAGCTTAATTAATTTTTGATTCTGCAGACTAAACGGGTGGGTGATGAATGGAAAGCATTCAATCGCTCACCCATTTTTTGTGTAGTTCTCTGCAGTGTCAACTGTAAGCCAGTGTAACGAATTATTAGTAATATTGCCAAAAAAACGGTTCCTCCTTGATTATAGAAACGCGTGCCTACGCCCGGGCGGGGTTACTGGGCAATCCTTCCGACGGTTTTTTTGGCAAAACCATCTCGGTTTCGGTGCGTAACTTCGGCACCTCTATTTCGCTCTACGAATCGCCTGAGCTGGACATTGCGCCGCAGCCACAGGACAGCAGCACTTTCAAGAGCATCCACCACCTCCGCGAGTCGGTGAGTATGCTGGGCTACAACGGCGGCATTCCGCTCATTAAGGCGGGTATCAAAAAATTTGCGGAATACTGCGAGCAGAACGACCTCCGGCTGCCTAATCGCAATTTCACGGTGCGTTACCGTTCATCGATCCCTCGCCAAGTGGGTATGTCGGGCTCCAGCGCCATTGTGGTGGCGCTTTTCCGGGCGCTCATTCAGTTTTACAAAGTAGAAATTCCACTGGAATATCTGCCGCAGCTTGTGCTCAATTCCGAGACCGAGGAGCTGGGTATCGCGGCGGGCCTACAGGATCGCGTCATTCAGTGTTACGAGGGCTGCGTATTCATGGATTTTGACAAAAATCTCATCGAGCAGCAAGGCTACGGCAACTACGAGCGGCTCAACCCCAATCTTTTGCCCAAACTTTACGTCGCTTACAACACTCAACTGAGCAAAGTGTCGGGCAAAGTCCATAGCGACGTCCGCGCCCGCTTTGACCGGGGCGAGGCCGAAGTGACGGACGTACTGAACCAGATTGCGCAACGCGCCGCCGATGGCCGTACCGCCCTGCTGGACAACCGTCCCGATGACCTGCACGAACTCATGAACCAAAATTTTGATCTCCGCTGCCAGATCTACGACGTATCGGATTCCAATAAGCAACTCGTCAACGCCGCCCGCAACTGCGGGGCCTCGGCCAAATTCGCCGGGTCGGGCGGCACGATCATCGGCACCTACCGCGACGACGATATGCTCAACCGCCTTTTTGTGGAGCTAAAAAAGCACAACGCTCGGGTGGTGAAGCCATTTGTGGTTTGAAGCCTAGGGGCAAGACATTTTTCCAATAAAGAACTCATCCGATATCCAATGATTCGTAAAGCCGTTATACCCGCCGCCGGACTGGGAACCCGCTTCCTGCCCGCCACCAAGTCGATGCCCAAGGAAATGCTGCCCATCATCGACATCCCCACGATTCAGTACGTCGTGCAGGAAGCCGTGGACTCGGGCATCGAGGACATTCTCATTATTTCGGGCAAGGGCAAACGCGCCATTGAGGATCACTTCGACCGTAATTTTGAACTGGAAGCCCGTCTGGAAGAGAAGGAAGACCAAGCTTGGCATACCGAAATGCGCCGTCTGGCCGATATGGCCAACATCCATTTTGTGCGCCAAAAGGAAGCTAACGGCCTGGGCGATGCCATTTACTACGCCCGCCATCACGTGGGAAACGAGCCGTTTGCGGTGTTGCTGGGCGACACGATCATGGACTCGGTGATTCCAGTCACGCAGCAGTTAATGGACACCTTCG
>Ga0335395_10001525_pt1 | contig 14525 bp, 12 predicted proteins | sample MAT02_FD_205744 | JGI IMG/M metagenome (GOLD analysis project Ga0335395, IMG submission 205744) | Freshwater microbial communities from Lake Fryxell liftoff mats and glacier meltwater in Antarctica - MAT-02 (spades assembly) (version 2) ...
TGTGATTCAGACTTGTAGATTTCAAGGTAAAAGCGCAATGGCTTTTTTCCGTGATGCTATATCTGCCCATTCTTGTGACTTATTTATGCCTTCTTTAATTCCCCAATCTTAGACCTGAATCCTTACGGAAATACTTTATGCGTATCTACTAAACTTTGCCATTCAGCATCACAACTACGCTGATACCACAGCAACAGACTTGTTTCAGCATTGGGGTGTGTTTCCCAAAATTCTTTTAGTCGTTTTCGGCTAATGACACGCATGAGACTATTATAATCTAATTTACTAAACCGGACTTAATGAATTCTCACATCCTTTATCTTGCTGTTGTGTTGTATGAGTCATCGCTTCCGCTAAATGCTTCTTCAAAGTCGCTTCCGGTAACGGCCCTTTTAAATGACTCCAAGGCAAAACCCGATCCAATTCCCACTCTTGAAAAACATAGAAATCCATTTCCGGCAACTGTCCCCGCAACTCCTTAAATGCCCGCCGATAACTGCCCAAAGTATCACCGTAATGGCGCACTAATTCCAACAGCTTTGACAAGCGCCGATCGCCCTTCGACAACAAACCCTGAATCACAGACCAGTTATAGCTTTCAGGTCTAAATTCTAAACCTAACATCCGCAATTCTTTATCTAAAAACTTCAGTCTCTTCTCCGCATCTTTGTTCACTCCAAACCACTGAAAAGGAGTGTGAGACTTCGGGACAAAAGTGCTGCATCCAAAAGTTAATCGCAAACCGGGAGCAGCTTTTTTGATCGCCCGCATCATCGCCACCGTCGCTTCTAAATCCTCCATCTTTTCGCCGGGAATTCCCGCCATTCCGTAAAGTTTAATTCCCTTCAATCCGCCCGCTTTAGCATTGATAGCAGCTTCGATAATTTCCTCATTTGTGAGTTTTTTATTGACTATTTTACGGAGGCGATCGCTCCCACTTTCCACAGCAATTGTAATCGATTTACTATCTCTTTTTGTCAAGATTTCTGCTAGTTTTACCGTGACTGTATTCGTCCGCACGGAAGAAAGACTGAGGCGCACACCATCGTATTTCGGATGATTCAAATGATCCAATAAAACTTCAAATTCCGGGTGCTGAGTGACAGAAGCACCCAACAAACCCAAACGATTAGTCACCGCTAAACCGCGATCGATCGCCGGAATTAGCGACTCCTCCAAACTCGCAGTTCTAAACGGCAAAGTCAGATAACTTGCCAAACAAAAACGGCACATTTCCGGGCAACTCCGCACCACTTCCACCATGTAAATATTTTCCCAAGCAGCCTTTTCCGTCACCACAGTAGAAGCAGATAAAGTATTGCCGCGATAAGTCTGTTTTTCTACTACGCTGGGAATTGCTACATCAATCGGCTGAATCGATTTAATACCCTCAGTCGCATCCAGATAAGTCACTTCGTACAAACTGGGAACATAAACCCCCGGAACTTGTGCCAAATGCCGTAATTTAGTTTGTCTATTGGCGGTACGGACTTCTTTAAAAGCATTTATAAAATTGTTAATCAGATTCTCGCCATCTCCGAGCAAAATCACATCAAAGAAATCAGCATAAGGTTCGGGATTCGCCGTAAAAACAGGGCCGCCACCGAATACAATTGGATGACTATCTGTGCGTTGAGATGCCCAAATTGGCACTTCTAGAGATTCTAATAAATTGAGAATATTTACATAATCGAGTTCCCAAGAAAAAGAAAATCCAAGTAATTCTGGATGTCTGGGAAGTTGTTCGTGGATATCAGTAAATAAACGGCCAAGTTCAATATCCGATCGCACAGCCAAAGTTGCCCACACTATCTGATAGCCTAGGCTGGTGATGCCCACCGTGTACTCGTTGGGAAAAGCAAAAATAGTTGGGATAGCGTCAACATCGGGGGTTGCTGGGGCAAATAGCAACCGTTCTTCAACAAATGGATTAGGAGTCATTCGATTTTAGATTTTAGATTTTAGATTTTAGATTATGGAATTTATGCCTTGGAATTATTCCTCTCTCTTCTGGAGACTCTGCGTTCTCTGCATCATCTTTCGATTTTAGATTTTAGAATTAAATTGTTCAAAGTTCTTCGGAAATAGAATCGCGATTGTCCTGTCTTCTCGGTGGCGGTGGACTGTGGAAAGTGGCAATTAACAAACAGATAATTCCAGCATTAATAAATACATCGGCTAGATTGAAAATTGGGAACCTAATGATCCGAAAATCCAGAAAATCCACAACATGACCCGACACAAATCGATCGATCCCATTACCTAGCGCGCCCCCCAAAATCAAGCCATAGCCAGCTTGTTCCCAGCGATTAATTCGTGGCCCGAACCAAGCGAGTATCATCAATCCTATACTAACGCCCAAAGACAGCCAGCGCAACCAAATTGCCCCACCATTACTGAAGAGACTAAAAGCCGCACCGGTATTAACAACATAAGTGAAGTGAAACACTCCAGGTAACAGGGGCTGCGTCTGCGGAGGGACTGTCAATTCAAAATTTTGTACCACCCAAAACTTAGTCAGGTGGTCTAAAACTAAACTGATAATAGCAGCAACCCAGAACCAGGGATTTTTTTTAAAACGCATGAATTAGGGAATAGAACATGGGGCATCGGGCATGGGATAATTAACTTAAATCTTGCCTGTCAGCAGTTTAGCGGATATTTCCCACCCGCAGCGAGATGACTCTCCCGTTGCAGAATGACAGTATAACCCAATTTGACACAATTACCAATTACCAATTACCAGTTACCATTTACCTCTTCCTTCTTCCTTCTTCCTTCTTCCTTCTTCCTTCGCAATTAATAAAACATCAACCTGCGTAAAACAAATGATAGCACTGCGATCGCACAAACTACCGCCAATTGTCCTGGCATTGGATAAACTGAATATTTGAGAATTTCCTCGAATAAAGGTGTTGTTCTGGCCGGCGGTATCAAGCGAGTGAAAATCAGATAAATTAAGCCGATCGCGTGAATCGCGAACAAACCGCACAAACAGCTAAAAGCCATAGATTCCAGCCGTGACGCCACCTTAAAAGCCACCCATCCGCACACCCAAGCACCCGGAACAAAACCCAGTAAATACCCAAAACTAGGTTCTCTGAGATAGGCGATACCGCCACCTTGAGCAAAAACTGGCCACAAGGTTAATCCTAAAGCTAAATAAGCAATTTGTGAGAGAGCAGCCGCGTTTTTGCCACCCATGCAGCCTACGAGTAAAACGGCTCCAATTTGATAGGTAACACCTAAAGAATAAGCCTGAAATCCCCCACCGTCCCAAAACCAAATGGGAGTAGTGACAGATGCAGGCAAAAAAGTGCCTCCTATAGTTAGGAGTAAACCAATAAAAGCCCAGATTAATTCGATGGGAGCAGGCATTCGATTTTAGATTTTAGATTTTAGATTATATCAAATCCGTTGGCAGCTAAATTATTTATTTCTCTCTTCTCTTCCTCTGCGTTCTCTGCGTCCTCTGCGGTTAAATTATCATTCCGAAACTGATAAACTTATTAGATCCCCGACTTCTTAAAAAAGTCGGAGATCTGCCTATTCTGAGTATGATGAATTCAAGTCAAAATTCCCAAGTTAACCCTCAAAACTCCCTGGAATTGGTGCTTCGCCGCCTTGAAGTCCGAGGGATTCAAGCATAGCTCGGTCTTGCTCTGCGGGTTGACCCATAGTAGTCAGATAATGCCCAACCAACATAGCATTAATTCCAGCTTTTAAGCCTAGGTGTTGTAGTTCTCCCATGACGGCTTCTCTACCTCCAGCGTAACGGATGATTTGCTCTGGAAGCATTAATCTAAAAATTGCGATCGCCTTTAATGCCTCATAAGGGTTTAATTGAGGAACATCGCCCAAAGGTGTACCTTTTCTGGGAGAAAGTAGATTGACTGGTACTGACTCAACTTCCAATTCGCGCAAACTCAAAGCTAAATCTATTCTATCTTCCCAACTTTCGCCCATGCCGATAATTCCACCGCTACAAGCTTGAATGCCGGCTGCTTTTAAGTTCTTAATTGTAGCAGTCCGATCGCTCCATTTGTGAGTTGTGACAATATTCGGGAAGAAGTTTTCAGACGATTCTAAATTATGGTTGTAGCGCGTTACTCCCGCAGCTCGCAATTCTTGAGCTTGTTCGACACTGACTTCTCCCAAAGCGCAGCAAGGCTTAATATTAGTTTCGTCAATAATTCGGCGCACTGTGTGGAGAATTTCCTCAAATTCCGAGGATTTCGGACTGTTATGTTTAAGCCCTTTTCCTTGAGAAACCAGACAAAATCTTTTCGCTCCGGCTTCCTCGGCCGCCTTCGCTTGCGCTAAAATCTCATCGGAGGTTTTGAGGCCATAAATTGGGACGTTTTCTCCCGGATGGTGGGCCGACTGAGAGCAAAAACCGCAATTTTCCGAACAGTTACCGGATTTGACATTGATGATGCTGCACAAGTCTACCGTATTGCCGCAGCAAGCTTGGCGGACGCGATCGGCTGCGTTGCACAACAGTAAAATATTTTCTTGGCCATCGATTTCTGTCAGAGCCAGCGCTTCGTCTCTGTTGATCCGATATCCTTTAATTATTTGCTCTACGAGGCTATCTAACCGTTGTTGTAACGGTGATTTTTCCGACAAAAAGTCGATCGAGCCATGAGACAATGTTGATTGTGGCGCTTGCACCATATCTTGCACCTTATGAAAACAACCACCATTGTAGGGTTTTCTGCGCCTCAAGCCCCGATCGCATGATAATTTAATTTAGGATTTTTTGGCGATCGAAACCAGTTGCCTCTCCAGCCTCTGGATTCATTCCCAAAGCAGACTCAGGATTAATGACTTCTTCAATCTAAAATCCAAAATCCAAAATCTAAAATCGCTTGATTGTCTAAACTTATTCAAACCCAATTTAGATTCTTTTTATCTTATTAATCGACAATTGTCAAGTTCGCCGATCGCTCAAATGTTAAATTTTTGTAAAGTGTAAAGAATCTTAACCTAAGCTTTACTTTTGAACGTTATGCTGATGCCGGACACCCTGTATCAGAATCAAAGCTTTATACCCATGCTTTTTCGTATCAACCTGATTAATTCAAACCGGCTGACCACCGTAATTTCCGCAATGGCGATCGCCCTTAGCTTAGCAGCTTGTGGCGGCGGCAGCACAACCAGCAGCAGCCCCAGCCCCGGCGACACAGCAGCATCCCCCGGCGCATCCCCCGTAGCAGCCACCGGCACAGCAGCCAACACCAAACTCGCCCTAGCCTCAGACGTAGCCATCACAGCAGCAGGCGCATCATTCCCCGCGCCCCTATATCAGCGTTGGTTTCAAGACTTCAACAAAATCAACCCCAAAGTACAAATTAACTATCAATCAGTAGGCAGCGGCGCCGGAATCGAACAATTTACCAAAGGCACAGTAGACTTTGGTGCCAGCGACACCGCCATGAAAGACGACGAAATCGCCAAAGTTCCAGCAGACAAAGGTGTGCTCTTGTTGCCAATGACAGCCGGCAGCATCGTCATCGGCTACAACCTGGCAGACGTACCCGAACTCAAACTACCCAGAGACGTTTACTCAGCAATCTTCCAAGGTAAAATTACCAAGTGGAACGACCCCAAAATTGCAGCAGCCAATCCGGGTGCTAAATTGCCAGACCAAGCCATCACCGTCGTCCACCGTTCCGACGGTAGCGGTACAACTGCTGTCTTCACCAAACACCTGAGTGCCATCAGCCCCGACTGGAAAACAGCAGTAGGCGACGGCAAAACAGTAGAGTGGCCCAAAACAGGTACTTTTATTGGTGCAAAAGGCAACGAAGGCATCACAAGCCAACTCCTGCAAACCGCCGGCAGCATCGGCTACATAGAATATGGTTATGCCAAAAACAACAACGTCAAATTTGCATCTTTGCAAAACAAAGCAGGCACATTTGTCGTACCTACAGACGATTCAGCTTCTAAAGCTCTCGCAACTGTGCCCCTGCCGGAAAACCTGCGAGCATTTATCGAAGACCCCGAAGGCGCTGAATCCTATCCAATTGTCACCTACACTTGGATGCTAGTTCCCAAAAAAGTTGCAGACCCCAACAAAGCTAAAGCAATTGAGGCGATGGTTGAATACGGCTTAACTGAAGGTCAAAAAGTTAGTTCCGAATTGGGCTATGTTCCTCTACCCCAAAGTGTTAAAGAAAAAGTTGCTTTGGCAGCCGACGGCATCAGCCCCGACTACAAGATTGAGATTGGCAAATAGTCATTGAAGGAAGTTCGGCAACGGATTCTTTAACGGATTTAACGGATTGTGTAACAGATAGGGGTTGAAGTCTGAGGTTCGAGGGAAGAAGGAAGAGGGAAAAGAGATATTTGTGTAGGGGCGGGTTTCACCAGAAGTATTTGTGAAAAAGTCAGGGAATTAATCAACCCGCCCTTCTTTTAGATAAAAATCAGTGCATCAGTTGTGAATACCCTCTCTTTTCTTTTCTTCTCTTATCTTCCTCCTTGTGGAACAGGCCAGAAAGCCTGTGCATTTCTCCAGTTGCTTCTAGCTTTTTCCCAAAAATGCGATTTTTCCTTAATATTTTTTAGGATTTTTGTCTATGATTTCAGATAGTAACAGCGCTCAATCTGAGAGCCGATCGCGCTCAGGGGCAGAAAAGTCCTTAGACCAAGGCTTTATCTGGCTCACGCGGATTTTGGGCATAGGAATTGGTGTAATTTTGCTGGTAATCGCCCTCACGGTTGCTTTCAGAGCTTTACCTGCGATTCAACAGTACGGCTTGGGATTTCTATTTAGCAGTAGCTGGAATCCGGTTAAGGAAGAGTACGGTGCGCTGCCGATGATTTACGGGACGATCGTCAGTTCGGCGATCGCGCTCCTAATTGCAGTACCATTAGGAGTAGGGACTGCCATCTTTTTGAGCGAAGACTTTTTGCCGCTGCCAGTGCGCACAGCTTTAGTTTTTTTAGTAGAACTTTTAGCAGCGATTCCCAGTGTAGTATACGGTTTGTGGGGAATTGCTGTATTGATCCCCATTATTACCAGCATCGGAAAGTTTCTCAACGGTAACTTCGGATGGCTGCCAATTTTTAGCACTCCGCCCGTTGGGCCGGGAATGTTACCCGCCGGAGTAATTTTGGGGATTATGACTTTGCCCATTATTACTGCTATTTCCCGCGACTCTTTAGCAAGCCTCCCGCCCGAATTGCGACAAGCATCTCTGGGTTTGGGAGCAACTCGCTGGACAACAATATTTAGAGTCCTCGTACCAGCGGCTTTTTCCGGCATTGTCGGCGGAATTATGCTCGGCCTCGGCCGCGCGATGGGAGAAACAATGGCCGCAACGCTGTTAATTGGCAATTCCAATCAGTTAAGTGCTTCTGTGCTAGCTCCTGCAAATACTATTGCTTCTCTGATGGCAAATCAATTTGCAGAAGCTTCAGGATTGCAAGTGGCTGCTCTGATGTACACGGGACTAATTCTGTTTATTCTGACACTGATTGTCAATATTTTGGCAGAGTGGATTGTTTCTCGAGTAAGAGCAAAGTACAACTAGAAGTTGGCCACAATTTCCTACAGAGTTTTAGTTTATGTCAAATAGCGTCTCCGATGAGAATCCTTTTGGATCGAAAACAGGCAGTTTGAAGAAGGTTAAAAACAGCCCGCAATCGCTGTTTAATCTGGCGATGACTGTACTAGCTGGAGCTTGTCTAGCTATCACTCTGCTGCCTTTGTTCGCAGTGCTTTCCTATGTGACAGTACAAGGTTTTAACCGCCTGAATTTAGATTTGTTTACGAAACTGCCACCCGCACCCGGACTGTCGGGAGGCGGTATCGCCAATGCCATTGTCGGTACATTAATGACCGTAGGAATTGCTTCGCTAATTGCTGTGCCTTTTGGTGTATTGGCCGCCGTTTATTTGTCGGAGTTTAGCAGCGGCCAAATCGCTCGCTGGGTGCGCTTTGCTACTAATGTCCTCAGCGGTGTTCCTTCGATTATTGCCGGGGTATTTGCCTACGGTTTGTTCGTGATAAATATGGGAGGTTTTTCGGCAATTGCCGGGGGCGCGGCGCTGGCTGTGCTGATGTTGCCGACGATTGTGCGGACTACTGACGAAGCTCTACAAATCGTCCCGCAAGATATCAGATGGGCATCCGTTGGTGTGGGTGCTTCTAATTATCAAACGGTGTTGCAGGTGGTTTTGCCTGCGGCAATTCCGGCGATTTTAACGGGTGTGACGCTGGCAATTGCTCGCGCTGCTGGAGAAACTGCTCCTTTGATTTTCACGGCGCTGAATTCGCCTTTTTGGCCGGCTGGATTTGATCAGCCAACTCCGACTCTTTCGGTTTTGGTGTACAAATTTGCAACTGTTCCTTTTCAGGCACAGAAAGAGTTGGCTTGGGCTGCATCTTTGATTTTGGTGTTAATGGTTTTGCTGACGAGTATTCTTTCTCGCTGGGCTACTCGCCAAAAGGTTTATTAGTCAGTTGGCATTTGGCAGTTGGCAGTTGGCAGTTGGCAGTTGGCAGTTGGCAGTTGGCAGTTGGCACTTGTAAGTAATTTGTAATTGGTCATTTGTAAAATTCGATTGGAGTATTAACTGTATGATGGAATTGGACAAGCAAACGGAAACTGTTTTACGGACAGAAAATATCAATATTTTTTACGGCGCTTTTCACGCGGTTAAAAATGTTTGGATGGAGATTCCTAAAAATCGCATTACTGCCTTGATTGGGCCGTCTGGCTGCGGCAAAAGTACAATTATCCGATGTTTTAACCGCCTCAATGATTTGATTAACGGTTTTCGTTTAGAGGGTAGAATTCATTACCAAGGTCAAAATCTTTACGATCCTGATATTGATGCTGTGGAGGTGCGCCGCAAGATTGGGATGGTGTTTCAAAAGCCGAATCCTTTCCCGAAGTCGATTTATGACAATATTGCTTACGGTGCGAGGGTGAACAATTATAAGGGGGATATGGATGAGCTGGTGGAAAAGTCGCTCAAACAATCTTATTTGTGGGATGAGGTGAAGGATAAGCTGAAGCAAAGCGGTTTTTCTCTTTCGGGTGGCCAGCAGCAGCGTTTGTGTATTGCTAGGGCGATCGCGATTAATCCTGATGTAGTATTAATGGATGAACCTTGCGCTTCTCTTGACCCGATTTCTACTGTGAAAATTGAGGAGTTGATGCGGGAACTGAAAGAGAAGTATACGATTGTGATTGTTACTCACAATATGCAGCAGGCTTCTCGTGTTTCTGACTTGACTGCTTTTTTCAATGCTAAGCTTTCTGATGATGGGAAACGGTTTGGCTATCTTGTGGAGTGTGACAGGACTGAGGTGATTTTCCAAAATCCGAAGGAACAGTCTACTATGGATTATGTCAGCGGTCGTTTTGGCTAATTTGTTGTAACTGATATCAATTATTGTAGGGAAACGGCACTGCCGTGTCCTCATTAGTCGGAGACGGCAGTGCCGTTTCCCTACCCCAACATCATCCATCGCCCGATTAATTGTAGGGAAACTGCACGTGCCGTGTCCTGATTAGCTGTTAGATTCCCGACTTTTTTAAGAAGTCGGGAATCTTGATTTTTGTGTTCTATTCTAATTTAGCGGAACATACTGCTAACAGAACTATCTTCGTGAATCCGCCAAATAGTTTCTCCTAGCAAGTTGGCTATCGAAAGCACAGTCAACTGCTCAAAACGCTTCTCTTCTGGTACAGGAATTGTATTTGTAACAATTACTTCTTCCAATACGCCACTGGACAAACGCTCGATCGCCGGAGGTGAAAAAACTGCATGAGTAGCACAAGCATACACCTGCCTCGCACCCTCGCGGCGCAACAACCGCGCCCCCTCACAAATCGTGCCGGCAGTATCGATCATATCGTCCACTAACACTGCTGTTTTACCTCTGACATCCCCGATGACGTTCATCACTTCGGCGACGTTGTGAGCTTGACGGCGCTTGTCAATAATTGCTAACGGTGCATCGTTGAGCTTTTTGGCAAAAGCCCTGGCCCTGGCGACACCGCCGACATCGGGAGAAACTACAACAATATCGGTCAACTGCTTGCTCTTGAGATAATCTAGGAGTATCGGCGACCCGTAAACGTGGTCGAAAGGAATGTCAAAATAACCTTGAATTTGAGCGGAGTGCAAATCCATCGCCAAAATGCGACCAGCCCCAGCCTCAGTAATCAAATTAGCCACCAATTTCGCGGTAATTGACTCTCTGCCGGCTGTTTTGCGATCGGCCCTAGCATACCCATAGTAAGGAATCACGGCCGTAACTTGCCTTGCCGAAGCGCGACGACAAGCATCGATCATGATTAACAATTCCATGAGGCGATCGTTCACCGGACAGCAAGTTGGCTGAATCAAGTAAACATCGCAACCCCGAATCGATTCTTGAATTTGAACATAGAGTTCCCCATCAGCGAACCGCTTGCGAACCATCGGCCCCAAATCGATCCCCAGATAGCGGGCCACCTCTTGAGCGAGGGGAACATTAGCAGAACCTGAGAATAGCCGCAAACGGTCGTGAGGGGAAACCGACGGATCTGGAAGCGAAAGCGGTAAAGTAGCAGAACGGATCACAGCAGGCCTCTTGCAAGACGTTATTTTACCGCCATCTTACCATCTGAAACTCGAAATTTAGCAAGCCTAAATCAGTTGTGCAACGAGTTCACCCCAAAAATACGGTTTGTTTGATTGGTAGAATTGATTGAGGCTAGGTATGTATGGCAATTTATGCCTGATTAAATTTCGGCACGATCGAGGTTGCGATCGATCAAAAGGCCATAAACTTGCAAAAAACGGCAAAAAAAGTTAAGAATCTGAAGCAGACTCCTGATTTTTGAGATCGGGCAAAATAAGGTTGAAATCGATGAGCTTAAGAGAACGAATTGACGCAGAAATCAAAGCAGCTATGAAGTCCAAGGACAAAGTTCGCTTGGAAACTGTTCGTGGCATCAAAAAATTTATCATCGAAAAAGAAGTCAGCGTTCGTCCTTCGGGACAAGAGGGGCTGACGGAAGCTCAGGAAATGGAAATTTTGGTGCAAATCGCCAAACAGCGCCGGGATTCGATCGAACAATACCGCAAAGGTGGCCGCGAAGATTTAGTGGCACAAGAGGAGGCGGAGTTGGTAATTGTTGAAGAGTATTTGCCACCGCAGATGTCTGACGAAGAGATAAGTGGAGTGATTGACGAAGTTATTGCCTCGGCGGGCGCGACTTCTGCTAAGGAGATGGGGAAGGTGATGGGGGCGGCGATGCAGCAGCTTAAAGGTAAAGCTGATGGTAAGAAAATTCAAGACATGGTGAAAGCTAAGCTTAACGGCTAGTCATTAGTCATTAGTCATTAGTCAGCAGTCGGAATGTAGGGGCAAACCCCCCGTGGTTGCCCCTCCTTAAATTTTTAACAAAAATCAGGTTTCTCAAAATTGCGTAAAAAAACGTAAAATATTAACTTTGGTCGGGACTGGGAGCTAAAGACCGTGAAGTATGGTATTGAACCTTAAAGACCTAGCAGTCTAATTCTGTCGGCGATCGTCTATTTTTTAACAGTGGACAATTAACAATTGTTGATGAGCGGGTTTAAATCCCCTGTCAACTGTCAACTGTCAACTGTTAACTGTCAACTATTTAACATTGTCTAGTTAAACTTATGCAGCCACCTATTGCTATTGGAACTCTCCTACAAAACCGTTACCGCTTACTGAATATTTTAGGCCAAGGAGGATTTGGTCGGACTTATTTAGTAGAAGACTTGGGACGGTTTCAAGAACGTTGCGCCCTGAAGGAATTTATTCCGGTGCAAAGTGGGCCTTATGTTTTGGAAAAGTCGAAGGAATTGTTTCAAAGAGAGGCGGCGATTCTTTATCAAATTCAGCACCCGCAAATTCCGCAGTTTCGGGCAATATTTGAGGAGAGTCAGCGTTTGTTTTTGGTGCAGGATTATGTGGAAGGAATGACTTACCGGGAACTGCTGCTTTCACGCACTTCAACGGGCCGCACCTTCAGTGAAGCCGAAGTGCTGGTATTTATCCGGCAAATGTTGCCTATACTGGCTCACATCCACGCACGGGGTATCATTCACCGGGACATCTCGCCGGAGAACATTATCCTCCGTGAAAACGACAAAATGCCGGTGCTGATTGACTTTGGAGTGGTGAAGGAACTTGCTACTAAAGTGCAGTCTCCCGAAGGCACTGCCCACGCGACAACTGTGGGTAAAATCGGCTACGCGCCGATCGAACAATTGCAAAGTGGGCGAGCCACAGCCAGCAGTGATCTGTATGCTTTAGCTGTGACGGCGATTGTCCTGCTGACGGGGAAAGAACCCCAGGAATTACTGGATCAAAGCACGCTGCTGTGGAATTGGCAGCAGAAGGTGCAGGTGAGCACGGATTTTGCTTTGGTGTTAAATCGGATGTTGAGCCGGAGTCCAGCCGATCGCTATCAGTCAGTTAGCGAAGTCGCCCAAGCACTCGACGGACAAACTAATCCCTATGCTAACCCGCAAAGTGTCGCTCCGACTCAGCCACAGATGTCGTCGAATGTTTCGCAAGTAGCAACGGTGGCTGTTGGTAGACGGCCAGATCCGATGGCCCAAAGTTCTCATCCGCAAAGTCAGCCAGATCCAGTTATCGGGCCTGGAAGCGGGTCTTTGTGGGATAATCCAATGGCTGCGATCGGGCTTGGTGCCGGTTTGGTAATCTTGACTGGCTTCGGTTCCTGGGCCTTGGTAGGTTCATTTCTGAATAAAGGTTCAAAGCCAACCCCGCCCCCACCAGCACTCACAAGTCCAGCCCCAGAACCATCACCGATACCAACTCCAGAACCGTCGCCGATACCAACTCCAGAACCATCTCCAGAGCCAATCCCAGAACCATCTCCAGAACCAATCCCAGAACCATCTCCAGAACCAATCCCAGAACCATCTCCAGAACCAATCCCAGAACCATCTCCAGAACCAATCCCAGAACCATCTCCAGAACCATCACCAAGTCCCACCCCGGAACCATCACCAAGTCCCACCCCGGAACCGCCGCCGAAACCAACTCCGAAACCAACTCCGTCACCGAAACCAACTCCAGCGCCAACTCCGCCACCGAAACCAACTCCCGCACCGAAACCAACTCCCGCACCAACTCCGGTACCGAAACCAACTCCGGTACCAACTCCCGCGCCGGTTGAAACTCCAGCGCCAACTCCCGCGCCAACTCCCGCGCCGGTTGAAACTCCGGCACCAATTCCCGCGCCGACTGAGAATTCACCTCAACCTTCCCCTGCTCTTTGAAGGCTTCTGGCAAAATTCTCCTAGACTGAAGTTGAGGCCAATTACCTATTACCATAGCTATCAATGAACTCGCTACTAATTACTGGAACTGATACCGACGCGGGCAAAACTGTTTTGACGAGTGCTCTGGCTGCTTATTGGCAAATGTACTGCTCCGATCGCACTTTGGGTATTATGAAGCTGTTGCAAACGGGAACGGGCGATCGGGAACACTACACCCGCTTATTTGCCCTAGACCAATCCCCCGAAGAACTCAACCCGCTACACTTCAATGCGCCTCTAGCACCGCCGATTGCCGCTGAACAGGAAGGAAGACATATTGAACTAGAAAAGGTGTGGACGACGCTGCAAAGCCTGAATGAACGCAAGGATTTTGTGTTAGTGGAAGCTTTGGGAGGGCTGGGTTCTCCTGTCACGCGGGAACTGACTGTGGCTGATATTGCCAGGGATTGGCGGCTGAGGGGGGTTTTGGTGGCACCTGTGAGGTTGGGTGCGATCGGGCAAATTGTAGCAAATGTAGCTCTCGCCAGACACAGTGGCTTTAAGCTCAAAGGCATTATCCTGAATAGTGTTCAAGCTGCTTCTGAGCAAGAAATTGCGGATTGGGCTCCAGTTGATTTAATTGAGTCGCTCACTCAAGTACGTGTTTTGGGTACTTTGCCACATTTAGATGACCCAAATGACCTGACAAAATTAGCTAAAGCAGCTTCAGAATTAGACTTAGAGCGGTTGTTACGTGGAGTTAATTTGGTTCCTCAGACTGCTAAATAACCCCATTCTCAACACCTCTCTTGCTCAATCTTCTCTTTCTCTGTGTACTCTGCGCCCTCTGTTTAACAGTTGACAGTTGACAGTTGACAGTTGACAGTTGACAGTTGACAGTTGACAGTTGACAGTTGACAGTTGACAGTTGACAGTTGACAGTTGACAGTTGAGTGCGAAGTTTTTAGGCAGGGGATTTAAGCCCCAGCCTAAAAACAATCCACCTAAAGGTGGGGGCTTAAATCCCCTATGCTTTGGTGACAAGTAACAAGTAACAAATAATATGGTTTCTACTTTACCAAATTTAACTTCTGTCGATTCATCTCAATTGCGGCTTGAGATTAGAAATTTGCAGCCGCAGTTGGTGGAATGGCGACGGCGTTTGCACCAAAAACCTGAGTTGAGTTTTGAGGAGAATTTAACGGCGGAGTTTGTTTCGCAAAAGTTGCAAGCATGGGGAATTGAGC
>Ga0335395_10001526_pt1 | contig 14525 bp, 10 predicted proteins | sample MAT02_FD_205744 | JGI IMG/M metagenome (GOLD analysis project Ga0335395, IMG submission 205744) | Freshwater microbial communities from Lake Fryxell liftoff mats and glacier meltwater in Antarctica - MAT-02 (spades assembly) (version 2) ...
TTCTAGTAGGCGCAATCAGCATTCCCACGCTGCCGATCGAACGCTTCCCCGACATCAGCCCCACCCAAATCACCGTCACAGCCAACTATAGCGGGGCGAGTGCCGAAATTGTCGAAAATGCAGTTACAAACATCCTAGAGAGGCAAATAAACGGCGTTGAAGGACTAAAATATCTAACTTCTAGCAGCAGTAACGACGGCACCAGTAGCATCACAGCCACCTTTGACGCCTCGCGCAACAAAGATATTGCCGCAGTCGATGTTCAAAATCGAGTTGCAGTCGCCCAACCGCAACTACCAGATGTCGTACAGCGCACGGGAGTGAGAGTTACAAAACAATCTAGCAGTCTCCTGCTGGCGATCGGCTTATTTACAGAAAATCAAGAATACGACACCACATTTTTAAGCAATTACGCCGACTTGTATTTAGCAGATGCGCTAAAGCGAATAAAAGGCGTTGGCGACGTGCGAATTTTTGGAGAACGCCGCTATGCAATGCGCCTGTGGATAGACCCCAATAAATTAGCGGCCCGCAGTTTGACAATGCAAGATGTCACCAGGGCACTTAACGAACAAAACATACAAGTTGGCGCCGGGAGAGTTGGGCAAGAACCAGCTCCCGAGGGGCAAATGTATCAAATTGATTTACGGGCCAAAAGCCGCCTCCAAGAACCCGCAGAATTTGAAAACATTGTCCTAAAAACAGAGGCAAATGGCACGCTTGTTAAGTTAAAAAACGTTGGCAGAGCCGAATTAGGAGCAGAGAATTACAACTCTTTCCTGCGATTTAGAGGCAAGGATGCGGTAGGTTTGGGCATTTATCAATTGCCCGGAAGCAATGCCTTGAATGTTGCCAATGCCGTCAAAGCAGAAATGGAAATACTAGCTAAAAGTTTCCCTCCTGGCTTGATACATAGAGTAGCGTTAGATACGACTTTGTTTGTCCAAGAGTCGATGGCAGAAGTTGTGAAGACGCTATTTGAAGCCGTCTTGCTAGTGGTGATAGTAATTTTTGTTTTCTTGCAAGACTGGCGGACTACTATTATTCCCACCATCACAATTCCGATTTCTTTGATTGGGACTTTTGCCTTTATCAAAGTTTTTGGATTTACCATTAACAGCTTATCTCTGTTTGGTCTAACATTAGCGACCGGGTTGGTGGTTGACGACGCTATTATTGTAGTAGAAAATATCGATCGTTTGATTCGCCAAGGCATGAATGCCCGCCAAGCAGCTTTCGAGTCAATGCGGGAGCTTTTTAGCGCTGTAATTGCGACTTCCTTAGTGTTGATGGCAGTGTTTATACCAGTGGCATTTTTCCCCGGAACTACGGGGGCGCTATACAAACAATTTGCCCTGACAATTGCTTTTTCAGTCGCTCTTTCTACCTTCATGGCTATTACCCTCACGCCTTCACTGGCAGCTATATTACTGCGGCGAGGGCCGAAGTTTGGGGGGCCGATTGGTTGGGTGTTCGATCGCGTTAATGGATTTCTCGATTGGATGCAGCGGCAATACCGGCAATCATTAATATTTCTCACCCGATTTAAAACAATCGTCACCCTCATATTCATCGCTTCTCTGGGATTCACAGCTTGGCTTTATCTATCAGTACCGACAGCATTTATCCCAGAGGAAGACCAGGGCTATTTTCTAACAATTATTCAAGGCCCCCAAGGAGTTTCGCTGCAATACACTCGCCAAGTGATGGATGAAGTTGAGAAAGAAATTCTTAAACTTCCTGAAGTTGTAGGGACTTTTTCAGTAGGAGGCTTTGGTTTTAGCGGTAGCACATCTAACCAAGGTATTATTTTTACTACGCTTAAACCCTGGAGCGAACGTCACGGAGAAAGTCAAACTGTACAAGCGATTATTGGCAGTTTGCGGGGTAAGCTTATGGCCATTCCCGAAGCTAGAATTTTCCCGGTGAATCCGCCGGCAATTCAAGGTTTAGGTCAATTTGGAGGCTTCCAATTTCAATTGCAAGACCGCAAAGGTAACAGCGGTTTAGATGCGATGGTTCAGACGATGGGTGGAATTTTGCAGCAGGCAAATCAGACACCGGGATTGCAGGCGGTATTTAGTACGTTTGCTGCGAATACGCCTCAGTTAATTGTGGAGGTTGACCGCAATCGAGCTAAGGCTTTGGATATTTCTCTCAATGATATTTTCAGTACCCTACAAACGGCTCTGGGTTCGCAGTACGTGAACGATTTTAATCTGGAGCAGCGCAATTATCGGGTTTACGTTCAGGCGGATAAACAGTTTCGCGACAACCCTGAAGATATTGGTAAATTGTACGTCCGCTCTGGAAAGAATGAAATGATTTCTTTGAGCAATTTAGTGAAGCTAACTCCGGTGGTGGGAGCGCAAACTATTAATCACTACAATTTATATAGGTCAATTGAAATTACGGGTTCTCCGGCTCCGGGAGCGAGTTCGGGACAGGCGATTAAATCGATGGAAAAGGTCGCGGCTCAAGTTTTACCAGCAGGTTTTGGCTATGAATGGTCTGGCACTTCTTTAGAAGAAATTGAATCGGGGGGTCAAGCTCCAATTATTTTTGGTTTGGGCCTGATTTTTGTGTTCTTGGTTTTGGCGGCTCAGTATGAGAATTATGTCGATCCTTTCATTATTTTGCTGTCGGTGCCTCTGGCGATTTTAGGTGCGCTCTTGGCTCAGTCGTTGCGGGGTTTGGCGAATGATGTTTATTGCCAGATTGGTTTGGTGATGCTGATTGGATTGGCTAGTAAAAATGCGATTTTAATCGTGGAGTTTGCTAATCAGTTGCGAGAGCGGGGATATCCAATTGCTAAGGCAGCAGTTGAGGCTGCCACGGAGCGTTTGCGACCGATTTTGATGACTTCTCTGTCTTTTATTTTGGGTATTACTCCTCTGATTAACCCGGAAGGTGCGGGGGCGGCGAGCCGCCGATCGCTAGGGAATGCGATCGCGGGGGGGATGGTTGTTTCTACTTTCTTGAGTTTGTTTATCGTGCCGGTGCTGTATGTGGTGATTGCTTCGACTCGCGATCGTTTTAGGAAGCCACCCCGCCCGGAAACTCCGTCCGATGATGACATCAATGTGGATGGAAAAACGACTCCCCACGATGAGGTTGAGCGCGATCGGGTATCGCCGTTGTAGTTTTAGAGGGATGGGTTTTTACTCATCCTGATTCTGAAAGCGAGTAATTCCTTGGCTGATTGAACTCTGGGTTACTCTTACTTTTGGGAGATTTCAGAGTTTTTCAGCAAGCCTTAATTATAGAATGTCATCGCGAGCGTAACGGATTGAGATTGCTTAGCGCGGACGATCGCCATGAGAGTTAGGTAATTATGTCATTGCAAGTATCGATCGCCCGATCGCCCTTCATCATGCAATAATAATATAAAACTTGCACAAAAACTCTATCAGTAGTGTCAGCCTTCCAGCCTTACTACTACAAATAGCGTCTCAAATCTCAAATCGTGCAAATTCTCAATTAAACCGACTGTTGCTCTACACAATTTTTTCCTAATGGCTGAAGTCCCCCAATCTCCCGCAGAACTGGCCGAAGCCCTCAGAGGCTTGACCGATATCAATTTCCAATTACCAGACCCCGAAGACGAACAAATACCTGACTTTGATTTTGAAAATCAGGTTGACAACGCCTGGAAAGTGTGCGATCGCTTCGACCTACAAACCGACATCTGGCGGGGACGCATTCTGCGAACAGTCAGAGACAGAGAAAAAAAAGGTGGCGACGGACGCGGTACCGGCTTTTTGAACTGGCTCAAAGAACGAGAAATTGGCAAAAGTCAAGCCTATTCTTTGATAGAACTAGCCAAGAGTGCCGATACTTTGATCGATCAAGGAGATTTAGACCCCGATTCCATTAGAAACTTCAGCAAAAGAGCCTTTGTAGAAACCGCCAAAGCATCTCCCGAAGTACAGCAAATGGTAACAGATGCAGCATCAAAGGGCGATCGCATCACCAGGCGCGAAGTCAAACAGCTATCCGACGAATGGATGGCCATGAACTCAGAATTATTGCCAGAAGAAGTCAAAGAAAAAGCATCTAGCGGTTCTCTTCCTTCCCGCTACCTCGCTCCTTTAGTCAAAGAAATGGAGAAACTCTCCCCATCTCACCAAAGCGAAATTCAAAAAGAAGTAGCAGAAAATCCCGACGTAGATACTGTAAAACAACTCACTTCCGATGCCAAAAATTTATCAAAATATCTCGACGCGGCCGCCCAAGTACAAGCTCTCAACCAGTCTCATTTAGACATGGAAATGGCTTTAGAAGAATCTTTGCGAGTTGGATGTTTGGGAACTACAGCCGACGTAGTAAAACAAGCAGCACAGCTAGAACAAACAGTAGTCAAGCTCTATACAATTTGGAAGCGTTTAGGCAGTTTAGCAGATAGATTGTATGTAGACACAGGAGCAAGCACACCAAATCTGCGCTTACTTCTGGGATGCTTGGACAGTCTTTCGGGAGAAAAGATTGAAGTTGATTTCGGAGACGGAGAACGCTCTATTCGCTTACAAATTTTCAGCGAATAGCTCAACTTTGACCGCAGATAAACGCCAATATCTGGGCTAAGTAGGTAAGGGTAAAAAACCTAGTATCTAGTAGGGGCGGGTTTAGCGTATGATCTATGATACAAGCGAGTTTATAACTGCAAAACCCGCCCTCTCCCCATGTAACTCTCCCCATGTAACGTTTATTTGTAACCACCTACTTAACTATCTGCGTCAATCCCTGTTCATTTGCGCTTGAAATTTTTGATTTTTTTCCAAAGATAGCGGGGACTCAAATAACGCCGATATAGCGGTTCTCAAAAAAGTGAGGATAGCCCTATGCCCTATGCCCTATGCCCTATGCCCTATGCCCTATGCCGGATAGTACCTCATCTTTCGCTTGAAAGGCTATATTTAGTAACTACTTCTTTCCCCAAAATTACCACGCTCAGCCAAAAGCACACTTCTGCCCCGACAGCTAGAATGATATTAATTGTAGTTTTTTCGGCGAGGCTCAGCGGCATAAACGGCACAATAAACAAGATTGCCACCCAGGGAACGAAAGATGCAATAAATAAAAACCAGCCCAGCTTTTGCATAGATTCACATTGTCCGCAATGGCATATTTTTGGGTAGCAGGCAATTCAGTCATTTTTGAGCTTGAATCCCAACAGAGGACTTATGTTCTCACTACTAACTTAATTTGGCTTCAAACCCAAAGTCAATTTTTAATTCCCGTCGCCGCAATCCCGCGAATAAACTGCCGCTGACCGGCCAAAAACAGCAACACCACCGGCACAGTCCCAATTACTACCGCCGCCATCAACAACGGCCAACTGCTAGTAAACTGTTCCTGAAACTCCGCCAAAACTAACTGCACAGTCCGCAATTCCGGCCGCGTCGTAAACACCAACGGCTTAAACAAATCGTTCCACTCCCCGATAAACGTAAACAAAAACAGCGTCACCAAAGCAGGGCGGGCCAAAGGTAACATCACCCGCCACAACACCTGCCAGCGGTTAGCCCCATCCAGCATTGCCGCTTCTTCCAATTCCACCGGAATTGTCATAAAATACTGGCGCAGCAGAAAAATCCCAAAACCGTTAGCCGCTGTCGGCAAAATCAGCGCCCCGTAAGTATTAAGCAGGTGGCCCCACTTCAAAACCATGAAAATGGGAATTACCAAAAGCTGAAACGGAATCGCCAGCGTCGCCAAAACCACCAAAACTAGAGCCTGCCGCCCCCGAAACTTCAGCCTGGCCAAAGCATAACCGGCCAAAGCAGAAGTCACTACCTGAAAACCGGTAACTGCGATCGCCACTAGAGTAGAATTAAGAAATGCCAACAAAAAATTCCCCCTGCGCCAAGCCTCCTGATAGTTCGCCAAAGTCAAGCCTGTGGCTTTGACACCGACATCAGATGGTGACAGCGAAACCAAAAAAACAGCAGCCAGCGGCAGCAGCACCAGCGCAGCCCCCGCCAGCAACAAAATAAAACTCAGCACTTTCAGCGCTTGAGACCAGCCCAACGATTTACCCATAAACTTGTAAATTAACCTAAAATAATAAGCTTGTGAGGCTCTCAAACCCGATCGCCTCCCAGATTCCCACACAATCGTAAATTTTTAGCTCGCGCAGACGGGAATCCCCACAGCATAATCTTCGATTTGCTGTCGGATGAGAGTCGCGCGAGGTGAGGATTCCGTAAAGAGTGATTCGACAAATCGTAGCTCTCTACATCGCAGAGGCGGATGACGAGACGAGCAATAAGCAGATTGGCTGAGTACAAGCATTCTCAAAATTGGTATAATTTGTAAGTTGGGCATCCGAAAATGCTACCAGGCTTGTACCAAGTAGCTTTCAACGTGACAAGTGGGGCGGGACGTGTTCCTCACTATAAAATGCCGTAAAGGGAAACAAGTGGAGTACCTTGAAGGAAGATCTAGATATCCTTGACCGGACTCAGATGCCTACACCAGACTGCTTGCGGTTGGTGTAGGAGCGTCACTCGAAAATAGGTAATAGTGTAGTGCACGCGACCCCAAAATTTTAAGGGGTTTCCAAACATCCTACAAGGTTATATAAGGAGAAAACGTATCTATGCCCCAGCTTGAGGCCAGCCCAACAATAGACTTTCAAACCGAAACTTACAAAGACGCTTACAGCCGTATCAACGCCATTGTGATTGAAGGCGAACAAGAAGCTCACGACAATTACCTGACACTGGCCGAACTGTTGGCTGACAAAAAAAGCGAATTAATTGGCTTGTCCAAGATGGAAAACCGCCACATGAAAGGCTTCCAAGCTTGCGGCCGAAATCTCAAGGTCACGCCAGATATGGCATTTGCCAAGCAATTCTTTTCAGAATTGCACAGAAACTTCCAAACAGCCGCGGCTGAAGGTCAGATTGTAACTTGCTTGCTGATTCAATCGCTAATTATCGAGTGTTTTGCGATCGCAGCCTACAACATCTACATCCCAGTCGCCGATGACTTTGCCCGCAAAATCACCGAAGGTGTCGTCAAAGAAGAATATAGCCACCTCAACTTTGGGGAAGTCTGGCTGCAAGCTCACTTCGAGGAATCCAAAGCCGAACTCGAAGCCGCCAACCGTCAAAACCTGCCCATCATCTGGAAGTTGTTAAACGCTGTCGCAGACGATGCCCGCGTCTTGGGAATGGAAAAAGACGCTTTAATCGAAGACTTTATGATTGCCTACGGCGAAGCCCTAGGCAACATTGGTTTTAGCAACCGCGACATTATGCGGATGTCAGCACAAGGCCTCGCAGCCTAGTTAATTGGGAAATAAGGAATGGGAAAAAATTAAAAATTAAAAATTAAAAATGAGGCATCTCATTTTTAATTAGCAAATTTATATTTTTAATTTTCCTTCTTCCTTCTTCCTTCTTCCTTCTTCCTTCTTCTTCAAACTTCCTTCATTTGACAACTTAATGTTTGGTCTAATCGGTCACTTAACCAGCTTAGAACACGCCCAATCAGTAGCTAACGAGCTGGGCTATCCAGAATACGCCGATCAAGGTCTAGATTTTTGGTGCAGCGCACCGCCTCAAATAGTTGACAATATCACTGTCACTAGCATTACCGGGCAAAAAATAGAAGGCCGCTATGTGGAGTCCTGTTTTCTGCCGGAAATGCTAGCCACTCGCCGGATTAAAGCAGCCACGCGCAAAATTCTTAACGCGATGGCACACGCTCAAAAAAACGGGATTAATATCACTGCATTAGGTGGCTTTTCTTCGATAATTTTTGAGACTTTCAACTTGCAGCAAATTAAGCAAATTCGCAATCTCAAGTTGGAATTCGAGCGCTTCACCACTGGTAACACCCACACGGCTTACATCCTGTGCCGCCAAGTAGAAGAAGCTGCCCCAAAATTGGGGATTGAACTGTCAAAAGCTACTGTGGCGGTTTGTGGGGCTACAGGTGATATTGGCAGTGCTGTGTGTCGCTGGCTCAATGCTAAAACAAATGTAGCAGAATTGTTGCTAATTGCCCGCGACAAAGAACGCTTGCAAGATTTGCAATCGGAATTGGGGCGAGGCAAAATCATGAAGTTGGAAGAAGCCCTGCCGCAAGCGGATATTGTAGTCTGGGTCGCCAGTATGCCAAAGGGAGTAGAAATTGACCCCAAGACATTGAAGCAACCTTGTTTATTGATTGATGGTGGCTATCCGAAAAATCTGGCAACTCAGGTTCAGCATCCCGAAATTTACGTACTCAATGGTGGCATTGTGGAGCATTCCCTCGATATTGAGTGGAAAATCATGAAGATTGTCAATATGGATGTGCCGGGCCGACAGTTGTTTGCTTGTTTTGCCGAATCCATGCTGCTGGAATTTGAAAAATTGTATACCAATTTTTCTTGGGGACGGAATCAAATTACAGTGGAAAAGATGGAGCAAATTGGCGAGATGTCCGTTAAACACGGTTTCCGACCTTTATTAATGTCATTTTGATGTTAACAGTTGACAGTTGACAGTTGACAGTTGACAGTTGGCTGTTGACTGTTGACTGTTGACTGTTGGGGGAATTCAGACGGAAGGGATGCGGATTAACCTATTATATTTAAAATTGAAAGGAAGCTCCAGCTCCTGGTTTTCCAGCGCGGTATGAAGCAAAGCATAATTCAAAATTCAAAACTTCCAAATTTCCCCTCTTTTTCAGCATCACCTGACAGGGTAGGATCGGAAAATAGTCGATCGACTAAACCTTAAAACCCTATAGAAATTATCAGCGTGCCAAACTCAGACCGCAAACCACTACTCCTAGATTTTGAAAAGCCGCTGGCCGAACTCGAAGCCCGAATTCACCAGATTCGGCAACTCGCCGAAGAAAATAGCGTCGATGTCACCGACGAAATTCGTAAACTCGAAGCTCGTTCCACCCAACTGCGGCAAGAAATTTTTAGCAGCTTGTCCCCCATGCAGCGGCTGCAACTGGCCCGTCACCCGCGCCGCCCCAGCACCCTCGATTACATTCAGGCAATTAGCGACGAGTGGATCGAGCTGCACGGCGATCGGCGCGGCACGGACGACCCGGCCCTCGTCGGCGGAATTGCCCGCATAGACGGGCGTCCTACAGTCATCATCGGCCATCAAAAAGGGCGCGATACCAAAGACAATATCGCCCGCAACTTCGGGATGGCGGCTCCCGGCGGCTACCGCAAAGCCCTGCGGTTGATGGAACACGCCGATCGCTTCTCGATGCCAATTTTCACGTTTATCGACACTCCGGGGGCTTGGGCGGGCTTAGAAGCCGAACAGCTTGGACAAGGAGAGGCGATCGCCTGCAACCTCCGAGAAATGTTTCGCCTCGACGTTCCGATTATATGTACCGTCATCGGCGAAGGAGGTTCCGGCGGCGCATTAGGTATCGGCGTCGGCGAGCGGCTGTTGATGCTGGAACATTCTGTTTATACCGTCGCCACCCCGGAAGCTTGCGCCGCCATCCTCTGGAAAGACTCTGGCAAAGCCAACTTAGCAGCAGAAGCCCTCAAAATCACTTCCTGGGACTTAAAAAACCTCGGCGTTCTCGATCAGATAGTACCCGAACCGATTGGTGGCGCTCACTCGAATCCCCTGAAAGCTGCGTCAGCGCTCAAACAAGCCTTGTTGGAAAACTTAGCAGAACTGACACAGCTTACTGGCAGGCAGCGGCGGGATCTCAGGTATCAAAAGTTTCGCGATATCGGTGTATTCAATGAAATTGCTGCTTGAGCCGATCGATTCAGATTGATTAGACACAAACAATAATTCTTGTGGAGCAGGATCGAAGAGCCTGCTCTTTACAGGCTTTGAGAGGATTCCTCTATTAGTGATGAGTTTAAAATTTCTTAACTTCAAGCCAGTAATATCATGTCCGATCGATTACCACCACAACAAACCGGGGCGCTCGTCGTCTTTCGACCGGACACAACATCAAAACTCACTACGATCTGCAAATCTCTGAGCAGTGTTATAATTTCTCAGGTGACACCGGCTTAACAGTTCTTAATGTTTATCTCATAATTAACTGTTATCACCCGCAGCCAACAGTTGTCTAATTTGCCGAAGAAGGCAGCAACGCTTTAAGGATTTGCCGATCGAAAGTATCAGGAAATTTAATGAACGATCGAACAACAAAGCAGGCTCTGATTACCGGAGCGAGCAGCGGTATTGGCAAAGCGACGGCTCTAGCGTTCGCGGCTGTTGGCATAAATCTAGCTTTAGTTAGCCGAGAGTCAGAAAACTTAGAAGCCGTTGCCATAGCAGCTAGAGAATTTGGAGTGAAAGCAGAAGCTTATCCCTTAGACTTGGCAAAAATTGAGCAAGTGCAAAGTGGCATTAGTGCGATCGCCTCTCAATTCGGGCCCGTAGATATCCTAGTCAACAGCGCTGGCATGGGCTATACAGGCTCCTTGACCGAAACGCCCCTAACCGACTGGCAGAGTGTCCTAGACCTCAATCTTACAAGCGTCTGGCAGTGCATTTTAGGAATTTTGCCGGGAATGCGCGATCGGCGATCGGGAATCATCATCAACGTTTCCTCGATCGCCGGCAGCCAAACTTTCCCCAACTGGGGAGCCTACTGCGTCAGCAAATTCGGTCTCATGGCTTTGTCCAAGACTTTAGCCGCCGAAGAACGGGATCGGGGAATTCGCGTCACAGTCGTATGTCCGGGTTCTGTCAACACTCCCATGTGGGACACGCAGAGCGTGCAAGCCGACTTCGATCGCACTGCCATGCTAACCCCTGAAATCGTCGCGCAATCAATTCTGCACGCAGTTCAGTTGCCGGCAAGTGCAGTAATTGAAGAAATCACGATCATGTCCAACGCAGGAGTTTTGTGAACTGGAGATTTTAGACTGCTGAATTGCGATCGAATTCAACAATCTTTGAATCGATAGCTTTATCACAATCGAAAATCGAAAATCGATAGCTTTATCACAATCGAAAATCGAAAATCAAAAATCGAAAACAGCTCGTTCCTCACACGAAATTATTATGACAATTGCATCGAACAACGGCTCAAATAACTCGAACTCTATCTCGACAGACAGCATGAAACCTTCACAAACCGCAGACAACAACGCCCCGCGCATCACCACTAGACCCGATCGCAATTCTTCCAACGGTCAAGAGTCTAACGTACCCGTACCCTCAGAAGTAGGTATGGATGAAATGATGGAAGCCGTTCGGACGATGCTGCTGGGAATAGGAGAAGACCCCGAACGGGAAGGATTGCTCAAAACCCCGAAGCGGGTAGCAGAAGCAATGCAGTTTCTCACCAGCGGCTACAGCCAATCCCTCGAAGAACTCCTCAACGGCGCTATCTTTGACGAAGGTCACAACGAAATGGTACTGGTGCGAGACATCAGCGTATTCAGTATGTGCGAACACCATATGCTGCCATTTATGGGCCGAGTTCACATCGCTTACATTCCCAACCAAAAAGTAGTGGGACTGAGCAAATTAGCCAGAATTGCCGAAATGTACAGCCGTCGCTTGCAGGTGCAGGAACGTTTGACGCGCCAAATTGCCGAAGCAGTTCAGACAATATTGGAACCGCAGGGAGTGGCTGTAGTAATGGAAGCCAGCCATATGTGCATGACAATGCGGGGCGTACAAAAACCCGGTGCTTGGACGGTTACGAGTGCCATGTTGGGCGTGTTTCAAGAGGAACAAAAAACTCGCGAAGAATTCTTGAATTTAATCCGCCACCAACCGGCATTCTTTTAGAAGGAAGAAGGAAGAAGGAAGAAGGAAGAAGGAAGAAGGAAGAAGGAAGAAGGAAGAAGGAAGAAGCAATTTCTGGTTTTAACTGACAAGCAAGAAAGATTCTTGAATTCTCAACTCTTCTTAAATTCTGCCTTACTTGTTACCAGACTCTGCCTGGTAACACAAATCTAGAGACTCTGCCTCGTATTTTACTTCCCGAACGAGGCAGAGAGACTTTAGCCATCGGTTCCCAGGCAGAGCCTGGGAACCAGTTACTGTTGACTGTTGCTAGTGACGAAGAAGGAAGAACCTCATAAAATAGACAAGTGACCTATGGCTTTTGACTAAATGAATCCTATTAAATTCGGAACCGATGGCTGGCGCGGCATTATTGCCGACGATTTTACATTCGATCGCGTAGCGTTAGTAGCTCCCCTAGCAGCACAAGTTCTCGCACAAACAGGCGGCAATAATGCCAGCAGCGGTACTGTAATTGTCGGTTACGACCGCCGATTTCTGGCTGAAGATTTTGCTCAAACAGCGGCTGTTGCCGTCCAAAACGCCGGATTTGACGTGTTACTGAGCGATTCTTATGCTCCAACTCCAGCTTTCAGTTTAGCGGCCAAACAATTAAATGCTTTAGGTGCGATCGTCCTGACAGCCAGCCACAATCCCGGAGCATATTTAGGGTTAAAAGTCAAGGGCGGATTTGGAGGTTCAGTTTCGCCCGAAGTGACGCAACAGATAGAAGCAAAACTCGAAAATCCCGCCGCACTTTCAGCAACTCCCGGAAAATTGGAGAATTTCAATCCTTGGCCAGCTTACTGCAAAACCTTGCGGGAAATGGTAGATATTGAAGCGATAAAAGAGGCGATCGCCAGCGGTAAAATTACAGTATTTGTAGATGTAATGCACGGCGCGGCGGCGGGCGGCTTAGCTCAGATCTTAGAAGTTCCAGTGCATGAAGTCAATAGCGATCGCGATCCACTGTTTGGTGGCGGTGCACCAGAACCTTTACCGCGCTACCTGTCGCAGTTGTTCCGCGTGATGCGGACTCACCAGCGAAAAGCATCCGCCGGTTTGTCGATCGGATTTGTATTTGACGGAGATAGCGATCGAATTGCAGCCGTTGACTCAAGTGGCAACTTTCTCAGTTCCCAAATCCTAGTTCCCATATTAATCGAACACTTAGCAAAACGGCGCGGCTTCACCGGAGAAGTCATCAAAACCGTCAGCGGTTCCGACATCATGCCCAAAATTGCCCAACTTTACGGCTTACCATTGTTTGAAACGCCGATCGGCTACAAGTATATAGCCGATCGAATGTTAACCACCAAAGTCCTAGTAGGCGGCGAAGAATCAGGAGGAATCGGCTACGGAACCCACATACCCGAAAGAGACGCTTTGCTATCAGCCCTGTACTTATTAGAAGCAGTCGTCAAATCCGGCGAAGACTTAAGCCAAATTTACAGCAGACTGCAAAAAGAAACAGAGTTTACCTCAGCCTACGACAGAATCGACCTGCACCTAGCAAACATGGAAGAAAGAGCGCGCTTGCTGTCGCTGCTGCAAAACCAACCATTAACAGAAATCGCCGGCAAAGCAGTTATAGATTGCAACAAAGTAGACGGATATAAATTCCGCTTAGCTGACGGAAGCTGGCTGTTAATTCGGTTTAGCGGAACCGAACCAGTATTGCGGCTGTATTCCGAAGCGGCGACATTGAAAGAAGTTATGAAAAACTTAGATTGGGCGAAAGCTTGGGCGCATAAAAATTAGAGTTTTTAACCGCAGAGACCACAGAGGTCGCAGAGGAAAAGAAGAGATAGAGATGAATAATTCCGATGTCAACGGATTTGATATCACTTATTTCTCCATTCTTCTTCTCTGCGTTCTCTGCGGCCTCTGTGGTTAAAATAAATCTTTCTTATTCACAAATGAAAGAGTATTGCTATAGAACCCACATTCCGCACCCTCAACTGTCACAATCGGTTTTTACTTGTGTTTATTGAACAATTAAGCTATAAATTATACTTTAGTACCGTAGATAAACGGATCAAAGTTTTTTGAAAGGCATAATCGACTGATGACAAATAATAAATTGCTAATTGTGGCTACGGGCAATCCGGGTAAACTTAAGGAAATGCAGCTTTATCTTCAGGATTTGGGGTGGGAATTGCGCCTGAAGCCGGAAGAATTGGAAATTGAGGAAACTGGGGAAACTTTTATTGCTAATGCTTGTTTGAAAGCTTCTGAAATCGCGGCTTCAACTGGCGAATGGTCGATCGCAGATGATTCTGGTTTAATGGTGGATGCACTCGACGGTAAACCAGGGATTTATTCGGCGCGCTACGGTTCAAGCGATGCTGACAGGATATCTCGGCTGCTGAAAGAATTGGGAAACGAACCAAACCGGGGAGCACAATTTGTTTGCGCGATCGCGATCGCCCGTCCCGACGGTACAATTGCCCTGCAAGTAGAAGGAATTTGTCTGGGCGAAATCCTCCACACTCCTCGCGGTACCGGAGGTTTCGGGTATGACCCGATTTTCTACGTACCCGCACAGCAACAGACTTTTGCAGAAATGACGCCCGATATCAAGCGATCGCACTCCCACCGCGGCCGAGCATTCCAGGCTCTCATACCACAAATGGCGAACATTGTCAACCCATATTGAGGAAAAAAGCCAAAACACAGGGTTACTGTGGCATTGGATATTGACACGCTTGGTATCAGAACTAAACAGGAAAGAGGTTTTTCGTTGGCAGTTACCAATGACCAATGCCCAATGCCCCATGCCCAATGCCC
>Ga0335395_10001527_pt1 | contig 14518 bp, 10 predicted proteins | sample MAT02_FD_205744 | JGI IMG/M metagenome (GOLD analysis project Ga0335395, IMG submission 205744) | Freshwater microbial communities from Lake Fryxell liftoff mats and glacier meltwater in Antarctica - MAT-02 (spades assembly) (version 2) ...
ACACCGTCTGCTCCACCACGCCCAGCGATCTGGCCGCCGCCGCGATGCTCTGTCCACCCAGAAAACCGCCGCACCGCCTCCTGCTTGAACTCCAGCGTGTAGCGCGCCCGCACTGTTTTCGTCATTTAAGTTCTCCTTGCCTGCATTAAAACACTCAGCTAAGGGGTCCGTTTTCCGGGGGCAAGGTCACCGACGAGCTGTCGGTGCCGCTGCTGCGGCGCGCCAAGGCCGCGATCACGCCGCTGCCGACGGGCCATGTGGCGCTCGATATCGACGTGATCTGCATGGACAATTCCGGCACCCGCAAAGAGGGCGTGTCCCGGACCTATGCCGGCTTTGACGGCTATGCGCCGAGTGCGGCCTACCTCGGCGCCGAGGGTTGGTGCTTGGGCTTGGAGCTGCGCTGCGGCACGCACCACAGCGCCAAGGAAACCCAGTACACCCTGCAGCGCGTGGTGCCGCGCGCCAGCGCGCTGACCGCTGCGCCCATCCTGGTGCGTATGGACTCCGGCTTCGATAGCCACCGCCTGATCGGCGAAGTTCTCAAGGCCGGCACGGCGCGTCAGGCCGAAGGCGGCGCGGCGATTGACGTGCTGGTGAAATGGAACCAGCGCAGGCAGGGCCGCGAGTACGTGCTCAGCCCGCTCAAGGCACGCACCGACCTGAGCTTCATCGAATGCCGCGCCGGCAAGCGCCAGGCCTGCTGGAGCGAGGTGATCGTGCGCAGGATCGAAGCGGTCGAGTTTCGGCTGCAGCGCTACTGCCGCGTCACCGAGCGCAGCATTGATCGCCACGGTCAGCAGCTGCTGATCACGCAGTGGGAGATCGAGGGCTGGGAAACCCGCCTTGAGCAGTCGACCGCAGACGTCATCGCGCTGTATGCCGACCACGGCACGCACGAGCAATTCCACAGCGAGTTCAAGACCGACCTCGACTTTGAACGCCTGCCCTCGGGCAAGTTCGACACCAACGACACCGCGCTGAGCCTGGCCGTGCTGGCCCACAACGGCCTGCGTCTGATCGACCAGGGCGCGCTGCTCGGCCCCGACAGCCCGGTGCGGCATCCGGCCAATCGTCGGCGCCCCAAGACGGTGATTCAGGAGATCATTTACCGCGCCGCCACGGTGATCCGCCATGCCGGCCAGTGCGCGCAGGACTTTGGCCTGCACTGCAGCGCGGCAGCGGCGTTCCAGCGGCTGGTCAACAGCTGGCGAACACGGCTGGATTAAGCGGCCTCCTCAGCCCGAAATCGCAAATCTGCCGGCTGCCTCAGCCTGCGAGAAGCCGCAGCGGCAGTGCTGAAACAACGCTCAAGCAACACCGAAACGACCACGGTCTGGCGCGATTGGCACTGTGGACCCACGCCAACGGGGTAGTATCGATTGGGAAACGCACCGCAGGGCCCGATACGTCAGTGACTGAACTGTTTGGGGAAGCGGGTACACGGATTCAGGAATAGTTCAAACTGATTAGCGCCTAACCACAGTTCTAAAATCGCAGGATCCGAGACCCCGATGGCGAAGAGTACAGGCTCCTTGAACCCTCGGAGCCTGCCCATGGCGACGAATAGGATCCAGTTTCAGGCGGGCCGCCGCTGACAGAATTCCTTGAGCAGTACGGCACCGAAGCCAAGTGCCGCAGAGCGCTCGATCGCTGGCGTTGGCCGCAGGGTTTCCGCTGGCCCGCCTGTGGAGATCGGCGCCGGTCGAGCTTCCGCCGCGACGGCCAAATCCTGTATCAGTGCCGCGCCTGCCAGCATCAGAGCTCGCTGATCAGCGACACGCTGCTGGCCTCGACCAAGCTCCCGCTGACCACGTGGCTGCTGGCGATTTATCTGCTGACTTCGACCAAAACCAACCGCGCTGCGCTGGAGCTCAAGCGCCACCTGGGCGTGCGCTACCGCACCGCGTGGCGGCTGAAGCACAAGATCATGCAGGCGATGACCGAGCGCGAGGCAACCCGACAGCTCAGCGGCTGCGCGCAGGTCGACGACGCCTACCTCGGGGGCGAGCGCAACGGCGGCAAGCCGGGACGCGTGTCGGAGAACAAACAGCCCCTGGTGATTGCGGTGCAGACCGACTCGACTCTCGAACACCCGACGTTTGCGCTGATCGAGCCCGTCCGGGCGTTCGACAACGTGTCGCTGCGAGTCTGGGCCGAGCGCCGGCTGGCCCCCGAAGGCCGAAGCCTTCACCGACGGCTTGGGCTGTTTTCGTCGAATCGAAGCCGCCAGCCACGCGCTCACGGTGCTCGAAACCGCAGGGGTCGCGCGGCGACCGAGGTGCAGGGCGCGCGCTGGGTAAACGTGCTGCTGTCCAACCTCAAACGGGGGCTTAATCGCGTGTACCACTCAATCCGCCAGGCCAAGTACGCTCGCCGCTACCTCGCTGAAGCCGCCCACCGATTTACCCGACGTTTTCGCCTGCGCGAGATGGCATCGCGATTGGCAACGGCCGTGATGGCCTGCAAGCCTTGCCTAGAGCGAATTGTTCGGCAGGCGTGCAGCTTTGTTGACTGAGGTTCGGCGTGCGGGACGGCCAACCTGTGAGATCTGACAGGTTGTTGTGCGGATAGTCATGCATGGATACTTCACTACCCATTCAGTTCAGTTGGGTTCAGGCCGCCCGTCATCCGTGCGTGTCCAGCCCTCTGTCAAAGCGAGGTATTGTAGTGTCTGAGCTCCTCGGATCCTCCGTGCGATCCTCCCCTCCACAGGTCGGCGCCCCGCCCGCAGGCGCAGAACATACAGAAGATCCAGAGGGAGCGTGGAAAAAGCGTCTTCTGTCGGCGTTTAGTGCCTCGATTCCATGGCATGTAATGCCGGATCAGGCCGCGCCCACAATGCGATTTGGTGGCCTGTTGTATCGTTGGATCGTTCAGAGGTTCGGCGACCTCGGGGCCGGTCATCTAGCCGAGGCGGACTGCCTTGCTCTGCGCGTCGGCGTGGCCCAGTACGCGCAGCGCAAGATCGAATTGTGGCTAACCAAAGTCACTGTGTACGAGATCAATCTGGCCCGTGAACAGGGCCGCCTGTTTGGCGAGAGCGGACAGGCACGATTGGCATCGTTCTTTGCCCTCGTTGAAAACGACGCGTCGACGCTGGAGATCTACCAGCGCTATCCCGTTCTGATCGGGCGCATCCTGCACCATTTCGATCTACTTCACTCCTACTTGCAAACCGTAGTTTTGCGACTAGTGGAGGATCGCACCGAGCTGCAGAGTCGCTTCGGAGTTCATGGCAACTTGCTGGATGTGGAGCTTGGCCGCGGCGACGCCCACCTAGGAGCACGCCAGGTGCTGATTCTGCGCTTTGTGCGCGGGAAAATACTGTTCAAACCGCGAGAAATGGGCGTCGATAGCCTGTATGCCGATCTCACCCATCTGATCCAGCCTGCAATTCTGTTCCGCCTGCGCACACCCGTGACCCTTCTACGCGAAGGATGCGGCTGGCAGGAATTCGTCCAGCCCTTCGCTCCGGGCGGAGAGGGCGAGGGTTCGCCGGCTGTCGGCTGGAAGCCAGTTCAGATCGCCCCGGTCAGCGTAGCCGCAGCGGAGCTCTCGGCGGCGACTTGCTTTTACTATTCTATGGGTGCGCATCTGGCCCTGATGCATCTCGCCAACGTTAGCGATGTCCACTTCGACAACATGCTGGTCACGTCGGCGGGCGAACCCGTTTTCTTCGACCTCGAAACCGCGTTTGCGAACAGCTATCCCGCGGGTCACGACGTGGTCAGCGGCGTGCATCATCAGGCCCTGCGTCTACAGTTGGAACAGACCGCGTGCAGCGTATTGAAATGTGGAGTCCTACCCAGCCATGCCAAGGCGTCGGCCGGTATGAATGCGCTAACTGAAGTCGATGAGCGCGAAACCATTTCGACCGTGGACATCTTGGTCAATCAGGACACCGATCAGGTCCGGTTGGCTCGGAAACTGGCCACAATCGAGATCAAGAGCTGGTTGCCGAGCATCAAGGGCAATCGGACGCGACCTCTCGACTATCTGCAGGACCTCCTACTCGGCTTCGAACAATCCTATCTCAGCTTGTTGGAGCAACTGCCCGAGGTGCGCGAGCGGGTCGATGCAGCATCCGCGCACAATGTGCGCAGTGTGCTGCGAAATACCTCGATTTACGGCATGTTCCTAATGGAGAGTACGCATCCGATCTACGCTTCCAGCGCGACGCGCTTGCACGGATTGTTCGCAAAGCTCGCGATTGCCGTGGAGTTCCAGCCCGCATTCCGTGGGGTTTTGGACGATGAGGTTGCGCAACTGATGCAGTTCGACGTGCCCGCATTTTATACGTGCCTGAAATCGCCATTGGTGAAGGGCTTGCTAGGAAATGAAATGCCGTTCTACGGACGCTCGCCACTGCAGGCCTTCCAGGCCAATTTGGCAGTTTTCTCGCCGCAGGATTGTGCGCGTCAGCAAAGCTGGATCCGCCGAATGTTGGGGCGCACCAGCTATCCGCGCAGCGGCCTCGAGACCAGTGCTGGCATGGAGTTCGTGCGCGCCCTTGGCAACTGGCTGTTAAGCCAAGCCGAGTGTGTTGAGGGCGATGGCAGCATCAGTTGGCTGCAGATCATGTTACCCGAGGAAAGCGGCGAGGTGCTGCCGCTGCCGCCCACCTTGTACAGCGGTTTGGCTGGAATGCTATTCGCCTACTCTGCCTTTGCGCACGAGCTTGCCGAGCCTGCTTTCGATGCTGCGTGTCTGCGTTTGAGAGCCATGCTGCGTGCAGACGTTCAGCGGATGATCGCCGATGGCGAAGACCCCAGCCTGTTCCAGGGGTGTGCGGGTGTGCTATATGCGCTGCTGCAGGACGCACGCCTACATTCGGATCCAGAGCAATTGGAGTTTGTCCGAGTGCATGCAAGGGCACTGTCGTTGCATCCGTTGCCTACCGGTGCTCATGACGTGATCTCTGGAAGGGCGGGGATGATGCTATTCCTCTGCGCGCTGCTGGAAGATGTAGAAGACCCGACGCTGGTGAAGGCCCTGGAGAAACTCGGCATCGAACTGATGGCCTCGCGCAATTCCGACCTTTGCAGCTGGAGTTCGGAGCATGGCGATTGCCTAGGTGGCTTCTCTCATGGCAATTCCGGGATCGCTCACGCCCTGATTCGTGCAGGCGAACGTCTTGCTCGCGAGGATTTCATCACGCTTGGGAGCGAAGCGCTGGCTTTTGAGGACAGCCGTTATAATACGGAGCAGGCCAACTGGCCGGACCTTCGTAAACAGACCGGTGCGGTATTCAATGCCAGTTGGTGCAATGGTTCCGTTGGCTATCTGATCAGTCGATCAGCGCACCTGAAGCGATTGCCCGAGGAAAACGTCGCCTTTTTCAAGCAGGCCATGCAGTCCCTTCTGCAGCAGACCGACTTTGAGACCGACAGCCTCTGTCACGGTAGCGCAGGTGTTCTCGATATCCTAATTGATACGCACCATCGGCACCCAGAGCTAGTCTCAGCCACACAGCTGCAGGACGGACTTCTGCGAGTGCTGCGCGCAGCCCCCCTCCGCTCGGGTAGCCGTGACTGCGATGCACCGGGCTTGATGACGGGGCTGGCAGGTATCGCGTATGCCGTGCTGCGCTGTTGTCGGCCGCGACTGCCCAGCGTGCTTTCGGTTCTTCACTGAGGAGCTTGGTATGCGCATCGTCCAACAGACCAGCCAAAACGACTGCGGTCTAGCGGCGATAGCCATGTTCCTTCAGCACTACGGCCAGGACGTCTCCCTATATGAGCTTAAGATGCGTCATCCGATCAGCACAGCGGGCGCCTCGATCCTGGACCTAAAGGCTATCGCCAAGCAGCACCACCTTGACACTCGGGTATACTCGCTTAACGCGCAGCAGGAGCGGCTAGAAGCCCTGAAAACGCCCTTCATCGCCTACTGGGGCGGCCAGCATTTCGCCATGGTCACCCGCATCGCCGAGGGTCGTATGTATCTGGCGGACCCTCGTGACGGATTTAAGGACTTGCCCTTGGATGAAGCCCTGCGCCAATGGAGCGGCGTGGCGATATACATGCAGCCGGACCAGGACTTCAATGCCGAACCGCGGCTGGGTCTGATACGCACCTGGCTACCGGAGTTGCGCGCCTTTTGGCCTCTGTTGGTGGCCCTGCTGGTCCTCTCGGGCGTGCTGGTGACGACTAGCTATGGCGTACCGCTGGCGGTGTCGCGGCTGGTGTCCGACTACATGGACCACGGTCGTCTGCCACTGGGTGCTGGCGGCCTGGCACTAATCGGCGCCGGCTTTTTGGGAGCCTTTTATCTGTTTAACTGGGCTCGCCAGCGGCTGTTGCTGGAGATTCGCCTGCAGCTCGAGCTTGCGCTCAGCGAGCGCTTCACTGCAGCACTATTCCGTCTGCCCTACTCCTTTTTCAGCCGCATGCCCTTTGGCGATTTGCTGGAGCGTCTGGGTTCAGTCGGGGCGATTCGCGAGTTTATCAGCTCGCGCCTAGCCTCGGCCATCATCGATACCGTTCTGGTCAGTGTGCTGGCGGTGATGGTGCTGGTCACCAGCCACAAGATCGGCATTTTGTATCTGTCGACGGTGGCCATGGTGGCCCAAGTGGTCTACTTGGCCTGGCCACGTCTGCGCGAGAAGTTCCGCGACGAGGTGCTGGCCTACACGGCGAACTTCGACAATTTCTCGGATGCGCTGATGGGCATCCAAGACATCAAGGCTAATCATACCGAAGCGGTGTTCTACGAACGCTGGCGACAGCGTCTTCAGGTCTACTTGGGGGCGGCGCGAGGGCGTGGCCTGCTCACTGCGCAGTTGGAGGCGACTCTGGCCGTGCTCGGCGGTGGCGTGCCCCTCTTGGTGCTATTGACCTCGCTTTGGCTGGTGGATCGCGCCCAGCTCACGCCCGGCGATGCGCTGCTGGCTTACCTGCTGGTTCAGTACTCGATGGGCTCGCTGATCAGTCTGCTTGGCACCGGCATTATGTTGCAGCAGTTGGTGATTCACTCCGATCGCGTGCAGGGCATCCACGGATTTGTGCGTGAGTACGGACGCGATACCGGGGAGCAGGGCGTTGCGCGAGTCGACCGTGTATGGCTGGATAAGTGCAGCTTTAGCTACACGCCCGGTGGTCGCGATGTGCTGAGTCAGTTCAGCCTGGAGCTCGGGGGCGGAGGATTGACGGTGGTACTCGGTGCGTCAGGTAGCGGCAAAAGCACCCTCCTGAAGCTGATCACCCGCACCCTTGCACCCACTACAGGTGAGGTCCGCTATTTCAGCCAGGGCAAGGAACTGCAGCATGGGGAGGCAGCACAACTGTCCAGCTTAATTCAGGACTCGGCGCTGTTCCGCGGCACGGTACAGGAAAACATCACCCTGTTTGACGACTCGATTCCAAGCGAGCGTGTTGCCGAAGCGGCGCGCTTGGCTTGCATCCACGAAGAGATTCTGGAACTTCCGCAGGGCTACAGCACAGCCTTGGAGCGAGGTGGCGCCAATTTTTCCGGCGGGCAACGGCAGCGCCTGGCACTGGCGAGGGCTCTGCTTAAACGGCCCGCGGTGCTGGTTCTGGATGAATTCAGCAGCCACCTCGATGCAGACAACGAGCGCCGGATATTGTCCTACCTGCGTCAGCTCGATTGCACGGTTGTAATCGCCACCCATCGCACCGCTTGGATCCAGCCGCAAGATCGTGTGCTGCAACTGCGAGAGGGACGCCTGCACGTATTCGATGATTTCAATGCCGCGGAGCTCCGTTATGCGTAAGTCCCTGTTCGCCACGATTGCGTTGTTCTTTTTTGCCCTAATCGGTCTGGCCTATGTGCTGGCCTCCGGGCCCGAACGTTTGCCTGAGTTCGACTACTCGCGCTATCTGCCGGAGTCACAGTATTTGGCGCCGGTGCGGATCGCGGTGATAGAGGACCTGCGCTGCCCTGGCTGCCGCAAGTCGCATATGGAGGTGTTGCCGAAGGTCCTAGATCTGGTGGAACGCACTGATTTTGCGGTCGTGCACATTCCCTACCCGGTGGCCCGGGTGGATTCACTTGCCCTCAACGTGATGGCACAGACCTATGCGATTTACCATGGACGACTACCCTCCGAGGTCAATGCGTTGCTGTTCGAAGCCGATGCGCCGCGTCTGTCGATGGCGCAGGCCGAAAATCTTTTATTGAGCCGTTACGGTGCTATTGATTCGACGCTTCGAGCAGATCTGGAACTTGCCGCCGAGCGCACTCTACGAGAGAACGTGCGTTACCTGCGCTCGCTCGGCATCGGCACGGTGCCGACAGTGATCGTCAACGGCGTGGTGCTGCACGCGCCGCGCGCGGAGGTGCTGGCCGAACAGATTCGGGCAGCGTTCCCGCAGCCACTGGCGGCGGCGCCGGAGCTAGGCGTGCATTGAGCCGGACACTCAGAGTGCGGCGCTAAGTGCGGCGCAGCCAATCATGTCGGCATCTGGAGTTGCGCAACCTCAGATGCCGGAAGGCAGGGATGCCTGGTCCGTTGCCGCGATACGCGCGTCCGCGGTGACAGAGGTGGAGCCGGCAGGCCACCGGATCCACAATGTGGGAGTCGGGAAGAGCCCGTCCCCCGCAGTAACACTCAACCTTCGCTTTTTAGGAGAAACATCATGTTGAACGCACAGAACAGCGAGGCCCTACAGGCCGTCCCGATGATGGAAGAGCTTTCCGATGATGCCCTGCGCCAGATGATGGGCGGAGTGCCCTGCGGCAGGATATGCTCCGTGACCTGCGATTGCGGTTGTTCGATCTGCACTTCTTGGATCTACGGCTGCACCCGAGACGTGAATTTCCTGTAACAGTAAGCGGAACCGTCGGCGCGGCAGCCGCCGCGCCGACGCCCGGTCCTACGATAGCCGTCGGCGCGACAGCCGCCCCGCTGGCGCTCGGTCCCACAATAGATTCCACGGCAGCGCTCGGCTTTCAGATTTTGATGTTTTCGCATTTTACGTAAGCCGCGCTTCGCGGTTGTCGCATGGCTTCGGCGCCGCATTTTGCTGCGTCGTACCGCTGTGATATCGCAGCGCTGTGGTTTTGAGCTGTGGTGTCGAATGGAGTTGCGCAATGAGCTCATCGCCCGTGCCCACCATGCAGCGCCTAAAGCATTCATTTGCTGGCTCCCGCATTCGACTGGGCGGGCTGCTTGGCGCACTAACGCTTGCCCTTGGTCTGGTGGTGTTCGGCGTGGGCAACAGTCCGCAGGCATCGACCCGGACGGTATTTCGGTACCCGGTCGAGGTCATGGAGCTTAATCCCGCCGCACTACGCCCGGAGATCGAGTTGAGCGGTCGGGTTGAGGCAGGAACCCGTCAGGCCTTGATCGCAGCCTTCGACGCCTGGGTGCAGCGTGTTGATGTACGGCCCGGGCAGCCTGTAGCGGCGGGCGAACTGCTCGCGGTGCTGCAGCCAGAGCACCTGAATGAGACCTTGGCGGCGGCGCGACTAGACCTCGACAATACCGATACCAAGATCGTCGAACTGGATCAACGTGAGCGCTATTTGAGACAGCGCCTGAATATTGAGCAGGACACCTTGCAACGCCTAGTTGAGGTTCGCGACAACGCAGCCCAGTTGCGTGCGCGTGCGGTGATTACCGTCATGGACTATGAGATTCATCGCTCGGCCGTTGATGGCCGCCGTTTGCAGGTGCTGGACATCGAACGCGACCGACAGCAACTGCCCCTGGAGCGGCGTAGGCTGGGCAACGAAGCCGAAAAGCTGCGCACTCAGATCCAGACCTACGAGCAGCAATTGGCAGCGGCTGAGCTGCGCGCCCCGGTGGCCGCGGTGGTGACTTCGGTGGATATCGAACCGGGAGCACATGTCACAAGCGGCCACAACCTGATTACTTTAGCCCCCCGTGAATCCCTGCAGATCGTGGTGCCGTGGCCGGCCGAGGCCGGAGTCGATGGCCTGGGCGTGGAAGCCTATGCTTTGGTAACCGGGGGCATGCTGCCGCTGCGCGTTGAGCGAGTGGGCGCTCAGATCGATGCGGGTCGCGCCAGCCCCCAGGGCTGGCTCAGTCCGCGGCTCGGCGACAGCGCCTCCCTGGTTCTAGGCAGTCATCTGCAGGTGCGCCTGCAGCTGCCGGAGCTCGAATCGGCGTATCTGGTTCCTGAATCTGCGCTCTACAATGGCGAACGCGTCTTCCGTCTGGATGAAAAGGGCGAATCTTTGAATGCTGTGTCTGCCCGGGTAGCTGGGCAGCGCTACGACAGCGAAGGACGCGTGCAATGGATCCTGGCCTCTGAGCAATTGCGCCCAGGTGATCGCCTGCTGGTTTCGCGCCTAGCTTCCGCAAGCGAGGGCCTACCGGTCGATGCGCGCAGATCGAGTCACAGGCAGTCGAATTTGCCGGCATCGAGTCAGGCGCAAGACGAGCCCCTGCAATGAAGGGCCTGCTGGCCTATTTTGCGGGCCATCGTGTTGCAGCCAACTTGCTGATGCTGGCCGTGCTGGGACTTGGGGTCATATTCGTGCCGCAGGTCAAGAACACGCTGGTGCCGGACGTTCGATTCCCGGCGCTGGAAGTGGAGATTGAGTGGCCGGGTGCAGGTGCCGAGGCGGTGACCGTGGAACTGGTCGAACCGCTGGAGTCGCGGCTGCGCCAAATCGCTGGAATCAAGTCGATCGTGGCGCACGCCACACTGGGGCGGGCGACCTTTGATCTCGTACTGGACGAAAAGGCCGAGTCGCTCGCCGTGCGGCAGGACGTGCAGAACGCCATCGACAGCCAGCGACACCTGCCGCAGGGTTTGCGTCCGGCGCGTATGCGCAACCTAGTGTTCGATGAACTGGCCGTGCGTCTGGGCCTAAGCGGCGATGCCAAACATGTGCTCTACCGGGAAGCCTTGGCAATTCGCCGAACTCTGATGGAAATGGGTATTGCTCGGGTCGAGATTGAAGGCTGGAGCGAACCGCAGTTGGAAGTCGGACTTAGCGCGATCCGCCTGCAGGCGCTCGGCCTACCGCTGGATACGCTGGCCGGCCAACTGCGTTCTCAACTCAGCACGCAGGCCGCTGGACACCTGCCAGCCGAGAGCGAGATCGTGGTGATCGCCAGCGGCCGCGTACGCACCGAAGTCGAAGCGCTACCCGACCTAGTGGTTCGCAGCGTTGACGGTGACAGCCTTCGCCTGGGCGAGCTCGCAAGTATCGGCTGGGGGGAGGCGGACTCGCGCATCACGCGGGTCAACGGCGAAGATGGCATAGTTCTGAGTTTGTACCGTTCGGCAGAGACGGATACGCTCAACGTAGCGGAGATCGTACAAGATTGGCAGCAGGAGTATCGACAGCGGCATCCGGAGCGCCGCGTGCATGTGCTGGAAGACGCTTCACGTACGGTCGTGGCAAATCGCGACATGCTGGTGGGCAACGCCTTGATAGGCTTGGTGGCGGTGTTCGCGGTACTGGTCGGGGTGCTGGGTGCGCGCATCGCCTTCTGGACAGCTGCTGGAATCCCGTTTGTCGTGCTCGGTAGCCTACTGGTCTTGCTGCTCAGCGGGCATTCCATCAACCTGTTTACGGTGGCGGCGTTCATCATGGTGATGGGGCTGGTGGTTGACGACGCAATCGTGGTCAGCGAGGAAACCGAGCGCATTGCCCGCGGAGGAGTGCCGGGCCCGCACAGCCTGCTGGCTTTGCAACAGGTGGGGCCGCCCGTACTAGCCGCGGCCCTGACCACCTTGGTCGCTTTCGTGCCCCTGTTGTTCTTGCCCGGCCTGCTGGGCGCGAGCATCGCGCCGATCGCTGTGGTGGTGATCGCGGCGATTGGCTTCTCGCTGCTCGAATGTTTTTTCATTCTGCCGGCACATCTCCGGTATACATCCGCGCCGGCCGAGCGCGGCCCAGCACCATTCGGTGCGCGGCTGCTTGACCGCCTGCAGACTGCGATGCAGCCGCTGTTGAGTGCTGCTCTGGCCCATCCGCGCAGAACGCTGCTGGCAAGTGCGGGTGGGCTTGCGGTTTGTCTGCTGGTCGGAGCCGCGCTGTTCGATGCAGGCGAACTGGATATCGACAATGACAGCCTGCGCACCATCGTCTTTCTTGAGCCGGCGACCCCACGTGAGGAGCGTCTGCGCGTGGTTGAGCACGTTGAGCTCAGCCTGCGCGAAGCCGTGCAGGCGCTCGATGGGGCGCCTGAGAGCCTGCGCGCATGGACCGTGATCGAACGCGAAACCTTGGGAAACCCTTGGCTTGAGACCGTGATTAGTCTGGTGCCCAGTCCACAGCGTGCCTACAGCAGCTCCGATTTGATGCAAGCATGGGGCGAGCGCCTGCAGCCGAATAGCTGGGTGCGCCGCTATGGTCTTGAAACCCGGAGCGAGAAGCCCAGCACCTCGCTCAGTTGGAGTCTGTCCGGGCGTCTCAGCCTGGAGCAACTACAGGCGGCAGCAGGTGAGTTCAGTCGCGTTTTGGCCGAGCTGCCCGAAGTTCTGTCGGTGGAGGACAGCTTCAGCCAGGGCGCACGGCAGATTGAGTTCACAACGAACGCTCAGGGGCGCGCGCTTGGCCTGGACGAGGCGGCGATTGCGCAGCAATTGTTCGCGAGTTTCGAAGGGCTGGAAGTCGGTCGGGTCGCCTGGGCTGGCAGCGAGGCCGAGGTCCGCCTGAAGCTTCAGCAAAGCGAGCGCCGGCCGGACCGTCTGCTGCAATTCCCGGTGCAGACCGACAAGGGTACGACTGTTCCCTTGTGGAGCGTGGCTGATGTGAGGAACGGGCAAGCTAGTGTCAGCTTGGCACGCATCGACGGCCAGCCCGAAGTGAAGGTCAGCGCCCACCTGTGGCCGGCGCATCTTGGAAAGCGCGCTGAGCTGAAGCGCCGCATCGAGGTCGATCTGTTGCAAGACATCGAGCGGCGCTACGGACTGGAACGAGCGCGCTCGCCCATAGAGAAAGAGAACGAAGCTCTTTTGCAGGCGCTGGTCAGTGCATCTCTCGTAGCCTGCCTCGGAATCTACTTGATCATGGTGTGGTCGCTGCAGTCCTTTGCCTGGCCATTGATCGTAATGGCGGTGATCCCCCTGGGTATCGGCAGCGCCGTACTGGCCCATTGGGTGACTGGCTACGCCTTCGGCCTTTTCAGCTTGTTCGGCATGCTTGGCATGATTGGTGTGGTGGTGAATGATGCCATTCTCTACCTCGTTCGCTACCGCGAACTGCGCGCCCGGCTGCCGCTGGAAGAGGCAGTTTTGGCGGCCGGCAACGATCGCTTCCGTGCAATCTGTCTCACCACCTTGACCACGGTGGTCGGCTGCATCCCATTGTTGCTGGATCCGTCGCCGAACGCGCTGATATTCAAGCCGCTGCTGATCAGCTTCTGCGGCGGTCTGTTGCTTGGGCCACTGCTCCTGTTGCTGGTCGTGCCCAGCATCCTGCTCCTTGCGGAGCGGACACTGCCGCGTCTACGTAGGCGTCTGTCTTGGGCGCGAAAAGACGAGCGCGTCTCGGTCGCTTGATGGCATGACCAGCGACCTCTGCGCTATGTAGTTTTATGGGGCGCTTGCGAGACCTGCAGTGTATCGGATCCCGGACGATCCCTCACCTGTTTCAGGAGCAACAAGGTGGCTCCCTACGCGCCTACACTCCCTGAGACAGTGACGCTGTAAGTTATTTCTCATTTAAGGGCGACTGTAATCGGGGATTCTCATGCCAGAGCCGTTGCGGGTTCGCCCGCCAGAATCGTCTTCTGCTGTGCAAGTTGTTGCGCCACGGGTCCAGGGCAGGCGTCGGTTCAGTGCTGCCGAGATGCAGCGCATTCTGCACGCTGCTACCGCGTGCGTCCGCGGTGAGCTCGGCGCCCTGCTGCGTCGCGAAGGCATTTACCATTCTCAACTCCAGACTTGGCGTGCACAGCAGGCGACCTCAGGCGCCGAGGGTCTGCGTCCGCAGCGTCCGGGACCCGCGCCCAAGCACGACGCCAAGGATCGCCAGATTTAGGCTCTGAACACGCAGGTCAAGAAGCTGGAGCGGGAGCTGGTCATCCTCCATGGTCTGGTTGAACTTAAAAAAAATGCAGGTGATGTTCAGCGCGATGCAGCAGGACGCACCGTCATGCACGCATTGATTGTGGGGACCGATTTGCCGCGCAGCCGAGCGTGCGCCGCGCTGGGAGCCGCGCGTGCGACGAGCTATCGGGCAGCAGCAGCTTACAGCGGCTCGCGTGGGCGTTCGCAATGCCTCGCCTCGACGACTCCCTGAAGACCAACGCGCGGCGATTCTGGAGGTGCTGCACAGCCCGCGCTTCTGCGATCAGACGCCGTCGCACTGACCTTGCCCCTGAATTTCATACCCCATAACCGAGTCACGAATGGGCTTGCCTTGGTTAATTGGCACGCCAGTTTTGCTCGAAGTTCGTAAGCGTCCGCCCACCCCACCTATTCACGCCACAGCAGTTGTGCCGAGACTCAGCCCTCGCGCGGTGCCCAGCCTTCAAGCGGCAGCAGCGTGTCGATATCTCGGTTGAGGGTTGTTGGCAGCCGCGCGAGTGCGTCGCTCATCCAGGCATGCGGGCACAGGCCGTTAGCCT
>Ga0335395_10001528_pt1 | contig 14517 bp, 15 predicted proteins | sample MAT02_FD_205744 | JGI IMG/M metagenome (GOLD analysis project Ga0335395, IMG submission 205744) | Freshwater microbial communities from Lake Fryxell liftoff mats and glacier meltwater in Antarctica - MAT-02 (spades assembly) (version 2) ...
CCACCGACCGTGGGCGAGAAAATCGATGCCGGCATTGAGCGCACCCAAGAAGCCGCCGCCGAAGCCAAGAAAGATATGCAAGCGGCGGGCAGCGAGATGAAGCAGGACGCCTCACAGGCTGGTGCCGTCATGGCCGATGGCGCTGCTGACATGACCATCACCACCAAGGTGAAGGCGGCACTGGCCGCCGACGATCAGCTGAGCGCGTTTGCCATCGGCGTGGACACCACCAACAAGGTGGTCACCCTCACCGGCCCCGCGCCCACCCAGGATGCATCCGACAGGGCGAACTCCATGGCGCAAGCGGTGGACGGTGTGAGTGAAGTCAAAAACCAGCTCACCGTGGCTGGCAAGAGCTGAGCCTCGAACGAAAACATGGACACCAAATGAAACAGAACGCTGAACAAACCGCGGTGACGAGTCACAACGGATCGCCGATGAAGCTGGATGAAAGCGGCTTGGCCGCTGCCCGAAACAACCTGGAAGACGGCGCCATGACACCGGCTTATGGCCCTTGGCGCGATGACATTGTCAGCTTGCTCAACGACGCGCTTGCTACCGAACTGGTCTGCGTGCTGCGCTACCGCCGCCACCATTTCACCGCCGACGGTGTGGACTCACCCAAGATCGCTGAAGAGTTCATGGTGCATGCCAACGAAGAGCTGGGGCACGCCGACCGCTTGGCCGAGCGCATCGTGCAATTGGGCGGCAAGCCCGATTTCAACCCCAAAGGCTTGCTGGACCGCAGCCACGCCGACTACGACGACTCAAGCGACCTCAACGCCATGATCCGCTCCAACTTGGTCTCCGAGCGGGTCGCGGTGGAGAGCTATCGCCAAATGATTGAATTGGTTGGAGACAAAGATTCCACCACACGTCGGCTGCTAGAAGACATCTTGGCCGATGAAGAAGAGCATGCCGATGAGCTGTCCGACTGGCTCACCTCTTGATGCCGATCTGAAGCCGCATCCATCCCCTTTTCCCGCGACTGCAACCTCAACCAATGTCCCAAGTGACTCAGGAGAATTTCATGATCAAAAAAATCGCCCTTGCCTCTGCCATCGCCATCACCGCGATCTACTCCACCGGCTGCGCTGTTGTGCGCGACCAGCAATCGGTAGGCTCCTTTGTGGACGACGCCACCATCACCACCCGGGTGAAAGCCCGTTTTGCCGAGGACCCGAAGGTCAGCGCCATGGCGATTTCGGTTGAAACCCTCAAAGGCACGGTACAGCTCTCTGGCTTCGCCAAGTCGTCTGGCGAGCGCTCCAATGCCGAGATGATTGCAAAAGGCGTGCCTGGTGTGTCGCGCATCATCAACAACATTGCTGTGCGCCCTTAAAAGTTTGCTGGTGGTCTGCTGGAAACCAGCACCCTCTTTGGGTGTCGGACACGTCCCCCACGCTTGCATGTGTGAGGGATGTGTCACCAAAGCCAACGGCTCCTGAGCCCCCAGCTCAGGAGCCGTTGGCTTTGGTGTGACAGATATCACGGTGTCGGATCAGTCCTACGCCAAAGCGAGGTCTTTTCCTTTAACGTCCCGATACAGAATGGGTTACGGTGTTATGGTCGTCCGCGCCATCCTGCTCCAGGTTTTGACAGGCCCCAAAGGCTCCCACATCACCGGTCGACCGAGCCGGTTTCGCCATTCATGTCCACGCTCAGAACCTTTATCGTTGAAGACAACCCCGTCATTCTCAACAACCTGATCGCCACGCTGGAAGAGCTGTCGGATGTTCATGTGGTGGGTTCGGTGGGCAGCGAGCGCGAAGCGGTGAGCGAACTGCAACGGCGCGAAGGGCAGGTGGATCTGGTGATCGTGGACGTTTTCCTCACCTCGGGCAGCGGGTTGGGTGTGTTGCGCAGCACGCAAGACATGAAGATGCTCGCCCGCCGGGTGGTGCTCAGCAACTATGCCACCCCCGACATGCGCCGGCGCTGCCTGGAGCTGGGCGCTGACCGGGTGTTCGACAAATCCAGCGAGCTCGAAGAGCTGATCGCCTACTGCGACGACAAGGCGGCCGAGTCCTAAAGCGGTGGGTTGCGCCTTTGCCTCTCGCGACCAACCCCAAAAAAAAGCGGTCACCTTTGACCGCTTTTTTTGCGCCCCGAGAAAAGCGCAGGTCGCTCACACGCGGTGCGCGTCGAGGTTGCGAAGCTCCTCGTGTTCGCCCAGGGCCGCCGGCTTGCCTGTGACCACCGAACTGGCGAGCGCCAGCAGGCGCACCACGGTGCTGTCGGGCGAGTCCCAAATCTCGGCTTCCATCGGCTCCAGACACAGCAGCGTCAGATCGGCGTCTTCCACGCCATCGGGAAACCAGGGCAGTGCCATGGCCGACCACAGCGCTTGTTTGCGCTGCATGTCATCGCTCAGTTGCGCTCGCGCGGTGATCGACACATAAGTCGAATTGCCTTCGTCGCTGAAGGCCAAGTTCAACGTGTCTGCAGGCAAATTGGCCTTGACGTGCTGGGCGGCGCGTCCACTGCGGCTGGTCATGATCCAGATCGCGCCGCTGGCATCCATCTCAAGCGGCGTCATGGGCTGGCTCACCAAGCGGCACTCGGTGTCGCGCAAAGTGAGCATGGCGAAGCGCATGCCCTGCAGGCGCTCGGCCAGGGTGACGCATTCTGGAAGGGATTGATCGGCGAATTTCAATGGTTTCTCCTGATGAAGCGGACAGCACAACACATGCCCACCGCGTTCAAATCAATCTAGGCGGTTCGTTGCAACGGCTCGGTCGGACATTTCTGTACCGATATGTAGGACAGCGCCGACACCATGCAAGCGGACCTGCGCGGCACAATGTTGGGCCATGTCCACCTCCCCCACCTCCCCCACCAATACCTATCGGCTGCAGCACTCGCTGGAGACGGTGGCGCGCGGGCGCTATGTGATGCCCATGGTGTTGGTGCTGGGCATCGTGGCGATGGCGGTCAACGAGAGCACTTACACGCATTCGCACAGCACCCTCTCCAACGGCATCGCACTCACCGACGCGCGGGTGCAGGCGGCTGAAACCCTGCAACTCATCACCGACGCTGGTCTCTACGCCCGCTCTTACCTTTTGGCGGGAGCCGACGAGGAGGCACAGGCGTACAGCGAAGCGGTGCGCAAGATGCGAGAGGTGAAGCAAAAGACCTATGACCTGGTGGCCCAAGTGAACCCAGGCGGGTCGGTGTCGGTGGTGGAAATTGAACGCCTGGTGACGCAGCACATCGCTGACTCTGACCGCTGGGTTGCGCTCATGGCCCGCGGCGAGCGCGAAGCCGCCATGGCTGCGGCGATCAGCGGCGAAAGCCGTGCCCGGCGCGAGCAGCTGCGCAGCGAATTCAGCAAGCTGTTGGACAACGCTGCGCGGGCGCAGCAAACCGCGCGCTTCTCGCTTTACCAAGCCAACGCCATGAGCCGATGGGCGGTGCATATCCTGGCGTTTGCTGCGGTGCTCGGCATGGTTCTGTTTCGCCGCCAGTTGCGCCGTGGCGATGAAGAGCTGGCGAAGGAGCGGCTGCTGCTGGCCGATCGCGTGCGCGAGCGCACCGCAGAACTCACCGAAATGACCGGTCACCTGGTGCATGCCAGGGAAGACGAGCGGGCGCGCATCGCGCGCGAACTGCACGACGAGATGGGCGGCCTGCTGACCGCGATCAAGCTGGACTTTGCGCGCTTGCGTCGCCTGCCCGACGTGCCACCAAAGGCGATGGAGCGCATGCAGGCGATCGAGTCGCGGCTCAACGAGGGCATTGCGCTCAAGCGCCGCATCATCGAGCACCTGCGCCCCTCTGCGCTGGACCAGCTCGGTCTGGTGAGCGCGCTGGAAATTTTGTGCGACGACATGGCCGAGGTGCTGGGTGTGCCGGTGCACGCCGACTTGCACGATGTGTCTGTCGGTAAAAACGCCGAACTCACGCTGTACCGAACCGCTCAGGAAGCGCTCACCAACATCGGCAAATACGCGCATTGCCGCGAAGTGCAGGTGTCGATGCGGCAACGCAGTGCCGACGCCCAGCTCGTGGTCCACGACGACGGGCGCGGCTTTGAGCCCACGAAGGTGCCGCATGGTCACCACGGGCTGGTGGGCATGCGGGTGCGGCTGGAACTGCACCAGGGTCGGCTGAAGGTGGAGAGCGCACCAGGGCGCGGCACCACCGTGACCGCCGAGTTGCCGGTGGAGCAGGAGCTGGCCTGAACACAGGCCGGTCGCTTGTTCCCGTACAGTGCAGCGCATGTCCGATGCACTGCCGCCCCTGATTCAGTCCCTGCTGGCACCCAGCCGCTACCCGCACGCGGTCAACGCTGTAAAGGTGATCGAGACCCACGGCGCCTGGGTGCTGCTCGCGGGCGACTGGGCCTACAAGATCAAAAAGCCTGTGCGCTTTTCTTTCATGGACTTCGCCACGCTGGCACGGCGCCAAGCCGCCTGCGAAACCGAGCTGCGGGTCAACCGACGTTTTGCCGGTGACGATTCCACCACCCAGCTTTACCGGGTTGTGCTGCCCCTGTTGGGCAGCGCCGAAGATCCGCGCTGGGGATCGCCGGGTGGGGACGGCGAAGCGATCGAATTCGCGGTTCAGATGCGCCGCTTCGATGAGGCGGGTCGGCTGGATCACCTGTGCGCGCACGGCGCTTTGACGGCCGACCACCTGCAAAGCCTCGCGCAAGACCTCGCCACGTTCCAAGCGAAAGCTCTGATCGCGCCGCCCGACAGACCTTGGGGTGAGCCCGCCGGAGCGATCGCCTTCGCGCGAGACAACTTCGACACCTTGCGCGAACACCTCACGCAGGCCGAAGACATCCAGGCGCTGGATGCATTGGCCCGCTGGACCGAGACCCGCTTTGCTGAAATCGAAAACCTGCTGGCCGAGCGGCAACACAGCGCTCGCGTGCGCGAAGGCCACGGCGATCTGCACCTAGCCAACTTGGTTCTGATCGGCAACGTGGTGCTGCCGTTCGACGCGATTGAGTTCAACGACGCGCTGCGCTGGATCGACACCGCCAGCGACATCGCCTTTCTCTGGATGGATCTGCTGCACAAGCGCCAGCCCGGCCTGGCCAACCGCTTCCTGAGCGATTGGCTCGACGCCAGTGGCGACACCACCGCGCCTGAGGTGCTGCCGTTCTTTGCCGCCTACCGTGCGCTGGTGCGCGCCAAGATCGCGGCGATTCGCAGCGCACAGCCGGGGGCAGACCGCAGCGCCGCGTTGGCCGAGACGCGCGCCTACCTGGCGCTCGCGCTGACCATCGTCGAGCCACGCGCGCCGCAACTCGTCATCACCCACGGCCTCTCGGGCAGTGGCAAAACCTGGGCCTCCAGCCGCTGGCTGCTGGCCGAGCCCAGCGGTCGCAGCCTTCGCCTGCGGTCGGACGTGGAGCGCAAGCGCCTCCACGGTCTGGGCGCGCTGGCCAGCAGCGGCTCGGGTTTGAACACCGGCCTCTACGCACCAGAAACGCATGGCAATACCTACGCCAGCCTGCTCGCGCGCGCATCCAGCCTGCTGCGCCAGGGTTGGAGCGTGCTGGTGGACGCGGCGTTTTTGCGCCAGCGCGAGCGCCAAGCCTTCGCCGAGTTGGCCGTCGCCCAGGCGGCGCCATTTCACGTCCTCGCGCCCGAGGCACCGGTGGCCGTGCTGCGGGAGCGCATCAGCGCACGGCAGGCGCGCGGCAACGACGCATCAGAAGCCACCTTGGCCGTGTTGGAGCAGCAGCTGGGCTGGGTCGAGCCGCTGAGCGATGCCGAGCGCTCACACCGCTTGCCCACGCCAAGCTGACAGCGCACGCACGATATTTCACAAGCGAAGCGCGGGGTTTCACAAGCCATTCCCTGCGCGGCTGGCTACCATGCGGACACACCACAAAAACCCTGGAGACTTCCCCCATGTCCGTGATCACCACCATCGAAGACCTGCGCGTGCTGGCCAAAAAGCGCGTGCCGCGCATGTTCTACGACTACGCCGACTCGGGCTCCTGGACCGAGGGCACCTACCGCGCCAACAGCGAAGACTTCCAGAAGATCAAGCTGCGCCAGCGGGTGGCGGTGAACATGGAAAACCGCAGCACCGCCACCAAGATGGTGGGCCAAGACGTGAAGATGCCGGTGTGCATCGCGCCGGTGGGCCTGACCGGCATGCAGAGCGCCGACGGCGAGATCAAGGCGGCCAAGGCGGCTGAAGCCTTCGGCATACCGTTCACGCTCTCCACCATGAGCATCTGCTCGATTGAAGACGTGGCCGAGCACACCACCGCACCGTTTTGGTTTCAGCTCTACATGATGCGAGACCGCGAGGCCATGGCCCGCATGATCGAGCGCTGCAAAGTCGCCAAGTGCAGCGCACTGGTGCTCACGCTCGATCTGCAGGTGATCGGCCAGCGCCACAAAGATTTGAAAAACAAAATGCGCGCCTCGGTGATCCCCTCGTTCGGCAACATGGTCGATATCGCGACCAAGCCACGCTGGGTGCTGGGCATGATGGGCACGCGCCGCCACACCTTTCGCAACCTGGTGGGCCATGTGAAGGGCGTGAGCGACATGGCATCGCTGGCCTCCTGGACCAACGAGCAGTTCGACCCGCGCCTGTCGTGGGAAGACGTGGCCTGGGTCAAGCGGCAGTGGGGCGGCAAGTTCATCTTGAAGGGCATCATGGACGCGGAAGACGCCCGGCTCGCGGTAGCCAGCGGGGCCGACGCGATTGTCGTGAGCAACCACGGCGGGCGCCAGCTCGACGGCGCACCCAGCAGCATCGACGCGCTGCCGGCCATCGTGGCGGCGGTGGGCGACCAGATCGAGGTCTGGATGGACGGCGGCATCCGCAGCGGCCAAGACGTGCTCAAGGCCTGGGCCCTGGGCGCGCGCGGCACCATGATCGGCCGTGCCATGGTTTACGGCCTGGGCGCGATGGGTGAAGAAGGGGTGCTGAAAGCGCTGCAGATCATCCACAAGGAGTTGGATGTGACCATGGCGTTCTGCGGCCACACCGACATCCGCACAGTCGACAAAGGCATACTCCTCCCCGGTACCTTCCCAACCTGAAAACCACCTGAAAACCACCTGAAAGCAGCCGCGAGCCACATGACCGAGACCCCTTCCCAAGACCGAATCTTTCAACGCGTCAGCACCTGGTGGCGCGTGCTGGCGATTCTTCTGCTGATTGCGGTGCTGCTCGGCTGGGCCGTTGGCACCAGCATGGTGGAACAGCTGAAAGCCCAGATCGTGCAGCTGCAAGGTCGGTTGGTCCAAACGCCCCAGGTGCGAGAGGTTGCAGTGTTGCTCGACCAACAGCAATTGCCCGCCATGCTGGTGACCTTTGATCCACAGCAGAGCGCGCTGCTGGTGCAGCGCCTCAATGAAATCAAAGAGGGGCGGCAAGACAGCATGCAGCTCTGGGCGCTGGCTGCAGACACACCGCCACGATCGCTGGGCGTGATTGAGAGCAAGTACAAAACGCTGCAAATGCCGGTAACCGAGGAGGCGCTGCGTGGCGTCACGCAGCTCGCCATCAGCGTCGAAAACAAAGACAGCAGCACCGCAGTGACCAGCCCCGCCCTGCCCTACCTATTCCAGGGCTGGCTGGTACAAAAGTCGATTTAGAGCACCGACTTAGCGGCTCTCCTCCCTGGCGAACAAGGTCTCAGAGAAGCGAAAGACGCGTGCAGGAGAAAGGCGTTCCGTCTGCGGTCGCACCGATGGCGCTGGTTTCTGCTGTGTCTAGCCCGGCTCGGGCAGAAGCCGGTCGTATTCCAGCTTGATTGCGGCATAGCACTCGCAACTGCGTTGCTCCAGTGCTTCGCGGTCAAGCACCGCGATATGCCCTCTGCCGCAGCAAACCAAGCCCGCCTCTTGCAGCCTCGCTGCTGCGTGCGTCACGCTTTCACGGCGCACGCCCAGCAGACTGGCCATCTGCTCTTGCGTCATCACCAGCCTGTCGCTGGGCAGGCGGTCCAGCCGCTCCAACAGGAAGCGGCAGAGCTGCTGCTCAATAACGTGGTGGCGGTTGCACATCGCAGATTGCGCTGTCTGCGTGAGCAGGGCTTGCATGTAACGCAGCAAAAAGTGCCGAACGGGCCCGGGACGTTCGCACTCGTCTCGAATCGTCTGCGCGCCAATCTGGAATCCATGGCCAGCACCCTGCACCACGGCGCAACTTGGCATGGAAGCGCCGCCCAGCAGCAAGGAGACGCCCACCACGCCCTCGTTACCCACCACGGCAAACTCGCTGGAGGCGCCACTGCCCAGCATGTACTACAGCGAGACCACCGTGTCGCTGGGGAAGTAGACGTGGCTCTGCGTGCTGCCCGGTTCACACAGCGACTGACCGGCCCTCCAGTTCACCGGTTCGGGACGGTTTTTGCTGCAGCCACCGGCATCAATCAACACAGCCAGCAGGCGGTTGCTTCTGGGATCGGCGGGACTGTACATGGGCAGAACTCCCTGGTTGAGCGCTAAGCCACGCCGCGCGGGACTCGGTTTCATTCGGTGCTCTGGCTCAAAGACAACTTAGCCATTCAATATCCACAATGGTAAACATGTTTTTCGTAAACTGGGCGATTGAAGTCAAACGAATGTATTGGTGCAATTGAACCGGCAGAAACCTAAAGGGCTGTGGGAGGGTGCGATTGGGTCCTCAGATGCCTTTGCTGTGGCTCGATTTGTCATCGCATCCAGACCCTCCAGCAAAGTCAAAGTCGCTTTGTTGTTCACACGCGCCGACGCGAAGTGCAGCGCTATGCTTGCGCGGTGACCGCGTCCACCCCCCTTTCCCGCCGCATTGCCCACCTCGACATGGACGCGTTTTTTGCGTCGGTCGAGCTGCTGCGCTACCCCCAACTCAAGGGCCTGCCGGTGGTGATCGGTGGCGGTCGGCGCCAGGAAGGCGACCTGCTGGCCCGGTTGCGCGAGACCTACCCCGATCAGGACTGGAGCAGCACCACGCTGGACCGCATTCCGGTCGACTTTTTCCCGCGCCTGGCTGGCTACACCGGGCGCGGCGTGGCAACCACCGCCACCTACCCGGCGCGGCAGTTCGGCGTGGGCTCAGCGATGGGGCTGATGAAGGCTGCCAAGCTCTGCCCGCAGGCTATTCTGCTGCCGGTGGACTTCGACGAGGTGCGCCGCATCTCGCGCCTGTTCAAAAGCACGATCACCGAGATCGCGCCGGTGATGGAAGACCGAGGCATTGACGAGGTCTACATCGACTTCACCGAGGTACCCGGCGGCCAGCGCGAGGGCGGCCGGGTGCTGGCGCGGCTGATCCAGAAAAGCATCTTCAACGCCACCGGCATCACCTGCTCGATTGGCGTGGCGCCCAACAAGCTGATCGCCAAAATGGCGAGCGAATTCAACAAGCCCAACGGCATCAGCATCGTCGGCATGGACGACCTGCAAACCCTGATCTGGCCGCTGCCCTGCCGCAAGGTCAACGGCATCGGTCCCAAGGCCGACGAAAAGCTGAAGCACCACGACATCCACACGGTGGGTGAGCTCGCGCTGCGCGAGCGCGGCTGGCTGATGGACACCTTCGGCAAAAGCACCGGCGCCTGGCTGCATGAGATGAGCTGGGGCCGCGACGAGCGGCCGGTGGTCACCGAGAGCGAGCCGGTCAGCATGAGTCGGGAGACCACCTTCGAGCGCGACCTGCACGCGGTGCGCGACCGTGCCGAATTGGGCGCCATCTTCACCCGCCTGTGCGAACAGGTGGCGGCCGACCTGCAGCGCAAAGGCTACGCAGGAAAAACCATCGGCATCAAGCTGCGCTACGACAACTTCCAGAGCGTCACGCGCGACACCACCATCGAGCAGTTCACGGCGGATGCGAAAACCATCCGACGCCAGGCTGGCCTGTGCCTGAAGCGGGTGGATCTCACCAAGCGGATTCGCCTGCTCGGTGTGCGCGTGGGCAAGTTGATCGCAGCAGAAGCGCTGAGCGATCTCTCCGCCGGGGACGCGGCGCCTGATGTCAGTCTGACGCCGATGAACCAGAGTCTGTTTTGAACGCAGGCAGATCCGACGCGTGCTCGCCGGTGTCCGCCCCCGTGTGCGAGGCGCCGCCGATCAGACGGTGTGGGCCAGGTGGAAGGTCTTGACCACTTCGGTCAGTCGCCCGGCTTGCTGCTCCAGGCTCGCCGCAGCCGCGGCACTCTGCTCCACCAGTGCGGCGTTTTGCTGGGTGCTTTGATCGAGCGAGGTCACCGACGCGCTGACATGGCCAAGGCCTTCGGTCTGCTCGACAGTTGAGGCGCTGATCTCGTTGATCAGGTCGGAGACTCGGCGCACCTGGGTGACGATGTCGTCCATGGCGCTGCCGGCATCGCTCACCAGACGCGATCCGGCCTCGACCTTGTCCACGCTGGCACCGATCAGCGCCTTGATCTCTTTGGCGGCTTGGGCGCTGCGCTGGGCCAAGCTGCGCACCTCGGACGCGACCACCGCAAAACCCCGGCCCTGCTCGCCAGCGCGCGCCGCTTCCACCGTGGCGTTCAGCGCCAGGATGTTGGTCTGGAACGCAATGCCATCGATCACGCCAATGATGTCGCCGATCTTGCGCGAGCTCGACGAAATGTCGTCCATGGTGGCCACCACCTGCCCAACGATCGTGCCGCCTTTCACCGCCGCGCCACTCGCGCCGCCGGCCAGCTGTGCCGCTTGGCGTGCCGTGTCGGCGTTGCCCTGCACGGTTTGGTTCATCTGCGCCATCGAACTGGCGGTTTGCTACAGGCTGGCCGCTTGCCGCTCGGTGCGCTGCGACAGATCGGCATTGCCGCTGGCGATTTCGGCTGAGCCGGTGGCAATGGAGTCGGAGGCGTTGCGCACCTGACCGACGATGTGCGCTAGGCTGGCCTGCATGGCGCCCAGAGAAGCCAACACGCTGCCAGCGGGCGCAGCGCTGGCGCCAGCCACCGGGCTCAGGTCGCCTTCGGACACCCGCTGCGCCAACTGACCCAGCGCGGCTGGCTCACCACCCAATTGCTGCACCACGCTTCGCGCCAGGGTCCAGGCCAGGGCCACACCGCACACAAGCGCTGCCACCAGAGCGCCCAGCATCACCGTTAGAAAGCCACTTGCGTGCCCCACGGCGACCGTGTTCGATGCCTAAATATGCGACTCTTCGAGGTCGATCAGGCGGTTGATGGCGGCCAGCCAAGCCACGTACTGCGGCTTGGCCTCGTTCCACAACTGGGCCTGGGCGCCGGTGGCGTCGCCCGCTTCTGCCTTGGCGATGATCGCTTTGGTGGTCGCCACTGTGCGGGCTTCAATGTCTTGGATCGCGCGGTAGAGCGGTCCCAGTTCCGCTGCGTCGGTCGACTTTTGCAACAGCGCCTCCAGCGGACCTGCCGATTTGGCGTAGAACCGGGCCAGCTCCTCAATCGTGGCGACTTCGCGGGCGCGGTCGGCGCTGGACGCGCTGAGCACCACATCGCGCGTGGCGATGGCGCGGTCGTGCGCCGAGCCCCGGAAATTGATCGCAAAGCGCTGCACGGCAGTGTGTTCTAAGCTGTTGGCCTCCAGCGCGGCGTTGATCGCTTGCACCTTGACAATGGCCATCAGCGACACCGCTGTGAGGATGGCAAGGATCAGGCCAAAGCCCAGGTACAGGCGCTTGCCGATCGTCATGGAACTGAAAAAGGACATACAAGAATCCCGGTAAAAGTGAAATGGGCGGGGGCACACGAGGCGGCGACCGCCCAAGTGACTTTGAAGACCCTGGCTGCTTTTACAAATTTGCTCATCGGGACTTCGACCCTATTTGCTGAAACTTGATGCATTGCGCCGATAGTCAAAACCAATGGACGCGAACGGGACAGCGCGCCAACCGGCGCTCGCCACAATGTCATCACCTTGCTACCTTGAACTGTGCCGCCAGCGCAACCCCGCCATGACCGAAAAAACGACCTGTTTCAGCCTCCGTTGCACAGACCACATCGCCCATCTGGTGCTCAACCGCCCCGAGGCGATGAACACCATGCACCCGACCTTCTGGCGCGAACTCGACGACATCCTGAGCCAGATCCACCGCGAGGGCACGGCGCGCGCGCTGGTCATCAGCAGCACCGGCAAACACTTCAGTGCTGGCATGGCGCTGGAGACGTTCACTGGCGCGATCACCATGGACGACCAGAGCCCCGAGGGGCGAGCTGCGGTGTTTGACCTGCTGACCGACATGCAGGCCACCTTCAGCAAGATCGAGGCGCTGCGCATCCCGGTGATCTGCGCCATTCAGGGCGGCTGCATCGGCGGCGCGGTGGACATGGTGACCGCCACCTGCATCCGGTACGCGAGCGCCGATGCGTTTTTCTGCATCCAGGAAATCAACATCGGCATGGTGGCCGACGTGGGTACGCTGCAGCGCCTGCCCAAACTGATCCCGTTGGCGGTGGTCAAAGAGCTGGCCTACACCGGCCGCCGCCTGCCGGCCAGTAAGGCGCTGGCCTATGGCTTGGTCGCCGAGGTCTTCGACACCGCTGAGGCCACGCTGGCCGCCGCGCTGCAATGCGCCGAAGAAATTGCCAGCAAACCGCCGGTGGCCATCTGGGGCACCAAGCAGGCCATCACCTACGCGCGCGACCACTCGGTGGAAGACAGCCTGCGCCAGATGGGCTGGCTGCAGGGCGCGATCTGGAGCAACGCGCATGTGCGCGAGTCGATGCTGGCGATGAAAGAGCGGCGCGCAGGCGAGTTCGCCGCGTTGGCGCCGCTGCGCGCCTTCAAGGATCTGGGCGCTGATTAACGGTTGGGAAGGCCCGATTAGGGCAGCAGCGAGGCGCTGATCTCAGCGAAGTTGTGGGCTTGCTCGATCACGTCGATCGTCTGCCCCAGCTGGCGCTCAATCTGCGCCTGAGAAATCACACCGCGCAACACCGGCGTCTGGCCGTCTTGCCCATGATCGACCACCAGCATGTGGCGCCGCCCCAGGTGCCGGATGGTTGCAACCACCTTGGCCACCGTGGCGCGGCGCAGATCGTCCATGCCCACCGCATCGAGCGTGGCCAGGGGCGACATCACATCAGCCACCACCAGATCGTCGTAGCGCACACCCCGGCGCGCGATGACCTGCATCGGCCGCTCGCCATCCAGGTCGGTGGTGGTGATGAGGCCGTCCACACAAGGCATGTCGCTCACCACAAACAGCAGACGCACACCCTGGTGAATCATGTGCTCGCGCGCCATCAGCAGCGTCTCATCGGGGCGCACGGTGGCCGCTCGCACCAGCTCCAGGTCGGTCATGACCAACAGCGCGGGCGAGTCCAGCGTGACCCGCTGTGCAGCGGGCAGCTTGGATTGGGCAAAACGGGTGGCGCCAGGGAAATGGAACGAGGGAAGCAGCTGGTGGTTCATGGGGTGCCTCAGGTCTGAAACAATGAGATTTTCAGTAGACACCGGGATACTTAGGGTGTGCTGAATCCCGCCTTCAACGCGTTGCCAAAATCGGCGCATGTTTCAATCCACACCCCCAAAAGAGGCGAATTTGGAAGAGGTTGCCCCTCTCTCAAATGAAATCTATTCCCCTGAAAGGAGAGGTTTCAAACCGGAGCTTGTTTTAAATGAAGACTTTTCACAATCCCCTGCACAGTCGCCACGCCGGCAAGCAAGAAATGTTTCGCGGCCGCCTGGTCGATTGCCACGAAGTCCCCGCGCGCCTGGATTTTGTGATGGCCGAGCTGCAACGCCGTCCGCTGGGCGCGATCGAGTTGCCGACCATCGACGACGCCACGTTGGACACCACGCTGCGCCGCGTACACAGCGCGCGCTACCTGGATTTCCTGCAAGGTGCCTGGGACGAGTGGGTGGCGCTCGACCCGTCCAACGCCGAGCGCGACGCCCTGCCCTCGGTCTGGCCGCTGCCCAGCCCCCACGGCTTTCGCACCGATGTGCTGCCCGAGAATTTCGCGGCACGCCTGGGCGCTTTTGCGTTCGACTCCGGCTGCCCGCTCACCGCCGGCACCTGGGTGGCGGCGCGCGCTGGCGCGGCCTGCGCGCTGGCCGCCGCGCAGGCGGTGGCGGGCGGCGAGCGCAGCGCCTTTGTGCTCACGCGGCCGCCGGGGCACCACGCCGGGCCCGACTATTTCGGCGGCTACTGCTTTCTAAACAACGCCGCCGTGGCCACCCAGACGCTGCGCGACACGGGCAAGCAGCGGGTGGCGGTGATCGACGTCGACTACCACCACGGCAACGGCACCCAGACCATTTTTTATGAGCGGGCCGACGTGCTCACCGTCTCGATTCATGGCGACCCACGCACCGAGTACCCGTTTTTCCTCGGCCATGCGGACGAACGTGGTGCGGGTGCCGGCATTGGCTTCAACCTCAACCTGCCGCTGCCGCGAGGCACCGGCTTCGCTGCCTGGCGCCGCGCGCTTGACACCGCCTTGCAGGTGGCCGACAACTTCGGCGCCGACGCGCTGGTGGTGCCGATGGGCCTGGACACCTTCGAGGGCGACCCGATCTCGGGCTTCACATTGCAGAGCGACGACTACACAGCCATCGGTCAAGCACTCGCCAGCGCTGGCCTGCCCACGGTATTCACCTT
>Ga0335395_10001529_pt1 | contig 14514 bp, 9 predicted proteins | sample MAT02_FD_205744 | JGI IMG/M metagenome (GOLD analysis project Ga0335395, IMG submission 205744) | Freshwater microbial communities from Lake Fryxell liftoff mats and glacier meltwater in Antarctica - MAT-02 (spades assembly) (version 2) ...
GCCTCCACCGACAGGATCGAGAAGTTCTCGCCGATGTAGCCGATGCCGGGGTTGTAGGCGCTGCCGAGCTGGATGAGCGACCAGCGATCCGCGTACAGCACCGCGAGGTATACGAAGTGCGTCCGCCCATGTCCATCCGGCTGCTCACGCCGAAGTGCGCGATCTTGATGCCGTCGATCTCGAGGTCTCACACAGCAGTCCATTCGCGTCCGCCGGCCCATCGACCAGGCCCGGTATCTTCGTGGCGAGGTGACTGCCCCAGCGCGCGCCGCAGCTCAGCCTCACGCGCGTCGTGCCAGTCGAGCACCGCGGCCAGGTGGCCCGCTCACACACGAAGGGTCAATTAGCCATTATCTCACTGTTGAAAACAGGATGACGCGGATTTTCTCAACCCCTTGTATGCGCTCGCCTTTCGCCACAAGTCCGCGTCGTCCTTTGTGAATTCGCCCATGATGTGAACACCCGCGAGTCCCCGGGACTCGCGGGATTCTGCCGCCCTCTTGGAGATCTGGTGGAGGCGCTTGGAGCCGCGCATCGGCGACAGGCGCCGAGTGCTCGCAGGCGACCCGCGGGGCGGTCAAAGGAGCCTCCCAGCTGATGCGCGGAGTCGTCGGCTAAAAGCCGGCGACGTGGCTGAAGCGCGCGAGGGCGGGACGTCAACGTGGCCTGCGCGGGTGCGCGGAGGGGCGCTCAAGAACGTAGGCGGTAGTCCAGGTTGGCACGAAGCATCTCGGCCATCTCGGCAGGCTTGTGAAGGGTACGCATGCCCGTGATGAGGGCGGCCAAGATCTTGGCGGTGCGGACGACTTCCCGAGCACCGGGGTCCTCCGCACGAACGGCGAGCTCGTTTAGGATGGCCAACGCAGCGTCGACGTGCCCACGCTCGAGGTCGCGGAGAGCGAGGAACAGGCGTGCACGCTCCGAGTCGCCGGGCCAGGCTGTCGCCGTGTCGTCCAAGACGGCGCGAGCGCAGAGCTCGAGTTCGCGGTCCTTCCCCTGCTTGTAGAGGGCGAACATCCGGGGGCCGGCGAGGCGCGGGTCGGCGGCGACGAGCTCGGCGGCGGCGTAGTCGTTTTGAAACAGCAGCAAGTCGGCGAGTTCGCGCTGGAGATACGTAGGGTCGCCGAAGTGCATCGCCCGTGGAAGCGGGCGGGCGAGAAGTTCCCGCAGGACGGCGATGGACTCCTCGAGACGTCCGAGGCGGCGAAGCACGCGGTAGAGATTGTCGAGGACGAAGACGCGGAACGGGTCTTCGTGGTCGCGCAGTGCGAGGCTGGCACGTAGAGCGGTCTCGGCCTCGAGCAAGCGATCCTCGTGCTCGCAGTGGCGGGCAAGCTCGTGCCACGCTTCGGCCCGCCACGGCCGATCATCGGGGACGTCGTGCGCCAACTCCTCGCGGAGCATCGCTTCCCACTGCGCGCCCCGGCCAGTGGCTGCGAGGTTGAACCTCGCGAGCGACAGGTACTGACGTCGGTGTACCGGATCGTCGGCGATCGCCTGCAGGTAGATGTCGCCGGCCTCACCTATGCCGCCCTGGCTGACGAGTCCGGAGGCGAGTTGGAAGGCTACTTGGAAAGTATGGCGGGCGCGCTGGTTTGGGGGCAATGCGCGGACGGTGGCGTGGAGTTCGCGCAGGACAGCGATTGCTTGGGTTGCGTCACCGTGGCGCCGAAGGGCGTCGCTCAGGTCAGAGAGGGCATCGATGGCGTCCTTCGGCTCTTCGGCCCACAGGCGGTGCCAATCAGCATGTACGCCATGGAGCTCGGCGATGGCTTCATCGACCTTGCCTTGGCGAAGGAGGGCCCGACCGAGCAGGGCTTTGGCCTGAAGGTGATCGATACTGGTGGGGCCGACCCGGCTGGCGACGGCGACTAGCCGGCGCGCTACAGCCTCGGCCCCGACCCAGTCCTGGCGGGCGAGGCGGAGCTCGACCATCACGCTGTCGAACAGGATGCAGAGCAAGTGGTCTTGGCCGAACAGTTGGACGACTTCGGCGCCGCGCTCGCGTAGCAGTGTGTCGGCATCGTCGAGACGGCCCAAGCGGAGCCAGATGTGGCCAAGCGAGGCGTCGGCGACGAAGGCGTCCGGGGTTCGGGCACCGCCGTGGGCGCGCAGGTGACTGCGGAGGCCCAGGTACGCCTCGGCGGCATCCTCCAGGCGATCCTGTTCCTCGAGGGCCGTAGCGAGATTGTCGAGCAAGCTGGCCTTGCGGTCAGGTGGGTCACGCTCAGTCAGTGTGGCGAGCCCAGCGCGAGCCTCGGCCTCGGCCCCGGACCAGTCGCCGCGTGCGATTAGCGCGGCTGCTCGGTCCTCGGCGGTCAATTCCTGCGTCGGCTCGCCGACGGGGCGCAGGCCGCGTTCGCGGTCCATCCAGGCGGCATGGCCCGTGGTGTCGCCCCGGAGGTCGGCGAGGCCGGCGAGTTCCTCACACACATCTGCTTGCAGATCGGCCTCGCCGCTGGCCTCCGCGACGGTGAGAGCCTCGCGCAGCAGCGTCTCGGCGGCGTCGAACTCCAGGCGGAGGATCTTCTTGTCGGCGAGCACAATTCGGATGTGAACACCGATCAAAGCGCCCACCTCCTGGCGCACGCGTAGGTCGCCCATCAGGCCGAGTAGCAGTGCGAGGAACCAGTTATGGTCGTACGTGGCGTCGGCAGCGGCGCTGAGCTCCGCGAACAATGCTTCGGCGAGCTCGTCGGCCCGCGGCGCGGCGTACCCTTGGATTACCCAGGCTATCTGTGCATCGGTGTGGCCGAGTATCCCCGCGACGCGGGCATACGCGAGGTAGGCGCGGGCGGAGCGCCAGCCGCCACGCAGCAGGGCCTCAATTTGCCAGCCGCGGACGACCGGCGCGGCGAGGTCGGTCGGCTCGGGCCGCGTCCAGCGGGCGCGGGAGGTGACAGCCGCCAGGGTGTGTGGGTCACATGGTTGGCCACGTCGGAGCGCGCGCTTGCAGGCCTCTTCAGTCTCGCGGGCGGCACGTCGGAGCGATGGGGCCGTGACGGCAGCGCGGGCGAACGGGGCGGTGTCACGGAGAGCACGCGGGAGCTCAATACGATCGGCCGCGAGGGTCGCCAGAGCGGCGCCAACGTCGACTTCGGAGAGGCCAGCCTGGATCCGCAAATCCCAAGCGCTAGCGCGTGCAAGCCAGCAGACCAGATCAACGGTGGCGGGCTCGAGCTCGCAGGCGACTGCGACGTCAGCGGCATCGGCGACCCCGGCATCGGCGAGCTGGGCGACGGCTGCGAACAAGTCGAGGGTCTTGGCAGACCACGGTAGCCAACCCGGGCTGGAGACACCTTCTCCTGTGAGGATTGTCGGTGCCGACACGCCGGCTTCGGCCAAGGCCCAACGGACGCGACGAGACCAAAACGCGCCGTCTACGCGGTGGATGATGCGCCAGCCGACACCGCCGATCCGTAGGGCGTGGACGAGGGCCGGGTAATCCTGCTGGCCGTCGAACACGATTGGGACCGCTGTGACGTCGCAACGTGCGAGCAGCGCGACGGCGTCCGGGGCTGTCCCTTCGGCCTGTAGGCCAGGAGCGCCAGCGAGGGCTACGGGGCGGCGGACGAACGCGGGAGTGGCGGGCGGGACCAGCTGATGATGCGAGATCCAGTCGAAGAAGTCGGGTGCTCGTTCGCGCAGGTCGGCGGCAGTGGCGGGAGACACCCAGAGGAACACACGCAGACGTCGATCGGCGAACAGCGGGCGCTGGCGGTTGAGCCAGGTGACGTCGTCAGGTCGAACGCACAGCGCCACCGTGGCTCCGGCAGGGACTTCGGCCAGCGCGCCGACATCGGTGATGACGCGAAGCTGCTGCCCATGGCCAGCGAACGCCCGGGTCAAGAGACGCAGCGAGGGCTGCTCGCTCGCCTCGACGAGCACGAGCACGCCGCGCGACGCGAGGCCTGCCAGCCCGATTAGCCGCCGGCACCAGGCGGGGGGCTCGGGCGAACTAGCGAGCCCATCAGCAGCGGGTGGGGATAATACCATTCGGAGTTATTGGGATAGGGGAGGAGCCGGAGTTTGGCGAGTAGATCCCACACGCGGTCGTTGTCTGGGAGGCGGTGTTCCGGGTCGTCGGCAACCTGGCGCAGGATCTCAATGTGGCCACGATGCAGGCCCATCTCAAGCAGCCGGCGCTGTTCGTCCAGTGCGGCGTCAACATGAGCAGCAGTCAGCACGGGGGCGTCATCGAGGAGGGCGGACTCGGCCGCGGAGCGAACCAGCTTGACGAACATGCGGGCCTGCCCGCCGGAAAAGTAGGCGAGGCGAGCGATGAGCGCGGGGTCAGGTGCCGGACCAAGGTCACGGGATCGCTGGTCAAAGACGGCGCGGAAGAAGGCGATGCCGGGGCCTTTGAGGGAGGGGTTGGCGTGGTCGAGGACGGGCTCGTTGACCAGAATCTCGCAGCGGAACCGCGGTAATGTTGCGGCGTGCATGTCGTGGCGGAGATTGGGCGCGCACAGGACGGTCGGGCAGTCGAAGCGCGCGAGTAGCTGCGAGTCGATGAACAGGGCGCGCACGTGCTGTGGATCGGCGACGCGGTCGAGCCCGTCGATGACGAGCAGAACTCGGCGGTGGTAGGCGGTCTGAACCTCGGCAATCACCTGGTTCACACACGCGAGGAGGGCTTGCATGGCGCCGTGCTGGTCTGGCAGGACGCGCGCGCCGCTGCCGATCGGGAGCGACCACTTCACGCCGTCGAGCGCGCTGTTCAGTAGCTTGAGCCCCACTGCCATCGCTCCGGCGGCCGGGCTGGCGGCGACGATCATGGTCTGGGCGAGCCGGCTGATGTCGAGCTTACTGAGGGTTGGCTCATCAGGCCCGTCGTCGCGGCTGGCGTTACGCGCCCGCTGCCACACCTCGGCGAGCCGTTTGGCGAGCTCGGGCGGCCAGTGGTGACCGAGCGTCTCCTCTGCGGCGCGCCAAACGGCGACACCGGCGAGGAAGCAGACCTCCCACGCGTGCACCTTCTCGAGTGCGGGCAGGTCAGCGACGACCTCGTCGAAGTGACGGACGAGATCGAGAAACACCACGAACTCGCGGCTGCTGCGGTCCTCGGCGAGCCGCAGCAGCTCGGTTGTCTTGCCATTTCCGCGCGTGCCAACGAGCAAGACGCGATCCTCGGTCAGCTTCTTGTCGAGCCGCCGGGCGACCGCCTCTACGGGGCTGTGCGGCCGCACGGCGCGAAATTCGGGCGGCGCGGGTGCTTCGGGGTCGAAGCGGTCGTAGAGCACTCGCCACTGCGGCATGGCCAGGAGGGTACCACATGGACGCAGAAGCCCGAAGAACCCGTCCTAACGTCGCTCTGCACTCGATCTTGCGGTCCGGTGGCGCCGCCGGTCGGCTCCGGGGCCAGCGCCGGGGGCAGGAGGCCATCCTACAGGCCCCCGGGTACCTCGAGCAACCGAGCGTGATCCTCCGCTAGTTCAACGGGTCGGGCTCCTGACCACCCATCGGCGACAGGTAAGCACTCAATCAAGACCCGTCGAGGTCGAGGTTGCGGAAGATCCACGAGCGGAGAGCGGACACGTCGCGGCCCGGCGCCAGGGCGACGATGCCGAGGCCATGCATCTGTTGCCAGTCGGGGTCGAACCACTGCAGGACCTCGGTGCAGTCGGCCGGGGCGAGGAGCAGGCCAGCGACACAGCGACCACCTCGTTCGGTATCCTGGAGGGCATCTCGATAGATGTGGAGGCTCGTGAGGGAGTCGGCGAGGTTCTCACGGCCGGCCCGGTACTTGGCGTCGAGGACCAGCCATCGGCAGGGTTTGTCGGCGCTGTCGCGGGTGATCACGAAGTCGGGGCGCCGCTTACCGCTGAGGGAAAATCGCGTAGCCTGTCCGTGAGCATACAGGCTACGAAAAGTCGCGTTAAATTCGATCGTGATCTGTTCACCATCGCGGATGGCGGTCCAGCGGGCGCCCTCGCCAGAGCCGCCGATCACGAGCAGCTTACCGAGTCCTTCGGCGGAGCATGTCCATCCCGGGAGTGCTGCTTCCAGGAGCTGCTGGAGCGCGAGGAAGCACCAGATCTCGTAGATTGAGAAGCTTGGGCGGACCGGAGCACCGGGGTCGCCGGGGTCGCCGAGCAGGCGGAAGGTGGCGGAGCAGAAGCGGCGCGCGAAGCGGTGGAAGCGCGCGTAACGAGGATCGTCGGCGATCACCAGGAGGGCTGCCTCGGAGATCGGCGACCGGGGAACGCGGGCGATCCATGAATTCGTGCGCACGCGCTTCAGTCGCTCGGCACCCGCTCGCGCACACTCTGCCCGCGGCGTGCACCACCCGAGGTCGTCGCGCCGGTTCGCCAGGACGTCGAGTGCGTCAGCGACCTCGACGAGGCGTATGATGACCCGGTCGAGCAGCCAGGCGACGTAGCGATTGACCGGATGATCGAGGGTCGCGAGCGAGGTCTGCGTGGGGATCGAGGGAGATGCGCCGACAGCCTCCGCGGAGTTCCAGCCGTCGAGCCAAAACGCGACCTCTTGATGGCGGCTGATCCAGGCGAGCGTCGAAGGGTCAACGCGTCGGCACTCGCGGAGCAGGCGATCGACCTCGTGGTGGCGTTCAAGGTGGCGCGGATCCACGAGCACCTCACGAAGCGCAGACTCGAGGCCGGGCAGTAGCGGGAGGAGCGCTTCCACGAGGAGCGGGGCGGCGACGCCGTCATGGCCCACGGCTCCGTGCCGGGGTCCGGCGACGCCGAGACTGACGCCGGCGAGCCAGGACTCGATGTCCTCGAGGACGTCGGCCCAGAGTGAAGGCGACAGCTTGGCGCTGCCTGGTGAGACACGCAGCGGATGAGCAGCGGGGCCATCCGTCCCGACCAGCGTCAACGTGTGCGCGCCGACAGCCCAGTACAGATCGAGGACGAAGCGACCATCACCAGTTGCGGCAAGGAGGCGGCCATCGAGCGAGGCAGATGAAGCACCCGGGGCGTGGATCCGATAGATGCACGCCTCTTCCAGGCAGAAGGCGCCGTCCTGGAACGCGACGGCGACGCCCTGCGGGTCGAGGATGTCGATCCTCATGCCCAGAACTTGGTGAGGCCGGTCGATACGAGTGTCGACTTCATCGCGCCGAGCTTGAGCGCGCTGCGGCGGAGGCCGGCGGCGGTGCACAGGACGACGGCCGCGTCGAGCGCGCTGCGAAGCGCCCCGCTCTCCTCGCCACGAATGCGCGGGAGCACCTTGGAGAAGACCGCTTGATCGAGGCTGCGGATCAGGGCGTCCCCGGCCATTCCCTCCCTCACGGCGGCGTCGAGGAGCGCAAGGATCTCGCGCGCGGTGCGATACCCGAAATGACGACGGACGGCCTTCAGGATCTCATGGAGTCCGAGGAGCAGCGCCTCGGCGTCCGGGTGCCGGACGATATCGGGGAGGCTGGCGCGGCGCTCGAAGTACAACTTCAGGTCGACGTCCCAAAACTCGATGGTGAACGCGCGGTCAAGCACCTTGTCGCTGATCGAAAAGGTCGTCTCGTCCATATTGACGGTCCCGCCGATGAACAGATTGCGCGGCCATGGGATGCTGGGAGGGACGTGATTGATCGACTCATCATGGGCGTGGAGCGTGATGACGTCGCCGGTCTCCATCGCCGAGAGGAACGGGGCGAAGTAGTGCTCGACGCGGGCGAGGTTCATCTCGTCAAGCAGGAGGAAGTACGGCAAGTCCGGGTGTCGGTGAGCGTCGAGGATCAGGCGCAGCGCCGGCTCCGCGCGGTAGGTGGGGTCGGCATGGAGCGCGTTGAAATACCCAATGAGACCGCTGGGGTCACGCCAGTCCGGGGAGACCGTGGCAATGGTCAGGTGACGAGCGGCGTCGAGGGCCAAGTGTGAGCAATAGGCTTCAGCGTAGAGCTTGAGCAGTGCGGTCTTGCCGGTGCCGGAGAGGCCTGAAAAGATGACGAAGCGCTTGGTCGGGCTGCTGTGCCACGCGAGGTGCAAGGCGCAGAGGATGTCGTCCTCCAAGACCATGTCGGGCGCCGCGGCGCGGATGATCTCGCTGATCGTGGCGAGAGGAACGGAACGGAGTCCGGTCGAGCGCGGCACGCCGACGGCAGCATCGGCTTCGTTCACCTCACTCGTCCCATCGCCTCCGTCGTCGATCTCGGTGAGGACCGGCGGCACCGGGAGCTCGGCCGGGAGCCGACCGACCCACTCGTCGCCGTACTCGGTCAGATCGGCACGGCCGTCGTCGCCGAGGGTGATCAGGCCGAGGCTGCGCGCCCAGTCGGCGACTGCGCGCGGCGCGTAGTCGGTCTTCCAGGCCGGGTAGAGGGCCCGCAGCCGCGTGCTGGTGTCGAGACGCGTCATCGGCCCGTTTTCGGCGAGGAGGTGGAGATAGTGGGCGAGGCCGAAGGTCTCACACAGCATCCGCTCGACCAGGGCGTCGTAACGCGCGTCGTTGAGGAGCCGCTCCCCGTCCGCCGAGGGATACCAAAGACCGTCCTGGGGGCGGAGCATATGAAGGTATCGGACATTGTTGAACATCCGACGCGCATGTTTGGGCGCCGTCGTTTCGTAGCCCGGCACGGACCGGAGGGCCTCGACGATGTCGTCGGGTGAGGCGCCGCCCTGCGCCGCCTCGACGATCAGGCGAACCGTGACAGCATATCCCTGAAATGAGGGGAAACCGCGGCGCAGGCGCGGGCCGGGGAGGATAGCGACCGGAGTCGGCAACTGCGGCTGTGGTTCGCTCGCGGGCGGCGGGGCGGCGAGCTCTGGGTCGCTGCCCCTGGATAGGGTTTCGACGTTCTCGTAAAGCCACCAGCAGAACGTCGAGCGGGCGACGTCATCGTCGAGGTCGGCCTCCTGGCCGAGTATCTCTCGGAGGCGAGCACGGGCGAGGACGGAGGAATGGAGCGCAGATTCGTCGGCGGTACCGCACAGGAGGCCGGAGATGACGCCGCGCGACGCGCCATTGAGCCCGCAGTGCGTGTCGCGGGGGAGCAGCGCCGCGAAGACCCGGGCGAGCTTGGCCCACGGCCGACGCTTGCTGTGCTTGGGCGAGACCAGGGCCAGAATTCGGCCGTAAGCGGCCTCGAGCTCTGCGGCGCGTGCTTGGGCGCCAACCGGCCAGGTGCGCTCGCGGAGCTCGATGATCGCGTGAACAATAGCGGGGTCCGTGAAGGCCCCCTGGACGTCCAGAGAGTCCCCGGGGCCAGCGGAGGACACCGCGCGGAGCGACCAGAGCTCCGCCTGCATTGCGGGGATGTGAAAGGCGGCGGTGTTGGCCCGCGCGAACTTGGTGACCGCGTCACGGTAGCGCTGCCGCCACTCACGATGGATGTCGCGCTGGCGGTAGGATCTGTAGAGTTCCTGGACTCGCTGGGCGGACAGCGCATGGAGCGTCATGACCCGCGGAGCATCGACCACAGCCGATGAAAGGGCAAGGGATGGCCCGCGGCCAAGTCCGGGCATCTCCCCTGACTCGGCGGCGGTAAATCAGCCCGCCTCGCGCGAGAACGAGCGAACGCCCGGCGAGCCTCGTGACCCGTGACCCGCCGCAGGATCCAAGGTTTGCCATGGTACGGCGTTCAGAACACTTTCGAGCGCATCTTACCGACGGCCATGTACAACTCGGCCTGAGATCCGGTAGATCGACGGTGGAGGGATGGGTGGAGGGCGGGAAGCTTTGCCGGAGGCATCGACGTGTCCAACCAGCTATCCATCAGCCTATTTTGCCCTCACTGCGGGCAGAAGCTCGCATTGCCGACCGAGGACCTACGCCGCAGCTTCCGCTGTCCCCGGTGTCAAAAGGAGGAATGCGCCGCGAATCTGATCCCCCATCAGAAGACTATCCCTGCGGTGCCGATCGAGTCCGTACGTGAGCCCGCCGCGGCGCCCTTACTTGTCGTCCAGGAGTTGCTGGCCCCCGTACTCGCTGCCCCGCATGAAGAGCACCTCGCCACGCCGCCTCAATCCGCGCCGGTGAGCCCGCAGTATCTATCTCCCGCCCTCGCGCCCCGGCTCTTCCAACCCTTCGAATCGCCGCTCCCGTCGGCGATGACGCCACACCCCGTGGTCATGTTGCAGCCCGCCACGCCGGCCCTCGCGCCCGTCGAGGCCCAGGTCGGCTTGGCGATCCTCGCCCCAGCACCCGTCGAGGTTCAGGCCACTCCCGCCCCGGCGCCCGTCGAGGCTCAGGCCAGCTTGGCTTTCCCGTGCCCGGGGCCCGTTGAAGCTCAGGCCGGGCCTACCCCTCCCGTCCCCGCACCCGAGCGCCTGGCCACAAGCGCGTCCATAGCGCTGAAGGCCATGCGGGGTGTGCTTCGAGGGGCTGAACGCTTCGATGCTCTATCATACGGGCACAGGCTCACGATTATCTACGTATTGGCAGGCATCTATTGCCTTTGCGTCATCGCCTCCGCGATCTGGTCCATCCCGGCCTTGGAACGGAGCGCGCTCATAGCCTTCTTCTTCGTGCTCGGTGTGTATGGCCTGGCACGGGTCGATGCGTTCCGCACGGATGATGGACGATGGACCTGGAGCGCTGCGTTCCGGGGCCTTGGCGGCGCGTGGGGGCGTGCCCGCGACTGGTTCGCCGACTGGCGCGAGTTACCGGTCGAGGCCCGCCGGACATCCTTGACTTCGATCCTCGTCATGGGCGGCTGTCTCACCGTGGCGGTCCGCGGTGGATTGGAATGGGTATTAGCCCCAAAAGACTCGATATTTTTCCTGCTGTGGGCATTTGTCGGCTGGGCAGCGATCGCATTCGGGCTCTACCGCTGGTATGCTTACCGCTCGCCTCGCGCGCCAAGGGCCAAGGAGCTTCCAGCCGCGAATGCACTTTGCGCCCGCGCGAGCGGGCTGCCAGCCGTGATCGACCTCGTACGTGACCGCGAAGCATCCTTGCAACGCGCCAAGGCCGGCGCTGATGACTACCTCTACTCGCTCCTCGTCGTGCTGGCGGAGTGGAAGCCACGTCCTCGCGGCGAACCGCTCGAGGCGGACTACCATGACTCGCTGCACCGCTTCCTGCGCAAGCGGGCACCCCAGCTGCAGGTCGAACGCGAACGTCCGATCAACGCGGTGATCGAGGGTACCCGGCGCAGACTCGATCTGGCGATCGACGGACGCGTCGTCATCGAGCTCAAGCGCCACCTCCGGCGGACTGCCGATGCCGACCGCGCCTACGGGCAGATCCGTGGCTACGCGCAGGCATGGCCGCACGGGCCCGTCCTCCTCGTCCTGTGCGAGACCAGCGACGACTTCGCCCAGCAGCGCGGCCTGCAGAACAAAATGGAGGAGCTTCGTGCCGCAAACTACGCCGTGGTGGCGATCGCGGCTGGTCGCCGCGCACGGGCGTGAGTGCCGCGGCGGGCCCTTCTGGCTCAGTGTGCCGGGTTCACGGCCGGGACAGCATCTTGGTCTTCATGCAGGTGATCCACGAAGCAGAGCAGCGACCGGCGCAGGGGCAGCCCGGGGTCGACACTCTGGGGCAGGCGGTCATGGAGGGCGTGCCAGTTGTCCGTGATCAGCAAGGCCCCGGGGGGCGCCTCGAGGACCTGTCCAACGGCATCGGCTGCGGTCTCCACGGCGGCGATGGCGCGCGCGATCTCTTCGGGGACTGCCCCGTAGGCGAGGCGAGCCCCATTTCTCATCGTCCGCCCGTAGAATCGCAGGCCGAGGCGCCCCGGTGAGGGGCCGCGCCGCTCGAGCACCCGGAGGAACGTCGGAGGACCTTCGCCCGAGAAGCTGAATGGTAAGCGCGTGTTGCGCAGAAAGCGCACAATGCCTGCGCCCTCGGTAGTGGCGAGAAGGTGGTCGAGGACGAGGTCACATGAAGCGACTCGCCAGGCGCCGTGTGCTGGGCCGCGGGGATCGGCCTGCGCCAAGAACGCGAGGCTGACCGCAGGGCGCTTGGGGTGAGCGGAGAAGTCGTTATGCCACCCAAGCCCCTCAGGGCGGTCGAAGGGGTCGAGGTAAGAGGCATCGCGGGCCGGGCGGGTCTCCAGGTGAGGGGAGTCGGGTCCGATGTCCCGGGGGCGGTAGAGTGGGCCCAGAGTGCGGGCCAAGGCGAGAAGGGGGTCAGCGTCGGGCTCGCGGGAGAAAGCGGGAAGGTAGGCGTAGCCGTTGCTAGCGAGGGCGGAGCGGAGATCGGCTGCGAGAAAGCGTCTCATACGGTCGACCATACCTCAGGCCAGCAGAACCGTCGCCGATCTCGGGTGTCCGACCGCCTCGGGGTTGAGCCGGACCGCTCACCGCACAGGAAGCTTAGTTCTTCCCTCGCCAGCATGTGTCCTGTAAGTTCAGAGCCGTGACGCTCCGTCTCGTTTCCGAAGCCCGTCCGATCCCGTGGGAACATCTCTCTGAATTCGAGAAGAAGGAGTTGCGAGGGGCTGATGCTTGGATCAATGAAGTTATCGAAGACGCAGCACGCCCGAAGCCCACCGCAAACGAGATCGACCAACACAAGAGCGGGCGGGTTCTGTTCATTGATGGACAGCGCGGGGCCGGCAAAACATCTCTGCTGTTGACGCTTCTCGAGCGCTGGGGAAGGCCATTCTCCACACAGCTAGGATCGGCCGCCTCTCGCAGCGCAAAGGGCGATGAAGCTGACGAAGCCAGGCAGGGCTTCTCAAACCGTCGAATCCTGCTCCCAATTCTCGACTTTGACCCACTCCCGCGGGACATGCCGCTCCACGGCTGGTTGCTCGAGCCTTGGCGGAAAGAGGCTCGTCGTCTTGAGCAAGGCGCTGGGGCTTGTGCCGACGGTAAGGATCTTGTTGAGTTATGGACCGAAGTCTTCGAGCGTGCGGTCCTTGGCTGGAGTCCAGCAACAGTCGACGGAAAAGGCGTCCTCGAGAGGGCCCTTGCGTACCAAGAGCAAGCGTCTGGATGGATCGACACGCGCGATCACTGGTACAACTTGGTGAACACCGCGGTTTGCCGATTCTTTAAATGCACGTTAAAGGACTGCAAAGCAGCGCATCCGTTTGCCTTTGTTGTTGCGATTGATGACGTAGATCTGCAGGTCGAGCAGGTGCCTCACCTCATCCATGCAATCCGCCTGCTGCACCACCCAAATGTGGTATATGTCCTAACTGGGAACATGGAGCATCTTAGTTTCTTGCTAGAGCTCGATTACATTCGCCAACACGGGGCCAACATTGGTGATGTGGAGCCGTCCTCCTTTCGGAGATATGCTGGAAATCGAAGCCTCTCGGAGGGGATCAAGGCGTTTAGTAGCAGTCTCCGCGATGCGCTATTGGAGAAAGCTCTTCCGCCTCATTCGAGGATAGAGTTGCCGTTGTTGAGTCTGGAAACGGTGCTCAATATGTACGTTGGCAGTAAAGGAGGAGCATCGCAAGTTGCTGACATGCTCACCGGACGGTGGCGTGACCTCGCAGCGGAGATGAAAAGCCTCCGCATTGTGACGGTGAGGCGGGCACAACATGCAATCGATCAGCACTTGAGCACACCTGACAAGGCGGTTGAAGATCCTTCGGTTAGATTCATCGCAGACATCTGTGGCGCGAGCGTTGATGATCGAGGTAGAATCTCGTGCCCAGGAAGGCTTACTACACTTCCTGGGCCCGTCGATCAAACGTGGGAGGGTGACCGACTTACTATCCAACTTAGGGGGCAGCCATCCTTGGCACTCCAGCTTCAATTCATGGATTCCAACTTCCGGGAGGGCGAAGAAGCAAACCGCGTGGCTGCCATTCGACTTGCTGCCGAGAGAGGTCTCGCAAAAGCGGCGGGTCTAGTTTGGAGCCCTGACGCTGGTATCGCAACAACAGAAGTTCGATGGGAGTCGACTGTTGACGGTGTTGATGGTCTTGCTCTCTTCCATTGGCCGTGGCTCGTTCGCCCACAACTGTCCGAGGTGCTGCTGCTAGGGGAATTGGCCAAGTCGATGATCGCGGGCGCGGGAAATGCTGTTGACAGCTATAATCTGGACCAAGAAATGGTTTTGGTATGGCTGCGCCAGAATATCGAATGGCAATATCATCGTGCCAATCTTAGCGGTGACTCGTGGTTGTTGCCGACCACCTGGAACGACGTTGTAGATGTCTTGAGACGTCTCTGTGCTGAGAAATCTACATCAGATGATGCTTGCCGCTGGGTCCGTGAGCTTTTAATTATGTCCGCGCCCTACTTTGGGCTCCCGGATCACATCGCATCGATTCTTCGTGCAAAAGTGTCTCGACTCGTACCCGAGCAAAGCATGATTACGGTGGAAGAAAATCGCATGGTTGGGAACGCGATTCTGGTTTGGCGGCTTGAGAACGCACGTCGCCTGGGCCGATCATCTGACAGTCTGGATAACCTGAGTTCCGCCCAAGTCGATGAGGCAGTATCAGATTTTCTTAGGCAAAGAGACGCCGTATCGCTGTCATCGAGGAAAAATGGTAAGCAAAGCCGTGTGAAGACGGCGCCTCTTCCGGCAAATCTGTGGGTCGGATAGCTGTCTCTTAGACCAGATTCTCGGCTCCCGCCGGGAAGGCCTCGCCTTCGCGGCCTGAGGGCGCCGTGCTGGTGGACGGCGGGGCGGTCAAGGGGC
>Ga0335395_10001530_pt1 | contig 14513 bp, 13 predicted proteins | sample MAT02_FD_205744 | JGI IMG/M metagenome (GOLD analysis project Ga0335395, IMG submission 205744) | Freshwater microbial communities from Lake Fryxell liftoff mats and glacier meltwater in Antarctica - MAT-02 (spades assembly) (version 2) ...
GGTACGGAGTGACCATCGATGGACTGGGCTTCAAAATCGTAGAGGCTGGACATGTGCGGCTCCGGGTTGGGGGCAAGCCGCAGATTGTGGCGCGCCATGCAAGCCGTTGTGCGATCTTTGACAAATCGAGGTGTTGTTGTGGTGCGTTGTTTGGCCGCGCGGGCATACTGAGACCCATTATTTTCCCGAACATGGATTGGGTGATTTCGATGCGTGGCTCCTACACCGTGGCCCTGGTGGGCTTCTCTCAGCTAGAGGCATTGACCTTGGAGTCGTTTCTGCGCTCGGCTGCCCGCCACGCACCTGGCTATCAGGTGCAAGACGAGGTGATGGACGCGCAGATCCTGATCGTCAACGCCGACAGCCCGCAGGCCTTGCACTTGGTGCGCCACGCGGAACTGCCCGGACGTGTGATGCTGATCGGCAAAACCGACGGCGGCACGGGCTGGCCGCTGCAGCGCAAGCCGGTGAAGCTGGCCGCGGTGCTCGCCGAGCTCAATCGCATCGCGGGTATCCAGACGGCCCCAGCGGCTGACAAGGCACGCTCAATTGACGACACGCCCCCCCGGCCGCTGGCATCGCCACGGCCAAGCATGGAGACCAGATTCCCAGCCACCGATTATTCATTGGGCATCACACCCCCGCCCATGACGCCCGCTGCCAGCCCGCGCCGGCGCTCCCGCGATACCGAGTTCCCGCCCACCCGGCCCATGAGCAGGGCAGAGCTCACGCCACCTTCCCCCCCAGCAGCAGCGGCCTCCTCGGCGAACCCCACGCCCATGCCGCCCCTGCCTGGACGCCGTGTGGCAACAGCGCCAACCGCAGTCCAGCGACCTGGCGTCATGCGCATGACCGACTTTGGTGGGCTCGACGATCTGCCTCTGCCGTCAGCCCGCGTTGTACACAGCCGCCGCAGCAGCGACTCGATTCTCCCCCTTAGTCAGCGCTCCGCGTCTGACGCACCCGAGTTGCCGCGAGGTGATGTGCTGCTGGTGGCCGAGAGCTTGGTGGAGGGGCGCATTCTGCTCAAGCGGCTTAAAAAATACGAGCTTTCGGTGGACTGGTCGCGCGAGTCGGCGCAGGCGCTGGTGATGCTTAAGGCCCATCCCTACCGGATGGTGGTGATCGACCGCCTGAGTGGCCAACCCGATGCCTTTCAGGTGTGTCGCGCCGCCAAGCAGGATAAGCACAGCGGGCGCACACCCCTGGTTGTCATGTTTGCTGCGATCGCCGGCAGCATGGACCGCATGAAAGCGGGTCTGGCTGGCTGCGACGCCTACCTGTCACGCTCGGTCGGCGAAGCCGATCTGTACAAGCTGCTGGCCCAGCACCGCTTGGTCAACCTTGATGCGTTTGCCAGAACCAAAATTGGCGTGTGACCCCGGTACCGGCCTTGCCGTGAGCCACCAGCGGGCGATGCGTGTGGCTCAGACAAGCTGGCCCAGCGCACCCTGGACTGAAAACACGTCGCGCCATGAAAGCGCTCGGCCAGAAGAGAGGCAGTTTTCCAGGGCACCGCGGAACTGGCTTTGCCAGGCCGCCAGTGCCGCCCCCTGGGGGGTGACGGCAAAGCCGACGCGGAGGGCTCCCATCTAGAAGCCGATTCTTCTGGCTTCCCGCACCTCGGGTTTGATGCGGTGTTCAGCCTCCAGCTGGCCGAGGAACTCGCTGGGCTCCAGGGTTTCACCGAGGATGTCGATCTGCCGTTTGACGGCGGCGAAGTCGCCGGGACAGAGCTGTTCCAGGCGCAACACGCCTTGCGAAAGATCGGGCGTGAGGCGGCTTGCGTCACCGGCCAAAGCTTCCACCACAAACATGGTTTCGCGCTGGGCGGCGGTGAGCGGCTTGAAGCGAATCTTGAAGGTGAAGCGGCGCAGCGCGGCCTGATCGATGCTGTCCATCAGGTTGGTTGTGCAGATGAAAATGCCGTTGTGGCGCTCCATGCCTTGCAGCATCTCGTTGACCTCGGTCACCTCGTAGGTGCGCTGGGCGCCCCGCCGGTCTTGCAGAAAGCTGTCGGCTTCATCGAGCAGCAGCACCGCTTTCTCGGCCTCGGCCTCACGGAACATCGCCGCCATCTGCTGCTCGGTCTCTCCCACAAACTTGCTCACCAGATCGCTGGCGCGTCGGATCATGAGCGGGCGTTCCAGCTGCTGCGCCAAGTGCTCGGCCAGCGCGGTCTTGCCGGTGCCGGGCGCGCCATGAAAACACAGGCAGCCGTGGCCCCGGGTCTTCAGCGCAGTCACGATGCGGGCAATCTCGTAGCGGCTCTCCAGGTTGAGCATGTCCAGGCTGTACTGCGTGACGCTGGGGCGCTGCACCAGGTCGGGCCGGCGACCCAGCGCGAGATCGGCGTTTTTGAGTTGGCGCTCAATCAGATCGTCGAGCAGCGGCGCCGCAGCCTTGTGACGACTCTTCACGGCGGACTTGGCAGGCGCCGCCGCAAGCTGCGCAAAACGCACCGCTGTGCGGATCTGCGCTGGCGTGAGGCCTTTGCGCTCGGTCAGGCGCGCCACCAACGCCTCGGACACCGACACGTCTTCCAGCGTCTTGCGCACCAGCTGTTCGCGCGCGCCGGGCGGCGGGCTTTTGAGTTCGAGGTGGTAGGCAAAGCGGCGGCGAAATGCCGGGTCGATCTGCTCAATGCGGTTGGTGACCCACAGCGTGGGCACCGCGTTGGATTCCAGAATCTGGTTGACCCAGGCCTTGCCGCTGACACTTCCGGTGTGTGGCGCGGCCACATGCTCGGCGCGCGCCATCAGCTGCGCAGCCTCGCTGGAAATCGGCGGAAACACGTCTTCCACCTCGTCGAACAGCAGCGCCGAATGCACCGTGCCCTTGAGGAACACCTGCGCGATCTGCAGCGAGCGGTAGCGGTCGCGACCGCTCAGCGCGTTGCCGTCGCGGTCGGCGTATTCCACCTCGAACAGTGCCAGGCCCGCCGCTGCCGCGACCACCCGCGCCAACTCCGTCTTGCCGGTGCCCGGCGGACCATAGACCAGCACGTTCACACCCGGTTCCTTGCGCGCCACCGCCTCACGCAGCAGGGCTGAGAGCAGGCGCACGTCGTCGCCGACAAACGCAAAATCGTGAGCAGTCAAAGTAGAGCGCGCGGCCGGGCGGGTGAACACCGCCATCAGATCGCTTTGTGTTTGATACTCGCGCATCAGCACCGGTGGCAGCTTCTCGCTCACCTTCATCAGGTCGGCCAGGTCGGTGATGTTGTGCTCGGAGATCAGGTTCTCCACCATGCCGATGCGCTCCAGCCGCGAGCCGGCGCGCAGCGCCTCGCCCACTTCGCTGGCTTTCACGCCGGCCACGTCGGCAATGGCCGCGTAGGCCTCGGGCGCGTTGTTCACCTTGAACTCGACCAGGATGGAGCGCAGATCGCGCTGGTAGCGCGCCAGCGTGCCGTAGAGCAGCAGCGCGCGCTCGGCGCGGTTGAGTTGCAGCAGCCCGGCCAGCGCGTCGATGTTTTTCTCCACCAGCGTGGAGTGTTTTTTGAGCGTCTGGCCCAGCCAGTCGCCAGTGACAGCCAGCACCGAGAGCAGGTCTTTTGGGGACTCCTTGGCGTATTCGTCGAGGTAAAAAAACAGCGTGCCCTCTTCGTAAGGGCCGCGCCAGACGCCGTAGCGCTCCATGAAGGCTGCTGGGCTCAGGCGGTCGTGGCCGGTCCACAGCTCGTTGTGTTTGCAGCGCCGCCCCAGAAATTCGCGCACCCGCGTCAGCACAGTGTGTGGCCAGACCAGATGCCGCCCCGCCAGCGAGAGCAAGCTGTTGAGATCGCGGCGCACATTGAAACGCGGCCCCTGGCGCGCGGCCAGTGTGAGCACAAAATGCGAACACATGAGATCAAGCACCGGCGCCTGTCGCAACCCGGGCGGCACGAACACGCGGCCCTCGCGCGCTTCCCCGCCAGGGCGCAGTGCCACTGACGAGAGCGGCTCCGCCGTGCGTTTGCTCATTCGTTGGTCTCCAAGGAGGGGCTTGACAAGTCAGACCAGCAAGGGCAAGACCTTGCTTCCAAACGGACCATAACCCAGCTTCCGGCAAGTTGGAAGGGAGAGAAAGCCGGAGATACGGGCGTTTGTGGGTACTTTGCCCCGCGCCCCGCCGAGCATTGGGCGCCGCGTGACACACAACCGCTCAGGCTGCGCCGCCACAATATCGGCATGCTACAACTCCACGACATCGAAGCCGCCGCCGTCCGCCTGCAAGGCCAGGTGCTGGAAACCCCGTTCGTCGAATCGCGCACGCTCTCCCACTTGCTGGGCTGCACCGTGTTCCTCAAATTCGAGAACCTGCAATACACCGCGTCGTTCAAAGAGCGAGGCGCCTGCAACAAGCTGGTGCAGCTGAGCGAGGCCGAGCGCGCGCGGGGCGTGGTCGCCATGAGCGCCGGCAACCACGCCCAAGGCGTGGCGTATCACGCGCAGCGCCTGGACATCCGCGCGGTGATCGTCATGCCGGTCTTCACACCCGGCGTGAAGATCGAGCGCACGCGCGGCTTTGGCGCCGAGGTGGTGCTGCACGGCGACACGCTCGACGAATCTCGGCTGCACGCGCGCATGCTGGCGCAAGAGCAGGGCCTGGTGTTTGTGCACCCGTACGACGACGAAGCCATCATCGCGGGGCAGGGCACGGTGGCGCTGGAAATGCTGCGGGTGCAACCCGATCTGGACACGCTGGTGGTGGCCATTGGCGGTGGCGGCCTGATGGCCGGCATGGCCACCGTGGCGCGCGCGTTGAAGCCGCAGATGCACATCGTGGGTGTTCAGGCCGAGCGTTTTCCAGCCATGGTCAACGCCATCCGCGGCACCCATCTGCCCCAGGGCAGCAGCACGATCGCCGAAGGCATTGCGGTCGGCACACCGGGCGAGCTCACCCTGGCGATCATCCGCGAGCGGGTCGATGAGCTGCTGCTGGTCGACGAGGGCGACATCGAAGAGGCCATCGTGATGCTGCTGGAGATCGAGAAAACGCTGGTGGAAGGCGCGGGCGCCGCCGGCCTGGCCGCCCTGATCCGCCACCCCGAGCGCTTCGCTGGCCAGCGGGTGGGCCTTGTGCTGTGCGGCGGCAACATCGACCCGCTGCTGCTGGCCTCCATCATCGAGCGCGGCATGGTGCGCGCCGGGCGGCTGGTGCGCATTGAGGTGAGCGCGCGCGACGTGCCGGGCAACCTGGCGCGCATCACCGCCATCGTCGCCGATGCTGGCGCCAACATCGACGAGGTGCACCACCAGCGCGCTTTCAGCCTGTTGGCGGCGCAAAACGTCTCCATCGAGCTCGTGGTGCAGGCGCGCGGACGAGAGCACACCGCCCAGGTGATCGCTTGCCTGCGTGCCGACGGATTCGACGCCCGGCTGGTCTAAGCGCCTGTTTTCAAGCTTTTCATGGGGGCTGGACAACAGCGGGATGCGACAGAGACACGCCAGCGGCATCAGCCGAGAGAAAGTCGAAGAGATTTGTCGCTGAGGCAAAGCGTCCGCCGACGCACCCTATGCACACCAGTGCATTTGCAAGAGGCGGTCTGTGCTGTGCTGGCTGTCGACGGCAGGGCTTCTTTGCTGGCCTCATCCCGTCATCGTTCCAAGTGTTTTGATTTTCTCAAACTCCTGAGCAACCAAGATGCGCTGGCCACCGCCCGATTCACCTGCGCCAGCCAAAAACCGGGTGTTTGGCAAGACCTATACCGTGGCGGCCGACGACGGCAAAAGCGTGTGCCGCTGCCTCTAAAATGCCGTCCTTTGTCATCTTCCCATTTGGAGTTTCCATGTCCCAGCCCGATCGCCACACGCTCGCCAATCAGCCCGAAGATGTGGTCGAGTCCATCGTGCCGATGATGCCCGTCGTGTTGCCGATCGCAGGCGCTGTGCTGATTTTCCTGCTCGCGTTCATTGCCGTGTCCATGGCCTGACCCTGGCTTCTGGTCCGATCTGCCGAACATGCCCATGGCGTGTTGGGCTTTTTTGTGGGTGGCTCGACCGTTCCAAATGGCCGAGGTCGTCCCCTGTACCGCTTATCGCATGAGGTTATGCGGGTTTTGCATGTAACGCCTTGGTAACCGGCACGGCCGCTTCTTAAAATGGCGGGATTGGCTGGTTCGTGCAGCGCGGTGCGGGTTCACAAACCCACCGAAACGCTCCCGGTGCCCCGCGTGACCCGCGCAGCAGACCCGAGTGCCCACCGCCCTGCACGCCACGCCTCCTGTTTTTGCACGCGAGTCTTTGCACAGCCGCTCCGTCCACGGTGTTCGTGGTCCGCGGCTGTTGGTGTCTTGGTGCCAAGCCGCTTGATCAATCCTCTGGAGCCACTTTCATGAACTCTCCCGCGATGCAGGGCCTGAACCTCAACACACCCACCTATGTGAAACACGCCCGGCTGATCGCCTGGGTGGCCGATATGGTGGCCTTGTGCAAGCCAGCTGACGTGGTGTGGTGCGACGGCAGCGATGCCGAGTACCAGCGCCTGTGCCAGCAGCTGGTGGACGCGGGCACCTTCACGCCGCTGAATCCCGCCAAGCGGCTCAACAGTTTTCTTGCTTGCTCCGACCCATCGGACGTGGCCCGGGTGGAAGACCGCACCTACATCTGTTCCGAAGAAAAAGAAGATGCTGGCCCCACCAACAACTGGATGGCCCCAGCCGAGATGCGCGCCACCTTGCAGCCCCTGTTTGACGGCTGCATGGCCGGTCGCACGATGTATGTGGTGCCATTCAGCATGGGCCCGCTGGGTTCGCACATCGCCCACATCGGCGTCGAATTGACCGACAGCGCCTACGTGGTGGTGAACCAGAAGCTGATGACGCGCATGGGCAAAGCCGTTTTTGACGTGCTCGGCACCGACGGCGAGTTCGTGCCTTGCATGCACACGGTGGGCGCGCCGTTGGCCGAAGGGGAGCAAGACACCACCAGCTGGCCCTGCAACCCGAAGATCAAGTACATCGTGCACTACCCCGAGTCGCGCGAGATCTGGAGCTATGGCTCTGGCTACGGCGGCAACGCTTTGCTGGGCAAGAAATGTCTGGCGCTGCGCATTGCGTCCAGCATGGGCCGCCAAGCCGCCGCCGACACCGGTGGTGCCGGCTGGTTGGCCGAACACATGCTGATCCTGGGCGTGACCAACCCACAGGGCAAGAAATACCATGTGGCCGCGGCGTTCCCCAGCGCCTGCGGCAAGACCAACTTCTCCATGTTGGTACCGCCCGAGGCCGGGTTTGCCGGCTGGAAAGTCACCACCATCGGCGACGACATCGCCTGGATCAAGCCCAACGCCGACGGCAAGCTCTACGCGATCAACCCGGAAGCGGGTTACTTCGGTGTAGCGCCGGGCACCAACATGCACACCAACCCGAACTGCATGCGCTCGCTCAACCGCGACGCGATTTTCACCAACGTCGCGCTCACCGATGACGGCGACGTGTGGTGGGAAGGCATGGAGAAAGACACCGGCCAATGGCCCGACCATTTGATCGACTGGCAAGGCAAGGACTGGACACCGCAGATCGCCAAAGAAACCGGCGCCAAAGCCGCCCACCCCAACTCCCGCTTCACCGTGGCCGCCACCAACAACCCCGCGCTCGACCCGCAGTGGGACGACGCGGGCGGCGTGGCGATCGACGCCTTTATGTTTGGCGGGCGCCGCTCCACCACCGTGCCGCTGGTGACTGAGGCACGCAGCTGGCTTGAGGGCGTTTACATGGCGGCCACCATGGGCTCGGAGACCACCGCCGCCGCGTTTGGCGCGCAGGGCGTGGTGCGCCGAGATCCGTTCGCTATGCTGCCCTTTTGCGGCTACAACATGAGCGACTACTTCCAGCATTGGCTGAACCTGGGGCAGACCATGGCCAACACCGGTGCGATCTTGCCCAAGATGTTCTGCGTCAATTGGTTCCGCAAGGACGAGGCGGGCAAGTTTGTCTGGCCCGGCTACGGGGAGAACATGCGCGTGCTCAAGTGGATGATCGATCGCATCGAAGGCCAGGCGCAGGGCACCGAGACGGTGTTCGGTGTGGCACCGACCTACGGCGAGATCAACTGGACCGGTCTGAATTTCAACACCGAGCAGTTTGCCGCTGTGACCAGCATCGACAAAGCCGCTTGGCAGGCCGAGCTCAAGCTGCACGACGCCCATTTCGAGCAACTGGCGCACCGCCTGCCGCAAGAGCTGGTGGGAACCAAGGCCGCGTTGGAGCAACGGCTGACAGCGCTTGCGGATTGATCGCTGGCTGATCCGGACCGAGCCAGCAGCGTTGGTCTGCTGGCGCCTTGAAAAGCACAAAGCCACCGCTTGCGGTGGCTTTGTGCTTTTCACTGAGCAGGTCGATCAGATGTAGTGCATGTGCATGTTGCGCGCGCGGCCTTGGCCCATGCGCTCGATGTGTGTCGCCCAGTCGCGCGCCTCAGGCGCTTGGCTCTGCAGGCCCGTGCCGACCGGCATCAAAGCCAAGCCAAGGTCGCTCTCGGCGCCGGCATGGGCGCGGATCGCGATCAAATCGGCCATCACGCGCGGATCGCTGCGGGCAATCACCCAAAGGCGTTCCTCGGCGCGTGACTGAGCCCGCGCTTGCGACCAATCATCGAGCGCACGAATCGCCCGCGCTGCCAGCGCTCGCGCGGTGCCAGCAAACACCGCCAAGCCCGCGAAGATCACCACCCACAAAAGCATCCAACCCAGAAACAGGTGTTCGTCGGCCCAGGTGCTGACGAAGCGGTCCGCCAGCAACACCAGCGTGGCCACCAAGGCCGCCAACAACAACACCGACAGCGGTCCCACTCTCACGCGACTCGCTCGTGCTGAAGCGGGAGTGGCTGACGGGGCAGGCTGCTGGAAGGGGTAGGCAGAGAGATCAGAAATACGGGGGTTGGCGATCATGTGAAACTCCAAAAAATGAGAGGCTCGTCTTGTGGATGGCCTTGATGCTGAGAGTCGACCCAAAATGTCAAAATCTTCGGCGTTGTGGTGAAGGGTGTTCACCACGGCCCTGGTTAGGCGCGCTGGTGATGCGCTTGTTGAAAACGGTGTTGGTAGGCGTCTTCGATGACCCGGCCCCAGCCCTGGCCAGCGGTGCGCTGGTGCGGCTGGCACGCCGCAGGCAGGGCTTCCAGCATGGGCGCAGCGGGCGCGCGCATGGCGGCTTCGGTTGGTTCGCCTAACCATTCGCTGTCGTCGCACGGTCGGGCGTGCATCAGATCGGCCATGACGCGTGGGTCGCTGCGGGCAACGTCCCACACGCGCGCATCGGCGCGGGAGCGTGCATTCGACGCTGTCCAACGAGCAAATGACCGTTGGACGCGGCCCAGCCAAGCACCGAAAGGGGTGGTCGCATTGCCCGCATGTTCGGCGTCGGCCAGTGGCTCGCTGTCACGTGCATAGGATTCGAACACCTGCGCCACGGCAGGGGATGCGACGGGCGTGGCAGCAGGCTGTGCGGCGGGGTTGGGGAACGAGTCAAAAATGGTGGCGGTGCTCATGGTGATCTTTCTCAAAACGGGGAGGGCACTGAAAGCTTGCTGGACTTGAAGAGCGCGAATGGGCAGATATTAGGGTAAACCCTATATCTGTGCCAATTTGGTTTTGTGATGCCATATATTCACCAGGGTGATGAATGGCCCCAACTTCCGTACCCTTGATCTGAACCTTTTGCGCGTGTTCGATGAGGTGATGGCCGAGCGCAACCTCACCCGAGCAGCCCACAATCTCGCCATGACGCAGCCGGCGGTGAGCAACGCGCTGCGTCGGCTGCGCGAGGCACTGGGCGACGATCTGGTGAAGCGCGCCGGTTACGGCGTGGAGCCCACGCCGGTGGGCCTGGCGCTGTGGCCCACCGTGCGCGACGCGCTGGCCCAGCTGCGCCAATCGCTGGCACCGGGCCGCTTCGATCCGGCGCTAGCCGAGAACGCGTTCGTGTTGTCCATGGCCGATGCCACCGCCGCCAAGATCGTGCCGGGGCTGATGGACATCTTGGAGCACGAGGCGCCAGGCTTGACCCTGCGAATCCTGCCGCTGACCACGCGAGACCCGCGCGAGCTGTTAGAGGCGGGCGGCGTTGACTTGGCGATCGGCCATTTCCCCGGTGTGCTGGCTGAGCTGAGAGCGGTGCATCTGCAAGAACACAACCCGCTGTTTCTGCACCAGCGCTTGTACGACGGGGAATACGTGGCGGTGATGCGCCGCGACCACCCGCTGGCCGGTCAGCCGATCAGCCTGGACGCGTACTGCGACGCGCGCCACCTGCTGGTGAGCTTCTCAGGGCGGCCGTTCGGCTTTGTCGACGAAGCACTCGCCGCGATGTCGCGTCAGCGCCGGGTGGTGCTCACCGTGAACCAGTTTTTTACCGCTGGCCAAGTGGTCGCCACCACCGACCTGCTGACCGTGCTGCCGCGTCACTTCGTCGGCGCCACCGGCATGGAACGCCGGCTGGCGCTGCTGGAGCTGCCGCTGGCGGTGCCCCCGGTACACATCGACGTCCTGTGGCGCCGCCAAGCCGAGCACCACAGCGCGCACCGTTGGCTGCGCCATGCTGTCGAGCGCGCATCGGCCCACGATTTGGCTGGCACGGCGCTGGCGGAAAATACCCCACATGAAGATCCAGCTGTTCAGTGACCTTCACCTGGAAGCCAACCCAGGCTTCCAGCCCGAGCCCGCACCAGGTGCGGATCTGCTGGTGCTCGCCGGCGACATCGGCTCCTACCAGACCCGGTACGACGGCAGTGTGATGACCGAGCCCGATTGGGGCTTGCAACGCTTCTCGCCGTTGCCGCAATACGCGGGCTGGCCGGTGCCGGTGGTCTTTGTCCCTGGCAACCACGAATACGACGCGATGGACGTGGACGCGGCGCACCGGGGCCTTCGCCAAGCCTGCGAGCGCCTGGGCATTCAGTGGCTGGAGCGCGAGACCCTGATTCTTGGCAACGTGCGGCTGATCGGCACCACGCTGTGGGCTGACTATGACGCGCTCGGCGACCTGCCAGCAAAAGCCCCGACAGCGGAGAAGTCCAAGGGAAAAGCCCGCAGCGCTGGCCATGCCGCCCTCGCCACCGACCCACTCACCCACCGCCTGCGCCAGCGCGAAAAAGCCTATCGCGCCGCCAACCACTACCTGGTGAAAATGGCCGGCCAGCGCCACGGCCGCCTGTTCGACGCCGAGGCCATGCGCGCGATGGCGCTGGATTGCCAACAGTGGTTGCGCGATGCGCTGGCGCAACCGTTTGAGGGCGCAACCGTGGTGATCACCCATTTCGCGCCCACGCTGCACAGCGCTGATCCGCGCTATGGCTTGAGCCCGGGCACCGCCGGGTTTTGCAACGCGCTTGACGACCTGCTGCCGCAGGCCGACCTCTGGCTGCATGGCCATTTGCACTGCCCGCAAGAACGCCAAGTCGGCCGCTGCCGCATCGTGGCCAATCCGCTGGGCTACGCCGACAAGGGTGAGCAGGCCGCGTTTGAGCCGCAATCGCTGATCACGGTGCCCACGCGTGTGCAATCCATCGACACACCGCTTGCGCCAGCGCAAGGCACCGCTGGCTGGCGACCGTAAACTGAAATGGTGCTAAACCCACCCACCACCCCATCGAATAGGAGCCCCAGATGAAAATCCTGCTTGCGGTCGACGGCAGCGCGTACACCAAGAAAATGCTGGCCTACCTGACCACCCACGACGAGGTGTTTGGCCCGAAGAACGACTACACGCTATTCAGCGTGCAATTGCCACTGCCGCCTCGCGCCCGTGCAGCGGTGGGCAAGGCGGTGGCCGACGGTTACCACGCCGAAGATGCCGAGAAGGTGACCGCGCCGGTGGTGAAATTCTTGCAGCGGCGTGGCATCGAGGCCCAGGTGGTGCGCAAGGTGGGCTCGGCGGGCGAGCTGATCGCCAAGGCGGCCGAGGCTGGCGGGTTCGATCTGGTCATGATGGGCTCGCACGGCCACAGCGCGTTGGGCAACTTGGTCATGGGATCGGTGGCGACGCGGGTGCTGGCGCACTGCAAGGTGCCCGTGCTGTTGGTCCGTTAACCGCTGTGCCCCGGCGGGCTTTGTCCCCCTGCGCCGGCTTCGCTGTCACCCCCCAGGGACAAGCGCCGCAGGCGGAAACGGGTGGGTCAAGCAGCCTTCAAGCCGTCGAAGCAGGTGCTGAGCACCATGTCGATGATCTGATCGGTGCGGTACAGGCCCGAGCCTTTCAGGAAGCCGAGCACCGGATCGCAGGCGCGGGCGTACAGCGTATAAAGCACAGCGATCGGAGGCAGAGCAGGGTTGACGCTGCCATTGGCCTGCGCGGCCTGTATCCAGCCACCGAGGCGTTCGCTCACATCCACCAGCCCGTCCACATAGGGCTTGCTGGTGGTGAGCGTGGCCCGCAGACTGGAGTTTTCGCTGGGCAGTGAAGGCATCTCGCCAGCGAGTTGCACCTCCATCGTCCAGCGCGCCACGGCTTTGAGCAGATCGAGCGGCGCCTGGCTGGTGTCCAGACTGTCCAGGAAGGCTTGGGCGCGCTGCATCACTCGCACCATCGCGGCGGCGGCCAAATCTTCCTTGCTGGGAAAGTGTTTGTAGAGGCTTGCTTTGGCGATGCCCACCTCAACCGCCACCTCGTCCACCGTCATGGCGTCGAAGCCTTTTTCGGCAAGCAGCCGGTTCACCGCCGCAACGATCGCGTCCTCACGGGCAATGTGCATCTGCTGGCGAAAACTGCGTTTGGGGATGGCGACGGTGGAAGGCAAGGCAACACTGGACATGGCGAAATCATAAAAGTGAAGCACAAATTTTGCCAGAAATTGACGATCAAGTCGATAACCCCACTGCAAAGTAACGTTACATACCCATCAGTCGCTTTTTGGTCGATTTCGGATATTATTCGACTCATCAGCTTTTTCTGGTGCTGGAAATCTGGGCTTTACAGACCCGGGCCACCGGTTCGTCAGGTCAAGAGACTGATGAATTTCCCTTCTTCAACCGTTTCTCTCTGGAGCCTCCCATGAAAAAAATCCTTATCGCCTCCCTCATCACCGTCGGCGCCATGACCTCGGCCTTCGCCAAGGACATCGTTGACACCGCCATTGGCGCTGGCAACTTCAAAACGCTGGTCACCGCCATTCAAGCCGCCGGTCTGGTTGACACGCTCAAAGGCCCAGGCCCGTTCACCGTGTTCGCGCCAACCGACGCCGCCTTTGCCAAAGTGCCCAAGGCCGATCTGGACGCGCTGCTGAAAGACAAGGCCAAGCTCACCGCCGTGCTCACGTACCACGTGGTGCCGGGCAAGGTGATGGCCAAGGACGTCAAGGCCGGCCAGGTCAAGACCGTGCAGGGCAGCATGCTGACCATCGCTACCACGGGTGGCGTGACGGTAGACAACGCCAAGGTCACCGCGACCGACATCGCTGCCAGCAACGGCGTGATCCACGTCATTGACACGGTCGTGATGCCGAAGTAATTCGCGCACCGCCCGCCGAAAAGCCCCGCCTCGGTGGGGCTTTTTTACGTCGGTAGTGGATCCAGGTGCCTCAAAGCCGCCTGGCGCAAGGCCTGCGTCATCGACTCCAAGACATCGGAATTTAGGTTCCAGCAATGCCAGTAGAGCGTGACGCGCAACGCGTGTTGCGGCAACAAATTCACCAGTTCGCCGCGCGCCAGCCGCTCGCGCACATGCAGCTCGGGCAACACACTCACGCCCCAACCCGCTTGCACCGCGCGCACCTGCCCTTCGCTGGACGGCACGAACAGCTGGCGCAGCGATACCCGCGGCAGGCCAAAAGCCTGGGCAATGAACAGGCGCTGCAAATGGTCTTTGCGGTTGAACGCGATGTAGGGGTAACGGGGGAAGTTGTGCGCGGTCAGACCCTGCGGACATTGCTCGCGGGCGTAGGCTGCCGAGGCCACCAGCACATAGTCCATCCCGCCCAGCGCCTCCATCTTGCAACCGCGCAGCGCTTGGCCGAGCGAGGTCACGCAACCCAATACCTGGCCTTCGCGCAGCCACTCGTGGGTGAAGTCTTGGTCGTCGGTGATGATCTCGATCGGCAGCCCGCCCTGCGCCAGCGCGCTGAGCGCGGGCAGGGCCCAAGTGGCGATGCTGTCGGCGTTGATGGCCACCGAAATGCGCTCGTCGTCTCGCACGCCGCCGGTCGAGCTGGGCGCGAGTTCCTTGAGGTCCTTCTCCAGATCGGCGCGCAGCAGCCGCATCATCTTGGCGTGCTTGATCATAAGCTGGCCCGCTGGCGTGGGCTTGAGCGGGCGGCTGCGCACGATCAGCACCGTGCCCACCTGCGACTCCAGCGCGCGCAGGCGTTGCGACACCGCCGACTGCGTGATGGAAAGCCGCTGCGCCGCGCGCTCGAAGCCACCCTCTTCCACGATGGCGGCCAGGCATTCCAGGGCGTCGGGGTCGAAGGTGCTCATGGCAAAAACTCCAGCGGGTGGGCAAAAGAAGAGGTCAGACCTTGATCGCCAGCGGTTGCTGTATTAGCGATCGTGATACTTCTCATTTTAGTTTCATCTTGCTTCACTTCACAGCGCGC
>Ga0335395_10001531_pt1 | contig 14513 bp, 11 predicted proteins | sample MAT02_FD_205744 | JGI IMG/M metagenome (GOLD analysis project Ga0335395, IMG submission 205744) | Freshwater microbial communities from Lake Fryxell liftoff mats and glacier meltwater in Antarctica - MAT-02 (spades assembly) (version 2) ...
CATGTCTGAGTCCCTACCCCAGATTAATTGTAGGGACACGGCACTGCCGTCTCCTCTATATCATGTCTGAGTCCCTACCCCAGATTAATTGTAGGGACACGGCACTGCCGTCTCCTCTATATCATGTCTGAGTCCCTACCCCAGATTAATTGTAGGGACACGGCACTGCCGTCTCCTCTATATCATGTATGAGTGGCACCGGAAACGGTGTAAGTTACATTTGTCGCGGTAATTCCAGCCGAAAAGTTGAACCTTTTCCTACTTGACTTTGTGCTGTAAGTGTGCAATTCATCATTTTCACTAAAGATGCACTAATAGCTAGTCCTAAGCCGATGCCCGGATAGTGGCGAGTTGTAGCTCGATCGGCTTGGTGGAACTTATCAAAAATATGCGGTAATTCAGTTTCGGCGATGCCAATTCCTGTATCAGTAACGGTGATGATTAGTCGATCGCTCGTTAGTTCTCGCACAGAAAGGCAAATGCTTCCCTGATGGGTAAATTTAATCGCATTGGAAATTAGATTCACCAAAACTTGCCGCAAGCGCGATCGATCGTTAACTATCAACAGATCCTGCAAACACACGCTCACAGACAGCGCCAAATTTTTATCTGTCACCTGATTTCCTAATTCCAGGGCGGTAGCTATAACCAACTGCGCTAAATCAAATTCGCCAATTGCTAATTCAGTTGGGCAAGTCTCGATTTTGGAGATATCCAGGATATCGTTAATCAGCACTAGCAAGTTTTTGCCGTTATTAAAAATACGCCCCACAAAATCTTTTTGCTGCGTAGTCAGCAGTTGTTTTTCCTGGCGCAGCAGCAATTGCGAAAAGCCGATAATTGCATTCATCGGAGTTCGCAATTCGTGAGACATTGTTCTCAAAATTTGCGATTTTAATTTGGCTGCTTCTAGCAGTTGCAAGTTTTGCTGTTGAAGGCGCAGACGTTGCTTTTCGAGTTCTGCTTGCTGGCGAAGTAAAAGCTGATTTTGCAACTCTAAAAGCTGTTCCTGCTTTTTGGAAATTTCGATAGCCCGTGCGTTATGAATCGCGATCGCAGCTTGTCTTCCCATCACCGCCAGCAGTTGCACAGTCGCACCGTCAATCGCTTTGCTATCTTGCCAATTGCCCATCGCCAACACGCCCAAACGCCCTGTTCGCGAAGACTCGATCGCCACTGCACAGGCCGCCGGCACTTCGCAGCCCGATTCGGGCGACGACAATTGAGACTTCCCCGTAGCAAACGCTTTCGACAGCAGCGCGTCTTGCAAGTACAAGGTTCTACCCGCACCAAAGTTTTCCGCCCCAGTCACTGCACTTAATTTGAGGCTACTGCGATCGCACTCCGGGAGGGCCACCAAGCAAAATTGAGCAGATGCGATCGTCTCAACCACTGCATCCGCCATCGCTTGCAATAGTTCGCCCAAGCTTCCGGCGCGCTGGTTCAAAACATTTGTAAACCGGTCAATAGCCTGCAAATACTGTAGTTGCGCCTCTCTAACCGCGTTGCTTGGGCCCAAGTTTTCTCCTGTCTCCCTAGTATTCCATTGCAGCAAGCTGTTGAGAGATTCTCGTTCTGCTTCAAGCCAGCCTTGAGTTTGTTTGAGCGCATCTATATCTGTATAGGTTCCCACCCACTCTAAAACTCCGTTGCCATCGGCGTTTGCGGGCGAAAATCTAGCTAGGTTCCAGCGGTAAATACCCGATCGCGTCATCAAACGCAATTCTACTTCGTAACTTGGCTTCAGGCCAAGAGTCAGTTCAGATAGCCACCGTAGGCGATGGCGGTCTTCTGGGTGGATGGATGCCAAATAGCCGAAACCCAAGGCTGCTGTTGCTGCTACTCCCGTATACTCTTCCCAGCCGGAGTTCACATAAGTCACCGCGCCGTCAGCATTTGCGTGCAACACTATGTGAGGAATTGCATTTAAGTGGCGATCGGGCTGGTTTTCGCGATCGCTAACAGGTTGTGGCGAAGGTGTTATTTCCACTGTTTTCTGTAATATTTCCCCGTCGGAAAGGTCCGATCGAGAAGACTGGTTGCCGTAATAGTGAGTCATAATTGAGTTTTATAAATAAGTCTTCATCATTAGCGATCGCACCAACTAAAGAGTCATAATGCTAGTCCGAGCAATTTTGACTGCCTCAGTGCATCAAAAGTTTTTATACTTCCAAGTTATCCACTCAAGGATCTCTTTACATCTATCAGTGGGGGGACAATCGGATAATTCTCTTAAATTGTGAAAAGGTTGAGAGTGTAACTGTGATGAGCAAATTAGAGACCGCAGCAAAATAACTTGATAATTAATTTGCAATAGTGCAACTCCATGAGTATGCTTAAACAAGATATGCGATTCCCTACGGGATAACTTTGCTTCACGGGCAAACCCCGTAGCAGGACACATTCTCAAATCGACTCTGTTTAGCTGAGTCAGTTGGCAATATTTAAAATTTCAGCAGGACCTTAGCAAAAAAATGAGTAAAATTCGCGTAGCTTTGATCGAAGACCATGACCTGACTAGAGTTGGTATCCGTACAGCTCTACAACAAAGTGACACCATAGAAGTTGTAGGGGATGCGGCTAACGCTACAGAGGGATTGAAACTACTTCAGTCTTCAAAACCTGACGTGGCAATTGTAGATATTGGTTTGCCCGATTTTGACGGCATTGAACTGACCCAAAAGTTCAAAAAAACGATCGTAGCCGAGTCCGATCCAGACACGAAAGTGTTGATCCTGACTTTTCAGGACAATGAAGAAGAAGTGCTCGCAGCTTTTGCAGCCGGAGCTGACTCTTACTGCATGAAAGATATCAGCTTCGACCAGTTGTTAGACGTGGTAAAAGTAACTCACGAAGGCAACTCTTGGATCGATCCGGCGATCGCTCGCATAGTCCTGAAACGAGCTCGTACCAAAGAGCCGACACCAGAAGAGCCTAAATCAGAGGGTAAAAAAGTTACAATTAAAGCTGCTGAACCAGAGTTTAGTCACATCATTGAAACATACCCTTTAACCGGGCGAGAATTAGAAGTCTTGGAGTTAATTGTGCAGGGTTACAGCAATGCTGCCATTGCCGAAAAACTCTACATTACTGTTGGTACTGTCAAAACTCATGTCCGCAATATTTTGAACAAATTGTGCGCTGATGACCGTACTCAGGCTGCTGTTCTCGCCCTTCGTTCTGGCTTGGTTGGATGACTGTTGACGGTTGACTGTTGACTATTTGGACATTTGGACAGTTTAACAGTTAAATAATACCGATGCAACCGAAAACGATATAATTGGTCTGTTAAGTAGGTTGCTTTAATTAAACATAAAATCATTTTATGTTAGATCCCCGACTTCTTGAAGAAGTCGGGGATACGCATATTATTTTTACAGTTAAGTATTAGCAACTATCAGGTATCTATCCCAGTGCATAAATTTAAAATCTTAATTTTTTGAGTAAATACGCCCTAAGATAGATGCCAAATAATTCCTCATATCAACTCATATCGATTCGGGTTGCATCGGAATAATATAGAGGAGACGGCAGTGCCGTGTCCCTACAATTAATCACGTTAGGGACACGGCAGTGCCGTGTCCCTACAATTAATCACGGTAGGGACACGGCACTGCCCATTAGTGTCAACTTAAGGTCAAACCCTGTCAGAGACCGTTGTTTGACTATTAAATCTAGATCTCCCTGGCGCCCCCCTTAAGAAGGGGGGGACAGGAGTCTTTTCAAAGTCCCCCTTCTTAAGGGGGATTTAGGGGGATCTAGACTTAGGTAAAAGCGAGAGATACCAAGGCTTTCAGGCTTAAGTTGACACCTATGGGCACTGCCGTCTCCCTACAATTAATCACGGTAGGGACACGGCACTGCCGTCTCCTAATTTCAGCTACTAATAATTCAGATACAACCGGAATTGATATCATATCGATTCCGGTGCAACAGTCAACAATCAACAGTTAACAGTCAACAGTCAACAGTCAACCGTCAACAGTTAACAATCATTACTAATTAAAGTTGGAACTACAACTCAATTTCCATACTCTATTCTCCATGCACAATTGCGTTGTCGCCGCCGCCGATATTGGCTTGCTAAAGAAGTAACCCTGAGCCATATCGCAATTAAGGGAGTGCAAAAACTCCAACTGTTCTGCTGTTTCCACTCCCTCCGCAATCACCTGTAGGTTCAACCCCTGTCCCAAGGCGATCGCCACATTCACAATAGCAGCACCGCTGCTACCATTCATCACATCGGCAATGAACGATCGATCTATTTTTAAATTGTTTAATGGTAAGTGTTTGAGAGACCACAGCGAAGAATAACCAGTGCCAAAATCGTCCAGAGAAATCCGAATTCCCATTTGCTGCAATTGCTGCAATACAGACACCGTGAAATTCACATCTGTCATCGCAATAGTCTCGGTAATTTCTATTTCCAAATACTCCCCATCTAGCCCGGTTTCAGACAAAATTTTAGCGATGGTTTTTACCGTCTTATTTTGCTGAAACTGACGTGCCGATAAATTTACAGCTACCCGCATCGGTGGCAGTCCCAGTAATTGCCACGCTCGATTCTGAAGGCAAGCAGTTCGTAGCACCCACTCGTCAATCTGACAGATTAATCCTGTTTCCTCAGCTAAGGGAATAAATTGATCGGGAGCCATAAACCCGCGTTGAGGATGCTCCCAACGAACCAGAGCTTCTACACTCACAATTTTGCCAGTATTTATGTCTATTTGTGGCTGGTAGTACAGCAAAAATTCTGAATTTTCTAGAGCTCTATAAAGATTATTTTGTAACATCAATCGCTCTGATGCTTTGTTGCCGATCGCTGTCGTGTAAAATTGATAATTATTCCGACCTTTCTGTTTCGCTTTATACATAGCAGCATCAGCATTTTTCAGCAGAGTTTCGGCATCTTCCCCGTCGTAAGGAGCCAAAGCAATTCCCAAGCTGGCTTTGATATAAAGTTCCTGGTTCTCAAAGCGAAAAGGAGTACATAAACTGTGGAGAATCCGCTGGCAAGTGTCAATTGCGTCCTGGGCGCAGCTAATATTGTAAAGCAGCAAAGTAAATTCATCTCCGCCCCAGCGGGCAATAGAATCGCCCGCAGCCAAACAGTTAGTCAAGCGCCAAGCTACACCTTGGAGTAACAGGTCGCCTACAGCATGGCCGAGAGTATCGTTAACATTTTTAAAACCGTCCAAATCGAGAAATATCACTGCCAGCATTTCTGCGTTTTGGTGAGCGTTAACTACAGCTAGAGAGAGCTTTTCATTAAATAGCAATTTGTTGGCTAAACCTGTTAGTTGGTCGTGAGAAGCTTGATGTCGAATCATCGCCTCTACGCGCCTCTGCATTGCCGCCATATACAGGTGAGTTCCTAAAGATTTGGCTAGCTTCAGTTCATCATTTTTCCACTCTCGACCTTTTTGTGTTTTAATTTCTTTCCAAGCTGCAAATGACTTTCGGGGACGGTCGTTCCTGGCTTCTATGTCACGCTCTCCAGCCCATAAAGTTTCTGTTTCTATTTCACTGCGAAAGACGGTCAGACAGCCTATGCACTGATCGCGATATTGCAGCGGCACTGCAAGCAGTGACCCAATAGAAACTTCTAGAAAATGTGAAGATATAGATTTTAGTTGAGGTTCTTGAGAAATATCACTAATAGCGTATAGTTCCGGTATAATATAATTAGAAATTGTCAAGTCAATTTTGTTATATTTTTCCAAATCTATGGTTCGGCTTACTTCGGTTTTTTTTGAGTTACTAGCATCACCCATAGCTGCTTTTTTTGAGTTTTTTAAACCCATTATTTCTTGCCAAAATTGGCTTTTTTCAATTTCTAAATTCTTTGGCTGTTGACCGCAGGTATAAAGTTCAGCCGGCCAATCAACTCCTTCGGCGGCAATGTACAATCTACCGCCAGAACCTTGCAAAGATTTGACGGTTTGTTCTAGAACTGTGTGTCTAATTTCTGCCAATTCCAGGGGAGAGTGGAGCAAACTGCTAATTTGGTTGACAGTGGCTTCGTCGTGAGCTTGCTGTCTGGCTTGACTCAGCAGAGAAGATTGGGCGATCGCAATTGAAAGTTGATCCACCAGCAATTGTACAATTTTTAATTCTCGATCGCTAAAACGTTTGGGTTGCGTGTGGTGACAGACTAACAGCCCCCAAAGCTGATTGTGATGCAAAATCGGCACCGTCAGAGAAGAATGCGCCCCTATAGCCCTCAGATACTCGATGTGACAGGGGTCTACGGCACCATAGCGAATATCTTCAGCATCTAAAGTTTTGCCTGTTTCTGGACAATCTAATAGATTAATTGTTTGATGCTTCAATTCCACATCGACAATCACTCGCTGCCGAGCTTTGATAAACATTTCGCGAACGCTCTTGGGAATGTCGCCTGTGGGAAAATGCAAGCCCAGCAGTGAGGGCAAATTGTTGCCATTAATCGACTCAGCAATTACCTCGCCGCTCCCGTCAGGTTCAAACCGATAAATTTTTACCCGATCGCCCCCTAACAAGTTACGGAGTTCTATTACCGTTGTCGTCAAAATCTCTTGCAGTTCTAAAGAGTGTCGGATGCGAGTAGTAATTCGATTGAGTAAATCTTCTTGTTCCAATGCTGATCTGGACATTTTTATAATTTTTTTATGAGCCATTTGGTTTGATCCCAGCGCTGATCGTAGCATTTTTGGGAGCTATTATCCTAACTCGCACTATATTACATAATTTTACAATACAAGCAATACAAGCAATACAAGCAATACAAGCAATACAAGCAATACAAGCAATACAGACTCCATGATAGTATGATATTGTATCAAAATCAATACTTTTCTCAGTGATACTACAGAGGTTAAACTGGTAAACCGAAGCAATCTAGAATACAAGCTCATGCTTAACTTGAGTTAAGCCCATGTCATAGGAGCAGTAAAATTACAGGGAAGCACCCCTAGGTATTTATGAATTACCCCACCTCGAATCATGATTTGGAATATTCGTCTGGCAATAGCGATCGACTGTTACTAGACAAACGTCCCTTAGTCTTAGCTGTAGACGACAATAACGACAACTTACAGCTGCTAGCCCAAATACTAGATTTATTCGGCTGCGAGTACGTGGGAGCCGTAGACGGTAGCACAGCTCTCTCAGCAGCAGCCTCCCGACCTCCCGACCTAATTTTGCTCGATATTTGTCTACCGGATATAGACGGTATAGAACTGATGAGTCGCATCAAACAAAACCCACAACTCACAAATATTCCAATTATTGCGATCACAGCACTGGCAAAAACAGAAGACCGCGAGCGCATTCTCCAAGCTGGCTGCGTTGGATACCTTTCCAAACCCTTTGACATCGACAAATTAGAAGCAATTATCCAGCGCCATCTCAATTAGTAGCCTCGCGTTCCTGAAAACGCTGCTTTAGCTGCAAAAAATGTAGTCAAAACACCAAAAAATATGGAAACGAACCTTTATGAAAATACATTTAACTTTTAATAAGCAGATAAACTCTATAAAAATTTTAATAAATGTAACTTGAGGAACATTTTGAAAATAAAAAAACCAATACGGTAGAAAGATGTTTTTCGTTCAGGAGAAGGCCAGAATCAGGGTGTATTTATAAGGCAACGGAAAAATAGAACAGTTAATGCTTGATTAAACGGCATTTTCCCGCGATGACTATGACTGAGACGATGGGGAGATTCGGGATTTAAGGTTTGGGGAGTTTAGACGATCCCGCCGACGAATCCGAGGGCTGGTTATGATGTTAATCCCAAGTCCAAAATCTCAAATCGGCATAGTCAAGTTTTAGTAGCCTGACTGCAAAACTATGGAGTGTTAGATATGCTGAAACAAATGTGTTGGTTGCCCAGATTGGGAAGCAATGGAGAAAAAATATTGCACTTACGCACTGAACCCCGCCAACCGTGGCAACCTTATACAGCTTTTCCACAGTACGCTGCATTCGATTACCAAGAACCGACTGGTTCTAAAGGGTGGGCAACATTTCATAAGCTCAGAACTCAAGGCTGGAATTTAGTAGCGAGTGAGGGGCAGCAGTCGGATTTTGGGGAACAGAAAACTGCTTGAAAATCCGAAGTTATGATTTCAAATCCGGTAGCATCGGAATTAATATTACCCACAGTCAGGACACGGCAGTGCCGTGTCCCTACAATTAATCTGGGTAGGGAAACGGCACTGCCGTGTCCGAACTTGATTTACGGCAAATGTTACTGCTAAAAACCGTGGCTAGACTCTTGCCCGTATCGGCTTGCTAATAACTTTTAAACTAGGCTGTTACCTTCTCTTTCTCCGAGCGGACGGTTTGGGTATGCAACACGGGCTGACGAGTTTTCAAGTTAAACCGATACCCGTGAGGGAGAATGTGTAACTTGACCCCGCAAATCGCCAAACCCTCATCCTTCAACAAGCCGTCTAAATTGTCGTGGGTTTTTTCGGACTCGTCGATGACAGTTACAGCGCCTTCGCCAATGACTTCAAATTCGTCACCGGTTACCACAATAGCTGTATTTTCATCAATCCCAAATCCCAACACGGCAGGTTGCAGTAGGAGTGCTGAAACTAAGCGTCCCAAACGACCTCGTTGGGCGAAATGCTGATCGATTACAACCCCTGGCAGGAAGCCCATTCCCGGCCCCATTGCTACTACGTCTACGCGGGGATTTGTCTCGGAGTCTCCTTCGATAATCATCATGTCTGGCATCATGGCGGCTCCGGCACTGGTGCCGCCAATAACAATACCTTCAGAGAAGCGTTTGTGAATGGCTGCGTCGAGTTTGGTGTCCTTCAAGCTGCTAATAATGCGTGCTTGCTCTCCGCCGGTAAAAAATACGCCCGTCGCTTGTTCTATCGCTTCTAAATAATCTGAATTGTTGGCATCTTCGCGCCTTTGGGTATCAACAACTTGCACATTTGCAGCGCCAAGTCGCTCAAACACTCTGATGTAATTATCTCCTACTTCTCCCGGCAGCGACGTAGCAGCCGTCATCACCACAATTCGGGCTTTGATGCCTCCGGCGCGTCGCAAGAATTCCCGGAGGATTTTACAGTCCCCGTCTTTGTCTTCTGCACCGCCAATAATTACTAACTGCCCCTGATTTTCGCTGCTAGCCATATTGTCTCCTATCTTGTTTTATTTATTTTTCACTAAAACATAAGATAAATCGGCCTGACTACCACCAAAAGGTAGATTTTGATACAAAATTTTTTGAGTGAGGAACCATTTTTTTTAGCTCGTCCATATTACACATCTCCTAAAAAGCAGGTTTTGAACAGGCATCCTGCCTGTTCCACAAGAATTATGGGAGATATCTATTAAACTTAAAAGGCGATCGCGCGTCAACTCCCCGATTTCTTAAAGAAGTCGGGGAGTTGGATGTTCGGTTTTTTTAGGTTGGTCTACTTAGTGCGATCGCGCAATCAAATTGGTTAATACTGATTGTGCCCGTTCTAAAGGCAGGTGTCTGGGTTTGCCATTCCAGACAATCTGGTATTCATTGCTGTTTTGACCGTCGCCGTGACCAGAAATTAGCTTCAGGTTAAATGCTTCTTCAGCCAGTTGGTGAACTTCATCTCTGAGAGCAGTCTTTGTGTGATTCATAACTCTGCTTCTTAAAATAATGCCCTTTTACAGTGATAAATCATTTATGCGGGTGCTGCACCTCTCAAAAGTTATAGTTTCCGAAGGCTGAAGGCGCAGATTCAGGCAGAAAAGGTCGATCGAGAATTGTTGTAACGCCCAGATATAGCAGTTTTCAATTCTCTGAAATACAGCAGAGGGCTGTAGGGACACGGCTGTAAGGACACGGCTGTAAGGACACGGCACTGCCGTGTCCCTACCTCAGCACGGCTGTAGGGACACGATGCCGTGTCCCTACCTCAACTGAGAAATGCTATATCTATGCCCCCAGATAGTTTAAAATGCAGTTTCCTTAGAATCATGATATAAAATTAGCTAAAAGGAGGTTAAAAAATGCTTCAAGAAACAAGTACCGATACACCCCGGATCAATGCTAGAAAAACTGATGTATTTGATGTTTTCAACTTCAAACACTATATGGGGCCAAATCCTTTTTTAGACACGGCGGCTTTAGTATTTGATTTTGCTGTAACTGACTTTAGTCAAGCTTTGCCGATCGCATCATACCATTCAATTATTGGCGATCGCTACCCGCAACTGCTCCCCGACAGCGATGATTCCCACGCGCAACTGTTTGCCCGTACCTGCTCACAAGTAGGTAAACTCGACATGGGTTTACACTTCCAACATTGGAATGTCAAGCCCTATGCCCAGTTTAACCGAATCAGTATAGAAGCAGTTCACGCGCGTAGCGCCCGATCGGTAGTTTATGCCGTTTGGGACTGGTTTGAAGCCATCAATCAAAATCAAGATTTCCCCTTAGAAGAACAAATTGGCGTGCTACAAAAAGCGTTCCGACAGTCTGTGTATGGAGGCCCCACTGTCTATTCGCTAATGCGCGAGGCATCCCAAAAAGGCATTCCCGCATTTTATTTGTGGGATGAAGGATTGATGCAATACGGCTACGGCAAAAAACTAATACGCGGCTCTGCAACTACTTTTGATTCCGACAGCCATTTAGACTCAGATTTTACTACTCGCAAAGACGACTGTAAAGCATTTCTTGCTACCTTGGGATTTCCGGTTCCCAAAGGCGATATCGTCTCGACTGAAAACGGAGCTTTGGCGGTGGCGAGAGAAATTGGCTACCCAGTTGCTGTCAAACCAGTAGTGGGTCATAAAGGAATTGGGGTGACAGCAGATGTCCAAGATGCTGAGGAATTGCAAGCGGCTTTTAAAAGAGCAGTTAAAGCAATTCCCGAAACAGCATCTGTGCGAGTAATTGTGGAAAACAGCATCAAAGGAGCCGATTTTCGCCTGCTGTGTGTTGACGGCAAATTTGTGGCTGCAACGGAACGCCGGCCCGCATGGGTGACAGGGGATGGCAAATCAACTATTCGGGAGTTGATTCGCCGTGAAAACCGCAAACCGGAACGTTTGGATACTCCTACTTCGTCGCTGAGCAAAATTCAGTCCGATGAAGCAATGGAAATGTATTTAGAAGAACAGAAGTTGTCGTTAGATAGTGTCGTAGAGTGCGATCGTACTATTTCTCTGCGGAAAGTCGCTAATCTTTCGGCAGGGGGCGTCAGCATTGATGCTACCCGCACGGTTCACCCAGACAATATTATTTTGGCTCAAGATATCGCCCAACACTTTCGGTTAACTTGTTTGGGAGTTGATGTGGTCACAGAAACTCTTGCCAAATCTTGGAAGTCAGGCAATTTTGGCATTCTGGAAATTAATGCTGCACCGGGAATTTTTATGCACCTGAATCCGGCTGTGGGAGAAAGTGTTGATGTGCCTTCTCACATTCTGGAAACTTTTTTTGAATCGGGAACTGAGGCGAGAATTCCGATTATTACTTTCAACAAAATTTCGGTGCAGCAACTTCAAGAAACAATCGATCGCATTCTTTTGCAGTATCCCGACTGGACAATTGGTGCTGTTTGCCGCGATGCCGTTTTTGTCAACCGTTCTGAAAAAACTTTCAATAAGAATTACAACGTTAACGTGCAAAGTTTGCTGCGAAATCCAAAACTGGATTTGTTAATTGCTGAGTATCCCGAAGATATTTTGGAAGAGCAGGGAATGTTTTATCGGGGCAGCAATATGGTAGTGCTGGACAATCCTGGGGAAACTGAGATGATGTTGGCGAGAACAAGCACTGATGACGATACTGTGGTGGTGCGGGAAGGAGCTAATATTTCTATTCGTCGCCAAGGGTTGATAGAGCAGTATACTCTGGGTGATGGGGAACCGTTTACGCGGGTTTACTTGAAGGAAATAGGGACTGTTTTGTAGTTTTTTTTGGGATTTTTTTCGTTTCTGGGCTCTGCTATGCTTCGCTGCTTCATTTGCCGGCGGTTCTGGAGGCAGAGCCTGCTTGTCGCGCATTCCCAGGCTCTTCTTGGGAACGAAATTAGTTTTCAGGCTGCCTTGTTTCTGCGCTGTCGATCGTGTTTTGACATTCTCACCGCCCTAAAAGTGCGGCGATTCCCAAACATCGCTATTTGGGTTCCTGTTTCATTGCAACTGCCTCCACCTCCCGAAGGGTTTTCCGGTCTTATGCTCGCTCCACAGGCTTTGGCTATTGCCTCCCGCAAGCCCTGCGGTACACTTTTAATTATAGACTAAAAGTCCCCCTAAAAGGGGGAGGTTTCAAACCCAATTTTTCGATGACAGAAATTAATAAGTTTTTGAAACGAGTCGTATCAGGTGGCCGAAGTGGTGGAAATATGAATGTTGCCAGCAAAGGGTTTAAGTCGCTGACGAGAAATTTACTGTCGCATCGTCGCTACATTCCGGCAGCGCTGACTCTGTGTACTGGTATTGGCTTATCAATTGTAGCAGCGGCGGTGGTCTGGAATTGGGAAAACCAGCGGGCACAAGCGGAATTTCACCTTTGGGCCGATCGACTGAATACGGCTTTGCAGCAAAGCGTCAACAATAATTTAGAATTTTTATACTCTATTCAAACCTTTTACAGTGCATCTAGTGAGGTGAGCAGGCAAGATTTTAAGGACTTTGTTAAACCTGCACTTTCGCGACATTCTGCTATCTATTCGGTTAACTGGATCTCGCGCGTGACTGCTGCCCAAAAAGCAGCTTACGAACAGGGAATTCGAGAGTCGGGTTTTCCAGATTTTAAAATTTACGATCGAGATGCTGATGGAAATCCTGTAAAACCAAAAGAGCGATCGGAATATTTTCCAGTTACCTACAGAGAGGCGAGAGAAGAAAGTTTGAAAACTCTCGGCTTTGATATTGCCTCCAATCACCCCCGTAAAGCAGCCTTAGAGAAGTCACTGAATACAGGGAAAATAACTGCTTCAGGGCGAATAAAATTAGTCACAAACGATCGACTAGGGCTGCAAGTATTTCTCTCTGTACCCAGCCGCGTCACTTCGGGAAATAACTCGATCGCCAGTCGCGATAAAATCCAGGGAGTTATTGCTGGTTTGTTTCAGATAACCAGTATGGTGGATTTATCTTTAGACTTGCTGAATTTAGATAAGATTAATTTTTACCTATACGACAACTCAGCTACAGGGAAAGAACGCTTTCTGCTTCGCTACGATTCCCAGACAAAGCAGTTGATAGATAATCCCCAACTCGAACAGCCTTCTTTAGCTAATGTCCGAGGAGAAATCTGTGCAGATAAGACTACTTGCACTCGCTTATTTAACGTAGCAGACCGCCAGTGGATGCTGCTAGTTTTGCCAGCGCCAGGGTACAATGGTCTGAGAAAGCATGAGGGTTCGCTGGCGATTTTTGCGATCGGATTGCTGATGACGGGTAGCTTGACGCTTTACCTGTTAATGTCTTTAGAACGTACCGCAAAAGTAGAACAGCAAGTGTACGATCGCACAATTCAGCTAAAAGAACGCACCGCTGAACTAGAAACAGCGCTCCTTGATTTGCAGCAAGCTCAATTTAAACTAATCCAAACTGAAAAAATGTCTAGCTTGGGGCAGTTGGTGGCTGGAGTTGCTCACGAAATTAACAATCCGATCAACTTCATTTCTGGCAACCTGAGTCATGCAAGTGAATATACTAAAAATTTGCTGGAACTTGTGGAAGTGTACCAGCAGCAATATCCGAACCCAACGCCAGAAGTGCAAGCTAAAGCAGAAGATATCGATTTGGACTTTCTAATTGAAGATTTTCCTAAAATTCTAGGATCTATGAATGTGGGATCTGAACGCATCCGCCAGATTGTGCTGTCTTTACGGAATTTTTCGCGTTTGGATGAAGCTGAAAAGAAGTTTGTTGATATTCATGAAGGTATTGACAGCACTTTGATGATTTTGCAGAGTCGGCTGAAACCGAAAGCTGATTTTTCTGGCATTCAAGTTATTAAAGAGTACGGCAATTTGCCTTTAGTTGAGTGCTGGGCAGGACAACTAAATCAGGTATTTATGAATGTTTTGAGCAATGCAATTGATGCTCTATATGACGAAAAAATTCAGGTTTTAGATGCCACTAAAAACCAACCAGAGTCGGGCTTTTTACCGACAATCTGGATTCAGACAGAAATTTTAAAGTCTAACTATGTAAGTGTCCGAATCGCTGATAACGGAGCGGGAATGACGGAGCAGGTAAAAAAACATTTATTTGAGCCGTTTTTTACTACCAAACCTGTAGGGAAAGGTACGGGATTGGGATTGTCTATAGGCTATCAGATAGTGGAAAAACATCAAGGTTCGCTCTCTTGTCGATCGGCTCCGGGACAGGGAACAGAATTTTGGATTGAGATACCAGTGCGGCTAAAGTGTGAGAAATCTGCCTCTAAGGTTTCACCTTAACTCGCCACAACAATTTATAATTCGTGGAATGCCCGGTTAGCAATTACCAATTACGATGTCTTTAAAATCTATTAGCATTCCACCCACAACCGATCGCAAACC
>Ga0335395_10001532_pt1 | contig 14496 bp, 11 predicted proteins | sample MAT02_FD_205744 | JGI IMG/M metagenome (GOLD analysis project Ga0335395, IMG submission 205744) | Freshwater microbial communities from Lake Fryxell liftoff mats and glacier meltwater in Antarctica - MAT-02 (spades assembly) (version 2) ...
AATCTTATCCTCAGACTTTGACTCCTTAGTGGGTAGATCTGGTTGAGTCTTATCGACCGTTTTTCTAGTTTTAGATTTACTGCTACTACTACGGGACTTAGACTTAGACTTAGCTTTGCGTTCTTTAGCCTTATCTTTTTTAGCAGTTGCGCGCTCTTTTTCACGAGTTTTTTTAGCGTCTGCTCGTTGCTCGTCTCTAGCTTTTTTAGCATCTTGACGATCTTCAGTTCTTTGCTCTTTTATGGCTATTTTTTCTTCTTTTTCTTTTTTGCGTACTTCTTCATCTTCCTTTCGGTCAGCTTCTCTTTTCTTCTTGGCTGCTTTGCCGCTCAGTTTTTTAGATTTGTAATTACGTCCATAAGGGTTAGAAGGATTAAAATCCTCCTGAAAATACTGAAGTGTCTCTTCTGTAGTCTCATACTCTTGCTTTACATATTGAGCCTTAGCCATGAGCACGTAGCAATTGTCCACCCAGTCTGATGGTTCGTGTAGTTTGGCTGCAGTAGTCACTTTGTCTATGATCTTGTCCATATCAGCTTTGACCACTTTGGGATCATTGACGGATATAAAGTCTTCAATCTCCAGTATTTTATTATAATCATCCACATTGGCTGCTCTTAAGCTAATCATGGTTTCACGCATGATTTCTTTTGCATTCCAGAAACCATTATAATAGGCTGTGGTGTTGTGATAATACTTACCTGCTGCTGAGGTTTCTTTTTTTCTTTTCTTAGAAACACACGAAGGCATCGTACTCATGAAAAGCAATGAAATACAAATAAAAATCAGGAATTTTGGCAATGAAAAACTTTTCAAAATATATATAAATTTGTCGTAATGTTTAATACAAAGACGCAAAGATAATTGCTTATTTTATTAAATAAGTAAAAATTTTGCATAAGATAACTAATTATATAACTATTTTTGTGCAAAATTATTATTCAGATTCCAAAAAAAAATATAATTGGCAGAGGAGCAGAACCATAAAAGAAGACTTTGGGACCGATTAAGGGATACTTATAGGATTACGATTTTGGATGAAGAAAATCTAGAAGAGATAGGAATATATAATCTTTCCCTACTTACTTTCTATATATTTGTCAGTGTTTTTGCATTAATATTATCTACTTTAGTGATTTCTTTTATCATATTCACACCTGTCAAAAGATTGATACCTGGGTATGGAGATATCACTGACAATAAAAAATTTATTGAGTTAATCAAAAAAGTAAATAACCTAGAGCAAGAAGTCGCTGCCTACGATACTTACACCTCTGGTCTCAAAACCATGCTCACTGGTGGTCTGTATACCGCTAGTGTTGAAAAAATCGACTCTATGGCTGCGCTCAAAAACATGACTCCTCAGATGATCAATCAAGCCGAGATATCAGAAGTCAAACGAGCAAAAGAACTTAGTTTTCTTAAATTTGCAACGCCTCTAGCTGGCAAAATATCTGCAAAGTTCTCACCAGATATACAGCACTATGGCGTAGATATCATAGCACCGAAGGACTCGCCCATCAAGTCTATCATGGATGGCATTGTCATCAACGCAGACCAATCCTTTACTACAGGATATACCATATATATCCAACATACCAAAAACCTTGTCTCTGCCTATAAGCATAACTCTGCTCTACTCGTCAAGACGGGTACTTTTGTGAAAGCTGGTCAATCTATCGCTATCATAGGTAACTCTGGAGAGATGTCCACTGGACCACATCTTCACTTTGAGATGTGGTATGATGGCAAGTTTGTAAATCCTGAAAACTACGTTACTTTTAGATAAAATTAAAGCCCTTTCCATTCATTATATAATTTTTTTTACAAAAAACAATTTTCAATGAGCATCAGCCTTAATAGTGTCAAAAATGACAAAGGTGAAAATCTAAGCCCAGTATTGTCCTCAGCAATCAAAAACTATCTCATAGACATAGACGGTACGATCTGCGATGATGTACCTAACGAAGAGCCAGAAAGAATGGGTACTTGTGAGCCATATCCTGATGCATTAGATATTCTCAATAAGTGGTATGATGAAGGCCATATCATTACGTTTTTTACCTCACGCACGGAGGACCATAGAATAGTGACAGAGTATTGGTTGGATAAGCATGGGTTTAGATATCATGGCTTACTGGTAGGCAAACCTCGCGGTGGTAACTACCACTGGATAGACAATCACTTGGTCAAAGCTACCAGGTTTAAAGGTAAGTTTACAGATCTAGTCAAAGAAAATAGAACCATCGAGGTCTTTGAGCCTTAAGTCTTACTAGGTATAGCTAAGCTCAACCTCCATCACTTATACATCACTAACTCAAAACTCCATAATACACTAATCCATGCTGAATCGCAATCATAAAATCTTTATCACAGGAGCTTCAGGGTTTATAGGTGGTTATGTACTACAGCAGTTGCTACATGACGGCTATATGGATCTGATCTGTCTGACTAGAAGTATAGATAAAGTAAGCCTTCCGGCCAAAATCAAAAATCATACCTACATCACTTGGGTAGAAGGGGACATTGCAGATACGCCTTGGATATACGAATCGCTGTCTGGCGTAGATGCAGTTATAAATATCGCAGCAGAGGTTACTTTTGACTTAAAGTCAAGCAAAAAAATGTTGGCAACAGCCATAAATGGCACAGCCAATATCGTCAATGCTTCGCTTGAGCACGGTGTCAAAAAACTAGTACATATCAGCTCTATAGCTGCCATCGGACGCAAAAAAATAATAGATACCATCGATGAAGACGACATATTTATCCATAGTCCTTATGATACCACTTATGGGCTATCTAAGTTTCTGTCCGAGCAGGAAGTGTGGAGAGGTCATGCCGAAGGTCTCAATGTCACCATACTCTGTCCATCGCTAGTACTAGGTGCGGGAGACTGGTCACGGTCTTCTATCCGCCTTTTTGATAAGATTTATAAAGGTATGCCATACTTTCCTACGGGGACCAATGGTTGGGTAGATGTACGTGATGTGGCACTAGCGGTAAGCTTGTCACTAGATAGCGATAGCAATGGTCAGCGATATATCATCAGTGGAGAGAACCGTTCATATCAATCTATGATGCAGCTCATCGCTGATTCTTTGGGAGTCAAAGCACCTAAAAAGCCACTGTCGCCATGGCTGGGAGCAATAGTCTGGAGAGTAGAAGCATTGCGATCACTAATTTTCGGTACTCAGCCACTATTGACCAAAGAGACCTTGATGTCCACTAGTACTGTATGTACCTACCTGAACGATAAGTCTATAAAACAGCTTGGTCTCTCATACCGATCTATAGACAACACGGTAGCTAGTGCAGCCTCGATGTTTCTTATAAACAAAGTAGCTAGTGATCTATTGCCTATCGAATGAAAACGGTTTAGTATGATTATTTGATGACTATCTGATGTACTTCGGTAATCTTGCGCTGTATGTCATGCAGCTTTTCCTCTAACATGAAATTAAAGGTCTGTTTGGTATCCGAAAAACTAAGATGTGCATAATATTGCCATAGTTCTGCCACCTCACTGAAGTGTATCTCATAAGGTAGGTAAGCTTCATTATCAGAGATCAATGTTAGCTTCGTCGCATCTGCTGACCTTCGTAGTCGTTTATATACTAAGCCATCAGTCCTGGTGATGACGACATAAGTACGATTGTTTTTAATCTCATCTAGTCGCTCTACATAAGAACAGATGATGATACTACCTGACTCCACGGGCAACATAGACTCTCCTCTAATCTCAAATCCTCTGTAGGTACCTTCTGGTATGTTAGGGAAAGCGATTTTGGGTAGATCACGTATATACTCAGGATCACCAAAGGAGTCTAAGTAGCCAGCTTGCGCTTTGGATTGTACGAGCTCTATATTGCTATTGTTATCACTATCTACGGAAATAGCCAGTACTCGCAGATCTTTATTCCTAATGATTTCTAGGTCTTTGTGGGATAGGTTAGTACGCAGCAGATCATCGATTTTTACATCAAAAGCATCTGACAGCTTGATCAATAACTCTATGCTCACTTGCGTATAGCCACGCTCATAGTCACTGAGTGATGATCGCGGTACTTCTAACTGCTCCGACAGTTGCTGCTGTGAGAGTTTATGCTTATTGCGAAGGTATTTTATGTTGTTGCCTATCATGGTGTGGTGGGTTAGTTGTGAGCTGGAAAATAGACTATCTTAAATAAGTAGTCCTTTAAAAGAAGATTTACACTTTCGGTATCTTCAAAATGTTGTTTTGCATTTTCAAAAATATTAGCATCTATTTCAAACCCATTTATTTCAACATCTTCTTTGTGATTTAAAATTGCTCTCGAAAATACACCAAGCCCAAATGCGGGCTCAAGTATATTTTTAAGGTTTTTATTACCTATAATCCATTGAGCCATTAAGTCAGCAATAGGAAAAGGGGTAAAGAATTGTGCGAATTTTTTACGATGTTCTATTGAAACTGACTTTGAATAATCATCTTCAATTGAGTTGTTGGCGATATGTTGCTTTGTTACTAACATTAGAAATTAGAATTTTTGATTTCCAAAATACTTTTCAAATTTTCAATACCAAGGTATTCCGTTCCACCTTTAAAAGTTACATAAAATAATAACCTTCCTCTGTCCATTTCTTTTCTTATACTTCTACGTCTCTATTTCTCAATCTACTACAAATATTAAAAAATATATACGTTAATTTATCGCAAAGATATACACTATTATTGAATAATGTCGTATTTTGTGACATATTTTTGCCGATATTATCGGATTTTGTTATTATTTGGCTTTTGCGTAAAGGAAAAAGCTTATCATTTTTAAATCACAATTTTAAAAACCTGTATGTACGAGCGTGCGATATTACACATGGACTTGGACTCTTTTTTTGTATCTGTAGAGTGTCTCAAAAACAGCGCACTACTAGGTAAGCCATTACTCATAGGTGGCACGAGCAATAGAGGTGTAGTGGCGTCATGCAGCTATGAAGCGAGGAGATTCGGTGTGCATTCGGCTATGCCGATGAAAATGGCACTAAGGCTCTGCCCACAAGCCATCGTACTACGAGGCGATATGGACAGTTACTCGCAGTACTCAGGCATCGTCACCGATATCATCGCAGAGGAAGCTCCTGTGTATGAAAAAGCTTCCATAGATGAGTTTTACCTCGATCTATCTGGAATGGACAAGCATTTTGGTTGTTTTAAATGGTCTGGAGAACTACGCAACAAGGTCATCAGAGAGTCGGGACTGCCCATCTCGTTTGGCCTATCGATCAATAAAATGGTATCGAAAGTAGGAACCGGCGAAGCCAAACCCAATGGAATGCTACAGATACCTAGCGGCACAGAGAAGGAGTTTTTAGCGCCTATGCCCGTAGGCAAGATCCCAGGAGTAGGACAAGAGACACACAAGAAGCTCAACTTCATGGGCGTACGCAATATAGATACGCTGAGCAAAATCCCCATAAGACTACTAGAGCGAGAGTTTGGCAAGCCAGGGCGTACGTTATGGGAGCGTGCTAATGCTATAGATTCGACACCTATCGTACCTTTTCACGAGCAAAAGTCTATGTCAAAAGAGCGCACTTTTAGCGAGGATACCCTAGACGTGGGTATGCTTAAGGATATGCTGCTAGATATGAGCGACAAACTAGCCTTTGAACTCAGAAGTAGTGGAAAACTCACTTCTACCATCGCCATAAAGATACGATACGCCGATTTTAATACCTATACCAAACAAAAAAATATTCCCTATACTTCTAATGATCGCATCATCGGTCAGCAGGTAGTCGATATCTTTGATCGCCTGTATGAACGCCGACAACTCATCCGCCTCATCGGTGTCAAGTACAGTGGCCTAGTACAAGGTAGCTATCAGATCAACTTATTTGACGATACGCTAGAGCAAATCCAACTCACCCAGCAGATGGACAAAATCAGACGTAGGTTCGGCACAGATGCCGTCATGAGGGCAAGTGGTCTGCTGGCTAAAAAAAGATAGGTATGACCAATATTTATATATAGCCCACGGTTTTAACTATACTTTTATTTTTAATATTTATAAACTTATTAAACGCCTTGCATTCTTAATTATCGTGTCAATCATTTTGCTAAAATTTTTAGCACTGTTATCCGATAAAAAAAGTAACAAAGAGATGCTCGAAAGCCCCCAAATGAGGCGATAATAAAAATGCTATAGGAATACAAATCTGGTGCACATTGATAGCGTGCTTGATGACCACTTACCTACAATCAAAGCTTACTAAAAATGGGAATTTTCAAATCTCATAGGAACACTCCAAAAACATCTGTTTTCTTATGTAAAAATGATCGAATTTCTAAATAATTTAGAGAAATGCGCTAAAGAGTTCCTCCGTAACCAAAAAATCAGGAGAGACAAATCTATACAAGCTGTATTAGAGTTCATTTGACGGCAAATCTCAACTTAAAAAATATATAGGGGCTTACTTTTTCAGCCAAAACATTTCATATTGATTATCAATATGATTCTTAGTCTATTTTACTAGTTTTAAATCTTTATCGGACAACAGTGATTTATAAGATTAAGATTTTTTAACTTTGCATTTTTAGGTTCATAAAAACTCACTCCTTATGATTGATTTTTGTCATTTGCATTCACATACGCAGTTTTCGTTGTTAGATGGAGCGTCTGATATAGGACTGCTTATGAAAAAAGCCAAGAATGACGGACAAAGCGCAGTGGCGATTACAGATCATGGCAATATGTTTGGTGTGTTTAAGTTTGTAAACGAAGCAAAAAAGAACGGGATCAAGCCGATCATTGGTTGTGAGTTTTACATCACAGACGATAGATTTATCAAGACATTTGAGAAGTCACAGGGACGGAAGGACAATAGGTTCCATCAGCTCATGCTAGCCAAAAATACTACAGGTTACCAGAATCTCATCAAGATGTGTACGCTGGGTTTCACAGAAGGACTGTATGGTAAATATCCACGCATAGACAAGACACTTATAGAGAAGTACCATGAAGGTATCATAGCGACCAGTTGCTGTTTAGGTGCTGAAATTCCACAGGCTATACTCAAGCATGGCGAGAAAGTTGCAGAAGAAAAATTGAGATGGTGGATTGATGTATTTGGTGAGGATTATTATATCGAGTTGCAAAGGCATTCGGGTCTGTCTAACATAGACGGTACTGGCATATCTCAAGAGAAAATCAATCAAGTACTGCTAGGCTTTGCAGCCAAGTACAATATCAAGACCATTGCTACCAACGATGCCCATTATGTAGAGCAAGAAGATAGCAAGCCACATGATGTACTATTGTGTGTCAATACAGGTAATTACATAGCGGAGGAGAAAAGATTTAAGTTTCCGAGTGACGATTTTTACTTTAAGACCAAGGATGAGATGCACACTATATTTTCGGATGTGCCTGAGGCATTGGCCAATACCATGGAGATAGCTGACAAAGTCGATGTACTGTCTTTAACCCGTGAGATTTTGCTACCAGCATTTCCACTTCCTGCGGGTTTTACAGAACAAGGTGACTACTTGAGACATCTTGCCTTTGAAGGTGCTAGAAAAAAGTATGATCCATTCACACCAGAGGTAGAAGAAAGACTAAATTTTGAGCTCAAAGTTATATTGGATTCAGGTTATCCTGGATACTTTTTGATCGTTCAGGATTTTACCTCGGTGGCTAGGCAGATGGGTGTATCTGTAGGTCCGGGTAGAGGTTCGGCGGCGGGTTCTCTAGTCGCTTATGTACTAGGTATAACCAATATAGATCCTATCAAGTTTGACTTGCTTTTTGAGCGGTTTCTCAATCCTGAGCGTGTGTCCATGCCCGATATAGATATAGATTTTGATGACGAAGGTAGGAGCAAGGTCATCGATTATGTCATAGACAAATATGGAAAAAACCAAGTAGCACAGATCATCACTTATGGTACTATGGCGGCTAAATCTGCATTAAAAGATGTAGGCAGGGTGATGCAGATTCCGCTCTCTGAGGTAGAGGCTATTACTAAAAACTTTCCTGGAATAGCAAGTGCAAGCCTTAAAAAGATTTTGGGCGGAAGCCAAATCAATAAGGAACTCCTGGCCGAGATGACCTCCGAAGATAAAGAAAAAGCCAATAAACTAAAAGAACTCTCCTTAGAAGATACGCAGATCGGGGAGATGATTCGTACTGCCACAAAGCTAGAGGGTTCGGTGCGCAACACAGGCATTCACGCGTGTGGTGTCATCATCACACCTGAGGATATCACCAATTATATACCTGTCACTACCGCCAAGGACTCTGACCTCTTGGTATCACAGTTTGACAATGATGCGATGGAGAGTGCTGGTTTGCTAAAGATGGACTTCCTAGGTCTCAAAACTCTGACCATCATCAAGGATGCCGTAGAGATCGTCAGAGAGAGATATGACAAAGTCATCGATATAGACGATATACCTTTTGATGATCCAGTGACACTCGAGCTTTTCCAAAAAGGTGAAACCGTAGGCATATTTCAGTATGAATCTCTAGGTATGCAAAAGTACCTCAAGGAGCTTAAACCCACACGCCTCGAAGACTTGATAGCCATGAATGCCTTGTATAGACCCGGCCCACTGCAGTACATTCCAGATTTTATCGCTAGGAAAAATGGTAAGCAAGAGATCACCTTTGATCTTCCAGATATGGAGAGCTACCTAGCAGAGACTTATGGGATTACTGTCTATCAAGAACAAGTGATGCTTTTGTCACAGAAACTAGCGGGATTCTCTAAAGGTGACGCCGATGTACTGCGCAAAGCCATGGGAAAAAAGCAAAAAGCGACGCTTGACAAAATGCTTCCCAAGTTTATAGAAGGCTGTGTCAAAAACGGTCATCCAGAAGACATAGTGAAAAAAGTTTGGACGGATTGGGAGGCTTTTGCATCCTATGCCTTCAATAAATCACACTCTACTTGCTATGCTTACCTTGCTTTTCAGACCGGATATCTCAAAGCCAATTATCCAGCAGCGTTTATGGCATCAGTCCTTAACCACAACAAAAGCGATATCACAAAAGTCAACTTCTACTTGCGTGAATGCAAACGTATGGATATAGAAGTGCTCGGCCCTGATGTGAATGAAAGTAATATCAAATTTACCGTTACATCTAGGGGGCACATCAGATTCGGACTGTCTGCACTTAAAGGAGTAGGCGAAGGACCCGTAGAGGAGATCGTCCGCGAACGAAAAGAAAATGGACATTTTACAGATATATATGAAGTAGTCAGAAGGCTTAATCTCAGAGCTGTCAATAAGAAATGTTTGGATAGTTTAGCGCTCTCGGGCGCATTTGACTCTTTTAATAGTTACAACAGAGCACAGTTTTTTACCATTGCAGAGGAGAGAACGGACACCTTTATCGAACAGTTGCTTCGCTATGGTGCTAACTATCAAGCTCAGAAAGACTCTAACCAAATGTCACTTTTTGGCGACGCTATGACCAGTTATATAGATACGCCTAAGCCACCCAAAGTAGATGAATGGAACCTCATAGAGAAGCTTGAGAGAGAGAAAGAAGTGGCGGGTATTTATATCAGTGGACATCCACTAGACGACTATCACCTCGAGTTGGAGAACTTTGTCAACTGTCAGCTGAGTCTAGCTGAGAATAATCCAGGCAAAGCCCTAAGAATGGGTGGAATCGTTACAGAAACTTTCTTTGGCACTAATAATAAAGGCAACGGTTACGCTAAGTTTACGATACAGGATTACAACGGTTCATTACAGCTGAGTATCAATAACGAAAATTTTGAATCCTATAAGCACTTGGTCAACAAAGGTCAGGTATTGTTTGTAGAAGGCTCTTACGAGAAAGGTTATAATTCTGACCGACTGTTTTTTAAAACAAAAAAAATAAGTATGTTGGATACCATAGGTAAGTTGCTTACAAAAAGTATCACTGTCAAGATAGATTTAGATAATTTTGAGGAGCAAACCCTCGAAGAATTGACACTTTTCTGCACGGAACATCCTGGACCGCACAACCTCAAAATCAGGTTTGTGGAGACCGATGACCATGTCGGTATCACATTGCTTTCAAAACAAGTGAAGATAAATGCTGATTTTAATTTTGTAAGATTATTGAACGAACACAACTTAGCATATCGTATCAATTGATGATTAATGTCACTGTTTGGTTTAGATTAAGTGCAAATTTATTGTAGTAGAAAACGTATGGCTTCATTATTATTTTTATCTTTGCGCTGAGTAACACGTTAGTTATTAAGATTTTTCTTTTTAATTCATTATAATAATTTTTTAAACCTATATAACAATGGCAAATAATAATGATTTTGGTAGGAAGGGAACTATTTTCGGCGTAATAATGCTGACAATAATACTATTTATTATAATGCTTATTTGGATTTATAATAAAAATGGAACATTCTTACCCAATTAAGATTGATACGTTCTATTTATTGAGCATTATACTATTTTTTATAGTTTTGAATGCTGAATAGAAAAAAGTTTATAGTTATTGCACCATCCACTGATATGTATAATAATAAAAAAGTCATAGTTGTGCTTCCTGCTTACAACGCCGCCAAAACACTAGCACAAACCTATTGCGAAATTCCTTTTGACATTGTAGATGAAGTGATATTATGCGACGATGCCTCTAAGGATAGTACTTTGGCCACAGCCAAAGAAATAGGAATACAACATATCATCAGTCACGAGCACAACAAGGGTTATGGGGGCAATCAAAAGTCTCTTTACAACAAAGCGTTAGATCTCGGTGGTGATATAGTCATCATGTTGCATCCTGATTATCAATATACTCCGCTGCTCATCAGGTCTATGGTCAATATCATTGGCGAAGACCTATATCAGGTTGTATTAGGCTCGCGCATACTAGGTAAAGGAGCACTCAAAGGAGGAATGCCTTTGTACAAGTATATCGCAAATCGCTTTTTGACATTGACTCAGAACCTTCTCATAAACTATAAACTGTCCGAATATCATACAGGCTATAGGGCTTTCAGTAGAGAAGTGTTGCAAAGCATTCATTTTAATAATAACTCGGATGACTTTATTTTTGACAATGAAATGCTCTCTCAGATCATATACAAAGGTTATGATATAGCAGAGATAACGTGTCCCACTAAGTATTTTGATGAGGCATCCAGCATTAACTTCAAGCGCAGCTCGGAGTATGGCTTGGGCGTTTTGAGGGTCTCAGTAGTTCACTTTTTTTGTAAACTAGGGCTTGCTAAGTCTGAACTCTATTAGGATTAATTAATTATTAACTCTGTAATTTACTGCTTACATTGGTATAAATATAGCTAGTTTTGTCTTCTTTATTATTTATCAAGCATCAAAAAAAAAAATGAAAAGAAGAGATTTTTTTGTCAATACCTCATTAGCCGCTACAGGAGCAGCATTTTTATTGCCATTTCAGAGCAGTGGAGTTGCAAACGCACTCATTGATTCCAATACCTGGAAGTCCAAAGCCAAAAATATCATTTTTATGGTCAGCGATGGCATGAGTAGCGGTACGCTCAATATGGCAGATTTATTCCTCCAGCGTAGAGATGGTAGAGGCAGCAATTGGATCAACTTATACAGAGAAAACATAGTCACACGTGCACACATGGACATGGCTTCAGCAAGTAGTTTGGTTACAGATAGTGCGGCAGCTTCCTCATCATGGGGAGGAGGTGTTCGCGTTAAGAATGGTAGATTGAACTATAACGAAAACGGTGAGGTCAACATGCCTATCTGGCAAAAATTTAAAACATCAGGTAAAAAAGTAGGTTGCGTTACCACTGTTCCGATCACTCATGCTACTCCAGCAGGATTCTGCGTCACTAGCAAGACACGGGGCGAACAAGCTGAAATTGCAGAGATGTATCTTGACCTCAGGTTTGATGTTATGATGGGCGGTGGCTCACAATATTTTGAAGACAGAAAAGACAACAGAAATCTGTTTACTGAATTTGCTGAGAAGGGATTTCAAGTTTTAAGGTCCAAGAATGACATGATCACTCTAGCAAAAGATAAACCAGTCATGGGAGTATTTGATAAAAGTGGTCTTCCTTACGAACTAGACAGGCTTAATGATGAAGATATGCTAAAAACGATACCTTCTTTGGCAGAAATGGCCAGTTCAGCTATAGAGTTGATGAAAGACAACAAGCAAGGATTCTGTTTGCAAGTAGAAGCCGGCAAAGTCGATTGGGCTGCTCACGCCAATGATGGACCTGCGATTATATATGATCAAGTAGCTTTTGACGATGCTATAAAAGTAGTGATGGATTTTGCCCAAAAGGACGGAAATACATTGGTTATCATTACTTCAGATCATGGCAATGCTAACCCAGGTTTATACTATGGCGAAAAAGCAGACAAAAATTTTGAAACGCTTTTTGATTTTAAGCATACCAATGATTGGGTGCTCATGAATACACTCAAAACTGATACCTCTAATATATTTAGAGACAGAGTCATGGTAAATCAGTTATATGACCTCACTGAAGAACAAGCAACAGAATTGTTTGACGCCTATCAGCATCAGTCAGAGGATGGTGCTTACAATAGTTATAAACTTCCTTTTGAGCGTTATGCTCATATCCAAAAGAAACATACATCAGTAGCCTTTGGTAGCATGGAACACTCAGCTGACTTTACAGAATTGGCAATGTTTGGCCCAGGTAGCGAGAACCTCAAACCATTCGTTACCAATACAGACCTTCACACCTTTATGCTGCACGCTTGTCATGTAGAGAATAAGTTTTAATGTTATGTGTATAATAGTAAGAGACTTTTGCAAGCACAGCGAGTCAGTTTATTTCATTCATATTTTAGAATAAAAAGTGGTCGCCTTGGCAAAAAAGATCGATAGCGCTAAGCTCATATTATTAATACCGTGTTATAATCCTTCCATCGGTTGGGAGGATAACTTTATCATGCGTGTTAAAGACTTCGTAAACGTAGTTACCAAGGATGTCAAAGTGGTACTGATCAACGACGGAAGTACGTCTGATATTGGGGATGGAGTGGCTCAGGTCCAAAAAGAGTTGGGAGATACGTTCGTATATATACAACAACCCAGTAATAAAGGTAAAGGTGCAGCCCTCAAAGCGGGCGCAGCACTCTTTGATAGCGACAGATATATGTTTACAGACATAGATTTTCCTTACACCATAGAGAGTATGAAGCGTGTTTATGCTAAGCTCGTTGGTAATAGTGGTGTAGTAATTGGTTACAGAAACCACACTTATTATAGAAGTTTAGGGATGCTTAGGATTGTAGTATCTAAACAATTGCGACGTCTCAACCGATTGATGACAAACCTTCCTACAGATGACACACAGTGTGGTCTCAAAGCTTTTGACCGCCAAGGCAGAGATTTACTATTGGCGTGTACGACGGATCGTTTTTTGATAGACTTAGAACTGCTTTTGAAGGCCCACAATGCCAACGTTGATATCAAAACTGTTTCAGTGGAACTAAGGGATGGTATCGTATTTACTAAATTTGATATGAGTTTGATTTTTAAAGAATCTATGAGCTTCATAAAGTTGATTCTAAAGTATAGATTTTTTGTAAAATTCATTCAATAATCTTAATATCGAAGTAAAAAATAATGGCTATTTAAACTATGTATTTAAAGATGACCAACAACTATTTATTCAGAATATCTGAAGGCATTTTTATGATTAAATTAAGAAATTAAATCATTTTTATTTTTATTTTTATTTTTTTATATTTATAAACATCTAGTAATCAACTATTTAATACATTAAAATTATTATTATTTGTTTTTTTTCATTATGAAGTTCTAATAATTTAAGAATTATATCTAATTTTGCGCTTCTAGTCAGTTGTAATAGAATAACTGAATGGATAATTATATAAGTTGTTTCACAATATAAGTTTAATTGTGGTCTTTTAAATAAAGACGAAAATCACACGATTGTTATTGATAAAGTGGAATTTTGATATTAAATAATTTAAACAGGATAATAAAGACGAAAATTAATTATTCCTTTTATTTATTATTTAGTGGCAGATAAGATGGTATTATTTTAAGATCAATTATTATTGATCTTTATGTTTTATATTAATATGGCTAATTTATTTTTTTTAATAACATTTATTTATTTATTTAACCAAAACTCAATCTCATGAAGAAATTTAATTTTTTCCCTGTGCTATTGGTAGCACTTTTTATGATCTTGGGGTTAACAGCGAACGCTCAAACTTATGTACCTTCACTAAAGGCACTTAACAGAATTGAAGGAGAGCTTGTTAATCTTGAGAAAACTTACCCACAATCTAACTTAAGCGCTCCAGCTACTCAAGGAAACGCAGCTTTTACCCTTCACTCTATGAAAGTAGCAGTAGGTGAGAGTATGTTAGTGCCATTAAAGTCGGGTAGCTCTGTAGAGTTAGTATTAGCTTCTACTTTTGGTAGAATCGATGCTGGCGGCAATGCTGATAGACAGGCTATCATTTCAGAAGTAGAATTTTTC
>Ga0335395_10001533_pt1 | contig 14488 bp, 8 predicted proteins | sample MAT02_FD_205744 | JGI IMG/M metagenome (GOLD analysis project Ga0335395, IMG submission 205744) | Freshwater microbial communities from Lake Fryxell liftoff mats and glacier meltwater in Antarctica - MAT-02 (spades assembly) (version 2) ...
GCCATGCGCGCGCCGTGAGCGGGCGTTTAGCGCTGCATGAGCAGGCCGCCGTGGACGGCCGCGGGGGCGTGTCCGGGGCGAATGAAGCGGTCGACGCCGAGCAGCTTGTCGTTCGCCGCGAGCTGCCAGCTGCCGAACAGGCCGGTCTTCGCCCTGGCGTCGACGAGGCTGAGGCCGCCGGTCGCGGTGCGGCGCAGCACGCCCAGGCCCCAGTTGCTGCGGACGACCAGCTCGTCGCGGCCATCGCCGTCGAGGTCGCCGGCGGGGATGAACATGTCGGTGCGCGTGTTGAGGTGCCAGCCGCCGATCGGCTGGTCGTTGCGGGCGATGGCGATCGCCTGAAGGCGGGTGGTCGCGGCGTCCCAGCCGAGCAGGAGCAGGCCCTGCGGCGTGGCCAGCACGAGGTCGGCCTTACCGTCGCCGTTGAAGTCACCGAACCCGCCGAGGCGGTCGGTCGTGTTGTTGTAGTCGTAGCCGCCGAGCTTGCCGCCCGAGGGGGTCATCATCAGCGGGACGAGCGAGCCGGCTTGCAGGCGCAGGAGGCCGATGCCCCAGGGGCTGGTGATCAGCAGGTCGGCCTTGCCATCGCCGTCGAAGTCGCCGGCGCCGCGGATCAGGTCGCCGGTGGCGTTGAAGTTCCAGCCGCCGAACTGGGTGCCGCCTGGCGCCGCCATCAGCGGGGTGAGGGTCGCGCCGCTGCGGGTCAGCACGCCGATGCCCCACGCGCTGGTGATCACCAGGTCGGCCTTGCCGTCGCCGTTGAAGTCGTCAATCGCGCGGATGGTGTCGCCGGTGGCGTTGAAGTTCCAGCCGCCGAAGCGGGCGCCGCTCGGGGCCATCATCAGGTGCGTGAAGGTGCTTCCGGTGTGCCGCAGGATGCCGATGCCCCAGCCGCTGGCGAGCACGAGCTCGTCCTTGCCGTCGCCGTCGAAGTCGCCGACGCCGAGCACGCGGTCGTTGTCGGCGTTGAGGTTCCAGCTGCCGAGGCGGGTGCCGCTCGGCTTGACGGCGAGCGCGCGCCACTGGCCGTCGACGTGGGTGACCACGCCGAGGCCCCAACTGCTGGTGAGCACGAAGTCGGCGACGCCGTCGCCGTCGAAGTCGCCAGTGGCGCGGATCAGGTTGCGCTTGCCGTAGTGCCAGTCGCCGATCCAGTCCTCGTCGGGCAGCATCGCGTAGTCGACCAAACTGGCGTTGACGAGCCCGAGGATGGCGAGGCCCTTCTTGCCGGGGTCGTTCACGCAGGTGCAGGCGGTGCCGTCATAGCTGGTCAGCATGCGCCGCTGGTGGGGGCTGGGGCAGGCTTGCACGGCGCAGCGCCGGCCGGAGCGGTAGATCACCTTGTTGATGCATTCGCCGAGGATGTACGGCATCGTGTTGGACTGGAAGTTCCAGGTCGGGTCGCCGGCGTAGCCACAGGCCGGCTTGGCCTCGGCCTGTGTGTTGGCGCCGTGGGAGTAGCCCTGGGTGTGCATGACCTCGTGCCAGACGATGCCCGCCGCCTGGGAGTGGGGCCACGGCGAGCTGTCCCAGCTGCAGCTGTGGGTGTCGGGGGTCTGGTTGCCGGTGCAGGCCGGGCGCCCGATCTGCTTGAACACGCTCTCGAACCACCCGCCCCAGCTGAAGGCCTCGCTGGGGTTGCCGTAGTTGCCGAGCTGGGTCGAGGCGTTGCCGCCGCCGCCGGTGCAGGTGATCTGGACCGGACCGGGGAGGCGGCTCGCGGCGATCACCCGGGTGATCTGCGAGCTAAACGACTCGCTGTAATACGGGTCGCCCACGCACTTGCGGTAGCGGGCGCGCACGTCCTGGTCGACGCACTGCTCGAAGGCCCGGGTCGTCGCGGTGATGCGGCCGAAGACCATGATCTCCTCATTGAACTGCTGCAGCTCGGGAGTGCAGTCGTCGGCCTGGTTGACCGGGCCGAGCAGCGGCTGGGTCGTGGTGCGGACCTCCTGTGCGGCGGCCTTTGGGGCCGCCAGGCCGACGATCATCAGCGCGACGAGCCGCGAGCGCTTGCTTCCACGCATCCCTACCTGCTTTCCGGGGGCGAGCCCCTGCGCGGCGAGTGTACCATGCGGGCCCGCGGCCGGGTCGGGCGGCGTGTACGGCTTGCCGATCATGTAGAGCAGGCCGCCGGTTTTGAGCGCGCGGACCTCCATCACGCTGCCGATCGCGTGGAAGACTTTGTCGGTGGTGACCTCGAGGCCGTCGGAGAACGGTGAGCCGGTGATCTGCACGTCCCACAGGCGGGCGCCGGTGTCGGCGGCGAGCGCCGCCATGCGCACGTCGTTGCGGACCTTCATGCCGTAGGGGACCACGAGCACGCCGTTGCCGTAGCCGCCCTCGACGGAGAGCACGTTGGTAGCGGTGGTGAGCGGGTCGACCCCGGGCACGACCTCCTCGAGGTGCTGCTGCTCGGCGACCACGGCGGCGAGCTCCAGTCGCAGAAGGGTCAACCCGACGCGATTCTCCTCGAGGGCCTCGAAGGTGGGGACGGGCGACAGGTCTCGCCGGTTCCACTGCGGGCCGCGTCGGTAGATCTCGAGGGCCCTTCGATAGTGGGCGGCGGCGCTGGCAGTGTCGCCGCGGGCCTCGGCGGTCGGTCACGGCAATCCGATAACTTCCCTGGCGGCGCCTCGCGTGGCGCCTGCGCTTCGGCGCGCTGGACCTGGCCGGCAACTTCTCAGGCTGGAGCGCCGCCAGCGCCGCTTGTGTGGTGCCTGGTGCCGTTCCTGCTGTCGCCCGCCCCGTCGCCGCCAGTCGTAAGGGGAGTTGTGTTCGTCCGGGTCGGTCTGATCTCGGTCCCGTTCCGGGCGCCGCCGGCCCGACCGCTGACCTCGCGCCGGCACAGAACTTCGTTTTGATCGAGAATGTGCGCAAGTGCGCACCTTGTACCAGCCGTTTTCGTTATCATCGCGGCTGGGTGACAGCGCATGCAGATCGGTCGTGACGCCGCGGGCAGCGAGGGGCTTAGCCTCGATCGCACCCTCGCGGGTGGCGGTCCGACCACGCTGCCCGGGGACGTCGGCGAGACGCTGAGCGACGGCGACAAGGAGCCCGTCGAGGGGGACCTTTACATCGGCGGACTGCAGCGCGGCGCGTCGATCGGTCGCTTCGTCATGCTCGAGCTGCTCGGCAGCGGCGGCATGGGCGAGGTGTTTCTCTGCTACGACCCCGAGCTCGATCGACGCGTGGCGGTCAAGTTGCTGCGACCGGTGCGGGGCGGTCACGCCAACGAGGCGCCGGCCCGCCTGATCCGCGAGGCGCGGGCGATCGCCAGGCTCGCCCATCCCAACGTCGTCACCGTGCACGACGTCGCCATGTGGGAGGGCCGCGTATTCCTGGCGATGGAGTACGTTGCCGGTCCGACCCTCGCGGTGTGGGCCCGCGAGCGGGCGGGCGAGTGGGCGGTGATCGTCGCGGTCTATTGCCAGGCCGGCGAGGGTCTCGCGGCGGCCCACCGCGCCGGACTCGTCCACCGCGACTTCAAGCCCGACAATGTGCTCGTCGCCGAGGGTGACCGCCCGCGCGTCCTCGACTTCGGCATCGCGCGCGCGGCCGGGACCGGCGATTCCATCGAGACCGCGCCGTCGCTGTCCTCGTCGCTCGCGCCCATCGACCCGGCGATCGACCTGACCACCACCGGCATGCTGCTCGGCACCCCGGCGTACATGGCCCCGGAGCAGTTGACCGGCGTGCCGGTCGACGCGCGCACCGACCAGTTTAGCTTCTGCGTCTCGCTGTGGGAGGCGCTGTACGGCGAGCGCCCATTCGCCGGCGAGACCCTCGCGACCCTCACCGCCAGCGTGCTCGCGGGTCGCCTGCGACCGCCACCTTCCGGCAACCGCGTGCCCGAGCGCGTGGTCCGGGCGTTGCGCCGCGGGCTCGCGCTCGACCCCGCGGACCGCTTCCCCGACATGCCCGCGTTGCTCGCCGCGCTCGCGCCCCGGCGCGCCAGCTCGCCGCGCTGGCTCGCCGCGCTCGCGGTCGTCGGACTCGCCGCGGGCACCACCGCGTGGTCACTCGCCGGCGACGACCCGACCCTCGCCTGCACCGGCGACGCCAGCCTGCTCCTCAGCGCCTGGGACGAACCACTGCGCCGCGCCGGCGCGGCCGCCTTCGCCGGCAGCGGCGCGCCTCAGGCCGGCGAGAGCTGGGCCCAGGTGCTGCGCATCGCCGACGACTGGCAGACGCGCTGGCTGGCCGCCCGCGGCCGCGCCTGCGCTGACACGCACACCCATCACCGCCAGTCGGGCGAGGTGCTCGACCTGCGCCTCGCCTGTCTCTCGCGCCAGGTCCCGGAGCTCGGGGCCCGGGCCGCGCTGTGGGCCGAAGCCGACGCCGATGTTGTCCGTCACGCGGTCGAGTCGGCCAGCGCGTTGCCGCGGCCCGAGACCTGCGACGGCGCGGCGGACGGCCGTCACGGCGCGGCGCCCGAGGTCCTCACGTCGGAGGTCGCGGGCGTACGCGTGGCGCTCGCGCGGGTGCGGGCGCTCGCCGCCGCCGGCCGCTATGCCACCGCCGCAGCGCTCGCGCAAGACCAGCAAGAGCCCGCCCGCGGCCACCTGGCCACCCACGCGGAGGCCCGCCTCGCGCTCGGCACCGTGCTCGAGCAAGACGGCCACCCGCTCCCGGCGCGGACCGCCTTACAGGACGCCGCGCGTCTCGCCCTCGAGGCCGGCGACGACCCGCTCGCGCTGTCGGCCGCGACCGGTCTGGCCTGGGTGACCGGGATCCGGCTGTCGCGCTACGACGAGGGCGAGGCCTGGTTGCAGGTGGCGCAGGGTCTGGCCGCCCGCGCGCCGGTGGGCAGCGAGCACATGCAACTCGCGCGCGTCAGTTGTAACTACTACAACGACCGCGGTCTGTTCGAGGCGGCGCTGGTGCACTGCGAGCGCGGCGTGCAGTTGGCGGAGGGCTTGCACGGACCGGGCGGCCTGGAGACCGCGCGCGCGCTGGTCGGCCTGGCCAACAACCATCTCCAGTCGCGGCGCCCGGAGCAGGCGCGCGGCCTGCTGACGCGCGCCTGGGACATCCAGCGCGGCCTGCTCGGCGATCGTCACCCCGCGTTGATCGGCGCGGCCAACAGCAGAGCCGCCGCCGAGTTCATCGCCGGAGATCTCGACGCCGCGGTCGCGCGCTGGGACGAGGCCCTGGTGATCGCCGCGGCCAGCGTCGGCGAGGATCATCTGCAGGCCGGCATGATCCACATCAACCTCGCTATCGCCGCGCTCGAGCAGCGCGCGTGGGACCGGGCCGCGCGCGAGCTCGCGGCGGTCGAGCGCATCTATTTACCGCGGCAAGGCGAGCTCAGCTCGCCGCTGGTGTTCATCCACTTCGTGCGCGGCCGCCTGGCGCTGGCCCGCGGCGACCTCCCGGCCGCCCGCGAGAACTTCGAACAGCAGTTGCACTTCGCCCGCGTCAGTCGGTCCGCCGAGCATCCCGAGGTGCTCAAGGCCACCCTCGAGCTGGGCGACGTACACACCCTCGCCGACGACCTCGCTGCCGCGTTGCGCCACCACACCGACGCCCTCGCGCTCGCCGATAAGCTCGCCGACCCCGAGTCACGCACCTTCGCCATGCGCGGCCTGTGTCGCGCTCGCGTGCTGCTCGCTCGCCCCGCCGAGGCCGTCAGCGACTGCGAGCAGGCGCTCGCCCTGGCCGCCAGCGTGCCACGCGGCGACCTCCTGCGCGCCCAGTTGCGCGCCTGGCTCGCGCGCTCGCTGCTCGACTCGGGCCTGGACCCCACGCGCGCCACGGCCCTGGCCGCCGGTGCCCGCAGCGAGTTGGGCGTGCTCGGCGAGCCCGGCCGCGAGGTCCTCACGCTGCTCGCCCGGCCCGCGGCCCGCCGCTGAGCTTCACCGCTTCGGTGGCAGCGGTGGCGGCGGCGGCGGCTCGGGCTTCGCCGGGCCGCGCTTCTCGGCGCCGCAGAACAGGATGCTCGAGTCGTACGCGTCGCGAATGATCTGCGGCATCATCGCGGCGGCCTCCGGCGTGCTCGCGGCGCTGGCGTTGGGGAACAGCTCGCGGTAGGTCGACCACGCCGCGTCGCAGTCGCCGGCGCGGGCGAAGCACGAGGCCGCGGTGTGAAACAGGGCCTGCGCGCCGCCGGAGATCTGGGTGTCGTCGGGTCCCCGCGTCTTGACCACGGGGATCAGTCGTCGCGCCTCCGCGAGCGCGTTCTTACAGAACTGCGGGGTCCGCTTGTTCATGTATGCGCCGTCCGAGAGGTCGAAGAGCGCCCGCATCAGTCGGTCGCGGTCGCTCGAGTCGCCGCCGCGGCAGCGCATCGACGCGAGCGCCTCGGCGGTGATCTGCGCCCGCTCCGGGGTCATGTTGGTCTCCTCCTGATACCAGCGCGCGACCCGTTGCTTGCCCTCCCGGCACTTGCCGGCCAGCATCTCGCACTGCCCGCGGGTCGCCGCCTGCCGCCCGCCCTGCTTCGGGTCGATCGCGTCGATGCGGTCGAGGTCCGCCAGACAGCCGGCCCCGTCGTCGTGGTTCATCTTGCGCATCGCCGTACCGAGCAGCTCGCCGATGTCCGCCGCCGCCGGGCCCGTCGCCACGCCTGGGCCCGTCGCCACAGGCGTCATCTCCACCGGCGCAGTGGTTGGCGGCGCAGTGGTTGGCGGCGCAGTGGTTGGCGGCGCGGGGGCCTGGCAGTCGCACTTACACTCGCAGGCCGGGCACTCACGCGAGGCCGCGGGGCTGCTGGGTCGCAGGTCGCACGCCAGTCCGGCCATGGTCCCGAGCATGAACAGCCGGACACTCCACCATCCCACTTGCCGCGTCGCTCGCATAGTTTCACCTCATCGCTTGCACTTCGGGACCATCGCCTCAAAGGTCGACGTCATCGCGTCGGCCCGGACTTTCGGGTCTTTGACTTCCTTGAGTTGGTCGAGCGGGAAGCCCTCGTTGAAGACCTTGCGGGCGCGGACGCAGTCACCGGCGCGGCCGAAGCACCCGGGCGCGATCGCATAGAGGTCGCGCCTGGCCTGGACCACCTGATGGTCGTCGTCGTCGCGCGGCTGCACCTTGTCGCGGTTGCGGCGGACCTGCTGATACGCGTTGTCACACTCGCCGACGCTCATGCGCTTGAGGTTGGCGCCCATCGACAGCGACATCATGCCTTGCAGCAGCTCGTCGCGCGGGCTCATCTTGCCCCGACAGTGCATGCTCGCCAACTGCTCGACCGATCGCTCGAGCTGCTCCGGCCCCCACTTCGCCATCGCCGTATTCTCGTACGCGCCGCGCAGCAGGAGCTTGCCGGCCTCACACTGCCCGGCCAGCATCACACACTGCGCGCGGGTCATCGCCAGCGTGTTCTGCGGGTCGCTCGACTTGCGCCGCGGCACCATGCGATCGTACGCGTCGAGGTCGCTCAGACAGCCGGTGCCGTCGTCGCGGTTCATCTTGCGCATCGCCGACTCGATCAGCTCCTGGACGTCCGCCCCCGGTCCCGCCGGGACTGTGGCCAGCGGGCCCGCTGGCGCCCCGCTGGCCGTCTCGCACTTGCACACGCACGCGGGGCAGTCCGTCGCGCGGCCGGGGTCCTTCGAGCTGCGCACGTCGCAGGCGGCCGCGGCGGCGCCGGCCCAGCCGAGCAGACCGCCGAGCAGCCCGACCCCGAACACTCGCCACTGCACCCGCCCGGCCATCCTCGCATTGTACCGGTTTCGCCGCGCACTTCGAGGCCCTCGCGCGCGCGTGGCATCGACCCTGCCCGCAATCGCACGCATGAAGGGCAGGTCGGCTCGCGCCTCCCTGCCCGCACGGTCTCATTCCGTCCTCACGTGATCACTGCGCCGGCTTGGCCTTGCACTTCCCGACGCTGGACTCGAACACCGAGGTGACGGTCTCGGCCCTGGTCTTCGGGTCCATGTCGGCGTAGCGGTCCTGGGGGAAGGTCGCGTCGAACGCCACGCGCGCCTGCTTGCAGTCGCCGGCCTTGGCGAAGCAGTTGGCGGCGAAGGTCGGGAGGATGCCCGGTATCGACGTGATCGCCCGGTCGTCCTCGTCCTTGGGCTTGACCTTGTCCTTGAGCTTGCGCACCGAGTCGTACGCCGCTGTGCACTCGGCGACCGTCAGCTTCTTGAGGTTGGCGCCCGACGACAGGGTGTTCATGTTCTTGAGCAGCTCGTCGCGCGGGCTCATCTTGCCCTGGCAATACATGCTGGCCATCTGCTGGACGTTGTTGTCGATGATCTCGTCGCCGAACTGCGCCTGGCTGATCTCGAAGCTCTTGCGCATCAGCACCTTGCCGGCGTCGCACTTGCCGGCCAGCATCAGGCACCAGGCGCGGTACATCGGCATGCCCTGGGTCTTGGGTTCGGTCGACTTGCGGTTGGGCTCGAGGCGGTCGTACGCGTCGAGCTCGCTGAGGCAGCCCTTACCATCCTTGGAGTTGTACTTCAGGACCGCGGTGTCGAAGTGCGAGCGCGCCTGGTCGCTCATCTCCACCTTCATGTTGACGGCGCCGGCCGCGTTGAGCGAGGCGTCCGTCTCCTCCGCCTTCATCGCCTCCTTCTGCGGGTTCTCGCCGCCGCGGATCGGGCGCAGCGTCAGGCGGATCGGGGCCTTGCAGCCCGCGACCTCGGTCGCGCTGTCCGACTTGCAAGTCGTCAGGTCGCCGCCCTGCTTGTCGGCCTTGCGGCTCTTGTTGGTCGAGCCGCCCGCGCCGAACCCGTAGACGCTGACCTCGGCCGAGGCGTTGAGCTCGCTGAGCGAACCGAGCGCGAAGGCGCCGAGGTTGTAGCCGTACACGAAGTGCGTCGCGCCCTCGCAGCCGGGGTTGCTGGCGATGTCCGCCCGATACACCGCGTCGCGCGTCGCGTTGCGCGTGCCCGCCACGTAGTACTCCATGTGAAACTTCTCGCCGCCCGAGATCCGGCCGCCGAGGGAGGCCGAGCTCAGCGGCAGCTTGGCGTGTAGCTCGCCCTGGTTGGTGATGTCGAGCTTCTCGAGCGCGCCCGAGGTCCACTCGACCGGCTTGTAGGCGCCCTGCGAGCCGCGGATGCTGTCGTTGCGACACTCCTCCAGCACCGTCATGTCACAGCCCTCGTAGCGGACCACGACGATGTCATCGGCGGCATAGGCCTCGAAGCTCGACTTGTCGGTGGCGTCCCACTCGATGATGAAGGGGCGCAGGTGGTTCTTCGGGTTGCAGGCGTTCTGCGCGGCGAAGCTCTCGTTCATCAGGCCGCTCTGACCCGAGTCCCGGGACGCCGTCGACCGCGGGATCTTCGGGCCACAGGAGACGAGACCGAGCGAGAGGGACAGGACAGACAGCGGAAGCAGGGCACGAAGCAGCATCGAGAGGTTCCTGAGAGGGCCGCCGCGAACCGTCATCCCGGTCGCTGGCCGTCGGAGATTGCCCGAACTAAAACGCGACGTCGAGACCCCGCAAACGCCACGTGGGCGGCGTCGCAGCCCAGCGTGGGTCGGCCCGACGAACGATGTTCGTCGGGCCACCTGCGGTCAGCGCTTCGAACGGCTCGAGCGACGCCGACGCAGACCGAGCGCGCCCGCGAACAATAGCAGCCACGCACCGGAACCGGTAGCGCTGGTGGACTGGCATCCGCAGCCCTTGTCGTCGCCGGTCTCCATGCCGGGGTCCTCGCTCTCGCCGGCGTTCGCGGTGATCGACGACGCGCCGCCGCCAGACTCCTCATTGGCGCCCGAGGCATCGGCGGACTCGTCGTTGGTGGCCTTGGTGTCGCCGCTGTCGCTGTCGCTGCTGTCGCTGTCGCTGGTGGTCGGTGTATCCCCGGTGGTGTTCTCCTCGCCGGGCACGGTGTCGACGAAGATCTTGGCCTCGGCGAAGCCGACGTTACGGTCGTGATCGATCGCCTCGACGCGGACCGTGTAGCTGCCCTTGGGCGGGACCGGGAGGTCCCAGATCTTCTGGCCGTTGTAGACCGGCTGCTCCTGGCCCAGCTCGGGGACCATCAGGCGCCAGCCGAAGCCCTCGTAGTCGTCGCTGACCTCGACCTCGACGTGCACCACGTCGCCGGCCTTGTACTGCTGGCCCTCCGTCGGCGACATCATCACGACCGTCGGCGGCACCGTGTCCGGGCTGTCCGGGCCGAAGTAGGCCGAGAGCTCGGCGACGTCGTTCTGCGAGCCCTCCGGGCAGAACTGCTCATGGACGTACTGACAGCCGATGCCGCCGGTCGCGTCGTTGTAGGGCGTGCAGGTGTCGGCCCACACCTTGGACCCCGGGGTCGCGTACGGGAACATGATGTTGTTCTCGCCGTCGATGTGGTCGAGCCCCCACGCGTGCGCGGCCTCCTGCAGCGCGACGGTCCCGAGGATGCCGACGTTGTTGGTCGCCTCGGTGAACGCGAAGGTCGTGTCACGCCACCAGCCGTCGCCGCAGTCGAGGTTGCACGCCACCCCGAGCACGCCGTTGGGCAAGCCGATGATCTGCGGCTGGCCGCCCATCATCACCTGGCTGTACGGCAGGTGCTTCGGCGGGACCGCCTCGTAGGCGATGCGCAAGCCGAACGGCGCGGCCGCGTCCTTGAACACCTGAATGATCGCCAGCGCCGTCTGCTCGCTGCCCTTGAAGCCGGGGTACTCGATCTTGCCCTGCACGCACGGCGACTGACCCTCGGACGCGTTGCCGCCGTTGCTCAGCGGACCGCCGAAGAAATTGAGGAAGGTGGTGGCGCGGTGGACCGGCTCGTCCCACGCCTCGACCGGCCGCGTCGGCTGGGTGAGATCCGGCTCGAGCGCCGACTTCGGCAGCACCTGATTACCCTTGAGCACCTGCCCCTGCTGCTCGAGCAGCGCGCGAAACCCCTCGGCGCGCGCCTCGATCTCGTCCTGCGTCATCTCCCGCGGCTCGTTCACCGGCTGGCCGAACAGGGTCCGTTGCTCGGGTTCTCCGTCCGCCGCAGCGACGGCAGTCGCGGGCGCGAAAAGAAGCACGGCGGTCAAGGATGTGAGAGATGTGTGCAGGCGAGCCATGGGGTCTCATCGCACCGTATCACAGACCTATTGCCGTGACCGCAGGACTTGGCGCACAGCACTGCCTTCATGCCTTCATGCCCTCATGCCCTCATGCCCTCATGGGTCCTCGGGGCAGACCAGCAGATCCTCCGGATCGCCGACGACACACACCACTGTATCGGCCGTGTCGCCTGTATCGCCTGTATCGCGTGTATCGCCTGTATCGCGTGTATCGCCGGTATCCGGGCCTTCGGCAGGCGGGCAGCACAGGTACATGGAGGGCTCGCCATCACCGCTGGTCGACTCCGGCTCACCGTCGCCGGCGGAGCACGCGTCGCAGGGACAGGCCGTGCACTCGACCACGAGGATGTCGCGGCACTCGGAGGCGATGCACATCTGGTCATCCTCGCAATACGCGTCGCAGGTCCCGCAGTGCGCGTCACCTCCCTCGAGGTCGACGCAATCGTCGCCGCAGAGCATGAGCCCGGCGTCGCACGCGTCACCGGTCGTTCGTCCGTCGCCCATGAGGTCCGGGTCGCCGGTGCCGGTGGTCGGCGCCGGGTCGTTTGTGGCCGAGCTCTGGGTGTTGCCTTGATCCCCCAAGCTGTCGCCCTCGGGCAACACGTACTCGACCAGACAGCCACCGGTCACCAGCGCGAGGGCGATGAGAGTCGAACGCACGGGATACCGTCCCCCCAGCCCCTCGTTTGTTACATCCGGGCCGGGCCCTGCCGCCCGCGTCTCGGGGGGCCGGCCCCCTTGCGGGGACCACGAGCACCAGGGGGCCAGAGAATACGGGCGAAACGTGACGTTGACAGATAATTTATCAGGTCTGTAAAGTGCTTCCATGGTGGAAGTTCCAGACAAACTCAGGCGGGCCGGTTGGTCGATCGGACTGCTGCTCGCGAGCGGGTGCTACCAGGGCGCCGATCTTGACAGCGAAGGCGATGCCACCGCGACCGGCACCGCCAGCAACCCGTCGGGCGCCGACGGAGGTGAGGTCGGCGCGCCGACCACGGGCGACACCGCCGACACCGCCGACACCGCCGACACCGCCGACACCGCCGGCGAGATGGACGGGCTGCCACAAACCTCGCGCTACCCACGTCTGAGCCACACGCAGTGGGAGAACAGCATCCAGGATCTGGTGGGTCTCGCGGCGCCGACCGGCTTCAGCCAACTGTTCATCGGCGATCCGATCAGCGGCGGCTTCGACAACAACAGCGAGGCGCTCAAGGTCACCGCGACCCTGTGGACCGACTATCAGCGCGGCGCGGAGCAGGTCGCCGACCTCGTGACCGCCGACCCCGAGCTGCTGGCGAAGGTCGCCCCCCCGAGCGAGGGCGACTCGGACGCGCAGGCCCGGGCCTTCATCACCGCCTTCGGCAAGCACGCCTACCGGCGCCCGCTGACCCCCGAGGAGATCGACCGCCACGTCCAGATCTTCCAGTCCGGCGTGTCCACGCCCGGTGGCCTCGAGCCCTTCGCCGCCGGCGTGCGACTGGTCGTGCAGACCATGTTGCAGTCGCCCTTCTTCCTCTACAGGGTCGAGGCGAGCGACCTCGACGACGGCAGCGGCAAGATCAAGCTCGGTGATTACGAGCTGGCCAGCAAGCTGTCCTACATGCTGTGGAACACCATGCCGGACGACGAGCTGTTCGCCGCCGCCGACGCCAAGATGTTGCAGGACCCTGCCGCCCTCGGCGCCCAGGCCACGCGCATGCTCGAGGACCCGCGCGCCCACACGATGGTCGCCAACTTCCACTACCAACTGCTGCACGTCAGCCACTACAGCGACGTGTACAAGGACCCGACCAAGTTCCCGAACTACGACCCGGCGCTCAACACCATGATGGCGACCGAGACCATGATGTTCGTCGAGGACGTGGTGTTCGGGCAAAACGCCGGCCTCGAGAGCCTGCTTACCGCCCCCTACAGCTTCGTCAACGACAAGCTGGCCGCCCTCTACGGGGTCGCTGGCGCCTTCGGTCCCGACTTCGTCAAGACCGACCTCGACCCGGCGCAGCGCGCGGGCATCATGACGCAGGTCGGCTTCCTCGCGACCAACGCGGGCGCCTTCGAGAACGACCCGATCCACCGCGGCGTGTTCATGAACTTGCAACTGCTGTGCTCGCCGCTGCCGCCGCCGCCCAACATCGTGCCGCCGCTACCGCCCCCGGTCGAGGGCGAGACCCTGCGCGAACGCGTCGACCGGCACACCGGCAAGGGCACCTGCGGCGAGGGCTGTCACGGCGGCTTCATCAACCCGATCGGCTTCGCCTTCGAACACTACGGCCCGCTCGGCCAGTGGCAGACGATGGACGCCGGCAAGCCGGTCGACGCGGCCTCCGAGTTCCTGTTCAAGGACGGCGCCAAGGCCCACGACGGCGCCGTCGAGCTCGCCCAGAATATGGCGGACAGCCCCGACGCGCACCGCTGCTACGTCGCGCACCTGCTCGAGTACGGCTACGCCCGCGGCCCGCAGAAGGCCGACGACGAGCTGATCCAGAAGATCGCCGATGGTTCCCAGGCCGGCACCTACTCGATCAAGCAACTGATCCTCGAGCTGACCCAGAGCGAGGCCTTCATGTACAGGGCTCCGGTGGAGGGATGACCATGCTCCGAAAACCCACGTTCTCTCGTCGCGCATTCCTCTACGGCGCCGGTGGCGTCACCGTCGCGCTGCCCTTCCTCGACGCCTTGCGCCCGCGCAAGGTCGTCGCCGCCGGGCCCGACCGCCCCCGCTACGCCGTGTTCGTGCGCCAGGCCAACGGCTGCGCGCAGGCCGAGGGCGACGAGCCGGAGCAGTTCTGGCCGCACGACCTCGGGCCGATCACCAAGGAGTCGCTCGGCACCACCGATGCCGACCGTGCGGTGAGCGAGCTGGCCGAGTACGGCGACAAGCTGCTGATGGTCCGCGGGACCCGCTTCGCGTTCCCGGGCAATGGTTGCGGCCACTCGGGCGGCGGCAACCAGGTGCTGACGGCGCAGAAGGTATCGGTCGACCCGATGGGCAACAAGTCGCTGGCGATGGGCGAGTCGGTCGACAACCGGATCGCCCGCGAGCTCAACCCGCTGAGCAACCCCGAGCCGCTGGCGGTCTACGCCGGGGCGATGGGTGGTTACATCAACGAGGTGCTGTCGTATCGCGGGCCCAAGGACCTGCGGGCGGCCGAGCGCAACCCGTGGAACGTCTACCAGAAGATGGTCGGCATCACGATGTTGCCCGAGCAGCAGATCATGGACATCAAGGCCCGGCGCACCAGCGTCAACGACCTGCTCAAGGAGCAGATGTCGTCGCTGATGGCCTCGCCCAAGCTCAGCAGCGACGACCAGGATCGCTTGCAGTTGCACTTCGATGCGATCCGCGAGATCGAGATCGAGCTCGCCTGCCAGCTCCCGCCGCAGGAGGAGCTCGACGCCATGGCCGCGCAGATGGACTACAGCGGCCAGGACGACCGCATGCAGACGATCGTCATGATGCACATGAACCTGGTCGCGCTGGCCTTCGCCTGCGACTACACGCGCGCGGCGA
>Ga0335395_10001534_pt1 | contig 14487 bp, 11 predicted proteins | sample MAT02_FD_205744 | JGI IMG/M metagenome (GOLD analysis project Ga0335395, IMG submission 205744) | Freshwater microbial communities from Lake Fryxell liftoff mats and glacier meltwater in Antarctica - MAT-02 (spades assembly) (version 2) ...
TACCCTGCCGCAAAACTGTGCGATCGCGCTGCGACCTAGATAACAATTCGCTGAAATTCCGCGCCTTAAATAAAATCAAGTCTGCGGGTAAACCAACTCCTATTCGTCCTAAATTCGGCAATCCCATTAAATCTGCTGGTGTTGTTGTGACTGTGCGCGGCCAATCTTCCCAAGGCCTGTCTAAATGGGCGATGCGGACTGACATATTAAAGACTTCTAAAACATCGTGATCGCCAAATCCGTAAAACGGATCGCGACAGTTATCGCTAGCAACTGTGACGGGAATTCCTGCTGCTTTGAGTTCGTGCAGCAATGTCACTCCCCGCCAGCGCGGTGTACGCCCAGATTGTCTGTCTTGCAAATAAAGGTTGCACATCGGTAAGCTGACAATGCCAATATTTGCTTGCTTGACTAATGTCAAAGTTTCTGTTACCAATTCAGGCTGTTGTACTGCTAAACTACAGCAATGTCCGCAGATTATTTGACCTGCAAATTCATGCCTAATAGCTGTTTTTGCGACTTCCCGCAATGTTGTTGATTCTGGATCGTCGGTTTCGTCTGTGTGGAAGTCGAGGTTTAAACCGCGTTCTTGGGCTAAGCTAAATACTCGATCGAGTTGTTTGTCTAAATCCGGGTTCATGTAGGCGACTCCGCCGAGGATGCCGCCGATTTGGGCAATTTTGTCTGCTAATTTTTCGCCGGCGGGTGTCAGGTAATAGTCGAGGGAAACCAGGGAAACTGCTTGCAAGATCAGCCGATCGCTCCATTCGGCTTGCAAAGCTTCAAATACTGCTAAACTAACGGTTCCCTGTTCGCCCGCGCTGTCGATGTGAGTGCGGATGGCTTTGGTGCCGTGGGCGTAGCTGCACTGGAGGCCGAACTGCATCCGCCTGTAAATATCCTCTGCATTCCAGTGTTTTTCGGCATCAGCGCGCACAGTCTCCAGCGCACCTGCAAAAGTTCCATCGGGATTGGGCGATCGTTCCCAAATGTGGCCTTTGTCTAAATGCGTGTGCATATCCAGAAAGCAAGGGAAAATTAAGCCTCCTTGCAAGTCTACAATTGGAATATCTCGAAGTTGCGATAAAGGTTCCGTATTTGTGGGGATGATTTGGGCGATCGCACCCGCTGCAATTTCCAAATCCACCAAACAAAAATTGTTCTCACTCCCCGTTGTCGCCACAGTAGAAGCTGACGGGGCGATCGATTTCATCTCTAGCAGAGACAGGGGGACGCGAGCATTTTTGAGCAAATAATTAGATGTACTTGGCAACATTAACTTTGTGAGGTAGAATTTTATCTAAAATTGATCGCTACCAGTTCTAAATATAGCAATTATTGCCATATTTGGGAACTTTTTTATTTCTCTCTTTCCCTTTTACTCTCTTTTTTCCTCCTCTGCGGCCTCTGCGCCCTCTGCGGTTAGTAAAAAAATATCATTCACAAATGAAATATAATTGCTAGAGAAGATTTCGATGAAATTGGATATATCGGATACTTCCGCAGACACAATTCTGTTGTTACAATCGATAATTGTTTAAAATTGCCCAAGCCAGAGCCAAAAACAACTGTGTCACAACCCAAGCATATAGTTTTAACATCCCATCCCGACAGATCCGGCACAAAACCAATTCCCATTTATTGGGGAGAAATCGATCCCCTGAAACGGGGGCCCGTGATTGGCAGCCTCAGCGAATCTTCTCACCGGAATGCGATCGGCACTCATTCGGGTTCCTATTCTGTTTATCGAGCGCTAGCAGTTGCTTCGGGCGCACTTCAAGCCGATCACCGCCCCGATTTTACTAACACGTCTCCGGCGGCGCGCATCGGGCCTCACCCGAGTTGGGGCGATCGCAATTTGATTGTTTCTCTCGATCCCTTTGGGGGTTTAGTCAGCCAAATTTATACTTCATTTTTCCAGCAGGGATACGATATTCGCCCGACAATTGCTGTTACTAAAGCTCATATTAATATGCCGGAATTGCAAGATGCCATCGCTAAGGGGCGGGTGCAAATTGATGGCAAAATAGTCAAAGAAGGCGGCAATTTAGCGGTAACTAAAATTGCGATCGACCCCGTGTGGTATTTGCCGGGAATTGCTCGCAGGATCGGCGTGCAAGAAAGTGTTCTCCGCCGCGTTTTATTCGAGCAAACAGGCGGTATGTTCTCGGATTTGGTGACGCGACCCGATTTACAGGTTTTCTTGCCCCCAATTGGCGGAACTACAGTTTATATTATTGGCGATGTTGCGAATATTTCTGACCCTCAGAAGCGGTTGGCGGTAAGGGTACACGATGAATGTAACGGTTCTGATGTGTTCAGTTCGGATATCTGCACTTGCCGCCCTTATTTGGTACATGGGATTGAAATTTGCATCCAAACGGCACAATCCGGCGGTTCTGGGGTAATTGTTTATTTCCGCAAGGAAGGGAGAGCTTTGGGCGAAGTTACGAAGTTTTTGGTGTACAATGCCAGAAAACGGCAGGAAGGGGGCGATCGCGCTGATGCCTATTTTACTCGCACTGAATGTGTCGCCGGAGTTCAAGATATGCGGTTTCAAGAACTCATGCCAGATGTTTTGCACTGGTTGGGGATCTCTCGAATTGACAGTTTAGTTTCTATGAGCGATCTAAAATACAATGCAATTATCAATTCTGGCATTCAAGTAGTCGATCGCATCCCCATTCCCGAAGATTCGATTCCCGCAGATGCACAAGTCGAAATCGCCGCCAAAAAAGCAGCCGGCTACTACACGCCAGACCCCGTGCCAGATGCTACAATTCTTGCAGAAGCCATTGGACGCGATTTAGGAGATTGATAGGGCAAAGACGCGAGCAATCGGGCGCGAACAATCGCGTCTTTGCCAAATAAAATTTATTGCTGGTCTTTGATCCGTCAGGGTAGGTTATGGCTAATTTGCGTTCTACTGTTATCGTAAAAACAGATATTTGCGGATATACCGTCCGAGTTAAAAAATTATCTCAGTCGGAATTAAGTAATTTGTTAAACGATCATAAAAATTTTATTTCAGATATTAGTATCAGAAATGAAGGCAGCATGATTAAAGGGGAAGGTGATTCATTTTGGATGATTTTTCCCAGCGTCACAGCAGCGGCGATGGCAGCCATAGAAATGCAGCAAGAATTGAGAGCTGAACAATCTAGTAAATCGAACGATGAACGATTGGCTATTCGCGTGTCGATTACCCTAGGAGATGTCTTACACCAAGATAAAGATATCTTTGGGGATACAGTGAATTTAACAGCGCGGATAGAATCAGTAACTCCGCCGGATGAAATATATTTGTCCCAAGCAGCATGGCTGGCGCTCAACAAAGCAGAGGTACAAACATCTTTTGTCAACGAGTTTTCTTTGAAAGGGATGAGCGAACCTGAAAAAGTTTACAAAGTTGACCAAAGTTACAAAACGCGAATAGTAGAAAATCAAGCAATAATTAAAGCTGATTTGAGAGGTTTTATTGCTTATCAAGAATCTAATTCTATCAAAGATGTTGAATATTTACTGACTAAATTCGATACTTTTGAAAAAACAATTTGTGAAGAATACGGCGGCACAATTCGGAGTATTGTTGGTGATTCGCACTTGTTGACTTTCCCGGAAGCTCACTCAGCATTAACGGCAATGGAAAGTTTGTGCGAAAATTGGAAACTGTTTATTCGCGGCAATCAAATACCTTGCGGCTTGTCGGTAGGAATTACTAAAGGAAATTTGTATATATTTCGGTCTTGCACTTACGGAAAAGATATTAACATCGCCGACAGGCTGGAGGATTTAAGTAAAATAATATCTCCGGCTACTGACAAAAATTCGGTGATAGTTTCCGATCAAATAAAACGCGAAGTCAGCGGCTCGAAGTGGGAGTACAAGCTGATCAAAATCGATAAAAATGCGATTTTAGATAATCTTTTAGATTACAGTCAGTTTGACTTTTTTCAAGAAAACGATGTTTATCGGTGTTTGATTGTATGAAGTTGAGCAAACTTGAACGGGAGACTGTACAATATCTGAGAACGCCGGCTGCAATTCGCCAAAAGTGCGATCGGCTTTTTGATTTAGCCCGCGTGGATAAACTCCGCTACTTCCGCGTCGATTTATCCCAACTCGACAAAGCAGCAAATTATGTAATTGACACAACGCGCCAACAGTATCCCGATTTTAACATTCCCTTTCACAGTCGCTGGCGGCATTTTGAAGCTGGCAACCTGCCGCGAGTCGCCGAATTAGATGCAGCTTTAGCAGAATTTTCACTCATAGAGCAAGCTAAGATCAAATTTGATTTAGCAATTATTAGCGTTTTGCTCGATGCCGGTGCTGGTGCAGATTGGCAGTATTGTGAACCAGAAAGCGGACAGGTTTACCGCCGTTCTGAAGGGTTAGCAATAGCCAGCTTGCGGATGTTTTGTCAAGGTGTTTTTTCCAGCAATCCCGATTTTCCTTTTTCTGCTGATTCTCGCGGACTTTCTCAATTCAAACTAGAAACCTTAGCGGCAGGATTTCAGGTAAGTCGAGACAATCCGCTAGTTGGTTTAACAGGCAGATTAGAATTATTGCAGCGTTTGGGAAAGGCGATTTGTCAGCATCCATTATTATTTGGCAGCGAAAACCCCCGTCCCGGCAATTTGGCAAAATATTTGCTTGACAGTCGGCTTTCTGGAGTCAAAACTGTGAATGCTTCTGAAGTATTGAGCGCTGTTTTGACGGGTTTTGGGGAGATTTGGCCGGGAAGATATGCAATTGGTGGCGTTAATTTAGGCGATGTTTGGCAGCATCAGGCTTTAATAGGAGAAAATCTGGGAGATGAATTCGTGCCGTTTCACAAACTATCGCAGTGGTTGACTTATTCGCTGTTGGAACCCCTGCAAGAACTTGGTTTAGAAGTCGCCGGATTGGATGAGTTAACGGGTTTGCCGGAGTACCGCAACGGCGGTTTGTGTTTGGATATTGGGCTGCTACGGGCAAAAGATGTGACTATTTTTGAAGAGAGTTATTTGCCTGGTTCGGAGGTTATAGTGGAATGGCGATCGCTGACTGTGAATCTTTTAGATAAAATTGCCGCAGCTATGCGAGAAAAGCTGCATTTGAGTGCGATAGAATTGCCACTGGTGAAGATTTTGCAAGGAGGAACTTGGGCGGCGGGACGGAAAATTGCCGGGGAATTGAGGGCTGGCGGAGTGCCGCCAATTCGCATTGAAAGTGACGGTACTGTGTTTTAGAAGCAAGAAGCAAGAAGGAAGAGGGAAAATTATCCCCTCTTCCAACTTAAAATTCAAAATTTAAACCTGAAAACTCTACCTCACACTACACTCCCAACAAGCTGCTTAGCGGCAGGTGCGATATTTGACGTGATAAACTAAACCGCGATGAGCCAAATCGAAGGAGTCAACGGTTGCCGTGCCGGCACCGCGGGCTGTCATCGAAGCATTTACTCGCATATTTACACTGTCGCCACAGCGAGACCAAACATTAGCTACAGTGGCTAAACTATCTCGAACGTTGTAGTTAGTTTCTCCGCTTAAATTCCGATTAAACACTGGGCCGCGGCTTCCTGCGAAAAAGTATTCTGCTCGCAGGTTTCCTGTGGTTTTAGGAGAAATGTAGCCGCGGTAATCAGCATCGTAGATAGAAATTTGGAAGCCTTGGGGTACTTTGATGGGAATGCTCAGATTGCAGCTTTTCCGCCTTTCTGTTGAGACATTTCCTTGGGCTGCAAACTTATCAAATAGGATGGTGAGTTCTTGACCGTCGGGGCTGACGCTGACGCTGGCGGAGCGGTCTGGGCAGCCGCTACCGCCGTAGCTGGCTCCTAATATTTGAACTGCTGGATTGGCCAAGGCGGGGCTGATAGAAGCGGTCATTAATGCTGTCGCCAGCAAGAGTTTTACAAACTTCATGGATGTTCTCCTTAATGTTTTTTTGTTAGGACAACCCTGAAGAATTCAAGGAATATTGAGGCGATGCCCTTCCATTTAGGAGAGTGCAAGCCTTTACTGAAAAGGCAGTCAGATTCTGACTGAGAGCTAGATATCTGTACCTGGCTCGGGGCTTTTTCGAGTAGCATTAATTTATCTATTAATGCCTGTTGTGTCCTGATACTTTCTAATATTCATTTCATTCAAAGAGTGTTCCGGAAGATTTGATGGCAAAATATTTATCTCTTTTTTTAGGCTTTGTGGGGAACAAAGTTCTGATTTTTGGGTCGGCGCAGCGCCAGCGAGTGTTTGTTGGGCGGCGAATTATATGGCCTTGCTATTGGCTGAGAAAAGATGCTTGAATTCGGGAATCAGAGCTGCTGGATTTGTAGTAAAAGGCTCTGTCTGGTTGTGGGGAACGAGGAAAAAGTGACGATATTTGTATTTTCCGGCAGATTGGGGAAATGAGAATTATCATCAGGAAAATTAACTTTTAAAAATAATGATGGCTAAATTTACTGTTATTGATTATCCTTTGATAAAGCATAAGTTAACTTTGATGCGGTAAGCTCAAACGAGTACGGCTAAATTTCGCCAACTGCTGAAAGGGATTTGGATGCTGCTAGCCTATTAAGTGACGCGAGATTTGCCGCTGAAATATGAGTAAATAGAAACGCCTCGCACAAATGAAGGGAGCATCTCAGTTTTGCATTTATAATAGTGCGAGCGTCCCCGAAGAGCGAGTACAATACGCGAGCTCTTAAGCTCGCACTACAATAAAAAAATGCTTTTTGCCAAACTGAGATGCTCCCCAAATGAATGCACCGATGCTGGCTGCGTCTAAGAAAATTGCGATCGCTTCGATGATGCGCGCCTGGAGCTTTTGGAGAGTGTTTGAGAAATGATTCCGTCGGCGGTGGTGGGACACATTAGATTTGAGTTGCAGAAGTCACGGGATCGATAGAGAAACCGCAGATATCGGGCAGATGCAACACTGATTGACGCAGATGATTTCAAGGTATTTTCCGATTTTTGCCATTCAAGTCTATTTGTTTGTACCGCGATCGCAATTATATTGTACCGGGACTCGTCCATGCGGGCGATGGCTTACACCCCGCTACGCTACGGCTTTACGGCACTATTTGAATTCAATAAAATTATTTTCTGCTGTATATGCCAATACATTCATTGTAAAATATATTGAATAATATAAGTATTACTTTGATTGCGATCTACAATGTAAGTTATAAAATTTTAATGTCAGGAAAAATCTATATCTAGCAATATTTGCAGGGTTTTGGTGATAGAATTCATAAATTGCATTGTCTATATGTATTTACTGCATTTGATAATTAAAATTTATGCCTTTAGTGTAATTCATGGCAGGATTTAGTAGATAAAATAGATGTATGATGCTAACCGCTTGCGATCGACTACTAACATTTTTTGTACGAGGAAAAAACAATGGAGACTACGGTACATAAGGAAGCCACACATCAGCCTGCTGAGGAAGTGAAAGTTAACAGCACCAACAGTGTGGAGTTTGAACTTTGGGCGAAAGCGGTGAAACGGCAGATGATTGCAGCACTTTCTAAAAAAGGCGCGATGTAATATCTCTGGCTTTTTTGGGCGCGAGTTGTGTAAATTGAATTAAGAAAATTGCTGTCTGTATTGTTTTCTGAAATTGATCGGGATTGGGACATAGGAGAGGGGGAACAGAAAGCCTTTTCCTGATTCCTGATTCCTAGTTTGGGAGGCACGGGTGGCAGGAAACCGGGTTTTTTTGCGGAAATACTTCTGTTGCGATCGGCAGAAATGGTAAAAAAACCTGATTTCTTCCTGTCATATCATGTCCGGTCAATTACCACAACAAAAACGGTTCGTATACCACAACAAAAACGGTTCGTAGTGCGGACTTTAGTCCGCTCTCCGGTTGCGGACTAAAGTCCGCACTACGAACCACATCTTATTGTTGTCAATCGACTCGACATGATATCAAGAGTGTGTCTAGGACTGTTTCCCTGCTGAATGCTTTTTGCCGGATTACGATCGCTTGTCAACCGCGGCCAGCAAGCGCAGACTTCCGTCTTGAATCTGCACCGCTTTCACCGTTCCGACAGCGACTCTTTGTTGACCGTTAGCCATCGCTACCTCAATTTTAATCTTGGGATCGGCCTGCAAGCCCAGCCGCCCCCAGAGCCATTTGATTTGAGTATCGGGAAAAGAGCGCACTTCTACATCTGCAAAGGGCGAATTGACCCAGCGGATGCCATCGTAAAAACTCGCTACTTGCACCTGATACCAAACTTGTTCTGAGTTCAATTTTAACTCGCTTTTGGCTTTGGGTTCCAGCCACTCAGCGGGGTTGATATTGTTAATTAAAGTAGCAGAACCCATAATTTGACTTTTGTGGTTTTCTAAAGTTTGGGCCAGAGAAACTGCTTCATCAAGTTTGTTGACCAAATTCCGAATTCGATTTCTAGTTTCGCTGTCGGTATCTGATTGCTGGTCTAGCCAATTCATGGCCTCGCGAGTTCCGTTTTGAGAGGCTACAATCAGAGCGCCCCAAGCCTTGACATCGCCGTCAGCGGCATTGACTCGCAAGGCGGCATCTACGCGGTTCCAGATCCGCCCGCCGTCATTTTTGAGGGTGGTGGCAATTTCGTGACTGTTGCTCGGATCGGCTTCAAATACTTGCAAAGCTTGGCTCCAGCGGCCGTCGATCAATTCTGCGAGCACTTGTTGGCCGGGACTGGCCCAAGATGCGATCGCCTGAGCCCGAGTAATTTTAGCGTGAAATTCGATCGTTTCTAGTTGAGCTTGCGCGAGTGCGGGCCAATTTTTGCCGGCTTTCCCCTTAGCAATACGCATGACATTTAATCCTGGAGACCACAGCCCGCTTTTGGCCAGCCGCAGCCCGTTTTTATAAGTCTCGTCATTCAAGGCAAATTCTTCTAAAGAAATCGGGGTTAATTGAACTGGGTTCGGCACAAATTTGCGCGGGCCAATTTGATAAAGGGTAAATTGCGGCTCTAAACCAACTGTTTGGTCGATCGCCAATTGCGGATTTGAACCCTTCACAATTTGCTGCCAATTCGGCGGTTGTCCCGCCGCACTCGCCCAATCCAACAGCGAGATTAAATGATTTTGGCTGGGGTTGTAGCGAATGACTTGTCCGTAGGGAATTTTCTTGTCGCCGCGCACCAGTTTACCGCTGACATTAAACCAAATGCCCTCGGCGGGGGGCTTGCCGTCAAAACGGCGCAGTTCTGTTAGGGGTAGCGACTGATTGGAGGCTTGATTGTCGGACTGGGAGTCAGCTAAAGAAGCAATCACAAAAGATTCGGCAGGGCCTTCTAGATTCACAGAACTTGCTAACTGAAAATACTGCTCTTTCTCGGAATCGCGATCGGGAAGCTGCACTCGCTTGTACACCCGAAGTTCGACAATTTGACGGCAAGGATTTTTGCAAACAGTAGAAGCATTAACTGTCCTTTCTACCATCACCGGCAACAGCAAATCGGCAATCCCATTATCTGCAGATTTCTCGACGGGAAGTGATAGGGGTTCGCCGGTTATGAAGCCCAATTTGCGGACGCTGGCTTTGATTTGAGCCAGAGTTTGGATCGAATCTCTGCTACCGGTAGGCAGGCGCGACCATCCAGGGACAAACTGAGAAACCAACCTGTTACCGTTGGGATCGACAATTAGCTGGTAACTCAGCCAAGCGCCGCCTCCCATCAAAGCGGAACAGCCGCACAAGATGCTGAGGGCTGTCAAATTAGCTACCAGTCTTTTCCAGGGATATCTGGCGCGAGTTGGGGAAGGAAGTAGGGGAAGCTGGGAGTCTTGAAGTTTTTTGGGGCGTCGGGTTTGGCGGCGGCGTCTTGTCGGAGGAGGAGGAGCAACTTTTGAATTTTCTGGGGGTTTGACTCGGCGTTTCGAGGGGTTAATTTTGTGTTCCATCGTCCAATTTTAGAATTTAGATTTTAGAATTTCGAGTTTAAAGTTGCAATAGTCGATCGTACTGCCGACCTATGATATCCCAGGTGTATTGGCTTTCAATTCGCTTTCGCGCGCTTTCGGACAACTCCTGTCGCTGCTGCTGATTTTCAAACAAACTGGTAATGGCCTCAACATACTCCTGAACATTGTTCGCCCGCAAGGCCGTTGTCGGTTGTGGGCCGCCACCGACGGCTAAACCCTCCAAACCTCGATCGCTCGCAACCACGGGAGTTCCCGCAGCCATCGCCTCCAAAGTTTTATTTTTAATCCCGAAACCAATCCGCATCGGTACCACACAAACTGCAGCCTGATGCAAATATTCTGCCACCCTTTGCACCCGACCTACTACTTGAATTCCCGGGAGTTTCCCCAAGGCGAGCACTTCCGGGACTGGCGAAGCCCCGACTAGAGTGAGGGTAGCATCGGGATATCGCTGCAGCAAGGAAGGCAATATTTGCAAACTGAGAAACCTGGCGGCGTCAATATTGGGCAAATTGTTCATTGCGCCTGCAAATATTAAGGTGTGTCCTCCCGGATCGATCGACCGGTACGGAAATTCTGTCAAATCCACGCCGTTAGGAATCACATCAATCGGAGGCACAAAAAAATCAGGTTTTTCTCCGAGTCTTCCCGGCTGCGACAGCAATTCTAGGAGTTGCTGCTTGTCTGTGGATGTGGTGGCGACAATGCGGGAGAATTTGGCACAGTATCGTCTTTCGTAGCGGGCGAGTAGCGGTAAATTTAGTCGATCGCGCAGAGGTTTTTGGGAAGTGCCGGTGATTAACATTTCCCTGCAAGTTCCCCAAACTGAACTGTGAATATTGACCACTGTCAGCAGTTTTTGCCGCCATTCTGGACGCACGTAAATCTCGTTAACGCTGTGTTCGCAGGTAACAGCATCGCATTTGCCCTCGCTGACCAAATCGTCAGCCCAATTCTGCATTGCTTGAGAGTAGCTTGAGAGCACGTTTGGAGGTGTCCCGGACAACAAAAATTGACTAAATCTGTGCAGTTTTCCGAGTATTTCAGAGAACCCCCCCTCAATCCCCTGGTTAAGGGGAGGAAAGAACCCCCCCTCAGTCCCCCCCTTGTTAAGGGGGGGAGGTAAGAAGCCCTCCTCAAGCCCCTGGTGGAGTCTTAGCCCCCCCTTAGCAAGGGGGGGTTGGGGGGGTGCTAGGGAAGCCAAGAAGCCCTCCTCAAGCCCCTGGTGGAGTCTTAGCCCCCCCTTGCTAAGGGGGGGTTGGGGGGGTATCTGCGGGTGAGGAAAAACTGCCAATTCTGTCACTTGCCCTCGCAATGCGTCGATTTGTGCGTCGGTGACATCGGGCGATCGCAAAGTGCCGAGAATTACATCATGCCGCCGGCTCAAGTATTGTAATAAATTAAAAGTCCTTACCTGAGTTCCTCCGCGGCTTGGCGGGTAGGGAAAAGTCGAGGAAAGCATCAAAATCTGCATGGGATCTTGGATAAATAAAATTGCCGCTGTCGCGATAAGATTGACGGATAAAACTTTTTTAACAATATTCTCACTATGGACGAATTATCTGTCAAGGCGCTGCTCCAAGACTTAAAAAACTCCGAAGAAAGCGTGCGCGATCGGGCAACTACAGAACTCTGGCGGACTTGGTTTAACCAGAAGGGTGATTACGGGATGCAAATTCTCAGGCGATCGCAAGTTTCGCTAAGTGCAGGCGATGTTCGCCACGCTTTGGATTTGCTGACGAAACTGATTACTCAATCGCCCGATTTTGCTGAAGCTTGGAATCGGCGCGCCGTACTTCACTATACCCAAGGAAATTATAAAAAGTCGATTCACGATTGCGAAATTGTCCTCCAATTGAACTCGGTACATTTTGGGGCGCTGCACGGTCTGGGTTTGTGCTACGCTGCCCTGGGAGAATACACGAGTGCTATTCGAGCTTTTCGCCGCGCTTTGGAAATTCAACCCTTTGCTTTGGTGAATCAAAAGTTAATTCTTGAATGTACGGCTCGTTTGAGTTAATATCAAGTCATTAGTCATTGGTCATTGGGCATTGGGCATTGGGCATTGGGCATTGGGCATTGGGCATTGGGCATTGGGCATTGGGCATCAGTAATCAGCGCTGTTCCTGCTCGCTTTCCGTTATTAGTCATCAGGAAGAAGGAAGACTTTAATTTGGGGCAGTCTAAAATTTAAAATCTAAAATCTAAAATCTAAAATCTAAAATCTAAAATGGTTTTTGTTTGTGCCGAAAATTAGCGTTTGCATTCCTACTTGCAATCGAGTGCATTTGCTGGCTAGTGCGATCGCCAGCGTGCTAGATCAAACTTATACAGATTTTGAATTAATTGTCTGCGATGACGGCTCGACTGACAACACTCCGCTGTTAATGTCAGAATTTATAGAGCCAGGGATTCGCTACATTCGCCACCCGCAGAATATCGGTAAAAGTAATAATATGCGATCGGGCTTTGCGGCGGCAAGGGGCGAATATTTTATCAAATTTGACGATGACGATCGCCTGAGCGCGCAATTTCTGGAGCGGACATCTGCTATTTTAGATAAAGACCCCAGCATTGATTTTGTCAGTACCGATCACTGGGCGATCGACATTCACAACAATATTGACGAAACCGAGACTAAACTGAATTCGCAGCGGTGGGGGCGCACCGAGTTGTCGGCTGGAATTATTGAAGATTTGCTCTCGACAGTTTTTCTGAGACAGAGTTTGCAAATAGGGGCGACTTTATTTCGCCGCCCCGCCCTGGAATCAGTCGGATTTCTGCGGCCTAATTTGCAAAATTGCGAAGATAACGATTTGTTTGTGAGACTTGCAATTGCGGGCAAAAAATGCTATTACTTGCCAGAGTTATTGATGGAGTATCGATTTCATGCAGGACAGCAAGGATGCGATCGGGCAATTCCGTATTTGAGCGATAAATTGCGCTATTTGACCGGCTACGAATTTGAGTCAGAGATGCTCGAAACAGTCAGGCTCAAAAGGCTTGCAGAAACTCAATTAGCGCTGGGTTTGCGGCTGATTGAGGTCGGTGAAACTGCAAAAGGGCGCCGGATGGTCAGGGCTGGAAAGTCTGTTTCTGAGGCGAAAATGTGGGCTGGTTTGGGATTGTCGCTGCTGCCCGTGGAGTGGCGCGGGAGGGCTTTTGCGGCAGTGCGGGAGTTGTTGAAACGCCAGTTTTGAAAAAGGATTTCGAGAGAATACCGGGCGGTTATACCATTTAAGATTTGAGATTACCGCCTAGTCTGAGGGTGCTGATTTGAATTCTCCTACTCAACCCAACCTACTCTCTCGAAGACAAGAGGGTTTTCCACTCTTGCACAAAAGATGTTGAAACTGATAGATCGATCGCTTCACCGCCGAGCGTTGATATCGTCAATTTTAGGGGAATTGCTGCCTGCAACTCCGGTAACAACGGCAGAATGTCATACTGACTTACATGAGGTTCGGGAGCGGATAAATCAGTAAAAATAGTGCTAGAGGTATCAGCAGCAGTCAGGGTTTGACCTAGTGAATCAGTCAATAATAATGGCTGACTGCGGTCGATTTCTACCCCACCCGGGAAACCGACTAAACGCAGTTCTAAACTCATTTCGCCATTAGGAGAAACACGTTGAAAAGCGATCGCCTGCCAGCTACTTCCGTGCTGATCTTTGAGGGTTTCCCTGGACTGGTAAACTATTTGTCCTGGTGCTTCTTCTAGTTGTCGAATTGCTGCGACTGCATGGGGAGTAGTGAACATTCCTAAGCCCAGGGATAAAGTCAACACTAAGGCTCCTAGCAATAGGAACTGGGAAAACATTTTTTTGACACGATATTGGATCATCAAAATTCCTTTTTTTCATGAATGGGCTGAAATAATTACATTCTACTTTTCCAAAGGTTCTCCTGCTGCTTTCCAACCTTGAATGCTAGGAGGAAAAGCCTGCACGTTAGCATATCCTAACATTTGCAAAGTCATAACTCCCATTGCCGATCGATAGCCCGTTGTGCAATAAAGAACCACAGGGCGATCTTTGGGAATTTTATCAAGATTTGCGGTTAAGGTTTGCAAGGAGATATTAATGGCATTGGGAATGTGACCAGATGTATATTCAGACGGCTGTCTGACATCAATTAATAAAGCATTATCCCTTTTGACAATACTTTTGAGAGCTTCTGTATTTTTAATCGTGTAATAATCGCGAGGAAGAGAAGTCAAAAAATTATCGAGTTCTGCTGATAATTGCGCTTGGGGCATCGAACCGACGGCTAGGACTGGCATTGGTGCGATCGCCAAAATCCCAAGAGATAATAACGTTCCCAGCAACAACCTGAGAAAAAATTTCTTCATGTCCTTATTTTATCTCCTTTAAAAGTGTTAGGGGATGAGTAAAGAATGTGCAACATCAAACCCCAAGATGTGTCACTTGATAGGGATAGACAATCCGATCAAACTCGCTGAGAGATCACCTACGGTCAGCTTGTTAATTCGTGCCTCACTATTCTTTAATGCTTCAACTAATTGCGTAAAATTTTCTTATTCCTTGATAGTAGCCGAGTCTCGCTCCCCA
>Ga0335395_10001536_pt1 | contig 14479 bp, 6 predicted proteins | sample MAT02_FD_205744 | JGI IMG/M metagenome (GOLD analysis project Ga0335395, IMG submission 205744) | Freshwater microbial communities from Lake Fryxell liftoff mats and glacier meltwater in Antarctica - MAT-02 (spades assembly) (version 2) ...
CATCGGACAATAGGTTTTACCCCCGCCAGAGCGCTAGTAGACATGGCGTTCAACCACGACTTCCCCATAAGGAGTTTGATACGCTTTGGGCTGCTGCCCTTTGGTTTGCATCACTTCTCCGGCAATCTCTATCGCTGAGCCGTCGGTGTCCAAATATTGAAGGGCTGCTTCGCTGGCAAGATACCCAGCCTCATTGAGACTTTCCTGAATCGCTGCCTCACCTGTGAGCATCGAACGACTCAGCTCAATGCTCACCACAATCTTCACCTGCGACCCTTCAACACTGAGTAATTGAGCGCTCATACTTATAAGCTTCCGCCAGTTATCTTAGGACAAGGGGCTTAAGCCCTTGTTGGCTGACGTGCTAACCTGCGTCCTAACGTTTGTGACGACGGCTATACCCCTACGATTGGCACTCCTAAGCTATATCAGTATTTATTGGCTAAATTAAGTGGAGGTCGCACCCGTCCCTCTCCTCTCGGGGAACTCTGTGATTAGCTTTCAACCTCAGAACGATCGCCTGTCTCGTTTTTCAGAAGAGGTATTTGGAATCGAGTGTCTAGCAGTTTTTGGAAAGCAGTCAGATCAGTCTGCCAATTACCAATTGCAGCTATTAAACTCTTCAGCCGACTTTCAGGAGTGTCTCCCTCGATTAAATGGGGAAAGCTGCCAGCAAAAAGCACTGTTGAGATGGGTTCATCATCCGGACGCTGAAGTTTGGCCTCGGCGATCGCCAGTCTCAATTGCCGGTTTTTGATCGGATAAACCAGATTGATGGATGCTTGGACAGGTTCATTGGTCAGGTCTTTCCAGGAGCCAGGAGCTAAAAGGGTTTCAGTAATGTACTGCCGTGCTCCATCGGGTTGATCCTCAAACGGAACGAAGCGCTTAGAGTTAATGTCTACAGCCTGATAGTTCAGATTAGATAGAGTTGAGGCGTACTTACGAGCAATCTCAGGAATCGCTACATCATTCGTTCCTTCCTCCGGGAGAGTTTGGGAAAAGATGATGGCCCCGGGCTGTGCCAGAAGGGTAACCCCATTGTTGAAGACGATTTGGCTGGCGCGAGTGTTGATGACAGGGGGACGGGTTAGCTCCCAATCGGCAGGAATAATGCCGGTTCCAGTGAGAAATTCTGGGGTGAGAAGGGTGGAGTTATGGTCGGGAGCGTTAAGGACGATGGAAAGGTCTTGAATAACTGGGATGCTCATGCTTGGAAGAAGCCTTTTGTGGCAGGGGACTTATGAAGCTTTCTAGCCTCAAGTGTCGCTATCCGCGTACTTCATTAAAAGTTTGTGAGTTTAGGTCGCACTACTTCTCGATTAGTGTTTGGCTTTATCATGTCTTCAACAAACGCGTTTACCAAAAACCTTCGAGGTTGAGAACAAAATTAGGCAAGATGAGGTTTCCGAATAGTTGGTGAGGCTGCTGCAACACTTCCTTCGGATGTTCAGCCTGATAAATCTCAACCTGTTTTGCCTTACGATTCAGTAACCACCCCAGCTGCACACCATTGTCGAGGTATTCCTGCATTTTGGCTTGAGCCTCGATTAGATCATCGCTAGGAGACATCAGTTCTATAACAAAATCAGGGGCCAGGGTTGGGAATTTTTCTCGTTGTTGTGGAGTGAGAGCATTCCATCGATCTTGCCTAACCCAGGCCACATCAGGCGAACGATCGGCTCCATTGGGCAAGTGGAATCCGGTTGAGGAATCAAACACCACTCCAAGTTGAGATTGTTCATTCCAGATGCCCAGGCGAATCAGAAGATTCGCATTCCGTGCTCCGGTCTCTCCACCGGTTGGAGCCATAACGACTAGATCTCCTTGTGCGGTTCGTTCTAGTTTCCACTCCGGATTGACCCGACACAGGTCGTAAAACTGATCGGATGTGAGCATTGCCGTAGCTGGCATCCTGAGGATGGATTGTGTCATGGCTGAATCCAAGTAGAACTAATGTTGTGTCAAACCTAAATTTTCTAGGTGAAGGGTGAGGTTGCGGACTCAGCTGACTACCTCACTCTAAGCCTCACCCTAAGAAATGGTCGTGACAGAACTCTAATGGTATTTTAGCGTTTGCGATCGCACGCGAAGTTAGATCTAAACAACTATCCCACCTTCTTCATTTTCGCATCACTTTACATCAATGAAAATGTTGCCAACGGCGATCGCACTTGTCTTACCTGGGTAGAACATCATCGAGTTTTAAGGTCAATTGTGGCAATAGCCGTGATGCGATTGATTGACCGAGACGATAGGTTTGTCGAACGTAGTCTTCGCTGGATAGCTGACAGATGGTGAGGGTTGGTTGTTTCGGTCTGCCAATAAAGGCGATACCACCAAGTCCCCGATAATCGACAATCCAATACTCAGGGATGCCGAGTAGCGCGTATTCTTCTACTTTACGGGCGTAATCGGTTTCCCAGTTTGTGCTGACGACTTCAACAATCAATTTAATGGAGCTTCCTAATGTAATGACAGGCTCTCGCTCCCAGAGTGGTTCATTCACTAAGGCAGTTTCATCTAAAACCACTACATCAGGACGACGAGCAGTGGCAACATCGGCGAAGGGTCTAATAATACAGGTACGAGGGATGAACCAGGGATGACCTTGACGCTCTAGCTCGACGTTGAGTTTGCTAGATACTTTTCCTGCTACGGCTTCATGGGGACCGGTGGGTTCCATGTCGATTAGCTCTCCATCTGCCAATTCGTAGCGAGGGTTGTTGCCATACTGTGCTAAAAATTCCTCGAAACTTAAGAGTTGGGGTAAAGTGTAGGTCATTGTTCACCTCTCGATCGACTTAAGTATATAGCCTCTCTCATCACCACTGTGAGAGCGATCGCCTCCTGTTATCTCACAAGATCGCCCCTCTCAACCTGTAACGATCGCCTTTCTAGCAGGACAATACTTGTTCATGGGAATGGTGCGTCCCCAAAAATTTGATTTGTAGAGTGGTTGGAGTTGCATCAGGGAACGCATCCTACCAGATCAGCGATCGCACTGCACGACGAAAGCGATCGCCCCATCCATCATCCACCAGCAGGACATTTCGTTGGCATAGAAGGTGCAACCCACCGATAGGTCAGGGTATAATCAAGTTCATCTGATCGATTGATGCAGATATATAAGATTATGGCTTTGCAAACTCTGACGCTACGCTTACCGGATTCAATCTATCAACGACTGGTTGATTTAGCCCAGAAATCGGATCGACCGTTGGAAGAAGAAACGGTTAGTTTAATTAATGCTGCACTGATGACAGAGGCAGAGTTGTTTGCTGATATCAGCGATCGCCTAAATCAACTGACATTACTCACGGATGAAGAGCTGTGGAGTGCGGCTACGTCCCAAGCATCTGAAGCCGATAATGATCTAATGCAGGAGCTGTTGGAAAAGCAGCAACGACAGGGGTTAACCCTAAAGGAATCTGAACAGGTTCAGGTGTTATCGAAGCACTTTAACCACATTATGATGGTTCGGGCTAAGTCGGTGGCTCTTCTGGCCGAACGCGGCCACAATATATCCACACTTGCTGTTGCTCCATGAGTAAATCCAGGATTCCGGATGGGCTTCGTGCTGAAGTTGTCGCCCAATTTGGTTCTCGCTGCGCTTACTGCCAAACTCAACAACAAATTTCGGGTGTTCGCCTGACGGTTGACCATATTGTGCCGGAATTGTTGGGAGGAACTACAGAGAAGCGTAATCTTTGTTTGGCCTGTTGGGATTGCAATCTATACAAGGCTGCGAGAATCTCTGTATTTGATGATCAATCTCAGCAAGATGTTCGTCTGTTTCATCCTCAAATGCAAGCTTGGTTTGACCATTTTGAGTGGAGTTCTAACGGTTCACTTATGCTTGGAAAAACAACGGTGGGTCGGGTTTCTATCACTGCACTTCGGATGAACCGTGCTGAGTTGGTGATCTCGCGTAAACTTTGGGCTGGAGTGGATGGCATCCTCCTGATTAGTTTGTTAGTAAGCGCATGAGCGATCGCGCCCCACCACCACTGACCACCGATCGCACTTGAATTTCCCAAACATCAGCGATCGCACGTTCCAAAAGTAGGCTAGTGTCGAGGAACGAGACCCAACAGCAAGCACATAGCCCCTTGTAATGTTTGTGGAAGTTGGGTTTCACGAGGTTCAACCCAACCTACGGCGAGGAGCGATCGCACTAGCGCACATACCACGATCGCACTCTTCCAAAGTAAATGACAGTGATCGCCCGTATTCCCTTCTATCTCAGACAACCGCCCCTTCTAACCAGCAAAGATTGCTTTTCTAGCAGGGCAAGGATTGCTCATGAGAATGGTGCGTTCCCAGCAATCTAATCGGTGGAGTGGCAGGAGTTACATCAGGGAACGCACCCTACGGCGATAGCGATCGTACTAGATACCAAATCGATCGTAGATCCTTTCTCGAATCTCTCCGAGGACACCTACAGTAGCACCATAAAGGTCAGAGAATTCAAGCGCTATTTTCCTAAGAAGATATACTTGCTTAGAGTAAACAAAGGTACTTTCAACTCTTTGTATGTCTATTAATATATTTTTGGAAGCTATAATAACTCGTTGGATTTTGGTTACACTAACAGCTGTCGTCATTGCAAAAGTTTCCATCTCAAATTGAAGGGATTTGATAAAATCTTTTGCAATAAAAAAGTAGTTAAAGGCTTTGTTCGCAGGATCTAAGGCACCTGCGGCTAAACTAATTAATTGGCTGCCTTGTTCATAATATTTCTGTCCATTAGGCAAACCATAAGATATTAATCGCAGACCTAATTCACGTGCTTCAAAACCGGGTTTCATAAGCCAGATAGTTCCTAGAGCTAAACCTCCTGTCACCAAAGCTGGCGATAAATTACTGAGAATTTGTGCTATTCCAACAGTAGTAGAAAGCTCAGAAATTGACGCTCCTACAGCAATTTTTCCACTTGGGTCAATGTAATTTGCAGGACTGTTTTTTGCATAAGAGTAAGGATGTTGAGAATCAGGTGATATAAGAAACCCTTCAAATGGGTCAACGCTATAGAGCCTACCTGTACTTGAGTCAAAGTATCTTGCTCTTAAATAGTCCAATTTCAGTTTCGCATTGTGTTGTTCTCCTGCAAAAAGATACAAATTCTCAGTATCACCATTCGAGCTAATTATTTGCCCAAAGGCATCGTAAGTATATCGATCAGCGACTATGCCGTTAATATCAGTCAAAGCTCTTGTGCTATCTAATCCATCAACATGATAGTACGTTCTCTCCCCACCTCGATTCTGCGAGATCAAATCATGTCCGTAGACATAGGAAACATTAACACTTCCACCAGGAGCGTACTCTTCGAGAACCTGAGCATAGGGAAGATTGGCATCAATTAAGAATTTCGTTTCCTGTCCATTGGCAGTTTGACTGACGCGAATGCCGTTCTCGTTATATCGATTCAGTACATCAACAGTGCCATTGCCATCAGTGTCGGCGCTGATCAGACGATTTTCAGTGTTCCAGTTGTAGGTAATGGTGTTGCCATTGGTGGTTTTGCCTGTAGTGTTACCGTTGTCGTCATAGGTGTAGGTGGTGGCAGTACCGTTGAGGGTAGCTGTCTTTAGCTGGTCGTTATTGTCGTAGGTATACAGGGTGGTGCCTTCGCCAGAGTCGATACGGCTGAGGCGGTTGCCGACATCATCGTAGGCATACTCGATCGTGCGGCTGGCGCTGGTGGCACCAGGGTCAAAGACGGTTTCTTTGGTCAGGCGGTAGAGAAGGTCATAGGCGTATTCAACGCGGCGACCATCGTTTTCAACGACCTGAGTGCGGTTGCCGGTTTTGTCGAGGGTATAGCGGAAGCCGTTAATGATGCCGCCAGGGCTGCGGTTTTCAATGTAGAGCAGGCGGTTGAGACTGTCGTATTCGCGGAGTTCGGTAGTGCCGTTGGGGAGTTCGGCGCGGGTCAGGTTACCGGCAGCATTGTAAGTGTAGGTGGTGGTGCCGCCCTGCGGGTCAATGACGGTCTTGAGGCGGTTTTGAGAGTCAAAGCTGTAAGCGGTAGTGCCAGAGGGAATGATGACGCTGGTGCGATTTCCGGCGAGGTCGTAGCTGTAGGCAATGCTGCGGCTGTCGGGGTCGATGCGCTCTAGCAGCCGGTTGCGCACATCGTAGCTGTAGGTAGTAGTGCCACGCGCATCAATGACGGTCTTGAGTTGGCTGTCGAGGGTGTAGGTGTAGGTTACGTCAAATTCGGTGCCGGGTAGGTCTTTGAAGGTTAGACGGTTGCGGGCATCGTAGCGATAGGTGATGGTGTCGCCGTTAAAGTCGGTCGTGCTACTCAGGTTGCCTACTGCGTCGTAGGTGCTGGTAGAGTGTTGCCCCAGGGGTAGTACGGTGTCGGTGCGGAGGTTCAGGCGATCGTATTCGTAGCGGGTAGTGTTGCCGTTGGCATCTCGTTGAGCAATCAGATTGCCCTGGTTGTCGTATGTATACTCGGTGCGCTTGGTATGAGCATCAGTGACGGCTTTGAGGCGGCCTAGAGCGTCGTATTCAAAGCGGGTAGTCACACCTTGCTGGTCGGTGCGAGAGGTGACTCGACCCGCAACATCAAAGCCAACTTGAGTAGTAGTGACGTCAACATAGGTCTGACCGATGGATCGCCCTAGCTCGTCATAGCGGAAGCGAGTGACCTGACCGAGGGCATCGGTTTGATTGGTTTGGCGACCTGCTGCGTCGTAGGTGCTGGTGGTGCGGGGGTTGTCGTTGGGGTTAGCCGGGGTGTCGTCGGGCAGAATGGTTTCGAGCAGGCGACCAGCCTTATCGTAGCGGAACTCAGTCCGGTTCCCCCGTTCATCAATTTGAGCAATCATCCGACCCGCTGCGTCATATTCGGTGCGGGTGCGGGGGTTATCACTATCATTTGTCGGAGTCGCATCGGGGTAGATAGTCTCAAGTTGGCGACCCAAAACATCGTAGACCATGCGGGTGACTCGACCCAGTTCGTCAATTTCGGCAATTACTTGGCCCTTAGCGTCATACTCGGTGCGGGTACGGGGGTTGTCGCTATCATTTGTCGGAGTTGCGTCGGGGTAGATGGTCTCGATCAGTTGACCGCGATCGTCATAGCGGTACTTGGTAGAGCGACCCAGAGCATCAATTTCCTCAATCCGGTTTCCGACCGCATCGTAAACAGTACGGGTAACGCCGCCCTCAGCATTGGTGGTCTGAATAACACGTCCCTCGCTGTCATAGACCATCTGGGTCACCAGATTTCGCACCCCATTAACGGTTGTCTGAGTTGTGGTTTCGCTAGTGCGATTGCCGTTAGCATCGTAGGTAGAGATGCTAACTTTGCCGCTGGCATCGGTCTGCCTAGTAACGTTACCCGCAGCGTCGTATTCAAAGGTGGTCGTACCAGAACCATCCTTCATACGGGTTAGGTTACCCCTAGCGTCGTAGCTAAAGGTCATGGAGCCACTAGCTTGCCCTGCAAGCTGAGTCAGGTTGCCCCGGCTGTCATAGCTATTAGTGGTGGTCTGGCCAGTAGGATCGGTGGTGGTAAGAACGTTGCCGTTGGCGTCGTAGGTGTAACGGGTGACATTGCTTAGAGCATCGGTTTCCGTCAGCACATTGTCATTCGTGTCATAGGTGAAGGCTGTGGCGTTGCCCAGCGGATCAACCTGCGTGAGCGTGTTATTGTCTGCGTCATAGGTGCGCCGCGTGGTGCCTCCTAGTGCATCAACTTCGGTAAGCACATTGCCCCGCTGGTCATATTCATAGGTAGTGATATGGCCCAACTGGTCTCGCACCTGTTGGATATTATTATCTGGGTTGTAGAGCAGTTCTACAGGGTTGCCCTCAGCGTCAATCATTCGCTTCAGGCGGCCTGTTTCGTCGTACTCCGTACGTACTCCGCTGCGACCCAGCGGGTCAGTAATGTCATCTAGGTAGTGAACCCGTTGGTCGTTATAGCCAAATTGGGTGGTATTTCCTTTGCGATCCGTTACCGTAACCAGATCGCCTAGCGCATCGTATTTGTAGGTGACCCGCTTGCCTTCTGGGTCAATCACATTGGTGATGCGACCCTGAGCATCGCGCTCAAAGGTCACCTTTTGCCCTGTGGAACTGGTGATGCTGCTGTCGGTAAAGGTGACAGTGTTATTGTTGCGATCTCGAATCGTCTCCAGATCCCCCGTCAAGCCGTCAACCCGGTAGACAATCCCTTCCTTGCTGGTCAGATCATAATAGCCACCGAAGCTGTAAAGACCGTTGGCCGGATTATACCGCCCTCCATTGAGGCTAGCAAACTCGCCGGTATCCAACTGGATCAGGTTGACTTTCTGGACGCTGAGACTGGTAGTTACCCCTGGGTCGGGCACAAAGGCGGGGGTATAGAACTGTAAGTTTGGATCTGAAATGTAGCGTGACAGAGCTGCTAGTTTTGGCTGGAAGGTAAAGCCCTGACGATTTCCACCAGGTAGGGTGATATAAACGCGATCGCCGGCCTGGAAGCCCTTGGAGGCGATACCTAGTTCGTCCAGTTCTGGGTCTGGGCCAAGGCTGGTGCGCAGATCGGTATCGCGAAACTCCATGCGCCAGCCATAGCCAAAGTCATCACGGGTATTCGCGGTAAGGGTATCGTAGGTGCGCGTGACCTGAATTGGAATACCAGACACCGGAATCGAGAGATCGGTAAAGGAGAGCTTGAAGTTACCCAGCTTCAAGCCGCCAGCAACATCGACGATAATTTCATCATAGGCTTTGCGCCCACCTGCATCCGTTGCTGAGAGACGCAGGAAGTAGCTATCGTTTTGGAGAATAGATGGATCAAACGTACCAACATAGCCTCCCGTGACAGAGTTGGTACCTGTGTAGATTGTCGTGAAGCTGCCTCCTGCCACGGGCGCAATTGAGAGGGTGTACTCAACCAGGTTGGTATCGCTGACGGTACCAATGATGTCGGTAAGGTTGGTAATGAGGGTGGAAAATCCTTTACCACCTTCTAAAGAAATCAGGTCAACAACTGGATAGTCGATATCCGTCGGGTCGTTGACCAAGATTTCCCGAGTGACTGTGCCTACATTGCCTGCGGCATCTGTAGCGGTGGCAATGGCCTCTATCCGACCAACCGTATCCAGTTTGAGGGTAGCAACGCCCTGGGCATCTATTGCCACAGCCCGCCCGTTTACCATCAGGCTCAGAAACTTGACGCCAACGTTGTCGGTAGCCGATGCCTTAAGGACAACTGTGCTCCCCACATTCACCTGGGGCTGGCTAACGGTCAAATTGACCTTGGGTACTACCTGGTCAGCCTGGACAGCCAAGTCATAGGTCTGGCGTGTCACGGCACCTCGACTATCTGTCACGCTAATTTCAATGGGATGGGTACCGAGACTGGCATTGACCGGCTTCCAGGTAATGCGACCTAAGCCATCAACAGTCATGCCTTCCGGAGCTTTGGTGAGAGCAATAGTAATGGGTTCACTATCAGGGTCAGAGGCTCGTACATCGTAGCGGTAGGTGCCGCCAGGAACGGCTGTTCCCTGGGGTTGAGAGAGAATCACTGGAGCCTGGTTAGCGTTAGTGACAATCAGGGTGTAGCTCTGGGTACCGCCCAATCCCAGCGGGTCAAAGGTGGCTACGGTAACCTTGTGTTGACCGATTTGAGCAGTGGTGGGGATCCACTGTACCAATCCCGTTGTTGGATTTACCGTTAGCCCAGTGGGGCCAGCCAGCGCTTCGTATCTTAGGGCATCGCCATCGGGGTCGCTGCCAGCAAGCTGGTACCGGTAGCCACTCACCGGATCTGTCCAGAATGTGGGGGTGGAGGTAATGCTCGGTGCCCGGTTCACCGCATCGCGAGACACAACCAGGGTATAGGTCTGACGGCCCACACCGCCCTGGTTGTCTAGCGCCAAGACTTCAACGTTGTGGGTACCGAGTTGAGTAGATTGAGGTACCCACTGGAGTTGACCAGTAACGGCATCCAGGATCATGCCTGTAGGAGCATTAAGGAGAGTGAACCGGATTAGGTCATTGTTTGGATCAGTTGCCCTTACCTTATACATATAAGGCTTGTCCACCGCCGCTTGGGTTAGAGGGGCAGAAGTAATCGTCGGTGGAGCATTCAACCCTTGAACATTTAGGGTAAAGGTCTGAGTAGCAAGACCCCCAAAATTGTCTAACGCTTCAACGGTGATCTCGTGAGTACCAAGCTGTACTAGCATCGGCTTCCATCGAATAGCCCCGTTTTGAGGATCAATTGACATCCCCACAGGTGCGGTGGTTAGACTCCACAGCAATCGATCACCGTCAGGGTCTCTGGCGATCGCGTTGTATTGATACTCTTGGCCGGAGACTGCACTAAAGGTCGGTGTAGAGGTAATGCTAGGAGGCAGGTTAACGATCTGACTTAGTACCTGGACAGTAAATTCTTGATCAGCTAAGCCGCCTCGAGCATCTGAGACATGTAGCACCACTGAGTGAGTACCAAGCTGATTAGGCGTGGGTGTCCAAGAAACTAAACCAGTCTCATTAATAGTTAGATTTGCTGGTCCCGTTGCTAGAGAAAAGATTAGCGGATCACCATTGGTGTCAAAAGCTTCAATTTGATAGCTGTAAGTTCTATCTAGCGCTGCGAATTCTCGTGGTGAAGAGGTGATGATAGGTGAAGTATTGGGAGCATCTGACACAACGTTTAGCAGGAAGGTCTGAGTGGCTTCACCCCCTTTCCCATCGCTGACAGTGACGCTAAAGCTTTGGTCACCAACTTGGTTAGAGGTTGGACTGAAGCTCAGCACTCCAGTAGTGGGGTCAATTGTTGCACCAGCAGGATGATTACTTAATTGGAAGATTAGATCATCTCCCTCTGCATCTTGAGCACGTACTCGATACTGATAAGGTAATCCTGCAACTGCGGGGCCAGGGTGTGTAGAGGTAATATTTGGAGCCGTGTTAGAATTTGACACGATAATTTGGAAAGGTTGTAGCGCAATTCCGCCCTGCCCATCTCGCACACGCAGAACCACATCGTAGGTTTGACCAGCCTGTTCAATGGTTGGCTGCCAAACCAGTACACCGCTAGAAACATCAATGGCCATACCATTTGGCTTCACGGGTAAGTCGTAGGTAAGAACGTCGAAGTCTGGGTCAGTTGCTATGGTTTCGTAGCGCAACTGCTTTCCTACTTGTGCAATAGTTGGTGCATCTGTTGTAAAGATTGGCGCTTCATTGGGAGGCAGCTCTCCCACAAGTTGGTTGCCAAAATTGATGTCTTGAACAACCTCTCCCGTTTCTAGTAACACGGTGTAAAAGCCTGCATTAACAGCAAAAACAGCAACATTATCAATTGCGCTACCAGAACCGGGCACCTCTGGATATTCTGTCAGACTGGAAAATTCAAGAGTTGTTTGCTCCCCGATAGCCGTAAACTCCCAAGTATTGGAGTTCCATCCCATATCTGCCAAACTATGAGAACCAATATCGAAATAAAAGACAGTAGATTGTTCAGCCGCTCTTACCTCCAAAGTTCTGATAGGCGAGGGCGGTCGAGGCTGGTAAGTGTTACCCGCCATATCAAATGTTACGAGGTACTTTTGACCAGGCACGGTATCAAAAATTTGTGCAATTCCACCAGCAAATAATCCATTTAGCTCAATACTTCGCTCTCCATCTGATGCTTCCCATCCGAGGGAGCCTATGTAATCAACAGACTGTTTTGTAACTGTCCACCCATCAATATCTGTAGACTGACTCCACAGACGCGTGTACCCAGGATGGGTAATATTGGTTGCAATGCCTTTCTCAAAACTGCCATTAACGATTAAGTTTTCATCACTTGATGAGCCTAAGGGAAAAGTCTGGATATATCCTGAGGGTACAATTTCACGAACAATGTATTCCCCTGGCAGTAAGTCTGTGAAACGATACTGCCCTGTTTCATCAATATTAAGAGTTGTAGGATCGTCAGCTCTCGTAAGCTGACTAGATTCATCAGAATCAAAGATGCCGTTATTGTTTAGATCTAAGTAAACCTTGACATTGGCCAAGCCAGGTTCTGCGGAATTCCAAATTCCATCATTGTTAAGGTCATTGAACTTGGCCCCTCGAATTTGACCCAGAGGGGTGTCTGATACGTTAATAACATATTCCTGAACATTGAAACCACCTCGCTCATCGTCAACGCGAACACTTACTGGAACTTGTGTTGCGGAGGCCAGGTTCGTTGGTCTCCAACTGATCACACCACTGGCTGAGTCAATGGCCATCCCGACAGGAGCTTGAATCAAGGAGTAAGTGAGTAAATCCTGATCCGAATCAACAGCTACGACAGTATAACGATACTCCTCCGCCTCTTTTGAAAACGCTCCTACTTCAAAATTCCAGGACAAGATGTCGTGGGTTCCGCTAGCAGCACCAGTGGCAGAGGTAAAGCCAACGAAAAAGTTTTCTTGTCCAAGAATCAATGCAATATCTAATTGCTGAGATACAAAGGCTTCTGCTGGACGGACTGGTGTCTGAGAAATTCGGACTTCTAACTGTTGAGTTGAACCATCGTAATCAACCCATGAATGCCATGCTTGACCATTATTGAGCCGATCCGCCTCAACAGTGCGGGAGACAAGTGAATTTAAATTTCCATTTGTGTCAATGCCAATGTGATTCCCACTAATATCAAAGGAGTTTTGATAAGTATCAAACTCAACTCCAATGCTACGATTGAGACCGCCATAGCCAATACCTTCTCCGGCTCCTCCAACTGTGTCTATAGGTGAAATAACAAAAACGAAACCGTCAGCACCTAAACCGTCCCCATCACTGACGCCGCGTGAATCAGCGATTTGAAATTCAAAATTAGTTCTAAAAGAAAGATTCTCTCCGTTTACTCCTACAAGCTCAAAGGGATTCTGGAGTAAAGCGCTACCATTTTGGTAGTCAAAATTTTCTACTAGCCTCAAGACTGGTTTACCATTTCTCAATGCAGGGTTCGCTATTGAAGTATTACCGTTTAACCTGAAGTTTGATAAGTTAGAGAAATCAGCAAACCTAACTGACGTTCCATTACTGATGGTGGGCGCAAGCTCAACAACTGGCTTACTCACAATAACGGGTGCATGATTTCCTGGCTCTTGCTGAACCAGAATCTCAAACTCTTGTATGGCTGTTCCACCGGGCCCATCATCGACCCGAAGTTGCACAGCCTGAACCCCGAGTTGATTAGCCTTTGGATTCCAAGAAATCATCCCAGTAGCTGGATCAACTGTCATTCCCTGCGGAGCAGCAATCAAGCTGTAGATTGACCCATCACTATCGGGATCAACCGCATCCGCATCATAGGTGTAGAGAACATTCACATTCCCATCTACCCCTGGCGTAGTGGTAAAGGTTGGTGGGCGGTTAGGAACGCTGTCTAGAACTCTCAGAGTGTAGGTTTGCAGATCACTTCCACCGCGACCATCCTTTACCTGCAACGTGATGTCATGGGTTCCTTGATCACTAACTGTAGGCGTCCAACTCACAACTCCCGTTGTTCTATCGACCTCTAGTCCATCAGGCCCAATCAGCAACTCATACGTAAGTAGGTCTGCGTTGTTATCAATAGCATCCGAATTATAGGTATAAGACCGATTTACTAACGCTTCAACATCGGGATCGGAAATAAATTCAGGGTTCTCATTGAGTTGACCTAAAATTACCAACTCATAGGTAAACTGACTGCCACTTGGATTTAAGAAGGTTAGGGTTCTCGCACCTGTCACTTGCTCAGGATCAAGCGTTCCATCCACTACAGTTCGAGACAGGTTGAGGTAGGGTAGCCCTTCTGGAGTCAATCCATCTACATTCAAAACCTGTACTGTTGGATCGCTCAGCCCCTTCACAACCACTACGAGTGGAGCATCCACTAAATATTGGCCTATGTTTCGTAGCTTGAAGTCAGCATAGAGGACGTCTGTATTCTCATTAAATGACGTGCGACCATACTCAGGAATAATGCTTGAAGATACATCCGACAAGCGGCCAAAATCAACGCTGCCTTCTCTGGCGACAGCTAAATTAGCAGTGGGAACAACCCCTGATGGCGGATCAATCTCTGCCGTTGCTACCAAAACATCTAAAATCCTGACGGCAGTTTTAGTATCACTGTCATTATTTACCAAACGGATAATCAACTTAGCTTCCGTACCAGGTAGAATCCCAGCCAAATTAACGCTAATGGTCTTTTCCATCAGACTAGTACCAGTAGCCAGCGCCGCAGACTCTCCTTCTGTCCAGTTAAAGAAGGCATCCCGACTGCCAGCTACGGTATGCACAAGCGGATTGCCTTTAGCATCTACCAACGCTGCTTCAAGGGAATCGTTAATAGAGTCTGAGTCGGTTAAGTCAAAGTTAAGATCAGTAAATTTAAAGCTCAGTTGAGAGGGTTCATTAGGAATAACCAGTGTCCGCTCATAGACCACTCGAAAGTTGGCTTCTTCCTTGAGTAGAATGCCTTCACTTGGGTCAT
>Ga0335395_10001537_pt1 | contig 14476 bp, 13 predicted proteins | sample MAT02_FD_205744 | JGI IMG/M metagenome (GOLD analysis project Ga0335395, IMG submission 205744) | Freshwater microbial communities from Lake Fryxell liftoff mats and glacier meltwater in Antarctica - MAT-02 (spades assembly) (version 2) ...
TCAACACTCAAGCCCTCACCTACGGCTGCATCTTTATTGATGAAGCTTGCCAATACTTAGTGCATTTACTGCATAGTAATACTTGCAAAGAGCATCGCGCCGCAATCCTGGAAGTGCTGGAATATATAGTATACAATGCACCACTGGTTGTGATTGCCGATGCTCACATGGATGATTTAACGGTGGACTTCTTTAGAGCAATGCGACCAAAAGAGGAAGTACCTTACATCATTAAAAACGAATGGAGAAATGGCGATCGCACTATATATTGGTATGAAGGTGCTAATTCTTCTGCTCTGGTGGCTCAGATTTCGGCAGCGTTGATGAGTGGTCTGAAAATCATGGTGGTTTCTGACTCCAAACGCTTCATTAAGAAACTTGAACAATCATTCTTAGTGCAAATATTCGACTCTACTGAATCAGCCGAAAATGATTTGAGTCAATCTAATGGTGGAAAAGGTAGTAAGGAGCCAAAACTACGCATTTGGTCTGTTCACTCCGATAATTCTGGTAGTGAAGAAAACGTCGCATTGATCAAAGATATCACCAACGCCGTCAAAAACCTCGATGCTTTGTTCACCTCTCCCAGTCTCGGAACTGGTGTAGATATTTCGGAGTATCATTTTGATGTTGTATTCGGTGTATTTCACGGGGTTTCCCAAACTGCTACTGAATGCGCCCAACAACTTTACCGTTATCGCCCGAAGGTTCCGTTTCATGTTTGGGTGGCTCCGCGTCCTCCCTTTGGTTACAAAGATACTAACGCCGCCAAGATTAAAGAACGACTCCTGCAAACTAATGAAATGACTGCTTTTCTGTTGCGGATTGACCGTCAAACAGGCAAGCGCGGAGCCGAGAAAGATTGGGCGCTTGAGGCTTACTGTCAAATTTTGGCCAATCGTAACTATTCTCTCAATAATTTGCGGGATGATTTGCGATCGCTCCTCACTGAAATGGGCAATACCTTTATCTCAGTGGGCAGTGACGATGATAATCAATCTCTGGAACGGCTAAAAGAGGCGGCTCAGGCTTTGGACACTGCCCATTATTCAGCTGTTGCCAAGGCGGGGGATATTACCACTCGTGAGTATCGTCTCCGGCAGAGTAAAGATTACCTTACTCCCCAAGAAGTTTTTGAAAACGAGAAGTTTCGGATCTCTGACTCTTATGGCATGGATGTTACACCAGAATTGGTGGAAAAAGATAATGGCGGTCGATTAATTAGAGCCTTAGCTGGCTTAGAAGCCATTTTATCAAAGCCAGAGGGAGTAATTATTGATGATAGCACCGGCAGAGAATACCCGGAACCTCCAAAACAAGTCACTGAGAAAGACCGCAATGAACGAGACAATTTACCTCTATGTATGGACTGGGGCAATTACTCGGCGCGGTGGCTAGCACGGTTCAACTTGGGATTGCATCAGATCCTTGAGCGGTTAGTTGCCGGGGGCGAGATTACTGCAACCGACCCTCTATTAATGAATATGATTGCAGTTGCTAAAAATTGTGCGGCTCATGTCAAAGCAATTCTGGGGTTTACTATCCCCAGCGACTGTGAACCTATTTGGTTGTTAGGTACTTTGGTAGGACAACTAGGGTTAAAGTTGACCTGCCGCAAGCAGGGTAAGCGCGGACAACAGGTGAAAATTTATTCCTTGTCTAAAGAGCAATTGGAATTTGCTCAAGAGGTAATTGCTCATCGCGTGGCAAAGCGCAAGTCCCAAGAAAACCACACCTATTATGCTGGCGAAACCCAGTCTGGCTATACTGTTAACCCGGTTTCAGCCCCCGTATCCACCCCCCCCCCTAATGCTATAGGGAACTCCCATAGAGAGGGGGGGGATACTACGGAATTTGACCCCCCTCCAACTGACCGCACTACCCTACTCCATTGCGTGGAAATGCTTCGTTCTGGTATCAAGCAGGGGGTAGACGCGATTCAGGGCATACTTAAGCGATGGGCTGGGGATTTGCGCTGGGAGACGGTGCTGGAGTTGGAAGCGATCGCGGCGAATGAGCTACGTAACCTGGAGCAATCTGTGCCTCAATTTTATCAGTGGCTTGATGAAGCAATTCTGCCTATGGAATTGTAAATGGCTTTTTGGGAAAAATCACTTCACACTTTATGAGTGAATGATTCTGTCTAGATCAACTAATATCTATTTCCTGATCTATCACTCCGAGACGAAGTTAGTATTATTAGCACTTGCCAAGTCATTTTTACTGCTGCTCACGGATGGAGGTGATAGCATTGACAACGCCGCGATCGCACCGCGAACTTGGGATGGTTCTACCTCCAGGTAATTTTGCAGTTGCTCCAAGCTGCGATGTCCGCTAATTTCTTGGATTACTCTCAAAGGGATTCCGGCATTGCTCATTAAAGTCAGTGCAGTTCTCCGGCAACTGTGGGTGCTTGCTCCTTCGATGTCCACTCGTTCACAAGCTTTTCGGAAGATCAAGCTTGCATATTCCGAGTGCAAGTGACCGCGCCCCCATCGACCAGGAAACAAAAAACCTTCATTTGACAGTGCAGGTTTGTAAGTAGCTAAGAAGAACCTTAATTCTGACAAAATCGGAATGCTGCGGGTAGCTAACTTCCCCTTGCTGTTCCCTTTGCGGATGATCAGTTCTGCTCTGATCCTTCCCCTACTGTTATAAACATCTTTAATTTTTAGGGTAACTGCTTCATTGACGCGGCAACCCGTGTACAGCATCACCGCACCAAGTGTTCTATCTCGGACTGTGGTCAACCCCGAAGTAAACAGACGCTCGATTTCTGACAGCGATAAAACCTTTGCCTTCCCGTGACGGTCAATTTTCACACCCTGCCACACTCCGCGATAGTTAATCATTATCGCCGCTATGGTGTCTCAGGATTTATTTTGGGGAAAAAGTAAAGTGTTTTCTGTACTATTTTGAGCTAATGCTGAACTATTTCACTCTTAATCGCAGTTTACCTAGACGTACCTAGATATACCTAGATCCGTGCAATTCAGCTATAGCCAATACCCCATTTTTTAAAATTGGATTAGTTCACAACCTTGAAGCAATTCGTCATAAACAGTTAGTTGCTGTGTTTTTAAGTGGTTTGGCAATGAGTCATCATCAAAGGTCAAAGTAACAATATAAGTATTTTTGATACTAAGTGATGATTTGGTGATGTTGGTTATTGCCGCACTCATGCCACTTCGAGTGCCAATCAAATACCTCACTGATTGCCCGATTTTTAACTCTGCTCTTGGAATAGCCATAAAGGAGTGAATTCTTCTTCAATCGCTCTACTTTTCTAAATGCTTTTTGAGCGTATATGGGCAATCTGGAGCTTTGATTGCACTAGCATAAGGTAATTTATAAGATGCCCAAAGTTGCCAGCGTAAAACATCAATTCCAATCGCTGCACTGTCGAGTACAATTCGACAGTCTTTGTCTGGGTTGTGTATAACATTTTTGATTATAGTGTTTACCGCCTCCATCTTGAGATTATTTGGTATTCCCATTAGTAGTTTTGTAAGCCACTGTTTTATCTGTGGTGATTGTAGCCAATCTGTAATTTGGTCAGGAGTTGGAGTCAGTCGATTTGCTAACAGGGCTGTCTTTTCTGAGTCACTCTCTGAGAGAGTTTTTATTTTAGAAGAGTTGCGTAGTCTATTATTTTTTTGTGACATGACGATCAATTTTTTAGTGTTAGTTAAATTGGGTTGCGACGGCTGCGGTTCCAGTCGAATTGCACAAAGCGATGCCTACGGCGAGCTACGCTAACGCACTTTTGACAACGCCAGTTAGAGGCATTTTTTGCAGAAGTGGCGATTTGTTTCCAGTCTTGGGAGTAACGAGTTCGGCCCATAGAAAGATTGGAGAGTAGCAAGCAACATTAACGCTATTCTATTAATTAAGATACTCCAAAATCTGGTGTTGCTGACGGCGAAGAGCAGTGATTGCCTGATATTGAATTTGACGTACTCGCTCTGAACTAAGATTGAGCTTTTCGCCAATCTGAGATAAACTCAGTTCTTGATGATCTTCGAGTCCAAAGCGCCAAGTGATTACTTTTTGCTGTATGGGTGTTAGAAAGTCGAGCAATTTGTTTAAATCTTGACGCATCAGTGTATTATCTACTTGTTCGGCAAGAGTTGTACTTTCGTCAGCCAAAAGTTCACTTAATTCGGTTTCTCGCTCAACCCCAACGCGCATTGATAAAGAGACAGGGTTTTTAGAAATCTTGAGATATTCTCTAACCTGTTCTGGTGTCAGCTTTAAAGATTGGGCAATCTCTCCCACAGTGGCCTTGCGACCTAATGATTCAGATAGTTCTCGTTGCACTTTATTGATTTTGTTAAGCTTTTCGACAATATGAATAGGTAGACGAATAGTGCGGGACTTTTCACCAATCGCCCGTGTAATTGATTGGGTAATCCACCAGTAGGTATAGGTTGACAACCTATAACCTTTATTTGGGTCAAACTTTTCGATACCTCGCTGTAAACCAAGTGTCCCTTCTTGAATCAAGTCTAAAAACTCCAAGTTACGATTCTGATACCTCTTGGCGAGAGCAACCACTAATCGGAGGTTAGCTGTGATCATACGATGTTTTGCCCGTTGCCCAAGTTGCATGATTGACTGCACTTCGGCTGAAGTTTTGTCCAGAGTCGCAGCTAATTCCGAGTCGGTTGTTTGTCGGTTTAGTTGTTGGATTAGTGCCTCTCGCTTCAGATTAACCTCCATCATTTGTTGCACAAGTCTGGCTAATGTAATTTCTTCCGTAGGAGTCAACAAAGGATAACGACCGATTTCTTGGAGGTAGGAGCGAACTATATCGGGAGTTGTGCTAGTCATTTCAGGGTGAAGTCAGAGAAGAATTTATAACTAGATGAATATTAGTGAATAGCAATCTTTAATAAGTAGCTATACTTTACTATTCTACGAATAAATAGCTAAAAAGTACAGGAAATATTAACTTTTCTTGTGAATAAATACGGTTGATTAGAGGGAAATAAAAGTTGACTTTAATTCCATAAAAATCAGATTCAATTGAACAAATAAATGGCAAAAAGCGAATTGCGAGAAAGCGAATTTGGTGTGATTCGTAAATTCTTTGAGAGAACGGAGGCTACGTCGAAACAATAGTGAAATATATGGGCTGTTAGGGGACATCCTCAAAAAGCTTCTGGTTAGTTATCCCAGGAGATTTTTGATTGTTTTGCATTGTTTTTATACTAGTATTTTGTCTTCAAGAAGAAGGCAAATATTTGGTCATGGCTTTAGCTCGGCGTTCCACACCGACTTTTCTACGTGATTGACGGCGAACTTTAGCTGAATTCAAAACTTTTTCCATTAACTCTTGATTTTCTGAGCAGATTAAAAAAGCAGCTTCCAAGAATGTTTCTTTGGTAATACTTTCATTATTGCATAAAGACTTTAGCCCTTTATCAATTGATTTATCGACTCGTAAAGTAAAAGAAACTAATTCTTGAGGAGATTCATCTGTCTCAAGTGGTTTTGGCTGCTCTTGTTGATCTGCTGATTCTACTGGGATGTCGATTAGCTCAATATCCCCAACGTTATCATCTTGTTTTTTAACTAATAAAGTTTCTCTAGGGGGAACAACAGCTCTCATCCGATCTTTTAGCCTACTGTTTGCGTCAAGTGGTCGTTTTTGTTCTTCAGCCATTTTGTTTGTAATATCTCTATAATTTTTTGAAAGGGTAACTCCAGCTCAGAGTAACCTAGCTCTGATAAAGTTTTGCCTATATCAATAGCCTGCTTGTATCGCTCACTTTCTAAAATGGAAGGAAGAACAAGAATATTTTGTGCTACCTCATGCATATCCTGAATACTGACTTCACTACGTTTGGCTTGAGTACGCCCTATCCAACGATCTCGAAAAGGGAGAACTCCCAAAATTGAGCCAGAGAAAGCTTCTACTGATTGCAGTTCTTCTACCAACTGCAAAGTACGTACTAAAGAATGCAGTCCTTTTGATGAGGCTTCAGCAGGAATTAACAACTCATCTGCTGCAACCACTGCTGTTAGACAAATCTGTGTCCTTTGGGGCGGAGAATCAACAATTACAACATCGAATAAATCAGTAACGTCTTTCAATCGCTGACGCAGAGCCAACTCGCCCATTGCTTTAGAAGATAAGTAATCCTGAACTGTCTCTAACCCATCGTCTGAAGGAATCAACCAGAGATTTGAATGATTTGATTCGTATATGCCATCTTCTACACTGACTTGCTGTTTAAGAACCTCTAACAAAGTAGGCTCTTGAGTTTTAACTTCATGTCCCAAGTACAAGGTCAAGCTTGATTGGGGATCAGCATCAACCATTAAAACCTTGTAACCGATTCGAGCTAAAGCTCTACCAAGAAAAAAGGAGGTAGTAGTTTTCCCTTGCCCCCCTCCTAATGAAGCAGATGTTATTGTTAACACTTATTACTCTTCACTAATACGGCATTAAAAAACAATTAAAGCATATTTCAATAAAAAAGCAATTTATTAAAACAACATTATATTAATGCAACAATTTAACAATACAACAAAAAAACTATGAACTCAAAGATTAATACAACAAGTACATAAGTTTTTAAAGAAACATTTAATACTTTGTTGTTATAGTACGTAATCTTTCAATAAATATCCCCTTACTTCTTCAAATGTTTTCTATAACAGGCTTTTTGAGACTGACATGGATAAAGTTATTGCATTCTTATATCTTAATAGTTGCATGAGTTAATGCAACATTGAACTAATACAACAATTTATGTATTCAATAAAGTACTAACACAGAGAAATTCTTTAGTGGAATGAGTGTTTAACAGTTAGGACGTGCTCTCTCTACACGGCGCTCTAAGTGCAAGCGGTAAGCGTAGCCATGCCGTCAGGCTTATCGCTCTATTCTGCCTCCGTCAACTCTGGAACTTCAACAGCACTAACGGTAATTGTCGCTGAGGCTGGGTTTTCTTGAAGGTCTTGGTTATCTACTGGTGGTTCTGAGTCGCTGGATGCAGAGATGGTGGCTTTTTTGCGTTTAGGAGGTAGTTTGTTCATCAGCAGCAATTCTCATTTTGAAAAAAAATAAGAGAAAATTCTCTTATTTGCATAGAGAACTTATGTCGAACCATCATTTTTTGACAGATAATTATCATCCGACGCTGGAGATAGACAGGGTTTTAAAAATCTGTCCATAAAAAATTATTCCAACTCATAAATCTAGCTGAAATTCTAACCAAATTTGTATTTTTATTTGATAAATAACTTTCTTCTCCTTTTTCAAGATATTGATATTTTTCAACTAGAATTTACTTTTTTAAATGGGACATATTCGGTGAAAATAAATGAGAATAAATCCGACCAATCTTTAAACCATAAATATTTTAATAATGTCCGAATATCCTTAAAGAAAGTAGATCGAGTTACTAATAGTTCACGAACCTTTTGATAGGTATAATTAACTAAATCTAAAACGGTATGAAATAAAAAAGCCAATAAATTCAAAGACAATAATAATTCGCACAAATGATTTTCACCATGACCAAAGTTATGCTCTAAATTATAACCATGATTTTTAAGAACGTTATTCCCTTCATTCTCAACTTTCCATCTGCTCCGTGCAGCTTTGACAATTTTTTCAACATTATTGAGAGTGATTTCATGATTAGTTATCCAATTATTTTGGTAGATAATTTCCTCTGTTTTCTCATTAATAACAGTCACTTCGCACCAATTAACTTCGAGGGTTGAGTCTTCATCTCTTAATGGAAGTCTAGAAGCATAACGATAACGATAAATTAGATTTTTTCGCCCATCCCATTGTTTCTTTTCAACGGTTGTAACTTCTCCACTTCTTTCTAAGAATTCTAGCCATTCATATAAAGTTTTATGTGACGTTTCAAGACAAACAAAAATGAGCGCAAACCTCGCGCGTCCGGGTCTCCCGGCGTGAGAGTTTGTAAGAAAATTATAGCCTTGTTTTAGAGCTAGTTCACAAAGAGGGTGATGAGAATACAAGTCATCGCCTAAAAGGGTTGCAGCATAACCATACTTGTTTTTATGATTCTTATTTAACCATCTTTTTACAGCCGCATTTTCACAGTCTTGTTTTTGATGACCATCTTGCTTTTTAATAAATTCTGGTTCTAAACTAATGACTTGTTTTTGATTAGGAGAAACTACAATAGGTGTAACACAGCCATGAAAATAAGTTGTAGTTCCATTTCGATGATTACGAAAGTTACAATGAGGACAATTTATTTTCTTTGATGAGAAATATTCCGTGCCATCTAAAGCAATTAGAATTTCTTCATCTAAGTAGAGAAACTTTTTCAAAACTCCGTTTTTATTTAACCATTCATAGACTTCTTGAAAAGCCATAAAGATAGTAGTGGCTGGAACTGGATCTAACAAATTTCTTATTTGATTATCAGACGGGATTTTTTCAATTGAAAATAAACTTTCTGCGTTATCTTTTCCTTTATTGCTTTTCATTAATCGTTGATGGTCTAAAAAAGATGCTGACTGAGTAAAAAAGATTGAAAATGCTGCCATCACTGCATCTTCTACCTGATATTTCGTATTATTTCCTGGTTTCCTTTCATCAGGTAATTCATGTAATTGTTGACGTAAAATTTGTATTAATTCCGGAATTTCTAGGGGTGCTGCTGTTTGAGCCATCTTGGAGTAATTTGACGCGATGGTGGATTTTTAACTTACCGATTTTACCTCAGATGATAACAATTCTAAATTTTTATTTCCCTTGAATTCCCTATTCTCAAAACCGAACTATCGAACTGGATTTCCCCCGTTCATCGCAATAAACTAAGTATTTATACTTGATTATTTCAGGTTAATTGTTTTTTAGTGATGCCTGTGGCGGGCTGTGCCTACGCCTCTCCCGGAAAAACTAGTTATTTTGTACTATATTTTAAATTCCAAAATTGGGGTTAATGCTCTATTTATTTCAAAATGAGAATTGCTGCCGCCGGAACCAGTAGCTAATGTCCCCAGTTGGAAGGTGTTACCAAAATAAAGAGTTTCGTAAAACTGGGGTGCTGCGTCTCCCCCTGGTTTCCAGTTTTCGTAAGTTGGTTTGGAATTGAGCAGTTCTAGAGGTTTTTTAAATTCCTGACGCGCTAAGGCAATAATAGCTAATGGTGGACGATAACTGCTAGTAATTAGGTGTACTTCGTCCGCGTCTGGTTTGGGATCTGCCAGTGGCGAATCCCCAAAATACAGCCCTAAAGAATGAGTTGCCAGAGAACACCAAACACAGTTACCTTGACTATAATCACGCTTAGAGGGGCCACCAAAACCACCCCGCCAATATTTCAGTGCGCCTTCAGTGAAAAACCAATCAAGTGCAGATTTAGCCAGAGATTTAACCTCTGGGTCTAATGCAAAATCGTAGAGATTTACATAAGTAGTAACGGCGTGTCCCAAGTAATTTTCCGAATCCCACTCCCCTTGTCCAATTTGGTAGAGAGTGTGAACATTACGCCTGATACGATCTTTATATATGTTGCGCGTCTCTTCATTGCCTGTTTCCTCAGCAAATAAATAAACTGCGACTTCCCGCATTGCTTTTAAATTATCCGTGTTGCGGCAGTCAACCCAGGTATCGCAGTTATCAGTTGAAGCCGACCAAAATTTGCGAGGGCTAAGAAAGGTACGTGTCAGTGGGTCTTTTTGGGTCAAAATCGCCATCGCTTTCTTCATGCGCTGGCGATAGTTTGGGTCAAGATATTTACCAAAGTAGAAGTATTTGCGGACTTGCCCTTTGAGGGTAAAGCCAGAATAAAAGTCAATTCCCAAGGTGTGAGCATTTCTATCAGCATCAGCGTCTTCAGATTGCAGAAAGGCGATCGCTTTTTCTCGATTACCTGCAAGAAAGTCCATCATTGCTCTAGGGTAAGACCTTTTTTCGTTCTCAAAGGCTGTCGAACCGTAGTTACTCCCTGCAAATTTAGTAATTGCTTGTTGGGAACGCACCCGAAACTCTGTTTCTATCTTTTGTGTCCATTGTGACTCTGGCTTTGACTGAATGCTGCCCAGTAATAGACATAGCAAACAGATGATGGTAGCGGTTTTAAGGTGTGATTTTCGGGGCACGGGATATTCCACATATACTGAGCGACCACCAAGCTAGATGCGTAAATTGGGCGCACTCAAACCAGGTAAAGGTAAAGGCGAGGTAAGCAATGAAGACTGCTTCAATTCCCCGGTAAGGTGATTTGATGACTTGCCACAGACACCATCCTAACAGGGCTAGGTACGATGCCAGCCCCAGTAACCCTACTGATAAAGTTGTATCTAAAATTAGATTATGCGCTTTAGTTGTGGGTAGTTGGGCGGTTTTTATTTGGCCATTCTCGTCTTGGTAGTCGAAACTAAAATCACCCAAGCGAATTACTTTAGTTATTTTTATGCCGGGGCGCACATGGGAATAAGCAGTGCCGAAACCATCCATTCCCCATCCGAGTAAGGGACGGAGACTAATTCTATAGTTGGCCATCTGCCACAGATCAACGCGGTTTGATGTGATTTGTTTAATCAGAGGTAAATTATTCATCTGCCTAGTGCTGGTAGCGATGCCAATTATGAGCAGACATACCAGTGTCGCAGGGACTAAAAGTTTATAATGCTTGCGTCCTAATAGGTAAATAGTCGCTACCAGTAAGGCTAATAATCCCGCCCTGGTTTGAGTGAGTAGCAAAGCTGGGATAATTATGATGCCAGCGATCGCAGCGAGGCGTGTGTTTATCCATTGCCATTGCCAACCGACAAGTGTCATAACTGCTGCTGCTGCTAGGACAAATGACGCATGACCGCGATGGGAATATAAGCCAATCGGTTGCTGATTTTGAAAAATGGTACTCCGCAGAATGTTGGACTGGAGCAGTTGACCGCTTGTGGCAGTGTAATCAATGCGCCAGTTAATCACCTGGGGAAATATGCTGATGGCAAGGATGACTCCGCCAATCACTAAACCTTGCAGTTGAGAACGGGCTAGTTCTGGATGCAGTCTCAGTAATAAGTTATTGCTGAGAGTGAAGATGGCAATTAGTAGCCAGTAAAGCAAGCCGTCGCCCATCTGTTCTTGACCGAATAGCGATCGCCAGGGGAAAGGACTAGTCAAAGTTGCAATTAACCCAATTCCCAAAAATATTTCCCACAGTAATCTACTGATTTTCCAACTTTGGGGCAGCTTTAGGTTTTCCCTGTCTTCCCAAAGCATTAAAAAGTTAAGTATGCAGATAAGGCTAATGGCGAATACTTTTGGTTGAGTCCAGATTTCCCCACGCATTGCACCAATTGGGTTGATGAGAATGATGCTGAGGGAAAATAGCAGGGTGTAGAAATGGTTCACGGTTACTTATCAAAGCGAATTGAGAGCGCTTTCATTATGCCCCACGCGCCAAGTGCCAATAGTCCCAATGCAGATGTGGATTCAGAAACAGGCTGAGGAGAATTTTCTTGAGAAAATGGGCGCATTTTGAAACTGCCTATACGGTCATTAAATGCTAATTGAATGGGGAAAGCAGTTTCTTCTGTTGAACCCAATAAGGAATCGATGCCAGTGATTTTGAAGTTGGAAATACCAGAACCAAATAATGATGTAAAGTCCACGCTGTCTCCTGCACCAAATTCGCCAAGTATTCTGTCTCCCACTGACACCGTAAATTGATTGTCTGGGCCAACGGGAAAATCGAGAATTTCAGTAAATAATGTGTCGTCAAGCGCTTGGAATTCAAAGCCATAGGGAGTGTGGGGATCATACCAGCGACAACCAGGAACATTGCGGAATACTTGCCAACCTCCCTCTTTTGCATTTGGAAGGATAGGATTATTCTGCGTCCGACCTTGAGTTTGAATCTCATCACCAAATCCACCGCCACCACTACCCGCAACAACAAAAAAATCATCTGGGGGAGTCTCACCCTGGTCGTACAGTTCAATATCCAGTTCGTAGTTACCTCGGTCTTCGCCACGACGACCACCATTAGCAGCGCCAACATCTAGTTTGATAGTGCCATCGCTAGATACAGTACCCTTCACCGCAGAAGCAAAGCCATCTCCCAATGTACTGCTGTTATCATCTCTATTACTTATATAACCAGAGTTATTATACGCCGTTAAGTACGTATTTGGATTACAGCGATTTCCAGGTATATCATTATCAATTTTGGCAATAAATTGTTTTCCTGGAGTTAGTCCTGCCAGATTGAAGTTATCTACTTCAGTACCGGAGGATAGGCTGTCGGAGAAATAATAATAGGAACAGTCATCACCACTGCTAATACTCTTAGCTGGACAAAAGTCTTCACGGCGACGTTTTGTTTCATTTTTCCAACCCCAGGAGATTCCATCATAAATCATGACTGTCTGATTTCCAAGTTCACGAACCAGGAAGAGTTCGGCATTCCAATAATGGCTATTCTCGGCATCAGGTCTGTATGGTCTGTCATAAAAACTGGGGAAAAAGAAATTGCGGTTATTTCTTGTCGGAAAATAGTATGGACTGTCTGTTCTGTCCTGAATATCTATTCTGTCTTCTTTCAAATTATGTGCACCATACGGACGTGGCTCCTCAGAATGATTACTCACAACTCGCTGAATCCAATTAAGGCGGTCTGGAAACTGAGGGTCGCCCTCTCCTGAGATAAAGTCCACATCAAACAACGCACCAACTCCACCAAGGACAGGAAAAGTTGAAGGAGATCCGCAGAGAGTGAGATTACCACAAGCATAATACTGTTTAACCCTGAACTCACCCCTAAGGCTTTGGTTCCCTTCTTTAGGAGGTGCAATAAGAAATGTCCAGAGTGGAAATTTCTCCTGTAATAAGCGTCTCAATCCGGGTGTTCCACCTCGTTGAAGTACTCTAACATCCTCTTTTACCCATGATTGACCCTCTCTGTTTCCTTCTCTATATGGAACTTTGTTAAAGTTAATGTGGCTCTCTATATCTGTTTCATAGATTATTGAGACAGCATGAGTAGACTGAGTATTAAATAAATTTAAGAAGGTTGTTGCCAACATAGCAATGATATACTGTCTTGACTGCATTTTTATCTCCTTGACATGGTAGTTCACCGCACAACAAAAATCTTGTCTGCGTTCCTAATAAATCAAAATTAAAGCTAAAATTCGCTTTTCTACTGGATGAGCCTAAACTCAATAGAAGGTGTCAAAATCTTACCCACCCAGACATCTTCTATTTTGATAATCTTAAGTGGTCGATAACTGTTTCTTGGCTGCTTTCGCTTTGGCATTAAAGAGATAATTCCATCTCCCCAACTAGCCTGATCCCAGGCAGGATAAGGATTTTCATATATGACATTAATCGAGTATATACCAGATTCAAAATTGCCATACCACCAATATGTAGCGTCTTTTCTCATAAATGCAAATTGCAGCCCATCTTTAAACCATTCAAAATATCCTTCTACTAAGAAAGTCACGCTTTCTCCAGGCATAAGTAGTTTAAAATCAGATAATTCTGGAGCTGCGGTTGAGTTAGCCACAGGTCCAAACTGTGGCACTTTTTGTTTGTTTGCTTGGAGGAATTCGGGAAGCACTGCAAAGAGTAATAAATTACAAGGATTTGCTGTATTATTAGTAATCCTAATACCAAACTGAACCTGAGTTTTAGCTCCTGGCTCTTTTGGTGGAATTTGGTATACACGCTCAGGCATCACCGTTTCAAATTGAATTCCATCTACTTGAACGGTATTGTTACTGTTTGATTTAAAAGATGACATGTAGACTACCCTCTCAGCTTCTACTTTTTCACGCGCCATCACAATGATTGGCGTATGACTTAATACTATTATCCCAAAAAAGATTAAAACCACAGTTAAAAGTGTCGCTCTTGAGTGACGCATGAAATATTTACTGAAGTTTAGATGGTTTTATATAAACTAGATTTAAGTCCAATACCCGTGAATGAAATTAATATCCGACGACTTATTACTAATATTAAATCTGCAAATTGTAAGATATAAAAAAACATATTTTTCCAAACCCAATATAACTCAATAATCTATTGGGTTAATTTAATAACACTTAATTATTACCTATAAATAAAATAAATATCATCCAAAGTAACGTGTCACAATTGCTAAATTACATAGATTCCCCTTATTCTCACAGTATTTACTGGGATAAGAAATTTTGTGTATATACATTGACAAATATTGAGGAATATTTGAACCTAATAAGAGTTTAATTCAAGTCCCAATTGAAAGTTTTATATGGGAATTCAAAAAGAACATCATCAGCTACTTGCTCAATTTACAGATGAATATGATCTACAACCAATCGCTTCACAGTTATCAACTATCATCAAAGAATCCTTGGCGAGTAATCCATCAATTAAATGCCGTAAAGGAACAATTCTAGTACCAAATTTTATCATTTTGTTCGTGATTCTTTCCACTATCCGCCGTGACTTAAGTTATTTAGGAGTCATGGATTGGAT
>Ga0335395_10001538_pt1 | contig 14475 bp, 8 predicted proteins | sample MAT02_FD_205744 | JGI IMG/M metagenome (GOLD analysis project Ga0335395, IMG submission 205744) | Freshwater microbial communities from Lake Fryxell liftoff mats and glacier meltwater in Antarctica - MAT-02 (spades assembly) (version 2) ...
GCAATGGTGATTTTAGGCTTGAGTTTCATAAGAACTAACTCTGCTTAAATGTTTCGTATGTAATCAATAATTATTCTCCAATATACCATATTCTGCTAACATAAGATTTAGATGCGTTCGCCCTGGCTAGCGTACAAGCGCGCATTTGCAATGGCAATTGCTGCTTGTGCCGTCAACATTTCCAAAAGTTTCAACCCTTCCTGAGTGAAGGCTCCGGGCACGAAGTTATTTTCTAAATAAACTATACCGATCGACTTTCCTTGATAGACTATTGGCGCGCACAAAACCGACTTTGGTTGATAGTTTTGAATGTAGGTATCAAAGTGATAAAGTGTTTCTTTAGCTGCATCGATTAGCACCAGCGGTTCCTGAGTTCTAGCGACGTAATTGATGAGGGAAATAGGAACTTGGCAGTTATTTTGGACTTGGTGCAATTCTTCAGATATTGCATAATCGGGCCGATCGCTATCCGACACTTCAACGAACAAATACCCGTCTCGTTCTAAAAGAATGCAGCCGGTTTGGGCTCCCGCATTTTCTAAAATAATATGCAGCAGTTTTTTTAACAATTTTTCTAAGACAATTTCGCTAGAAATAGCTTGGGAGGCTTTAATTACTGTTTTCAAGTCAAAAATATTGACATCAGTGGCTGTACTTGCAGTTCTAGTTATCGTTGTCGGAGCGTCGCTGATTTTGTTAAACCAATCGAGATGAGATTTTTCTAGTCGATCGACTTTGGCAGTTGCACCCCACTCTAGATAGCAAAAGCGAGCGTCATTGAGATATATTTTAGCGAGATTGTAACGATTTTCTGCTAGATAAAATCGGGAAGCTAATTCATTGGCTAGGGCAGCATTTTGGACGAAGCCATGTTTGAGCGCGGAGGCGATCGCCCGATCGTAATGTTGTGCTGCTGTGTAGCTGTCTCCTGACAACCTCGCGATTTCTGCCTGAATTAATGAATATTTGTGCAGGTAATTTGCAGGGGAATGCTCTGCAAAATCTCGAAATTGGTCTCGACTAATATTGAGCTGTTTTCGGTAGAGCTTGGACTCGATATCGTTGGCTTTTGTGCAAGCAGCAGCTAGGGCGATCGCGTGATGGAAGCAAAAAACCGGATTGACAAAATGTCCTGCGCCACCTTTCAAAAATTCTGCACCTGCGAGAGCATATTCTAATGCCCGATCGACCTCGCCAAACCAATTAGCCAGGGTGAGCTTGTAAAGATAAATTACAAAAGCAGTGGTAAGATCGGCAGAGGAATTCGCGAATGCTAAAAGCTGATGTTCGTCGATGAAGGTTTCCGGTTTTGCGGCGGTTTCTGTTGGGGTGGTGAGTTGGGCGATCGCATTTTTGATCAGCAAGTGATAAGCTAACATATTGCGATCGACCTTTGAGAGCACTGGAATAAATTTATCAGCAATCTCCGTAGATTTAGCCAAAGATTCGTTACCAAAAAAGCTGACCCAGAGATAATTAATCGAAGCGTATCCCGACCACTGATAAGCACCTGTTTCTAAACCGCTACTGAAAGCTTTTAGCATAAAAGGCTTGCACTCATCAATATATTTCATGTAATGTAAAGTTAAAGCCCCCCACATATGGAAAAGACCCGCACCTAACTCTTTGTTATCCGAGCGTTCGTAGAGGTTGAGCGACAGTTTTCCGGCGCTGCTCCCAGCCTTGATTTCGCGATATTTATTGACCAAAGTAAAGGCGTACAAAGTGTAACCAAAGGGGGAAAATTGGGAATTTCCGTACAGAATACTCGTTTGCACAAACTTCATCGCGCAGAGATATTGAGCGTTGGGACTGGTAAAATAGGCGATCGGGAAAAGTTCTTTCAAAATCCGGTGAGCGGCCAGTTTTAGCGGATCGGTAAGTTCTGGTAAATATGCCAATCTATCGATCGAGCCGCCAATCATCCTCTTCGTCTCGGCTAATTCATTGGCTAGAAAATCATCATCCGGGTACGGCTCAATCTCAATCCCCAAAGAATTTAAGGCTTCAATCCCTAACTGATAAGCAGCAGATAAATCATTCTTCATCCGCAGACAAGTTATTTTTAATTCTGCGATCGAACACCGTTCTAACAAAGTCTGAGATTGGGGTAAAATCCTGTCAAATATTGCTAAAGCTGCATCATTTTTGCCATTCAAATATTCCGCTTCACCCAGTTCTAAATGTAGCATCAAACTCAAGGCATAATTATCTTGCCAACTTGACACCGGCAAACAGTCGCACCCAGCTTGAAAAAAAGTAAGTGCATCTTCAAAAGCCGAAGCAGCTTTGGCAGTTTTCCCTGCTTGTAAATTTAATTCTGCTAATTCATAAAATTCTTCAACATCCACAATCAACCCGCGAGCCAAGTTCAAATGATTGACAATATCAAAAATCTGTTCTTGGCGTTGGGCTTCATTGCTTAAGGTTAACAACAAACGTCCCAGCTTCCAGTGCAGGGATTGTTTTTGCGAGTCAGGAATCATCACGTAGGCGGCTTGTTGAACCCGATCGTGTAGAAATTTGTAGCGCACTTTGTCGGCGATTTCTCCCAAAGTATTTAATTCCTGCTGCTCAAATACCTGCGGTAGTCGATAGCCACAACCTACAGGCAAAATCAACCCTACTTCCAACGCTTCCCACAAATCTTGTGCTGTTTTAGTCAAAGATTGTTCGCTCAATACTGACAATATATCTAAACTAAATTCATTGTCTGTACAAGCTGCCAACTGTAAAATTCTCTGAGTTGGTTCTGACAAACTTTGAATTTTTTTCACCATTAAACTGACCACGTTTTCCGAAATATTTTGCTCTTTAATTTTTTGAATATCCCACTCCCATTCGCCGTAGGTTGCGTTAAATACTAGCAGTTTTTCATCATACAATGATTTCAATAGTTGCTTCACAAAAAATGGGTTGCCATTGGTTTTGTTTAGCAATAATTCGCAGAAAATTTCTACTTGTTTACAATTACATTTTAAAGTATCTAAGACTAATCGATTTACATCATGAATTGCTAAGGGTTGCAGCCGAATATGGGCCGTCGGAATTCCTGTTTCCCGAACTGCCTCAGTTGCCAGCACAAATGGATGCGTCGGGCTTACTTCATTATCTCGATAAGCAAGAATAAGCAGAAAGTAAGGGTTTTTACCTAAGCTATTTTTTTGGTACAAATTGATTGTTCCAGCATCCATCCACTGACAGTCATCGAGAAACATTACTAAGGGATGTTCCGCAGTGGCAATTGCTTGAAAGAACTGCTGCATCACTCGGTAGAAGCGGTTTTGAGATTCAACTGAACCCAGTTCTGGTACGTCTGGCTGCTGGCCCAAAATCAGTTGTAATTCCGGGACGGCATCGATCGCAACTTTAGCATTTTTTTGCAAAGCGTTGAGTAAATTTTTTCGCCATTCTGCTAGCTGAGTTGGGGTTTCCATCAAAATTTGCTTGACTAAGTTACGCATAGCTTGAGTGAGACAAGCATAGGGAACATTTCGCTTAAATTGATCGAATTTACCCGAGGTGAAGTAGCCGCGCTGCCGCGTTAAATTGGGGATAATTTCATGGACTAATGCAGATTTGCCGATGCCGGAGTAGCCGCTTACTAGGAGAATTTCACTGCTGCCGTTGCTGACGCGACCGTACACTTGTAAGAGTTGTGCTATTTGCGTTTCTCGTCCGTAGAGTTTTTGAGGGATTGACAACTGACTGAGGGTATCGACTTGTCCGGGAATAAAGTTAACAATTGTCCCTGACTTCTCGATTTGATTTTGGCAGCGTTCTAAATCTGCTAACAATCCTGTGGCTGTTTGATACCTGTCTTCAGCATTTTTTGCCATGAGTTTTGCCACAATTTTGGTCAAAACAGGGGGAATTTGTGGGTTGAATTGTTGTATGGGAAGCGGTTGTTTGGCAATGTGACAGTGTAAGATTTCTAATGGATCGCTGCTGATAAATGGCAATTGTCCTGTCAGCAGTTCGTAAAAGGTGACACCGAGAGAGTAGAAATCGCTCAGGTAGTCTAGAGGGCGGTTCATCCGCCCTGTTTGTTCTGGCGACATATAGGCCAGGGTTCCTTCTAGGCGATCGGGATTTTTTAAGTCTGTTTGTTCTTTTCTTAACCGCGAAGCGATGCTAAAATCAGCAATTTTTATTTGCTTTGTGTGGGGATTTATGATAATGTTATCAGGTTTAATATCTTTGTGAATGACTTGATTTTCATGCAGAAATATCAAAGCTTTGGTGACGGGCACGACTGTGTTAAAAAAATCGACAAGGGATAATTGGTAATTGGTGGCACTGGCTGGTGGACTATTTGTTTGGCCTTCGGCAGATTTTTGTCGATCGCCTAGGGTTTTTATCCATTGTTTGAGGGAGATTCCTCCAATATCTTCTAATACTAATACTAAGTGATTTTGATGAGTTTCGATTCGATAGATTTTGATGACATACTGAGAATCTAGATGTTTTGCGATATGATATTCGTGTTTGAAACTGGCAATCTGTTCGAGGGTAGGACAGTCAATGTTTAAAATCTTGAGAATGACTAACTTTTTTTCTGCTGTCGATACGGCTCGGTAAATAACTGTGTTAGTTCCTTGGTGAATGAGTTCTTGTAAGTTGTAACCCGAAATTTCGGAAGCTGGCAGCATGGTCGATCCTTCCCAGTTTATAATTAAGTTCTTATTCTAGAATTTGACATCTCGATCCAAGATGAACGGCGGGCGATCGGGGAGCATCTGGTGTTTTGCATTTTATATAGTGCGAGCTTAATCGCGAGCGGGATTGTAATCGCGAGCGGGATTGTAATCGCGAGCGGGATTGTAATCGCGAGCGGGATTGTAATCGCGAGCGGGGACGCTCGCACTATAATAAAAAAAAATGCTTTTTGCAAAACTGAGATGCTCCCGGCGATCGCCTGGCCGCAAACAAGCAGGTTTGAACGATATATCGATACATTGCCAAATTTAAAAATTACTTACCAGAAAGAATTGGTTTAAAGCCTCTCTCTTCTAGGGAGAAATTAAAATCAGACTATTCATTACTCCAATCCTCTTCCTTCCAGGTAGAGGTCGCGGTCAACTGTCAACTGTCAACTGTCAACTGTCAACTGAATGAAGTATTTACAGGTGCTTTTTTATAGTCCCGGACGCAAAACAAACCGATTTATACGAAAAATCGTCGATAGTTCCGAGAGATGCTTGACGCAGAAACCGGGTTTTTGACCCCCTGTGCGTCTGGGATTGTTTAAATAGACTTCTCCAAGAATGGTTGTAAAGCAGGCTCTTCGAGCCGGTTCTTTAAAGGCTGTTCTGGAGATGTCTAATAAATCGAGCGATCGGGAAATTGCCGCTCTTGATTTTTCGTTCCTGCTTTGTATGTGTTGCCGGCTTTACATTAAATGTTACAACATCGCGCCGATCGCTGTAAATTAAGTTTATTAAAAATTAATAATAAAAGCGATCGGGTAGATAAATAGATTGTGATTGCGAGGAAAAGGAAAGCAATCGCAGAAAGATTGTGTTTTTGCAGGAGTCGCTGGGGGGGTGCTTTACTTGCATAAAAAATCAGATTAATAGGTGGTTGCAAGCTGGAGAATTTACTTAGCTGTAAACTGTCGTTTTTTGGTGCAGGCTGCGGAAACTACTTACATCAAAACTCTTTTTGTAGGGTGCGGCGGCAAAGATTAACCAGATTTGTCCAAAAACAGGGTTTCTCAGTTTTAGGTGCATCGGGCGATCGACTAATTCGATCGATCGCCCGATGCAGCTTAACACAGAAAAGTTTTCAGCGCTGAACCAGCCTCCTCCTCTGGCCTTCTCACCCTCAACCCTCACCCAATGTTTCGCCCGGAAAAACTTTTTTACACAAAAAATACTCAAAGCTAGAGGTTACAAAATCGATTATGTCGCTTAAAACTCGGATGAATTCTACCGAAGCTATAGCAATCCTAAATCATTATCCTTACCGCGAACATAAATGTGATTTCCCCAAAATCCATCTGTAGGGACACGGCAGTGCCGTGTCCGGGAGACTGCACGTGCCGTGTCCCTACAGAAAATCATTTAGGATTGCTATATCGCCAACAAGCCGCAACTGCAATTAGGTTCTCAATGTCAAGCCGTGTTGGAACTAGAACAACTGCTCACCAAGCTGCGCGTTTACCGGCAGCCTGCAAAAGGAATTTTTGACAAAGCAGTTGAATTTGCTGTGAAACTATTTCAGTTTCGGGTTTTCTTGCCGCCGGACGGTATTGTCGGGCCGCTTATACCAATTTCATAAAGTAGCGCTAGATATTACCCCCCCAACCCCCCCCCCTTAGTAAGGGGTGGCTCAGACTTCATCCATAGCATATCTTTAGAAAAATGGTATTACTTGGCAGGCGCTTGATACTCAATCTCCGGTTAATATGCCGGTACTCAGATTCGGCAGTTCTGGGGAAGCAGTCGCTACTGTTCAGGAAGTTCTTAGGCTTTCCCAGCACTACAGTGGTGAAATTGACGGCCAATTTTCTACTTTGACAGAGCACGCTATTCTCGCATTTCAAAAAAGCTTTGGGATTGAGGCCGACGGGATTGTCAACCGAGAAACTTGGACTGCTTTGAGTCAAATTCCGCGCGGCTACGATCCTAATTGGTTCTTGACTTAGGCTGGGTGCGGTAAATGGTGCGATCGCCCGTAGGGACGAAATTGGGGGAATGTGCGATGCTTCGGGTGCGCTACAAACACCCGAAGAATTGCGTTTTTATTTAGCTATTTTTTGGGGGGATTTGTATTTGATAATTATGTTTTCTCAGTTTGGCAAAAATTACCAATTATCAATTATTAAATACTAATTAGCAATTATCAGAAAAGATCGATCGCCCAAAAACTGTTAACTTTCCTTACAATTTCGAGAACAGCGCGCAGTCTGGATGATAGGATGCCGTAAAATCCTTTGGATATATCTATGGCAGAAGAACTGACTGGACAACCCCCAATCTTCGGCGGCAGCACCGGCGGCTTGCTGACCAAGGCGCTAGTTGAAGAGAAGTATGCTATCACTTGGACTAGCCCCAAGGAGCAGGTGTTTGAAATGCCTACAGGTGGCGCTGCGATTATGCGTCAAGGCGACAACTTGCTGTATCTGCCCCGGAAGGAGCAGTGCATCGCTTTGGGCGGCCAGCAACTGCGGGCGAAATTCAAAATCTCGAACTACAAGATCTACCGCGTATTTCCCGACGGTTCTAATGAGTACCTGCATCCCAAGGATGGCGTGTTCCCTGAGAAGGTGAACGAAGGTCGTCCCTACGTCGGTAAGATTGACCGCAATATTGGCAGCAATCCCGATCCGATTAAGGTGAAGTTCACCGGTAAGAAAACCTACGAAGTTTAGGTTTTGAGCTAATCGCTGAGCTTGAAAAGGTAATAATGCCTCAAAAGCTCAGTTAAGACCGATCGCCCGCAGGCCCCCCAAACAAAAGGGGAAGAGTATTCTCTTTCCTACCCATTTTTTTTGGTATTGAGGGCGATCGAGACGGGATAGTCTCAGTTTTGCTTTTTAGTGCTGTCCTCGCTCGCTTGGTTCTACAAGCAAGCGGGGATGCTCGCGTATCTACATTTCGCGAGCGGGATGCTCGCGTATCTACATTTCGCTCTTCGGGGATGCTCGCGTATCTACATTTCGCTCTTCGGGGACGCTCGCGTATCTACATTTCGCTCTTCGGGGACGCTCGCACTATAAGCTGTTCCACATTTAAACTGCATTATTTGTGGTCTATACCCCATACTGTAAGGGGTTCAGGCAAGAAATTTAAATGACTAACAGCTTAGCAATCCTAAATCATTTTCAATAACTGGTTCCTAGGCTCTGCCTGGGAACCGATGTCACTCTTGCTCTGCCTCGACGGAGAAAAGGTCGGCAGAGCCTCCGGATCTGCATTACCAGGCAGAGCGAAAGTAACGAGTAATCATTTAGGATTGCTATATAATAAAAAAAGGCTTTTTCCAAAAATGAGATGCTCCCATCGAGACTCCGATCAAAGCAATATTTTTCAATAACTTGAGGGTTTAGCTGACAGCAACCAGCAGCGCCCGACTGCTGCAAACTTGAAATCTAATTAAAACTTAATCGTTAAAGTAAAAATGAATGTCGCAATCAGGCGAGCAACACCAAATGATATTGATGTTTGCGCTCGCATTAATTATGAAGCTTTTAAAGGTATTTCCGATCGCCATTTCTTCCCTAACACAGATTTTCCGACGCAGGATTTCTCAACTGAGATTATTAGCCTTTTTATCGAAAGTCCGGTTTTTTTTGGCATCGTAGCTGAGAGTGATGGTGCGGTTGTCGGCTGCGGTTTTATGGACGAACGCAACCCGATTCGCGGTATCGGGCCCGTCAGTGTCGATCGAGCTTTTCAGGGCCGCGGCGCGGGACGAGAAATCATGAAAGCCTTGCTAGAACGGGGAAAAGACGCGGCAGGCATCCGTTTGGTTCAGGAATCTTTTAATATGGCTTCGCTGTCGCTGTACGCTTCTCTGGGTTTTGAGGTGAAGGAACCTTTCGTGTTAATGGAGGGGAAGTTTCGCAGCCAGCCGCAGTATGGGTTTGAGGTGCGGCCGCTGACTGGTGAGGATGTGGGCGAATGTCAGGCTTTGTGCGAAAAAGTATGCGGGTGCGATCGAACTTCGGAGATTGAAGACGCCCTGAATTTCTTTTCTCCCTTCGTTACTTGCAAACAAGGTCGGATTGTGGCTTATACTTGTGCGGTGTCGGCTTTGGGCCACAGCGTCGCGGAAACTGAAGCCGATATGCAGGCTTTGCTCTTGGGGGCTGCTGCGTACAGTTCCGAAGAATTGCTTTCTTTTCACTTGCCGCTGAGGTACGCAAGTTTGTTTCGTTGGTGCTTGCAAGAGGGGCTGCGCGCCCTCAAGCCGATGGCGGTGATGGCAGTTGGCGAGTACCAACCGCCGGAGGGATGTTGGCTTCCGTCTTTTGTTTATTGATTGCAAGTAAAGTTAGTATAGCAACCGCCATTCAAGGTATTGACATAAAGCACCTCATGAAGAGACCCCTGAGATCCCCAAGCGATCGCTCTCCAATTTGATTCCTGTCAACTGTCAACTGTCAACTGTCAACTGTCAACTGCTATATATGATATTTCCCGATTTCTCACAATTTTCGGAACTGGCGAAACAAGGCAATTTTGTACCCGTGTATCAAGAATGGGTTGCTGATTTGGATACGCCAGTGTCTGCGTGGTATCGGGTTTGTGCCGGTCAACCTTACAGTTTTCTGCTGGAGTCGGTAGAAGGTGGGGAAAAACTTGGGCGTTATAGTTTCTTAGGGTGCGATCCGTTGTGGATTTTGGAGGCAAAGGGCGATCGCACAACTCAAGTTTACCGCGATGGTTCGCAAAAAGTATTTACGGGCGATCCGTTTGTAGCTTTAACTGAATGTTTGGAGTCTTATCAACCGGTGAAATTGCCACAGTTACCGCCGGGAATTGGCGGGTTATTCGGTTTTTGGGGTTACGAGTTAATTAAGTGGATAGAACCGCGAGTTCCCGTGCATCCAGCCAGCGAGAATGATTTGCCGGATGGATTGTGGATGCAGGTGGATAATTTGCTGATTTTCGACCAGGTGAAGCGGAAAATTTGGGCAGTCGCCTATGCGGATTTGCGGGAGGTTGGCGTTGATTTGGCCGATGCTTATGGGCAAGCGTGCGATCGGGTTGGTAAGTTAGTAAATAAGCTCAAATCGCCGCTTTCCCAGCAATCTACTCTCATAGAATGGACTCCGCCGAGGGACGAGCAAGATGCCCGTTCCACAAGTGGAAATACAGAATTAGCTTACACCAGCAATATTTCTCGCGAACAGTATTGTGCAAATGTATTAAAAGCCAAGGACTATATCAAAGCGGGAGATATTTTTCAGGTAGTGATTTCCCAGCGGCTGGAGGCTGAATACAAAGGCGATCCTTTTGCACTTTACCGCTCTTTGCGTCTGATTAATCCTTCTCCGTACATGGCTTATTTTAATTTCCGAGATTGGCAGATTATCGGTTCTAGTCCCGAGATTATGGTGAAGGCGGAAAACACTGCTGACGGCAAAAAGATTGCAACTTTGCGGCCGATTGCCGGCACGCGCCGCCGGGGCAAAACTCCCGAATTAGATGATGCTTTGGCTGCGGAATTGCTGCAAGATCCGAAGGAAATTGCGGAACACGTTATGTTAGTTGATTTGGGCAGGAACGATTTAGGCAGAGTTTGCCGCAGCGGTACTGTAAAGGTTGATGAATTAATGGGAATTGAGCGTTATTCTCATGTGATGCACATTGTGAGCAATGTGGTGGGAGAATTAGCCCAGGATAAGACGGCTTGGGATTTGTTGAAAGCTGGTTTTCCGGCGGGTACGGTTAGCGGTGCTCCGAAGATTCGGGCTATGGAAATTGTGCACGAGTTGGAAGGTTGTCGCCGTGGCCCCTATTCTGGGGTTTACGGGTATTATGATTTTGAGGGACAGTTGAATAGTGCGATCGCAATTCGGACTATGGTTGTTCGATCTCAAGAAGGCGATAAACATTCGGTTTCTGTGCAAGCTGGCGCTGGTTTGGTGGCTGATTCTAACCCGGATATGGAGTATGAGGAAACGCTGAATAAAGCGAGGGGGATGTTGGAGGCAATTCGCTGTTTGAAGTAATTAGAAGGAAGAAGGAAGAAGGAAGAAGGAAGAAGGAAGAAGGAAGGCTTTGTCAGCGCGTACAACCAAAGAAACCGGGTTTTTTAGATAATTTGAGGGTGAAAACGCGTCTTGTCGTAAAAAACCCGGTTTCTGAGAACTCCTAACTAAAAACTACTGTTGCAAGAGGGAAATATGAATTTTTATATAGTTGATGTATTTGCCGAGTCAAAATATGCAGGCAACCAGCTAGCTGTATTTTGCGGCGCTGGAGTTGCCGAGCTCTCAGAGGCCGAAATGCTGCTGATAGCGAGGGAAATCAATTATTCTGAAACCACATTTATTCGATCGCCCGATCCGCGAAATAACGGCTACGACGTGCGGATATTCACGCCCAAGAAGGAATTGCCCTTTGCCGGTCATCCGACGTTGGGCACTGCGTTTGTGTTGCAGCAAGAGATAATTGGCGAAAAGGTCGATCGGGTAATGCTCAATTTAGCCGTCGGTCAAATTCCTGTCACCTTTAATTATCATAATCAATCCGCAGATATTTTATGGATGCGACAAAACCCGCCAACATTCGGTAAAGTTTTATCAGCCGAAACTCTCGCCAGCATCCTGAATTTAGAAGTCGATGAAATTGATGCAAAATTCCCGATTCAAGAAGTTTCCACCGGAGTCCCGTTTATCATTGTACCGTTAAAAACCCTCGCATCGCTCAAAAAAGCTCACGTCAACTTAGACAAATATTTTGAACTGATTAATACCACAGAAGCCAAAGAAATTTTAATTTTCTGCCCGGAAACCTACAGCGACATTAATGATTTAAGCGTCAGAGTTTTCGCCCCTTCCCTAGGAATTCCCGAAGACCCGGCGACGGGGAGTGCCAATGGCTGTTTGGCTGGATATTTGGTAGAATATGGTTATTGCGGGGAAGCCAAGATTGATGTGAGAGTAGAACAAGGTTATGAGATTGGCAGACCTTCGCTGCTGCTATTGAAAGCTCAAAGAAATCAGGAAGAAATAGAGGTTTTGGTTGGTGGTAAGGTGGTCATGGTGGCGAAAGGAGAATTTGTTTAGATTTAATGCCAAATTCTTAACCGCAGATGAACGCAGATATACGCAGATATGTATAATTTTTTTCAATAGTTCTTGTCAATAAATCTACTTGCTGAGAGTCAGTTGATTGTTGTTGTTATACCAATTTCATAAAGTAGCGCTAGATATTACCCCCCCAACCCCCCCTTAGTAAGGGGGGGCTAAGACTTCATCAGCACATCTTTATAAAATTGGTATTACTCAACAGCAGAGACTTTTATTTGCAAGAGGTGAAGTTGTCAGCACTCAAATAGTTTTGCCTGGTTTTAGTATTGCCGTCGATGAGTTGCTAGCCTAAAAAAAATGGGTTCAATTTAATTATTTCCCATCAAAATTGCTGAATATGAGGTAGCTCACATTCAGTGCGGCGTGTTATTGTTATAGTGAAAAAGTCATCCATACCAAATACTATCCCATGCTGCAAACATTTTCGCGGACTTTAAATGTATCCCCCGAGGATGCTGAAGCCATGCTTTCGCTTCCATTAACTAGCTTGCTGGAATCACCGGAGTTAAATCAACTTTTGGGAAGTCTCGATACTGCTTTGCTCAAAGAAACTTTGCCCACTGCTGGAGCTGTTTTAGCCAAAAAGCTGCCGCCTTTTTACGACTGGTTGCAAACAGAATTAGGTCTTAAAAATGTTCCTGATAGTCCCGATCATGCTACCAAATGGGTAGTCGGTTTTCTGAAAAATCAAGAAAGTTTAACTCGTTTAGTTGAATTGCACAAATCGATTCCCAGCAAAGCATTAGAAAGATCGATTCCTCGCTTGGTTAGCGCCTTTGATGAGGTTCAACCCACCGCCGTCAAGGAAGAGTGGGAAAAAGCGATCGCAGCGCTTTGTCTGGTACTCGCCGCCGCAGCGCGGGAAAATCAGCCATCTGCTACCTGAAGCAATTCTGTCTGAGTTTAAACAAAGCGACTTTTTCGGAAAATTTGCAATTGAGCGCGATCGATCTGAACGACTACCGGCTTTTTCTTGTTGAGGACGATCGCATTATGCCGATTTACCAAAAGCAACTGAGCCAATATTACCACGAGGACTCGCCTTTTGCGAAACTTGCCTTCAAAATGAGCCATTCGGACGATCGCCTCTTCTAGCTTGTAACAACAATTTTCCCCTTTCTGGGAAATCACAAAAATTGTTCCCGGTATGTAATCGCCTTCATTTGCCCAGAAAGCATACCTTTCGCCTAAACTAAAGTAGTGAAAAACATTCTTAGCGGTGGAAGTTTGAGCTAAATTTTCCGAAACGCCCACAGAATTAAAACTTACAGTCGATCGCAAATAATCCGGGTATTTTGCTACAATTTGTTGAGCAACTTTGCCGCCCAAACTTTCTCCGATGACATCCGCCGGCTTTCCGTTGTGAAATTGCTGTTTGATCCAATCAACAGCGCCTACAGTTTCCGCCGAGGTTAACTGGCGTTCTAGTTTTGCCATAAATACATCGGGCGTATCTTCCAAAACGCGATCGAAAGGATACCAAGAACCGTAGCCGCGAATCACGAGCACGGGCGGATTGTTCCCAGAAACGGGAAGGCGACTTTCAGCATAAAAACCAGTGCGAGTGTCTTCAAAGACTTTTTCTATGGTATAATCTCCATCAACAACTTGCCCCTCTTCGTGCCGAACATAAATTGACGGATTATTAGGTTTAAGAGTATCGTGGAGTTGGGGTTTGGCAAACTTTTCGTAGATAGAATCTAGCAAGTGCCTTCCTGTAGGGCGATCGACAAAATCCAATTTTATTGATCCATACTAAACTAAAGACTATGCTGTAGGGTGCGTCAGTCTTAAGGTTAGTAAGAAAAATTTGGTTTTCCCCCACTGACGCACCCTACGGTTAGCTGAAAAAAGTTCGTAGCTGTAGGTGCGTCAGTCTTAAGGTTAGTAAGAAAAATTTGGTTTTCCCCCACTGACGCACCCTACGGTTAGCTCATGTATAAGCACACATAAACTTCGCGCAATCCTTACAAAACTCGCAAAGTGCTCGCAATACTATCGACAGCTTCCATCGCCCGAATTTCAGCAAGCGCTTGCTGAAAATTACCTTCCTTCACATCGTGAGTAACCACCACAATTTCTGCTAAATTGCCGTGAATTCCAGTTTGCACAATGGACTCCAAACTAACTTTGTGGTTGCCAAAACAAGTCCCTAGTTTACCAATTACCCCCGGATTGTCGCGCGTCAGAAAACGGGCGTAAAACCGAGTCACAAGTTCCTGCATTTCAGCAATTTTGCAGTAGTGTTGGTGAGTGCAACTTAGCAAAGGATGGGGAATCGGAACAGTTTCAGTTTTCAGGATGGCCGCCACATTCAAAATATCCGATACCACCGCGCTAGCTGTGGGCCCAGCCCCGGCACCGCGCCCGTACAGCATCAATTGCCCGATCGCATCTCCTTCGACTAAAATTGCGTTATAAACCCCGTTAACACTCGCCAGCGGATGAGTTTTCGGCACAAAAGTAGGATGCACCCGAATCGAGAGAAGTTCCCCTTCTGCATCCCCATTTTGCTCGGAACTTTGGGATTTTTCCTCAGCAATAGCCAACAATTTAATCACAAATCCCAGCTTATCGGCGTAGTCAATATCAGCCGCACTAACTTGTCTGATACCTTCGCAGTGAATATCTGCTAATTTGATGCGTCCACCAAAAGCTAACGAGGCTAAAATAGCAATTTTATCAGCCGCATCTAATCCATCCACATC
>Ga0335395_10001539_pt1 | contig 14474 bp, 17 predicted proteins | sample MAT02_FD_205744 | JGI IMG/M metagenome (GOLD analysis project Ga0335395, IMG submission 205744) | Freshwater microbial communities from Lake Fryxell liftoff mats and glacier meltwater in Antarctica - MAT-02 (spades assembly) (version 2) ...
TTAGAAAGCACTTCCACAATCAAGACTGGATTAAGTATCTCATCACTGCGCCCTTCCGTAAAAACTGGTTCTCCTTCAATCACCATAATATCCGGGTAAGTTCCCCGCCGGTGTCGAGGAATCCACAGCCGCAAATCGTTGTGAAAAAGCTCAAAAAGCTGCCCGTCAAGCAAGTTTCCCAAAACTCTACTCAAATTTCGGATAATCCGGCTGTGATTAATTGTGCCGCCTGCCATCTCTACAATTTCTCCATCGCGGTATTCATTTCTAAATTCGGTAGTTTCTTCTAACTGCCGGTACTCATCGGGAGTATAAAACTTTGACTTGGTTTTTACTAACATTTTTACACCTCCACTATATTTTATCCGCGTTAATCTGTGTTAATCTGCTTCAATCTGCGGTTAAAAATCATGACTAATAGTATATCATAATCATCGGCGATTTGAATTTCATTGCAGAAGGTCGGGCGGTTGAAACCGCGTCTATACAAACTCTCACGTGCCTCCGCAGGTTGAAGATATAAAAAAGCGCCTAATCTTTGACAATTAGGCGCTTTCCAATCTTTCAAATCTCGGTAAAATTAATCCCGGCGAGATAAAAGATTCGATTCAACTTTCGCAGTCGCAATCGGTACAATGTGACTCAATGCCGATTGCAGCATCGGAGTTTTGGTCACAGAATCGTTTGCCAAGTTAAACAAAGGATTTGACAAAATTCCTGCTAATGTTGTTGCAACCAAGGTGAGTACAACGCTGACCTGCAAAGGCCGCATTCCTTGAAGATTCCAGCTAACTGGCGGATAATTTTTTACCGAGTCCGACATCTCTTGAGGCTCTTTCACTACCATCATCTTGACGACGCGGATGTAGTAGTAAATCGAAATTACGCTAGTAACTAATGCCAAGATAACTAAGCCGTAAAGTCCAGCTTGCCAGCCGGCCCAGAATAGATAGATTTTGCCGAAAAATCCAGCCAGCGGGGGAATTCCGCCGAGAGAAAGTAGGCAAATACTTAATGCTAATGTTAGCAGCGGGTCTTTTTGATACAAACCGGAGTATTCGCTGATTTGGTCGGTTCCTGTCCGCAGCGAGAACAGGATGATGCAGGCGAAAGCGCCTAGGTTCATAAACAGGTAAACCAACAGATAAAATATCATGCTGGAGTAACCGGCTTCGCTTCCTGCAACTAAACCAATCATCACAAATCCGGCTTGGGCGATCGACGAATAAGCCAAAAGCCGCTTCATGCTAGTCTGGGCGAGGGCGACTACATTTCCCAACACCATGCTGAGAATTGCTAAGGCTGTGAATACGAAGTGCCACTGTTCGATCAGTACGGGAAAAACCGTAGTTAACAAGCGGATTGCTAGGGCAAAACCTGCTGCTTTGGAACCGACTGAAAGGAATGCCACAACGGGTGTTGGCGAACCTTCGTAAACGTCTGGAGTCCATTGGTGGAAGGGAACCGCAGAGATTTTGAAGGCGATTCCGGCGATCGCAAAAACCAATGCAATCACCAAACCGAGAGATTCACCGTGATTAACAGTAGAAAGGTTAGCTGCGATCGCACTTAACTTAGTTTCACCACCAGACAACCCGTACAGCAGCGACAAACCGTAGAGAAACACCGCCGAAGAAGACGCACCAATTAACAAATATTTCAAAGCAGCTTCATTGGAACGCGGATCGCGTTTTGTGTAACCCGTCAGCAAATAAGACGAGATACTCAGAGTTTCCAACGAAATAAAGATCATTACCAATTCATCAGCGCCGCTGAGGAACATTCCCCCCAAAGTAGCGGTGAGCAAAATGCCGATAAATTCCGCTAAAGCAGTACCAGTTTGTAGTATATAGCGGACGGATATCAAAATAGTGACAGCCGCAGTCAAAGCGATAATGCCGCGAAACACCAAACTCAAGGCATCGCTGTTAAAACCGCCCATAAACGAGATAGTATCAACGTTATCCCACTGCAAACACAAGGCAGCGACGGCGGCCAGCAAACCCGCAACGGCAACGTAGGGAGTCCAATTAGAGGAACTGCGGCCCACGATTAAATCGCCGACGAGAACCACCAAGAGGGTGATGATGACAATTCCCTCGGGCAAGATAGTTCCAGCGTTTAGCTGGGCTGCAAGAGTAGCAAAATCCATATTTTCAGGCTGGTTGGGTAGTACAGGCTAGGGAAGGCTGTAATGGGCAGTGAGTTCGTAAAACTTCTTTACTAAGGTGGATTGTAACTGATTACAGCTTCGCGATCCCAGTTGGGCTGGTGTTTGTTGCCAGGGATTCGGCGGGGAGTCGGCGGTTGAAACCGCGACTATACAAACGATGTCCACTCCAAGCGGACTGAATAATTAAGCCACAATATAGAAAATCTAACCAATCTCTCGGCATGACTGACTCGCTAAGTGCCTACAAACATCAGATTCTCAATGACTTTAACAACCGCCCAGACTACGAAAATGAGTTTCACAAACTGGCTGCAACTCGGTTAGTAGAATTGGCAAAATTGCGATCGCACCAGTTGGTTCTAGATGTCGCTACTGGCACGGGTTTAGCTGCGATTGCTGCTGCTGCGGTTGTTGGTTCTGCCGGCAGTGTTTTGGGAACTGATTTTGCTTCGGGAATGTTGCAGCTAGCGAGGCAAAAAGTTGCAGGTTTAGGGCTGACTAATATCGAGTTTGCGGAAGCAGACGCAGATGAGCAAGTATTCCAGGATAGCGAATTTGATGTAATTTTGTGTTCGTGTGCGATCGTCTATCTGACAAATATTCCACAAGCCCTCCGTCAATGGTACAATACTCTGAAACCGGGCGGAGTTGTCGCGTTTTCCTGTCTGGCAGAAACCTCTCCAACTTCATCCGTATTGTTTCGGAAAGTGGTGCAGCGATACGGCATTACCATCCCGAATCCCAACGAGTTACTGGGAACCCACGAGAAATGTTGCCAAATTTTGCGATCGATCGGGTTTGAGGACATTGAAATTACAAATCAACAATTTGGATTTTACTTACAAGATGCAGAAGCTGCTTGGAATGGCAACGCAAACAGCGCATTCGGACTTCAGGGAGTGCAATGGTCATTGCAGCAATGGGAACAGTGCAAACAAGAGTATTTTGCAGAAGTGAATGCAGTTTCAAGCGAACAAAGCTTTTGGAATGATGTCACAATGTTTTTTGTAGTTGCCCGTAAATCTAAGATGCACTCATAATTCTTTCTTAGTCAGGACTTTAGTCCTCAGATATTGTCGAATAATTTACCTGAATTGCCAGCGCCCACAAAAATTTTGTGCAATATAACGCTAAACAAAGAGGAAAAAATATGCCTGCTATTAAACGGATCGTAGATAGTATTTGCGTCGCAGCTTCACGTGTTGGCCGTGCTGGGGATGTTGAATACAGAGGCGTGCATACAGCAACCAGGGAAGTAATTTTTCACAAGCACCCTATGTCAAACGGCACCAAGGAACTCGCAGAATTTTTAGCACTTGTTCACGCCCTAGCCCATCTCAACAATCAAAGTAGCAACACAGATATTTATTCCGATTCGGAAATAGCTATCCTGTGGGTAAAAAGCAAGAATGTGCCGACAGACTTGGAGCAAAATGAAAATAACGAAGAGATATTTAACTTAACTGAAAGGGCATTAAATTGGTTGGCAAATAAAGATTACACTAATCCCCTTTTGAAATGGAATACTTCAGCATGGGGCAAAAATCCTGCTAATTGCGATCGCGAATGCGACTCGAGCGATCGGTTCCAACAGATCGCTAGACAACTGAAAACAATTGAAAAACGAGCGAATATTGCTATTTTCGGAAAAACTTACCCTGTCAAAGAGCAGTTGAACAAGGCCGGACTGACTTGGAACGGCAAGGCATGGATCGGAGCTTTGCCGATCGATAAAATTAACGAATTGAAGCAGTTATGCTGTAACTATGACCTCCAGTATACGATTAAAGGCGATGGATTGAAAGAGTCCAGACTTGCCAGAGGTTCCCGCCCCCTTCCGAGTTCCAAGGTTGCAGCCGTGATGGGAGAAGGAAACTTGCAATCGGAAGTTACAGAGATTTTGGATATTGAAAATTTGCGGCACCGCAAACACAAATATCAGGATCGAACAAATCAAAAATCGCCATTCTAGTCGATCGCACAATCTTTTTCGCTTCACCCCTTGACACTGACGCCACGTGAGGGTTTTACGATTGATTGATGATTGACTATTGTGCCGATCGATCGCAAAGCCCAACGATCAGCAATGCCGCTGCTGCTAGCGCTGCTAACGCCCGAATATGATTCCAAAAAGTCTAGCTAACAAGATAGCTAGCCCATAGTTTCGCGCCTTCAGCGCTACCAGGCTCGACTTTCGCCAGCGCGTCGTTTAGCGGTACATTAAATGCGATCGTCACCAATACCGTGCCAACCAGATAAAGCAAGCTGCCAACCAGCAAATAGGCAGCACCCGACTGATGCGACTTGAATGAGGAGATAATCAGAAAGATACAAGCCGCAGCAGTTCCGAAAAGCGCCGTCATAAACAACGGATCGATCGCGGTGATATTGATGGCTTGCATCGCCGCAATACCTTGTGCCGGCGGGAGTCGCGAAAGGGCCCCGATCACGAAGGTTGAGAAGGCGAAAAAGACTCCGGCTATCAGCCCGCAGCCCAGTGCCGAGAACAGCTTTAATGCGAAATGTTGTTGCATAATCAGATGTTGGGGTATCATCAGCGTATTGCGCCGTTAATAAAACATGGCGCGAACCTGCCATAGATACCAGGCAGCCCACAGCGAGAACAGAGCAAACGGCGAAAATATTAGGGTGCCAAAACGAATAGACTTGGCATTCAGTTCGCGCACCAGAATAAAGGTAAAGGAGTACCAGTAAAGCACGTTTGCCATTTGTGCAGCTAGCCAACCAATGTCGCTGCCATTGTTAAGCCAAAAACAACCTACAATCAGCAGAGGCACAGACCATAAAAGATCCGCAACACCCAATCCATAAGTGACTATTAAATCAATGCGTTCTGCTTCTGTCTCGACAACCGATGGACGCGGCAGGCGCAGAAAAGCAAATATCCAGAAACCCAAGTGCAGTAGGGCTGCAATTCCATTCACCGTTGCAATCAGTTTGATGCCATAATCTGCGATTGCTTGACTTTGCATCGTTGTGGAAATCATTGTGCTACTCCTTAACCTTTCTCCTTGGTGTATTTGATCTGAACTAACTGGGTCGGATACTTCTGTACTTCCATTAGCTTTAACCTCATCTCTGTAGAAGATGGCAAGAATAAGGGAATGCCTTCACCCAAAACGATCGGTGCGATCGACAGAATATATTCATCAATCAGTTGACATTGGAGAAATGCGGCGATTAATTCTGCGCCTCCAACTAGCCAAATTCGTTTGAGTCCTTGCAACTCCATTTCGTGCAGAAATTTATCCGGGGTTGCCGACGTAAATAATACATCATCGCGATCGGGCGATCGGCTTTGTTGGGTAAAAACGTAGGATGGCTTGCCGGGATGCGGCCACTCGCCAAAGGTTAACACCTGTTCGTAGGTTTTGCGCCCCATTGCCAATCCATCAATCTCTTGATAAAACTCACCATACCCGTGGTCGGTTTCGTCCGTCTCAAAAGCTGTAAGCCAATCAATACTGCCATCTTTACGGGCAATATAACCATCAATAGTTGTTGCAATATACAGCACGATCTTGGTCATCGATTAACCTCCTTTTTCAAGGGATGCTTGTGTACGATAGCAAGTCATTCAGCGTTAGTGTCGTTACTGGGATGCGATCGCACTTTCATGCTGCCAATCTGCTCGGTTCAGGCGATAAACAAAGCAGTCATCGTCACCGAACCGCCGTGGTTCGACAAATTGGAAGCCAAGACGTTCATAAAAGCGGTGGGCGCGGGTATTGCTGGCAAGTGGATCGATGAGTACAGCCGTCACAGCAGAGTCGGCGAAACATTGACTCAGTGCAAGCTGCATCATTTTTGTGCCATAGCCTTTGCCCAAATCTGTCTCTTCTCCAATCCAAATGTCAATGGCACGAAGATTCGCCGGAACATCGCCCCAGTAGTGACTATCCTCTAGTGCCGGATCGATAATCTGGATAAAGCCGATCGCCCGGCCATCAATTTCAGCAATTAATTGCTCTCTCCAGTCGGGAGTGCGAGTAAGTTCTATCTCCCAACCCCAATCATCGTTAGGATCTGCGTTAATTACATGAGGTTGATCGTCCCAATATTGTAGCAGCTCTAAATCAGCGGAGGTTGCGGGGCGTAGGTTCAGCATCATTTCATCGCCCTTTATTTTTGGCATATTTTTGGCATTGACCACATGAGGTTGTCGATCCCAATGTCGTAGCAGATCCAAATCGCTGGAGGTGGCAGGACGTAGGTTTATCATGACTGCTTACTTTTGTTTTGAACGTTTGTTTTCAACTGCTTGGGTTGAGGTTAAACAGAGACATGACATACTGCTGGACGAGTTGAATCACGACACCGTTAATATCTTGTCCTCAATATGTTGGGTTTCTCATTCATTCAACAAAAGCCTACAAATCTACAACTTCTTGAAGTATCTGGCGATCGGTAACAGCCCAAAGCCCAGCTTTTCATAGGTGCGACGTGCTCTTTCATGACCCGGATCGCCTCCTGTTTCGACCATCGCAACAGACATTCCTGCATCTTTCATCCAATCAACAGCGAATTCCATCAAAGTGGTGCCAATGCCGTTACCTTGAAAGTCTGGATCGACAGCGACCATGTATATTTCACCCATGCTGGTTTCCGAGTGTAGTTTGACGGCTACAAAGCCCACGATTGAACCAGCATCGATCGCCACCCAGACATTTGTATCCTCGGCAGCGCAGACACCCTCGACAGCCTCTTGCTGGCTCACACGCCAACCATCGGGATAGAAACTCTGGTAGACATCCAGATCCATCACTTTCTGAATCGAATCAAATACCGGAGTCCATGCTCGAAGCGAAAGACGAATGACTGCATCAAGTTGATGAGCGTCGTAAGGTTCAATCCGCATTTCCATCATCACCTCAAAGGTTGTAACTATCATACTACATTTGTACTAATGATCGTAACCTTTCTTGCATGCTTACGGGTTTGGTTCGGCGATCCACTGGACAAGTTGAATCACCACACCATTAGGATCTGTCACCTGAAAGAATCTCTCTCCCCAGGGTTCAGTCTCGATCACAGTGGTAATCGGCACGCCTTCTGATTGATAGCTAATATCCCTAATATAATGTCCAGTCGATTAGGATAACAAAAATGGCTTGTAGTGTGGACTTTAGTCCGCTCCTTTTTGCGGACTAAAGTCCACACTACGAACAGTGAAAGTGCTGAAGCAGTAATCTGCATAATTACTTCTGATAGTTAGGACGAGCAAAACCTTTATTTTTGATTTGCTTTCCTCTAATGTTAAGGTGCATTTTTAACTCGTTCATACACTTCGCGAATCCCTCCTGGCGGTATGGTTTCATATTGCAATGCGTCATCGTTGATATAAAACCAGCTCGCTTTTGACAAGGTATAAAAATGCGCGACTGGCTGCTGTTCAACAGGCGTATCCATAACACTGGCTGGAACAGCAATGTGATTTAGCTCGTGACTGACTACTGGCATATTGGAGCCACATTTGCTACAAAATGTTCTTCTCAAATACGATGAGGAATTGAAATAGCTGAGGAACTCAAGGATTTGTTCTCGGCGGTCGCTCACCTTTGGTAAAGTTAAATCCTATTCGCTCCTGAGCCATCTCGAAGCGTTCGTAGTTACCACTATGTTCAGCATCTGCACCAATACCTGTCCTTTCAGGACGTACTTCGTACATTTCGTCAGTCCGGGTCAGAAAGTACGGCACCCAGTTGGCGCTAAATCCAGCTACAACAACTCGCAGGTTAGGGTAACGGGCAAATACACCGCTCAGAAGCAATGATGCGATTGCAATTCGGACATAGACGTATTGACAACTTTGGTGGATAAAGCTGTAGAGTACATCTCCCTCAGAACTAAGTTTATTCAATGTTAAATCGAAAACAAGTGAACCTGTTTTCGGTTGTCTTAGTGTATCTGTCAAAAAAGAAATCGGTATGTCTAAGCGTTCAGCAGTACGCCAGAGGATTTCATATTTGGGGTTGTCGTAACGCTGCTCAGTGTGAGGATACAAGGGAATCATTACTCCAACAGCACCCATGCTGGCAGTTCTTTCAAGTTCTGCAACAGCCTCATTAATGAAATAGTTAAGTTTGGCAAATCCAAAAATCTTTGTAACTTACGTCGCCGACTTTCGCTTGTAATTAGAGAGGGAAATACGCGGGAGAGCCGTTCTAATCTGATTTGTTTTTCGGATTGTATCACGGGTAACAAGATTTCAATCAGCTTAAACTGAGCTAACGTTAGTTTTTTTTCTAAATGAATGCGGTAGAATGTTGGTATCATTATTTTTTGGATAGGCAAGCGTATAACAATTTTGCTGCCTATCTTTTTTTAGCACACATTGGCTCAATCCTTACGAACTCTGGGTTTCAGCCTGGTTGTTACCCCCAGCTACTGCTGTTGCTTTCGTCACCGCTACATTTTCACTGGCTGCTGTTTTTGGTATTGCAGCAGGTTAGGTTTTTAATGCGTCAATTTTTCCTGAATCATTCTGTTTGTCAGTTAAAGCTTGACTAGCGGTTTGTACTGGGTTTGTTGAATCGGTTGAGTAGACTTCTGCTAAGTCTTTATGAAGGTAACTTAAATCACGTAGGAAAATACTTAAATCACGTAGGAAAATACTTAAATTAACGAATCCACCGTCGCTTCTGAAAGCCTATTTCCGATCGCACGGGGGCACTGCGATCGGAAGTCATGCGCCGCGAGGACACGCGACCCTTTTCGGGCAGTTCTGCGACTAAGGCAACCTAACTCTCAACTAGATCCATTTTTTTACCGGGACCGATCGCTCTGGGAAAGTAGGCGATTCGTGGAGAGCGGGCTGGCGAAGAATGAAGCATACAGGCTTGGTAAGACGATAGCGATGCCTTCGATCGCCAACAGTGAAGCTCACGCTCCCGAAAGCTTCCACAATTATACCGATCGCTCCGTCAGTCGAAGAGAACGGCAACGATCGCGCTTCATAAGTCTACTCGTGAAGTTGCCAAGCTTGTCACCAGCGACCGTTGCCGTTGAGAATTAACGAAAAAGTGCCTGAATAAGGAACACGCCAGACAGAGCTGACTATGGAGCGTTTACACCCATATATTCTAGCGCCATACGCAGAGAATTTACATCGATTCGGGTGCGAGTCAGAGCAAAAGCTCTGGGTTTTTCTTTGACATCAAGTTCTTCGATTATATCTTTGGTAATTTGACCGCTAACACCACACCAGGTGCCACCCATAGCGTTTGCCATGTGGCGGTACATATCCACTATGTAACCCCAGGGTGAAATAATTCAATCAGCTTCACTTGATTGCGGTTAAATACCAGACTTGACAGCGCAGCACCGTGCATTGCTACTACAACTTTAGCATTTCTGGCGATCGACCATTGTTCGCTAATCGGAATATCTTCAAAGTAATATTTCTTAAACCCATATGCTTCTAAAGTTTGTTCTACTTCGCTTTCATTAATTAAATTTCTAGTGCCTTTGCGAGATATAAATATTTTTTCAGGAGTCTGCGGATTAAACCCCTCAAACTCTAAATCCTGGAATAAAGTAGTATAAGCCCCCTCGTAAGCACAGGGATAGTGGTCATCTGATAATATCAGTTTGCCATTAATATCTTTATCTGTGCAAAGTATGGATGCTCCCAACAGTTTGTACGCATTTTTACCCATGTTGCTGGCATTAGAGCGCAAAACCAAAGTTACTTTTCCGCAAACTTTTTTGGCTGCAAGCATTCGGGCTGCTGTCCCCGAAAGAATGTGAGCTATGTTGCAGTCTGTTTCAAAACGGGAGTCTAAAATGTATTCTCCGTCTATTTGGATCGGAGCTACCAATTTTCTGTAGATTTTTTGGTAAATATTGCTGCTTCTGTTTTCAATAGACCGTGTTGATTCTTGGCGAATGTTGATTTCTATGTCCGGTTTTTTCGCCTGATATGCCGGTAAGTTAATTTCCATAATCTCGGCTTTCCAAGCCCCAGCCAGTCGCGTCGGGTATGTAAACATTTTTGATACTGCTACATCTATCGGCTGGTTGGATACAATAATACTTTGTTCGGATTCGCTGTTCATCTGAATTCGCTGGTCACTTTTTGTGTACTTTTTACTTAAATCGGGAACCATCTCGGCCCCATTATGCTAGCCGATGTCTAAGTCAGCGACAAGGGTTTTCGGAACTTATCGAAGGAGTAACCAACCCGGATTCGGTATCACACCTGACGGAGTCCTCTTCATAATTTCCTCATAATTGAGAGTTAGTATAGACAAAAAACGATCGCCCGATTCACTCGATCGAGGAAATATCCCATGAAAACAGATTACCTCATCGTTGGCAGTGGTTTATCAGCACTGGTTTTTGGGGCCTTGATGGCAAATTCTGGCAAAACCGTACACATCCTCGAAGCCCACGAACATCCGGGAGGCTTTGGTCACACCTTTACGATGGCCAAAAAATATACGTTTAATGCCCAATTTCACTACGTTTGGGACTGCGGCGAAGGACATACCGTCAATCGTGTACTCAAAAAACTCGGTCTCGATCGGGATGTCACCTTTGAGCGTTACGATCCCAATGGCTACGACCACATGAGAATGCCTGGGTACGCCCTAGATATTCCCTCGGAACCAGAAGAACTAATCCGCAGATTGTCGGCGCTGTTTCCCGAAGCAAGCGAGAACATTCGCAAATTCGTCAACGAAGTCGAGCAAACCGGTGCGGGACTCAGAAAACTCGCTCCTCCCGTCAAACCAATTGAATTGCTCAAAAATTTCGGTGACGTATTCTGCGCCATCCAACACCTCAATAGCACGCTTCAGGACGTTTTCGATAAGTTCCAACTCCCGCAAGCCGCCCAAACCCTATTAGCCCTGCAATGGCCAGACTTTTTGCTACCCCCAAATCAACTTTCTTTCTATGCTTGGATTGCCTTATTTAGAGGCTATCAAGAAGGCGCATTTTACCCAACTCAGCACTTTGAAGATGTCATCAATTCCCTAGTAAAAATCATTGAATCCCACGGTGGCAAAGTTCTACTCAATCATGAAGTCACGAATTTTAGAGTGACAGATAGAACTGTCACGGGAGTTGAAGCGATGGATTTGACCACGCATCAAACCCATGAATTCACGGGCGACACGGTGATTTGCAACCTTGACCCCAAACGAGCGGCCAAGATGATTGGAGAGGAACAGTTCTCTAAAAAAGTCAGGCGGAAACTTGATTATGAGTATTCTGCATCTAACTACATGGTGTACTGTGTTGTCAAAGATATCGACCTCCGAGACTATGGATTTGGCAAGTGGAATACGTTTCATTCCGAACACTTGGATCTGAATGAATCTTTTGCTCAAATGTATGATAAAAATGATTTTTCTCGTCCGAGTTTTGCGATTACAACGCCGACTTTTTTGACGGAAGCGCGGGGAGATAGTCCTGATGATTGTCAAATTGTGGAATTTCTGACTGTTGCTAATTACGGCTATTTTAAGCAACTTTGGGAGAGCGATAAGAAAGCTTACAGACAGAAAAAACAAGAGATTCTGGACTCGATTTTAGATGTTGTTGAGAAACACTACGTTCCGAATTTCCGCAAACACATGGTCTTTCATATTACCGGAAGTCCCACTACTAACGAGCGCTTCTGCTGGTGTCCTAATGGCAATTCCTACGGTTCTAGCTTGACGCCCCGCAACATGGGAGTCGATCGGCTAAATCACGAAACATCTCTCAAAAATTTCTATTTCTGCAATGCCTCATCCGGTTACCCAGGATTTGCTCCAACATTTTGGACAGGAGCGCTTTTGTATCAACGTTTATCAGGCGATGCGATTCTAGGCTAGGAGGCATTGGTTATCTCGTTCCCAGGTAGAACCTGGGAACGAGAGAACATCTGTTACATCCGTTACAGAATCCGTTGCCGAACTTCCTTCTATCAATTTAGGAGCGAACTATGAGAATTGCAATTGTTGGGAGCGGAGCTAGTGGTATGGCCACAGCCTACTGGCTCAATAAACAAAAGCATCATGTTACTGTGTTTGAAAAACAGCCAATTTTAGGCGGACATATTCGGACACTTAACAAAAACGTTGTGCCAAATCAATCTGAGTGCAATGAGATATTAGAAAATGGGGTGCTAGAATTTCCCACTGTGTTTTATAACTTCGTTGATCTCATGCAAGAGCTAGAAGTTAAATTAGAGCCTGTGCAGATTGGTTCGGCACTGTTTTTTAAAGACGGCCGCCACTTTTTATCTGCGGTTTCTATCCAAAAGAATTTCACTGGTTTCCAACGCCTAATCGAGTATTTGTGGCTCGATAGTCTTTACGCTCGTTCGGCTGGATTTGCGTTAAAAATGCGGTTTGCTAAACAGCATGATTTCTACGATATGCCGCTTTCTCAGTGCTTGAAACGCTCGTGCATTCGCAACAAGTGGCTGAAGTTGCTGACGATGTATAGCTACTCGATACCGTTAGAATTGCTGGACGATTTTCCGGCAGAGTTGGCGATGCCGGTTCTGCGCGACTATGCCTCGGTTAATTGGGTGAGGATTAAAGGTGGTGTGTACTCCTATATTGAAAAGATTCTGGGGCGGTTTAAGGGCGATATACTGCTGAATGTGGAGATTGCCAATATTTTTAGAAGTGCTGATGCTGTAAAAATTGTGCTTTCTAATGGGGAGATTCAGGAGTTTGATAAGGTGGTTTTTGCGATGCCGCCCGACCAGGTGATGAAGCTGTTGGCTGAGCCGACGGAGGCGGAAACGAAGCGGTTTGCGGCGTGGAAAGCCAATTATGCCACGACTTTGCTGCATACTGATACATCAATGTACGATCGCTATGGAATCCGCAAATTATCAGAATTTGATTTTTTTGAAACAGACAAGAGATGGGGCTATAATGCTAGTTTGAATCAGCTTTGTGGCATCTCATCTTCACGGGAGTATAGTTTAGCTTTTCACATAGATGAATTGATTGCAAAAGAGCAAATTATTCACATTCAAAAACATCACACGCCGTTATATACAGTTGAGTCTTTCCGATATCGAGATGAAGTTATCGAGACTAATGGCGAGAATAACACCTATCATGCGGGGGCTTATTTAGGTGATGGTTTGCACGAAGGAGCGGTTACGTCTGCTTTGCGAGTCGCTAAATTAATCGGGTGAGAACGATTCACTGTTGACTGTTGACTGTTGACGGTTGACTGTTGACTGTGGTTAAAAGTCCTCACTAGCAACAGATATTTCAATCTATGTTATAGTGAGTAAAAATTGAGGAATCATTATGTCAAAAGAGAGAAAAAGCAACAAAGAAGTCAAAAAGCCCAAGAAACAGCCTGATGGTGTTGCTAAGCCGAAGGATGACAACAAAAATTTTGGTAGCACCGACGGCCGCAAGTAGAGATACCTGCAACTATCGGGATTGCGATTGATTTTGTTCAATTTTCATTACTATCGTCCTGCGACAGACTTTATTATCCTATTTTGGGATTATCCGAAAACAGGTTTATTATATCTAGGGTAGATGCAGTGCTCAACCCAAAGTACAATGAAATCTGTTTTTAGTCATGAATATGAGACATTCCGTCGCTGTATGATTGCGGCTCGTAAAGAGGCACAACTAACTCAAGAGTCAGTTGCTAAATCTCTGAAAAAGCCCCAATCTTTCGTAGCCAAATATGAAAACGGTGAACGACGATTAGATGTAATTGAGTTTTTGTTGGTTGCTCATGCAATTGGTGTAGATCCTTGCGATATTATTAGGGGAATTTCACAAAAAATATCTGAAGCATCTTGTGAGAGTAAGATATGAATACACAAGATATCATCAGACTTGCATCCCAATATCTCGATCGCTTATCGGGTCATACTTTTGACGTTTTAGATGTATCTAAACCTGTTACCGTAGATGCAGCGGTCAATTTGTCTAAAATTATCTCAAAGCTTTCGCCCTTAGTGGGAAATTTGATTGAATTTAACACCGTTGAATTCTTAAATCAACAAAATGAGTTCGCTGAATTTGGTAATTGGCAGAGGCAAGATCCGGGCTTTCCAGATACTATTTTTGTCGGCACAGTTCAACCAACGCCAGGATTGGAAATTAAAGCGTGGTTCCCACTAGCAACAGAGATAACAGCACGTTTTAAAGATAGTCAGAATCACTTTAGGTTCCGATCGCACTTACGTTGCTATTCTCGCATGGCTACCCGATAAAATCATCTATGGCAAGCCTCGCATTCTTGATGTGTGCGTTGTCTCTGGTTTGTCCGTAGCTGTAGCGAGAGATACCCACTATCA
>Ga0335395_10001540_pt1 | contig 14471 bp, 7 predicted proteins | sample MAT02_FD_205744 | JGI IMG/M metagenome (GOLD analysis project Ga0335395, IMG submission 205744) | Freshwater microbial communities from Lake Fryxell liftoff mats and glacier meltwater in Antarctica - MAT-02 (spades assembly) (version 2) ...
GTGTGGTTTTCTGAGCTCTGCGATTGCTTTGCTTCGCGCGCAATGACAATACATAAGACTTTTTTTGTGGTTTTCTGAGCTCTGCGATTGCTTTGCTTCGCGTCTGTAGACCGGATTTCAACCGCCAACTCTTATCTAACCGACTGCGATTGCAGGGCCAACGACAGTTCGCAATGACAAAAAACGTTAACCCAAGCCTATTGCTTCTTAACTCTGGTTTAAAGACTGAAATCCTGACTGCGAATCGGGATTTAAGGACTTCTCTTAGGGCTGCAAACCTTTTTTTTGTATAGACGAGCAATTACACTCAATCGCAGACAAAATTGAATGATCTGCGTCAATCGGTATTAATCCGCTGGAAATCTGCTGTTAACAAAGCGAATATTTATGCAGCCCAACTCTAATAACTATTATGCTTCAAATGCCGCAACCGAAACCCGATCGCGCCCTGCAGCTTTCGCTCGATAAAGTGCCTCATCGGCGATCGCAATTAACGTCTCCGGCTGCGACATCGGTGCTGGAATACAGCAAGCCACACCCAAACTCAGCGTCACGTATTCACTGACACCAGACTTGGCGTGAAGTATCTGTAAATCCCGCACCTGTTGGTTGATAATTTCAGCTACGCAAGCCGCACCTTCAATATCCGTATTCGGTAAAACTATGACAAATTCTTCTCCACCGTAACGCGCAACTAAATCAGCCGATCGCTTTACCGAATCCTGGAGAACCGCAGCCACTTCCCGCAAACATTCATCCCCCGCTTGGTGCCCGTAAGTATCGTTATAAAGTTTGAAGTAATCGATATCGCACATAATCAAAGACAGCGGTGCTTCTTCCCTCGCCAAACGCCGCCATTCCGTATCGAGATAGTCATTAAAAAAGCGGCGGTTTCTTACCTCAGTCAAACTATCGTAAGTTGCCAAATATTGCAAGGATCTATTCACCGTTTCTAACTGCCGTTTTTGCTGCAGCAACTGACGGTTGAGCACCGTCAACTGCTGTTCGGCTGCGTGGGTTCTGAGCAAATTTCTTACCCTCGCCAGCAATTCCCTCTCGTCAAAAGGTTTTGCAATATAATCGTCAGCACCCGCATCCAAACTTTCGATCCGAGCTTCCATCCCCGATCGCGCTGTCAAAAAGATTACCGGAGTCGAATTTAATTCAGGCGTGTTCCGAATCTCCTTGAGCAAATCAAGTCCATTTTGTCTGGGCATGATTTGGTCGCTCAAAATTAAATTAGGACGCAATTTTTTGGCTCTTTCTAAACCTTCAATTCCATCTCTAGCCACGGCAACTCTATAGTAAGGATTCAATAAATTTTGGAGGTAATCCAGCAAAAAATTATTATCTTCTACTACCAGCAACAGCGGTAATTCTTGATTGTTATTTGTTAATTTATTTTCATAAATTGTGCCGTCAAAACTGTTAGAATCCGGCAGCGAGGACAGAGGCGCGATCGCCCGGACATTTCCCGCGCCGCACTCTGGGAAGGCAAATCCAGTCTGTCCAGCCAATTGGGCGATCGCGCTCACCAACTGATGCGCGGACACAGGCTTCGACAAATACCTCTGAAACCCCTCAGAGAGCGCCGCTCCATCGTCCTCCCGCAAGTCTTCCGTGAGCGCCACCGCCGGCAGCAGTTCCCTGTGCTGCGACATTTCCATTGCTCTGACGCGACGGATCAAATCGCAGCCGTCGGCTTCCGACACCGCCATATCGCTCACCAACACGTCTGGCCGCGACTGTTCCAACTCGGCGAGCGCTTCGCCGGCGCTAGCCACCGCTGTTACCTTAGCTCCAAATGCTTCCAGACCAGTTTTCATACATTCGCGGATCTCGGCGCTGCTTTCAACCACCAGCACTTGCTTTCCCGCTAGGGGTTTGGAAACCTGTCCGGGTATGCTTTCCATCGCGCCGGTCGCAGCATTGCGATCGATCGCCGAGTTGCTGTTCGCCACCGGTAGCTGCACCTCAAACGTAGCCCCCTGTCCCATTCCGGGACTCTGGGCCCCAATATTTCCCCCGTGCAGTTCCACCAACTGCCGCACAATCGAGAGTCCCAAGCCGAGCCGGTTTTGTTCCTTGCAGTGGAAGCTATCTGTGGGGCGGAAGTAGTCAAAGATGTAGGGCAGAAATTTGGGATCAATCCCGCAACCGCTGTCGCTGATGCGAATCAGCGCGCCCGACGCAGTAGGCTCGATCTGTATTTGGACTAGACCGGGGGCGGATTCCGGGGTAAATTTGATGGCATTAGCAAGCAAGTTCCAGACTACTTGCTGCAAGCGTTCTACATCTCCCAAAATGTAGGTGACAGCGGGGTCGAAATCAGTTTCTACGCGGATGTTTTTGGCTTCGGCGGCGGGGCTGAGGGTGTCTATCGCCGATTCGATGACAGACGGGAGGTGAACCCGGCCGACGTTGAGCTGCATTTTTCCCCGCAGCAGCCGCGAAAGATCCAAAAGATTATCTATTTGCTGGTTCTGCAATCTGGCGTTGCGCTCGATGATTTCCAAAGCGCGGCTGGTGGTGGCTTCGTTTAACTTGCGCGATCGGGCTAGCTGCACCCATCCCAAAATCGCGCTCAGGGGCGATCGCAGTTCGTGGGACGCGACCGCCAAAAATTCGTCTTTTGCCCGGTGGGCTTGGGCTTGGGCTGCTTCCACGGCTTTGCGCTCGGTGATGTCGAATCCGATCGCCAAATACTGACAGAGTTTTCCCTGAAAATCCAACAGCGGAACTACTGCTGCATAAACCCAATAATCGCTGCCATTCTTAGCTTGGTTCTTAATTTCTCCTTGCCAAACTTCACTTTTGGCAACAATTGACCGCAGATTTTTGATTAATTCCCAAGATTTATATTCCGAGTGGAGAATACCAAAATGGCTACCGATCAGTTCGGCGCGCGAATAGTTAGATATGGTACACACTCGATCGCTGACGTAATTGATGATTCCTCGGGCGTTTGTCCTCACCGCCAGCGCCGAGCGGTCGATCGCTCCTTTAAAATCTAAACATTCTTGCAGGGACAACTCTAACTCTACTTCTTTTGTCATATAATTTTCGTTTGGGCGATCGGGCGCGTTTAGTTGCTGGCGATCGGTCTTATTCTTGCTCCGTTGTTGGATTTCCATTGCTTCTATTTTCCCCTGACGGCTGACAGCTAATCTACTCACATCCTGATTCATTATCACTGTTTTTTTCCCCGCAAATGGGTGCAATATTTTGTATCTGTTCATTATAAAAATTCGGCCGTCCGCGCATCCAATAAGGAGTCACTTCAAATTTTATTGATTGTTTGACCAAATTTTGTCAATCTGAGGGCATATTTTCTCAAATTTGATCGAATCGGGCACTCCGTAACATTCCTCAACTTTTTTCTCATAATTTGCCTGCCGCATCTGCCTTAAAATCTATTCTTCCCCGGGCTTGTGGGTTTCCCGCATTCTGTCTCACATCCACTCAAGCATATCTATGTCGGAGCTTAACATTTCTCAAAGAAATGGCCGGGACAGGGCGAACAAAGTCCGTGTCTGGCGATCGTCGGGAACTTCTGTTAAATTATTTTCTTCTACATCTTGACAGTCCTGTAAATATTATGTATTATCAAATGTAGTATATTGAAACGAGAGAGCAGACCAACTGCATTAACGCACTCAAGTATTAACAGGTAGAGAAAAATTGTCTTTGAATTTAGACTATGTACGCGAGGAATTTGAACAAAGAGCATTTGATTATGACGGTTTAATTCCCCGCCTCATTCCGCACTATCGCGAGCAACACAATTTAATACTGCAGTTAATACCTTTTGAAACCAATGCTAACATAAAAGTTCTGGATTTAGGCGCGGGGACGGGCATACTGTCGGCTCTGATTTTGCAAGCATTTCCTCAAGCCAAAGTCCTAGCCTTTGACATGGCGGAAAATATGCTGAAAGTTTGTCAAACTAACTTGTCTGCTTTCGGAAAACGCCTGACATTGCAGCAAGGAAACTTTGCCGAAGATGATTTTGGCAGCGGTTACGATTTGGTAGTTTCAGGGTTAGCAATCCACCACCTAGACAGCGCCGGGAAACAACAGCTATTTCACAAGCTTTTCCAGTCTATGAATCCAGAGGGAATCTTGCTAATTCGAGACATTGTGACAGGTGCTACTCCCAAGCTGACCGAGCAATACGAAAAGTTGTGGCGGCAGTACATGAAAGCCAGCGGAGAAGATGATGCAGCCTGGTTTCAAAACTATCTGAAAGAAGATATTCCTTCCTCTGTGGAAGAGCAAACAAAGTGGCTTGCAGAATCAGGTTTTGCCGACGCAGCCTGTCACTGGCGCTATCTCAATTTTGCTATTTTTGGCGGAGTTGTCCGAAGGTAGAAGGCATTTGGCAGAAGGCAGAGTTTTTGATAGTTATCAAAAGCTCAAACTGGTTAAAACTCACGCCCTGATCACCATTTTTAACCAAGCTGTAGGGGCGGGTTCACTCACATTGGTGTCAACTTAAGACTAAAATTAATCAGAAATCTCGCTTCTAGCTTAGTCTCGATCCCCCCTAGCCCCCCTTAAAAAGGGGGGAACCGGAAGCGCAATCAAAGTCCCCCTTCTTAAGGGGGATTTAGGGGGATCGATATTGGGAGCATCTCAGTTTTCCAAAAAGCATTTTTTTGACAGTGCGAGCGTCCCCGCTCGCGAGTCTTTTATAGCTCGCGAGCGGGGACGCTCGCACTATAAAAGCAAAACTGAGATGCTCCCTCGATATTCGGCTGTGACATTACTCCGCCCTAAAAGGGCAAAGCTTCTAAACCTCACGATTTAGATTTTCTGGTTGTTTCCTTACGGTTTTTCACCCACTATCTGGATATGTAGTTACCCGCATATCCCCGACGCTCTGAGTGCCTCGGACAGTTTCCTTTCCCGACTATCCATCGGTACAAATACAAACCGGTTTATATCGTTTGCCGGAACCGGCTTATGCCTGACTTTTGCTCTCAAGATATCCGTTGTTTGCTCTCGGTATATACATTCTAACACAAAGCCGTCCTACAAGGACGGGGTTTTAAACCCATTAAGTTTGATAAACTAGAAATACAAAGGATTTTTGACTTGAGTTGACACCAATGAATTCACTCAATGCCTCTCGCAATGTTAACAGATTAAATCAACCAGATATCTCCTGAAAATGACTCAATAAATCAAGTAAAATTATGCACGATTCGCGATCGCTCAAAATCAGCAAATATCTCAGCAGACACCTGCGCCACGCGCCCTCGCGCATTGGCATTCAACTCGCGCCGGGGGGCTGGGTTCCTGTGAGCGAACTCCTCGATGCGTGCCAAAAAAACAACTTCCCCCTTCAGCTTGCAGAACTCAAACAAGTAGTCGCAGAAAATGACAAACAGCGCTTTTCCTTCGACTCCACAGGCACTCTAATTCGTGCCAACCAAGGACACAGCGTAGAGGTTGACTTGCAGCTAGAGCCGATTGTTCCTCCAGATATTTTATATCACGGAACAGGTAGCACTGCGGTCGAGTTTATTCTCAGTCAAGGAATTAGGAAAATGTCGCGCCATCACGTTCATTTGTCGGCGGATATTCAGACAGCTCGTAAAGTAGGTGCCAGACACGGCATCCCGGCAGTCTTTGCTGTAGATGCCGCAGCAATGCAGCTCGACGGCTGTACGTTTTACTGCTCGGATAACCAAGTTTGGTTAGTAGATTTTGTGCCTCCGAATTATCTCAAAGCAAATTGATCTATCTAGTATTTTTGTGGAAGATGTGCGCGGAATCTTTTAAAATAAGAGTAATACCATTTTTCTAAAGATGTGCTATAGATAAAGTCTGAGCCCCCCCTTACTAAGGGGGGGTTGGGGGGGTAATATCTAGCGCTACTTTATGAAATTGGTATAAGTAGGAGTTGCAATAAGTGAGTGCTGAAAATATGAGCGATCGCGAAAACAATTTTACTCAAAATAATCCTCAAAATCGAGGGTTGCTCGGCTCTGGCTGGCGACCTCTCTACCGTCAATTTGATTGGGAACATCTGCGGCATTTAGCGTCTAGCGATCCGGTAGAACTAGCTCAAAGAACTTTAGATGCAGCTAGCGATATTGCCGACGCAATGGGGCGACATCAATATACCTGGTGGGCAAATATCTTAAATGTATTCTCGGAAAATACTCGCTACGACATTGATGAATTTTGGGATTACATTACTCCGCAGCCAGTTTACCCGGATTACCGCTCCAAAGACGTTTTAGTTACTGAAACGCCGGTGGTGCAATTGGTCAGCCGCGCTAGCATTCCCATTGACTACGTTCTCAACAAACTGCAAGAGATTACTGTTTTCAAAGTTCTGAATTTGTTGGGGAAACCGGATGCGATTACTCAGTCTTTTATGGAGCGGCATTTTTCTTATCCGCCGGAGCGATTTGTTAGCTGGGAACGCTTGGAAGTTTTGGGTACTGTTTATGCTTATTGGGAGCGATGGGGCTGTTGGCTGCAAATTGACAGCTACGATAGGGGAAGACGCTGCTACACTCTGATTTGTAAAAATATTGCGCCGCTCGTTAGCAAGGCTACTTACAATTTGGCGGTGATTTTGAGCGGGTACAAAAGCCGCGTGGGACAGGTTCACAGTCAGTTTCCTATTCGGACGTTTTCTGCGGATGTTCAAAGTTTTACGGATACGGTTCAGCAGGCAATTCTCGACCAAAATCAGTTGGCTGTTTTGGTTAGCGGTGAACCGGGGACTGGCAAAACTGCTTGGACGCAAGCGGTAGCAAAGGAGATTTTGGTGCCGCTGGGTTATGTGATTTTTATTTTAGACCACGATGCTGTGGAAAATTTTGTGCCGCCGAGTTATTTGGAGCGGATTTGTATCATTATTAACGAGGCTGATAATTTGGCTCAAGATCGATCGACCGATGCGGCCCAACGCACTAACAAAACTGAACATATTTTGAGTTTGCTGGATGGAACTTTGTATCAAAGCGTTATGGACGAACACGGCATTCAATTTCAGCAAAAACTCGTAGTGTTGATGACTTGCAACACGACTGAAAGATTTGATCCTGCAATGTTGCGGAAGGGAAGAGTGGATTTTACCAGTGAATTTACGCAGAAGTTTGTGTAATTTAATACAAAATACTGAAACTTTTTTAAATAATTGCACGAGTTGGACGTGTTACCAAACCTCACAATTATGAAGAAATCTTCAGAATTGAAAAATTAAGGTAAAATTTTTTGAGTACCTATAGACACATTTCGTAAAAAATGATATGAATGATGGGTGAGACCCTCTAAGGGTATCACCCGAGAGAGCGAATCAGGGAAACAGCATTTTTAATCAGAAACAGAATTTTTCTAACTTGACCGACCTAAAAACGATACAGGCTGCGGCAGGGCTGTCGCGGCGTCCTAAATTTTAGAAGCAAGTTCAAGCTCCGGTGATTCATCTGTGGAGTTTATCCAAAATCTACAATCTCAAAACTCAAATTGACTGACAGTTATGGAGGAAATCCCAAACCGTGCAAACACTCGCCAGTTCAGCAACAAAGTCGGAGGCTGGGAAGGTCTGCCGACGGGAAAATCCCGATCGCCCACCAACAACCCCAGAGGCCGCCGTTTTGGAGAGTAAAGAGCGATTTCGGCGGTTGGTGGAGCGCTCCGCCGACGCCGTAGCAATGGTAGATTGTGAAATGCGCTACCTGTCGGTTTCTCGTCGCTGGGAAACCGATGGCGCGATCGGCTGCGGTGAGGCGATCGGGCGCTCTCATTGGGAACTGTTCCCGAATCTCCCGGAATATTGGCAACAAAATGCTCGCGCTTGTTTGACTGGAGTTTTGGAATACAGCGAATTTGTGACAGGACGATCGCCCGTATGTGAAGCAGAACAAATCGAAGGCTGTGGCAGCGGGCGGGTAAAATGGGTATTTTTGCCCTGGAAAAATTGCTCTGGTGCGATCGGCGGTTTGATCCTGTTTGCCGAAAAGATAACTGAAGAACTCGCCCAAACAAATTGCTACCATAAATTTACATCCAATGTCAAAAGCCCGCAGTTAGAAATAAAACCGCAACTAACTCCAATTGCCCTCGACAATGCTGCGGATACAGTTTTTTTTACCAGTGCCGAAGGTCAAATTTGCTACGCGAACAAAGCCGCTTGCAATCTGTTCGGTTACTCGGAATCGGAACTGCTAAACCTGACAGTTAGCGACATCGATTCGCAGTTGTCAGTATCGGATTGGCCGGAACTCTGGGAAAAACTCAAACAGCAAAGCAACTTCACTTTTAAAACCACTTACAAAACCCGAAACGGTGCTTGTTTTCCCGTCGAAGTTAAAGTCAATTATTTAGAATACGGCGGTTGCGAATACTGCTGCGCGATCGCCCGAGACATTTCCGTTCGTCTCGCAGCCGAATCAGCGCTTTTAGAAGCAAAAGAGCAACTTCAAGCCGTCTTGGATGCCGTACCCGGATTAGTTTCTTGGGTAAGTTCCGATTTGCGTTACTTGGGAGTAAACCGACATTTAGCTACTGCTTACCAAATGCCGGCCGAAGTATTTTCTGGTCAGAAAGTTGGTTTTTTAGATACAAGCCCTAAATTTAACGATTTAGTATACGATTTTTTTTCCAGCCCCCACAAGAAGACATCTCAAGAAGTAATAACGAACATCAGAGGAGAAAATAAAACTTATTTAATAGTAGCTCAAAAATATCACAAAAATACGGCGGCGGTATTTGTGGGATTGGACATTACAGAAAGCAAACAATCTCTATTCGCTTTGCAAGAGTCGGAAGAACGCCTGCGACAGCAAGCGGCAAAATTAGAGCAAACTTTGTTAGTTTTGCAGCGAACTCAAACTCAACTGATCCAAACTGAAAAAATGTCTAGTTTGGGGCAGTTGGTAGCAGGAATAGCGCACGAAATTAACAATCCAGTTAGTTTTATTTCCGGGAATGTCAGCCACGCCACGGGCTACATTCAAGAACTCTTGAAGTCGATCGAGCTTTACCAAAAGCATTATCCCGATCCGGTGGCAGAAATTCAAGATTGGATGGAAGACTTAGACTTAGATTTCATCAAAAAAGACTTGCCAAAACTGCTAAATTCAATGAAAGTAGGTTCCCAAAGGATTCGGGATGTTGTGCGATCGCTCCGGTTGTTCTCGCGTACCGACGCAGCCCAAATGAAGCCTGCAGATATCCACGAAGGTTTGGACAGCACTGTGCTAATCTTGCAAAATCGCCTGCAAGCTAAAGGCGGACGACCGGGAATTTCTCTAGTTAAGGAATACGGGGATTTGCCGCGAATCCGCTGCTATCCGGGACAGTTAAATCAAGTGTTCATGCACTTGTTGACAAATGCGATCGACGCTTTGGAAGAAGGAGGGAGAAATCCCGAAAAGTGTGGTACAATCCAAAGTCAATCTTTGTTGTCTGCGGGCGGCTCGGGAACTGAAATATTCAATCCCGAAATTCGGATTCGGACGTTTTTGGTAAGTTCAAGCGAAGTTGCGATCGCCATTAGCGACAACGGCCCGGGGATGACTGAAGAAGTTCTCGACTGCATCTTTGACCCTTTATTTACCACTAAATCTCCGCAGACTAGCACAGGTTTGGGTCTGGCAATATCGCAGCATTTAGTAGTAGAAAAGCATGGCGGCCAGTTGCACTGTGTTTCTCGTCCGGGACAGGGAACTGAGTTGATCGTTAAAATTGCGATCGGTAACGATTAATTGGCGTCACCCAAAGCTGGACTTATACCAATTTCATAAAGTAGCGCTAGATATTACCCCCCCAACCCCCCCCTTAGTAAGGGGGGGCTAAGACGGGAGTATCTCAGTTTTGTAAAAAGCATTTTTTTTATTATAGTGCGAGCGTCCCCGATCGCGAGTACAATGCGCGAGCGGGGACGATCGCACAGCAAAACTGAGATTATCCCGTTGCATCTGCCCGATATCTGCGGTTTCTGGATTGAGAGAAGACTTCTGCAACTCAAGTCTATTGCACCGCTGGCGCGATCAATAAAAAATCCTTTTTTCAAAGCCGGAGATGCTCCATAAGCGCCCCGTGCGACGGTAGAGTCAATGCTAAAATCTAAAACTTGTACGCTCGCGAAGCCGAAGTATCTAAAATCTAAAATCTAAAATCTAAAATCTGTTGATTTATAAGGGAAAAATAAGATGGTAATTGAGTGGCTGAAATTTAAAGTACCTCCCGAAAAGTGGGAGCAGTTTATCCTGCGAGATGAAGAAGTTTGGACGGCAGGACTCAAAAATTTTCCCGGTTTTTTGGGTAAGGAAATTTGGGTGGATGCGGTGGAAAATGAGGTGGTGATGTTGATCCGCTGGGAAACTAGGGAGCAGTGGAAGTCGGTGCCACAAAGCACGATCGAGGAGTTGGATGCCAAAATGGGCTATTTGCAAATTGCGATCGCCGAAAGTCGCGAATATCAAGTTCGCAAGTTCTTGCATTAGTTCTTTGCGAAGGAAGAAGGAAAATGGAAGATGGAAGAAGGGAGAGGGAGAGAGGGGGAGAATTGCCCAATGCCCAATGCCCAATGCCCAATGCCCAATGCCCAATGCCCAATGCCCAATTCAGTTATTTTAAGCAAATTTTGCATAGAGAGCTAAAATAAAATTCACGCTTAAAAAGCCGACTGCGAGTACGAGAATGATAAAGATTGCGATACTGAAAATAGACTTTAGCCGATCGGCAATTTCGGGTTTTTCTGAGTTCATCGGTCAATTTTTGCTGCTGTAAATTGGTTCCGGGAAATTGAGCAAGAATAGATTATACCAATGCAGGAACAAAAATGCAACTCCAGAACGGCTCAAAACTCCGCCCTCATGAGGTGGCATTCTTAATCTAAAATCTAAAATCTAAAATCTAAAATCTAAAAATCGACTGGCTTTTGTAGCGATGGTCGATCGCCCAAGCGCGATCGTACCCGCCTCCTGTAAAATAGAGGGCGCGCTGGATTTTACCGTTTAACAGCCCCAATAGCGGGCGATCGTGCGTAGGTATCCCAAATACATAATAATATACCAGTTATCCTTAACCTACTCAATAAGGTAAAAATAGAAGAGTGTCAGGAAATAATCTAAAACATATAACTGAAAAAAGGATATAAATCAATGCTTCACCCAGTCTCGCAACCTTACCAACAACGAGAAAATACTATGACCCAAAGAGCCGTGCGGAAGCCAAACCCCTCTGCTAGAAACCACTTAAGGCCAAGTTTTCCTCAAAGACACTGGCTGGAACTAGCAGAGTACGCCTCTCTGGCGGCCTCTGGAGTCGGTTCCCTGGCGGTAGCACTGTCGGGTCAAGCTTTTTACGGAGTAGCGCCCCTCACTTTGGCTTTGTCGCTGAATGTTGCTAACCGGTATCGATTCGAGCAGCAAGTGCGAGTTCACCAAAATTCTGAACTAGCCAGCGTCCAAAACTCGGTAAATAAAGTCGAAAAAACGGCGGTGACGGTAATTGTGAAATTGCGGAAACAGTTGTCAGGAGATATTGCAGCGCTGCGCCAGCAAATGGCTGCATTACCTAGAACAGAAGGCTTTGACGAGTCTTTAGACATCGAGCGGCAGTTGCTGAGTTTGGGAGAGTCGGTAGCTTCTTTGCAAGAAATCGTAGCATCTGCTGTACTCAATGTCGGCCAGCAAGTGAGCCAACAACTGCAAGATTTATCGGTTGGCCAACCGGCCAATCTCGAAGCCGTGGAAGACGCTATAGAGAAACTGCAAACCGCGACAAAATGCTTGACAGAAACTGCTATCACCCAAAACGACTGGGAAGCAGTAAATACTCGATTCTTGGAAATCCAGAAAGTCATGGCCAATCTGCAAAGCCAACTGCAAGCTACCGCGCACCAATCGACTCCCGATTTGTCTGCAGTCCAAGCTCAAATCTACCGTTTGGAACACGAGCAACAAGAAGTTGTGAAACCTCACCTCAAACGTTTAATTTCGGTGGTAAAGCAGTTGCAGCACACGCAAGAAAATAGTCAGTAGTCAGTAGTCAGTAGTCATTAGTCATTAGCATTTTGTAGGGGCGGGTTTAGCTAAGGATCTATGATACAAATGACTAAAAAAAGGGCAAAACCCGCCCTCTCAGTCATTAGTCATTGGTCATTAGTCATTAGTCATTAGCATTTTGTAGGGGCGGGTTTAGCTAAGGATCTATGATACAAATGACTAAAAAAAGGGCAAAACCCGCCCTCTCAGTCATTAGTCATTGGTCATTGGTCATTAGCATTTTGTAGGGGCGGGTTTAGCTAAGGATCTATGATACAAATGACTAAAAAAAGGGCAAAACCCGCCCTCTCAGTCATTAGTCATTGGTCATTGGTCATTAGCATTTTGTAGGGGCGGGTTTAGCTAAGAATCTATGATACAAATGACTAAAAAAAAGGCAAAACCCGCCCTCTCAGTCATCAGTCATTAGTCATTATTCATTAAGCTGTTAGTCATTTAAATTTCTTGCCTGAACCCCTTACAGTATGGGGTATAGACCAAAAATAATGCAGTTTAAATGTGGAACAGCTTAGTCATTAGTCATCAGCAGACAAGATTCTATTCATTCGCTCTCAAAACTTGAAATTCATCTGCGTAAAGGGAGTATCTCAGTTTTGCAAAAAGCATTTTTTTTGTAGTGCGAGCGTCCCCGCTCGCTCCTGCGTACAATACGCGAGCGGGGACAGCACTATAAATGCAATACTTGAAATTTATCTGCGTTAATCTGCGCTGCATCTGCCTTAAATCGGCGGTTTTCCTATTAATCAAAGATTTATGCAATTGCTCATCTAGTCATAAGTCATGGGAGCATCTGGTGTTTTGCAAAAAGCATTTTTTTTTGTAGTGCGAGCGTCCCCGCTCGCTCCTGCGTACAATACGCGAGCGGGGACGCTCGCACTATAATGCAAAACTGAGATGCTCCCTAAGTCATCAGTCAAAAGGAAGATTTTCCTACTCTCCCCTTCTCCCCATCTCCCGGCTGGAGTCCAAATTTTTCGACAATTGTGTTACAAAATTAAAAGCTAATCTGTCTAGTTCACCTGTGTTCAACCTGTTACAAGAAAATTAAATGACTGCAACCGTAACTATTCCTAATAACCCATTACTAATTGGCCAAGGATTGCCGACCTTTGACGCGATCGCCCCAGAGCACGTAGTCCCAGCCATTACCCAACTGCTGACCGAGCTAGAAGGCTCGCTAGCTGCCTTAGAAGCCTCTGTTGAGCCGACTTGGAGCGGTTTAGTAGAACCCTTACAACAGCTCGGAGAGCGTTTAAATTGGAGCTGGAGCATTGTCGGACATTTGATGGGCGTGAAAAATAGCCCGGAATTGCGATCGGCCCACGAAACAGTGCAGCCGGAAGTAATAAAATTTTGGAGCAAAGTCAGTCAAAGCAAACCGCTTTACGAAGCTTTTAAAGCGCTGCGGGCCAGCGAAAACTGGGACAGCTTAGAGTCAGCTCAACAGCGAATTGTCGAAGCCGCTCTCCGAGATGCTCAACTCTCCGGCGTGGGTTTAGAAGGCGAACAAAAAGAGCGTTTTAATGCCATTCAATTAGAATTGGCCGAAATTACTACTCAATTTTCCAATCACGTCCTCGACGCTACCAAAGCTTTCAGCATCACCCTCACAAACAAAGAGGAAATTGACGGTTTACCGCCGAGTTTGTTGAGTTTAGCAGCCCAAGCGGCTCGCAGTGCCGGTGCAGAAAATGCCGATGCCGAAAACGGCCCTTGGCGGATTACTTTAGACTTCCCGAGTTACGGCCCTTTCATGCAGCACAGCACTCGCGGCGAGTTGCGCGAAAAGTTGTACAAAGCTTTTATCGGCAGAGCAAGTAGTGGAGAGTTGAATAACTGGCCTTTGACCGATCGCATTTTAGCACTGCGCCAGGAAAAAGCAGCTTTACTTGGGTTTAACAGTTATGCCGAATTGAGTCTGGCGACCAAAATGGCTCCCGACGTTGCAGCAGTCGAAGCTTTGTTAGAAGAATTGCGCCAAGCTAGTTACAGTGCTGCTGTCAAAGATTTAGAAGATTTGAAAGCGTTTGCAAAGGCCAAAGGTGCGCCGGAATCCGGGGATTTGAAGCACTGGGATATTGGTTTTTGGTCGGAACGGCAGCGGGAAGAAAAGTTTGCTTTTAGTGCAGAAGAATTACGGCCTTATTTTGCTCTGCCGCAGGTATTGGATGGCTTATTTGGATTAGTAAAGCGGCTGTTTGGCGTGACAGTAACGGCGGCGGACGGTCAAGCTCCTGTGTGGCACAAAGATGTGCGCTATTTCCAAATAGATGATGAAGCCGGAAATGCGATCGCCAATTTCTATTTAGACCCCTACAGCCGCCCGGAAGAAAAGCGCGGCGGTGCTTGGATGGACGATTGCGTGGTGCGCGCTAAATTTGTGGAAGCGGGAAAAACCATCACGCGGTTGCCGGTGGCTTATTTGGTGTGCAA
>Ga0335395_10001541_pt1 | contig 14466 bp, 6 predicted proteins | sample MAT02_FD_205744 | JGI IMG/M metagenome (GOLD analysis project Ga0335395, IMG submission 205744) | Freshwater microbial communities from Lake Fryxell liftoff mats and glacier meltwater in Antarctica - MAT-02 (spades assembly) (version 2) ...
TTTCTGGGGCGACCAAAGATCCTATTTTGGCGATGCGTTGCCGCGTGGATTTACCTCCAGGAGAAAGTGTCACGGTCGCTTGGACTACGGTAATCTCCCAGTCAGTTCCCGATTCGCTATCGGTCGCCGCGACGTATCAAACTCAACGAGGCGTTCAACGTGCGTTCGAGCTTTCTTGGGCACTTGTTCCGGTGGAATTGAAGCATCAATCGCTTGCTGCAAAGGACGTGCATCTCTATCAGCGTTTCGCGTCGGCAGTACTCTATCCTGACAGAGCCTACCGCTACGCAAGCCCCTCGAAACTTGATACGTTGCCACCTCAAGTGGATCCCACGTCAATTATCGAGAACGCTACGGATGATATACCGCCCGTTTTAGGATCGTTCGGACATTTAGTGTCGCCTTTCGCTCCGCGAAAGTGGCGCTCATTCGCGGAGCGAAAGGCGACATTGGGACAGTTATTTACCGAACAATCCTTAGCTGATCGCGAGACTGGGCAAGTGACTGGGCAATCGAGGGGTCAATCTGATCTATGGCCGTGGAGCATATCAGGTGATTGGCCTATCGTTCTGGTCGAAGTAACATCCACAGAACAACTGCCATCGGTGAAAGAGATATTGCGTGCCCACCGCTTCCTGGTGTCGCGTGGACTGCGGCACGATGTAATTTTGCTCAATGCAACGCCTGGTAGTTACTACGATGGATTGCATGACCAAATGATCGGCTTAATACGCGACGTTCAATCAGCAATGGGTTCGATTCACAATTCGCTTGCACACAGTTCGGTTTTTCTGATACGAGGAGGTGAGCTTGGCGAGAAGCAAATCGAATTCTTGCGATGCGTTGCGACGGTTTTTATGCCTATTGATTTCGGATCACTGTCGAGCTTTCTCACAAGGTCGCAATCAGGAATGGTTTCACCAGCGGGCGTCGCAACGAATTTTGCATCTTCGAAGGTACGACTCAACTTACCAGCAGGATTTCCCACTGCGACCGTCGACATGGAAATCATATCGAATGCTTTGTTGAGTTCGAAGGTCGGTCGGATGCGAGCCGAATCGACTTGGCTTCGAGACGTAGCCAACTATCGAATCACTTCTCCGCCGACAACTGCATCCATAGAGAACACAGCAGAACGAGTTTATCTGAGCGAAGTTCTTGATGAAGGGTCCAAAGAGATTTGGTTGCTACCGTGTGAATGCAATGAACTAACGTATCGCGTAAGCTTCTCGATGGATCCGAACGATACGGTCAAGTTTATTGACGTAGCTATCACCAATAATAGCGATCGCGCAAGACGTCTTTTAGTCACCTATGCTGTGGAATTCGCATTAGACATCGATCGAGTGGAGAGTCAGCTCCACATCGAAACGCAAATCGATAGTGAAAGTGGGGCGTTGATCGCGAGGAACCCGTACCACAGCACTCTGCCTCAAATGGCAGTTTTTCTCCAGGTCCTTGCGTCCGAGCGATCGTTGACTGGCTCCCGAAAAAGTTTCCTCGGTCGAAATGGAAGTTGGCAACTGCCAGTCGGGCTGCTCGCAGACCAGCTAGACAATCAAGTTGGTGCAGGATTGGACCCCTACGGAGCCATCCAAACCCGCGTGAGTATCGAACCCAACGAGCAACAAACAGTTCGGTTCCTCCTGGGCGTCGGCGAAGATCTCGCACAAGCTGTAAAGTTACTCAATAAGTATCGAAGCCATTCCTAGCGGCCCTGCCCGCAGGGAATGATTAATGGAAGATCGGTTACGAAGATCAACTGCTACGAAATTCGTAACGCGGATTGGCCAAGCTTCCGAAGCCGTTTCTCTGTAGGATCGCTACCCAAATCGATGAAGAACTGATCGATCGAAGCAGTCGTTTTTTCAGACGGACTTTGCATTGTTATCGATGAACTTGATAACGATAGCGGGGCCAGCATTCCAGGTGCCGTGAAAGAACGAAGGCTGTTAGTTCCATTTGCCGCACGCGTCGCGTTAGTGTCGAGTACATTAACGCTTCCACTTCGATCTACGTCAAACATATTGGAGACGATGCTAGGGCTCTGGCCATTACGAGCTCGCACCGAATTCGTATCCAAAACATTAATCGTCACTTGGAGCGACGGGAACGACGAAGCTGGGGTTACGTCGAATCGAGCGTTGCCAAAATAGAACACATCGTTAGTCGACAGCCCTGTGTTGGAATTGGCCATGACGGTGATTCGAAGCCACGCATTCTCAATCACTCGATCTCCGAAGACAAGCTTCACACGATCCGAACCACCGACTCCGCCGCCGGCGAAAGTTGACACCGCCACAGTGGGGGTGAACTCTACAAAGTTTGGTGTATCGATAGTGAAGCCGGACCAAGTCGCAAATTGAAAACTAGTCGGCGAAATTGCTCCTAAGTTCCCAGGGCTGCTGAGATCGACGACGATACCATTCAAACCACGAGAATAATTCGTGTAGTGGTCAGTCGTTGTCGTAGCGCCGGGGAGTAAGGCTTGCTTGGTCGGATCGATTGCGTTGATCGGGTTTACCAGTGGCGAGTCGTTATCGCCGCTGGTTCCAAAGCCCAACGCATTATTGTAGAAGACTCGACGATCAATGACCGCTGGAGGGGCAGCTACGATCGTTGCTAGATAATCTTCGACCTCTCCATCGGAAGCCAGTCCAAACGATTCTGCAGCAGCTAAGTCGGTGCTGAATCGGAATCTAGCAAACGATGCACCGATGGATGCATTGTAAGGTAGAGCCCCAAACGCAAGACTAAAAGTTTGGTTGTTGGAGCCCACCGGGACAGTAATCGAGGCTCGCTCGGTCGCGTTGTCGAACACTCCATCGCGATTCGTATCGATCCAACCGTAAAGCGTGGCTTGGGTGGAAGTCAGATTGGTTGCTCGAACGCGAACTATTGGTTTTTGCCCTTGAATAAAGTTCAGGTCTGTTGCGAAAGCAAGGCCGTCTTCATCATCGTTGACAAGAGATGTCTCCAACGCGTCATCCGACAACTGCCCGTCAGGTTCATCATCAATGAAGCCTCCGATCATTAACCCTGGCACCATCGTATGACGAGGTCCGTTGTCATTCAAATTTGTCCGATAGTTGCCAACACCCGTACCGATCGAATCATCCGGTGCATCACCGAAATCGGTTCCATAAAAAGCCATTGTGTACGTCTCGTCAATCACGGGCTCAGTAACCGCGACACTATTTCCGAGTCCATCCTGAATCGATATCCCAGGGGCAACGTTTATTCCAACACTTCCCAGGGCGTAAGCTAAATCGCCTCCGGACAGGGTAATGTCATAGACCGTGGTCGATACGGGAGTAACGGTAACGATCGCGGTGGTGCCAGCCGCAACGAAGTCTGCATTGTCGACTTGCAAGGCCGATTCGTTAAACGTTGCACGAAACCGTAGAACGTCCGCACTAGTGGTTGATGTTGTTGGCACCAACCGGACGAATGATTGCAACACGGGTGCTGCATTGTCGAGAATAAAAGTTTGGTCTATGGGCGGCTCAACAAAGACTAACAAATTATTTGATGCATCGACGATGTTGGCCGAAGGTGAAATATCAAGTCCAACGATGCCATTGAAGCTGGCGAGATTTCCTCCGCTAACGACAAGAGTAAAGCTTTGACCGGACAATGGCGTCACGGAAGTCACTGTCGCTGTAGTTCCAGTCACCGTGAAATCATCATTTGAAACATTGAAAACACTTTCACTGAAGCTAACGTTAAATGTTAACGTGTCTGCGTTGGTCGGTGAGCTTCCCTGCGTTTGGATCGAGTTTAATGAGGGAGCATCCAAATCGCGTCGCAGAAAAATTGTGTGGACAGAGCCGTTAAAATTAACCAGTGCGGTGTTTCCTTCTGCGCCGACAGCTAAATCAATAACGCCGTCATTATCGAGGTCGCCCAATGATGCAATTGACGTTCCAAATCGATCGGAGCTAGCAAGCGTCGAGGGCCCGCCATTGGTCGACCGCGCAATCTTTGTCGAACTGCGTACTCCACCGTTTGGTTGAAGGTTTAGTAGGTAAATGGCACCTGCGTCCGTCGCGCCAGTATTGTCGGAAGGTGCACCCACGGCTAAGTCTGGCACACTGTCGCCGTTCAGATCACCAATACTAGCGATCGAGTACCCAAATTGGTCACCGTTTGTCAAGACTGGTCCGCCATTTAAGCCGCTCGCAATCTTGGTACTCGACTTCACACTTCCGTTACTATTGAGCAACAAGACATAAATCGCCCCTCGATCTGCACCTCCGGTATCATCGAGTGCTGCTCCGACGACGATGTCCGAAATCCCATCGCCATCCAAATCGCCTATATTTGCAATCGAGCTACCAAACCGATCACCGTTACCAAGGACCGGTCCACCGTTCAAGCCGCTTGCAATTTTAAATGCGCTTTTCAGAGTGCGATTGGCATTGAGGAACAATATATGTACAGATCCTCGGTCTGTGCCACCGGTATCATCGCCGAAAGCACCAACAGCGATATCGGGGGCTCCATCGCCATCCAAATCGCCAAGGGAAGCTACGGATGATCCGAAGGCGTCATTGCTCGCTAACGCTGGGACCGTTGAGAAAGCGAAAGTAGGGATCCTGGATAAAAATTGCGAGCTAGCACCTGAAGATGTTGCCTGAGCGTAAACCGCCCCCGGTCCAAAACCAGTATCTGCTGTCGGTGCTCCCACCACGATGTCGGCAACGCCATCAGCGAAATTGCCAAGGGAAGCAAGCGAAGTTCCAAATCCTGATCGACTGGTGCTGGAAGGAGCACCAATTGGCGTTCCGACTGAGGTAGATGTGCCGTCGCGATTCATTAGTTGGGTATACACAATTCCTATATCAGTAATAAGGTTATCGGCGAGTCTCGCACCGACGGCTAAGTCAACGATTCCATCGCCGTTTACGTCGCCTACCGCCAAAACGCTCGAGCCATAGCCGTTCGACGTAAACTGCGCCGCCACTCCGTTATTGACACCGCTTTCAATTTTCTTGGATTTTCCGCTTTCCGCGGTTCCGTCACTTGCTCGTAGCAACCGGACTGAATAATCTTCTACCTCGCCGTTGGTAGCGGCACCAATGGAACTCGCGGCCGCCGTATCTGTGCTCAATCGGAAACGAGCTTGAGATACACCCGGCGAGAACCCGGGTGAAATAGCAGGAAACTGAAGCGAAAAGACCGCGTTATTCGACCCATTCGGAACGGTTACCGAGGCTCTTTCTGTCGTATTATCAAAGACGCCATTTCGATTCACATCAATCCAACCGTAAAGCGTCGCAGCACTTCCCGATGTGTTGGTAGCGCGGAGACGGACACGAGGTGACGAGCCAATCGTGACCGACCACTCGAAACCACCATCAATCAAGCCATCTTCATCATCTAAAGCGGGCGAAATATTTGGCCCATCATCCAATGTCAGCCCGTCCGGTTCGGCATCGACCCTGGCACCCAATCTCAAACCAGAAACAATCGTGTGACGCGGACCATTATCTGCTAGCGATGTCTGGTAGTTACCAACGCCCGTACCGACACCGGTATCTGGTGCATCGCCAAAGTCTAATGTGCTTTGAACGATTGAAAACGTTTCATTAATGTCTGGTTCAAGCGTTAGAAGTGGGTTCGTTGCCCTATCGAGAATATTTTGTGTCGCTGCAAAGTTGATCCCGACCGTTCCAGAAAGATTTGCCAAATTTCCGCCAGAAAGAGTAAGTTCATAAGTCGTCCCTGAACCTGTACTCGTAATGGTTGCTGTTGAACCAACGACAATAAAGTCTGATGCATCGACGTTGGTTACGGATTCATTGAACGTCACAAGGAAGCGGACGGCGTCGGCACTCGTAAGACTAACGTTTGGAATAATCCGTGTAAACGAAGTCGCGATGGGAGCCGTATTATCGACGGTGAAACTTTCTCGGCCACTGGGATTTCCATTGGCAAGAAGATTTCCAAGACGATCGACGATGTTTCGTCCGGTCGCCACAGCGAGGCTAACGGATGCGTTGAGCGATGGAAGATCGCCTCCACTAATTACCACATCAAAAGAGTTGATTCCGACGTTTGTAACGCTTTGTATAGTTGCCGTTGAACCCGTCACATTGAGATCGGAGGGATCTACATTAAACACATCCTCGTCGAACGAAACTCGAAACGTGAGAGTGTCAGCGTTCGTAATGGTTGCCGTGGGACTCTGCCGGCGAACCGTGGCGATCGGAGCCACGTTGTCGGCTCGGAGGTTCATGATCCTTAATCCGCCACGGTCTGTTCCGTTCGTATCATCGCCCGGTGTTCCGACAGCTAGCTCGGGAATAGAGTCGCCATCTAGGTCACCCAAATAGGCGATCGATGCAGCAAAATCATCGCCAAAGTTGAGCGATAAACCCGTACTGCCAAAGCTGCTCAAAGATCTAAATGCTTTGACTGTTCCATTTGCGTTCATGAACAAATTGTAGATCGCACCGCTAGAGAAAAAGTCTGTAGCACCAACGCTCAAGTCATTGATTCCATCGCCATCCAAATCACCAACCGATGCAATCGAGCTACCGAACTGATTAAAAAGTGAAAGGTCCGTCGGCCCGCCATTAAAACCTTTCGCGACTTTGACACGGCTCGTTACGACTCCGGCGGCATTCAGGAATAGCACATAGACAGCGCCACTGTCTGCAGTAGTGCTAGGAGCGTAACCAGTGTCATCGGCGTTCGCTCCGACAGCGATGTCGCCAACTCCGTCGCCATTTAAGTCACCGATTGATGCGACTGAAGCACCGAATCGATCTCCGTTAATAAGCGTTGGGCCGCCTCCTGTGTTACTTGCGATGATAACGCTGCTCTTGATGGTTATGTCGGCATTCAAAAACAGAATCGATACCGCCCCACGGTCTGTTCCACCCAGATCACTCAAAGACGATCCGACTGCCAGCTCGGATACTCCATCACCATCCAGATCGGGCACCAAAGCGATAGATGTCCCAAACGCATCGCCATTAGCAATCGTAGTAAGGTTCAGTGTCCCGCTGGAAATCTTCGTAAATCCATTTACTGTTCCATTCGTGTTCATGCGAAGGAGATATATTGCACCTCGATCGGTCCCACCTGTATCGTCTCCTGGAGCACCAACAGCCAGATCCATCACGCCGTCGCCGTTGATATCACCGATGGCTGCTAGGCTAGTACCGAAACGGTCCCCCGCAGAATATGTTGGAACGCCACCGACGCCACTTGTGAGAAGGATCGAGGTGCCAGCAGACCCGTTGGTCAAAATGGGTGTCAAGTACACAACGCCGCTATCAGTTCCAACGCCATCGCGTCCCGGAGCACCAACGGCGACGAAGGTTCTTCCAGAGCCGTCCAAATCACCCAGCGTAGCCGTGGCACTGCCGTAAAGATCGGTATTTTGAAGTACCGGCCCTCCAAGCAATGAATCGGCGATGCGCGTACTCTTGGTTGTATCGAAATGCCCGGTACTGATTCTCGTTACGGTGGCCGTGTAGTCTTCGACTTCACCATCGGCTGCGACTCCGTTGGGATTCGCCGCGGCAACATCGGTGCTCAGCCTAAATCTCGCAAAAGTTTTACCACCAACCTCTGTCAACGCGACCAAAGGAAATTCCAAATTAAACACTGCATTGTTGGAAGCAGTCGGGACGTTCATAGACGCGCGCTCTGTCGCGTTGTTGAAGACTCCATCGCGATTGACATCGATCCATCCATAGAGTGTCGCAGCGGTACCAGTGGTGTTCGTCGCTCGCAAGCGAACCTGCGGAATCGAACCGGCTGTTAGCAGGAGATCCACATCGGGATCAATGACACCATCTTCGTCGTCAGTACTTGGCGTGACGTACAGGTCATCACCGTTAGCTCTCACACTTGCCGCAGCATCCACTTCGGCATCGACGCGTCGCCCAAGAAACAAACTGGTTTGAGTCGTATCGATAACGTGACTCGGGCCGCCGTTAGCAAAGAATGTTTCGTAGTTGTTGACTCCAAAACCAGCACCCGTATCCGGCGCGTCACCGAAGTCCGACGCCATCACGCATCGACTCTCTAGCATTTCTATCAAAGATCTGCGACGAAGTTTCCTCGTTCGCTCGCGAGAAATAGATCGCTTGGATTGCCTCCTACCACCAGTCCAAAATCTACCCGTGCAAAATTTGCTAAGAGAATCCGCACCGCCACCGTCTCTACTAAGCCAATTCATCTTATGTCTCTCTAGAATGATGCCCGCAAATTCTACCCGTTAGAGTTTGTACCCCAATCGCTCGTAACGGCCTCGAAAAAACGCGACCGACCGCTACTAAGGCAGTTACCCAGCCGATGTATTATTGGCAAATCTTTAACGGATTGATAGGGCTTTGTAAGGTTAATAAATAGATGGATTCAAACAGCGATCGTTCCAAGTGCTTCCGACGTTGACGTATCTGATTAAGATTCGAAACCCGAAAAACCACTGACTATTAAGAACCTTTTAGTCTTACTGATAGCGAAAAGGGGGGCGTCGGAAGGGATTTCGAGTCGGAAACAACCGATTAATCAGGTTGCAACGTTGCTTTTCTTGACGGCGGCTTGCAAAGGCAATTTAGTAACCTACGTTTTCCGGAATGAATATCCCGATTGGCATCGCTATTGGTGCGAGCCACATTTTTTAGGGCACATTTTGAAGTGGATGCAAGGCTTTACGAACATGAGAGATTTGGAATCAAGTTCCCCAATTGCAAGTTTTCTATCTGTTATCATTTTGTTTGCGTTCGGTTTCGTTGCTGTCCATTGTTGGGCGGTGAGAGATTGGGTTGCTCTGTCGACGGTCGTTGCAGTCATGGTTGGCGGGATCGCAGGTTATTGGTGGGGAATGTGGCGATCATTGGCATCGTCGGTTGGATGCTATGCCGGATATGCCCTTGCAAGTCCTACGGCGGATCGATTGATTCCTTTCCTTGAAAACCAGTGGAAGCAGACCTTGGATCGACCGACATGGCTTTTGATTTCTGGAATTGTTGTGACGGCAGCAGTAACACTTCTTTTGATTGTTATTGGAACGCTGCTTCGAAGAAACGAGACGTTGGAAGCATACGATCATCGCGCCGGATTCCTGTTGGGAGTAGCGAGCACGAGTGTTTCGGCAGCGATGATTTTCTGGGTGCTGCTTGCCGCTGAACCAACGATCGAGCAATCTCGGCGAGTGATACAAAACACCCCTTCGCTTGTTCATGCGAGCGCCACACAATCGATCGCCATTGAAAGGATGTCGAACCTGCTAGTCGTATTGAAGAAGAGCTATGTGATGATTGCTCTCAAGCCTTGGAATCCAATTACTGAAGTGGCTTACCTACGCGAGTTGAAGTCGACTATTGAATCATCGCTCACCAAACCACAAGAAGCCGATCAATCCAGTAGTGGGTTCGAATTGTCGACTCTAAGTGACAAGATCATGTCACTTGGTAAAGCTAAATGACATCAGTTTTACTTACACACTATTTGTAGATTCGCTATCGGCTTTCTTTTCGAAGTGTCGCGTTGAATTCACGTACTGTTTCGCCTCCTTAAGACTGTCAAGATCTGGGATCCAACGAACACTGCCTCGTTCAGCCCACCATTGATCGCGATTGGGATCCGATTTCTCTTTGAGTCGCCGCGTTGTCCAATCCTTGAGAGCTTCTCGGATCTGCTTGGGGCTTGTATTGATCGCTCGAATAACCAGATGCATATGATTGCTTCGGCAACTGATGGCGTGCAAGGTCCAACGCCGATGCTTGCACGATTCAACAATCTGCTTTTCAACGATACGGCATTCCACATCGCCTAAAATGACTGCGTCTTCTTTCATTCGGGACATCGATTCCAGATCCTGCGACGGTGGCGGAAGTTGCCATCCGTGCGTGAGTTCCACCCATCCCCGTTCATCCCCGAGAAGCCAAGTGCCAAAGGTCGGCCAAGTGATAAACAAGGCAATAGGATCGTTCATTGTCGATTTTCTAATACAGAGTGCGCTTAGAACCAGTTACTTCATTCCAGCCAATAGACCTTTATTGTAACCGACCGACTCGGCCAGTCCGGGAACAGGGTCTTTGCCGTCCTTCTCAAACTCGAACCCAACCAGCCCTTGGTATTTGATCTTCAGCAACGCAGCGAGGATTGACTTGGAATCCAGAATTCCGCGTCCTGCTTCGATCGGGGTGTTCTTTTCACCAAGTGCAGAAATGTCTTTGACGTGCACGTCATAGAGTCGCTCTTGGCACTTGATGATCGATTCGGCTGGATCAACACCCGCGCGTGCCGTATGGCCTACGTCAATGCAAAGCCCGATGCGTTTGTCAAAACCTTCGATCGCTCGCATCACGTCGAAAGGGGATGGAAAGCCGGCTGTGTCTTCTGGCCCATGATTGTGAATCGCAAGCTTGATGTCGTACTCTTTGACCATCTTATCGAGAATGGGAATCGCGTCTTGGCTGGGTGCACAAACGATCGTCGTGACTCCAATGTCGCGAGCGAATTCGAAGGCGACGCGGATTTCTTCTTCTCCTTTTTTCATGGAGACATTACCGACGCTGAGCGGGATAATACCTGCGTCGCGAAACATTTGTGCTCGTCGCTTACGTTCTTCGCTGGAGTGCGATAGATCGATATGGTTCTTGACGTTCTTGATCGACACGTACTTTAGTCCAACGCGTTGTACGGCTTTGATGGCTTCCTCGATTGGCAATTCGCGAAGAGTATAAGTCGCGACTCCCACTTTCAGTCCCATCCAGGGATCGTTTTCTTCAGACGCGGTGGTTGCTTCCGCTGCAAACGAAACGGACGAGAGCGCAGGTAAAGCAAATGCGAGTGCTCCAGCTTTGAACAACTGTCGACGGAAAATCTGACGTGGAAGAATTGGAGTCATCGTATTGGTTCCTATGAAGAATCGTCGGAAGGAAGCGAGCAGACACTTGTGTAGATAGGCAATTATGATCGGTTATACCAATCTTGCCAGCCCTTCTGTTGTACTGTTTGCCCCAAAATCGCATGCTTCTTAGGGCCAGGGTCGCTCAGTTGTTGCTCAGTTATCGAAGTGGCGTATGCTTCCAGCTTGAGCTAGAAAGCGATAACTTCGTCGTTCTGCGCTGGCGTCATCAAGGCGATGAAAGCTTGCGGATCCATGGTCGAACTGAGGAATTGAATGGAAGCATCACCCAGGACAACGTGCGTTCCGCCAACGTGAAAGGCGTAGATTTCTGAATCGTTAGTACAGTTAATAAAGCAGCTACCAACATTCGCGGTTACAACACCGCTTGAGTTTGTGTTGTTTTGCAAACCGAGCCGATTTGCACCGTCGATACTCAATCCGCCGTTAATATCGGCCCATCCCCAACCATCGGCAGTGAACGAGGTTCCGAAGGCAATATTTCCTACTCGCGGGTTGTTCGCTCGAGCCCCACTTACGAATACGATGGGACGACCGGCATCTTCCGTGAGGAAAGCCGTATTAGACAATCCATCGGTAACCGAGGCCAGCAGATTGCCTACAGGACCACGTCCGAGTGCGCCAAGAACTTCCCGTTGCTGCAATGAAGGAAGCCCTGCTACGACGAAAGCAGCGTTCCGAATGGCGTTGATCGAAGCGTAATCGCAGTAGCCCCAAGTTGGCATCTCGGTGGAGCGTGTATTCGCGGTTATCGCCGTGTATAAATTTTGCGGCGGCCTGGAGCGTTTGGAATCGGTTGAAGGACAACGGAAAAGCGATATCTGCGACGTGGTGTAAGGATCGTTGATTTTCGCGTACCAGTTCACGTTCTTGTCATAGTTCGCTGCGGCTCGCATTTGTTCGATGAAGGGAAGAATCATCGAGGTCCAGGACTGCTCGAAGGTTGGCCCCGAGAGGTTGATTCGGCTCGGTGGCAGAATCTTGTACGTGTATTCGTAGTTAGTCAGCGCGATACCAAATTGCCGCATATTGCTGCTGCAACTCATCCGGCGTGCGGCTTCCCGAGCTTGCTGGATCGCAGGTAGCAATAAACCAGCAAGGATGCCGATGATTGCGATGACGACTAATAGCTCGACCAACGTAAATCCAGCTGCCAAACGAATTTTCTTATTGATCTTATTCATGTCCAAATTTCGTACTCTCTCGCTTGCGGTATGACAAGCGTTTTCGGGGCCTTTATGTCTCCTGCGCGAGGTCGTTATTGAACCTTCTTTCGATCCTTTTTGAACCACCAAACAGATTAAGAATTCGAGAAGAATTGATGAAGAAATGATGAAGAAGTCATTGAAACTCTTCGCGGGCGTGGCATGGCGGTCTGCATCGGAGCAAAACGAAAAAAGCCGCTGAGGCGTTCCCCTCAACGGCTTCTCGATTTCAATCGATGATTTAGCTTTCACTAAACCAGTAGTGAATTAAGCACCTGGCATCACACCGACGTCATCGCCAGCACCGCGAGTTCCCAAAGCACCCCACACACCGAACGGCGATGCGCTGTTCCAGTTGGTGGTTTGGTTCCAGACTCCACTCACGGGAGCGCGACCGGGCGCATAGTAGTCTGTAGCAGTCGCACCTGGTTGCGAGTTCGATGTGTCGACTTCATTCGGAACGAACTTGATCGAGTTGTCAAACGTCACGACGTGAGCGCCACCAAAGTGGTAGCTACCAGCAGTTCGGATTGAAGTACCCGAATGCGACCCGCCTCCAGAACCATTATCGGCATAACACGACGCACCGTTAGGCCCGATGATTGCATGGAAACCCGTGAATGCAGTGCCCGCTCGCATCCATACGGTACCAGTCGATGTCGCAAATTTAGTGGTCGAATTGATTGTGGGGTAGATCCCACCGCGAGTCCTGGCCTTGCAATTCAAAACGTCCACTGAATTCATCGTTCCGCCGCCAGTACCCGTCAGAGCTTGGACTAGTGCGCGTTCGATTGCTCGGCCTTGAATGATCGGGTTCACAGCGACGACCTCGTTGGCCAGGTTTGCCGAAGCCACAGTAGAAACTTCACCAAACATAATCGTGTTTGACGTACCGTCGGTGATAGCGGCTAGAGACAACTGCATTGCGCGCGGAAATGGCCCCCGAGTAGTCTCGTTGTTCAAATCGTTAGACTCCGCACCCACAATTCCGTCACCCAAGTTGAAGACGTAATTGGTCCTTGCCTGTGCAGTTGCAGATGACGGATTTAAACGTCCTGGATCCGAGGGACATCGGAAAAATCCTACCTGAGTTCGACTTGGCGAAAAGCTTGGGTTCCAGGCAGTGAACCAACTGCCAACCGCTCCGCCACTGATTATCTGGCCGTAAGGGCCCAGAACCTGAACCGTAGCCGATGCTCCCAGTCGTTGCGTCAATCCAGAAGTGATCTTGTTGTAGAGTGCTTGCTGTTCCATCATCGGCAACAGGCCGACGACGCCGGTGAAAACCCCTGCCGGATTGTACGCGATCGGTGTCGCTGCCGCAGTCGTCCCAACAACGGCGGTTGTTCCGGCTCTTTGATTAGCATAAGCAAAACCAGAAGCGAATCCGGGCAACAGTTTGTAGCTGTACTCATAGTTCAGCAATGCAATGCCGAACTGGCGAATGTTGCTGCTACAGGACATACGCCGTGCAGCCTCCCGAGCTTGCTGGATCGCTGGTAGCAGCAAACCGGCCAAAATACCGATGATCGCAATGACCACCAGAAGTTCCACCAAAGTGAAACCTCTTCTAAAAGAACGCTTCATAAACACTCTCCCACCGAAAGAAAGGGCCTTCTTCCAACAATAAAGAACGCTTACGGGAACATACTACCACATTGCCGAATTTACAACCTTGGGAAGTTACAGATCAAGTAGAAGTGTCGTCTATTCGGATCATCGCTTATCCACTGGAGATTCCAGGGGGACCTGTTGAATTTCTGGAAATCGATCTAAACTAAATTTGGAGCGAAGAAATGGTTTGACGTTGAACTGCTTAGCAGCTTGGGACCATCGTCCCGAGCGAGCCGTACGGGACAATGGTCCCATCCTACATTGGACGCCGAAACACCTTATAAGCCGCCCCCACTGCCAACTACCAACTACCAACTACCAACTACCAACTATCAACTGCCAACTGCCAACTGCCACCCTTCATTTTCTGCGAATTTATCTACTTAGAACTATCATGAATAAGCCCTTGAATCCTATCAGCTCTCGCATTACACAACCCAAAAGCCAAGGTGCCTCGCAAGCCATGCTCTACGGCACCGGCATGACGTTCGAGGATATGAGTAAAGGGCAAGTTGGAATCGGGAGCGTTTGGTACGAAGGAAACACTTGCAATATGCACCTGCTGGACTTGGCAGCCGAAGTCAAGAAAGCGGTTGTAGATATCGGTCTGGTTGGTATGCGATTCAACACGATCGGCGTGAGCGATGGCATCTCGATGGGAACCGAAGGAATGTCCTTCTCGCTGCAATCGCGTGATCTGATCGCCGACTCGATCGAAACCATCATGGGAGCGCAGTGGTATGACGCTCT
>Ga0335395_10001542_pt1 | contig 14465 bp, 16 predicted proteins | sample MAT02_FD_205744 | JGI IMG/M metagenome (GOLD analysis project Ga0335395, IMG submission 205744) | Freshwater microbial communities from Lake Fryxell liftoff mats and glacier meltwater in Antarctica - MAT-02 (spades assembly) (version 2) ...
TAGAAGAGAAGAATTGGACATGGTTGTTAAAGATGTTTTAGCCGCAAAAAGGATCAAGAAGGGCGCAAAAATTTATGATTGGGGCGTTGTGGAAAAATGAGGTGGAGATGGATGGAGGTGAAGATGCTTTAGCCGCAAAAAGGATTAAGAAGGGCGCAAAAATTCATGATTGGGGCGTTGTGGGAAGATGGGGTGGAGATGGATGTGGGTGAAGATGCTTTAGCCGCAAAAAGGATCAAGAAGGGCGCAAAAATTTATGATTGGGGCGTTGTGGGAAGATGAGGTGGAGATGGATGTAGGTGAAGATGCTTTAGCCGCAAAAAGGATCAAGAAGGGCGCAAAAATTTATGATTGGGGCGTTGTGGGAAAATGAGGTGGAGATGGATGTAGGTGAAGATGCTGTAGCCGCAAAAAGGATCAAGAAGGACGCAAAAATTTATGATGCGGAATCGAGATCTTGAGATAATGCGTATTTTTTGATTTGTAGTACTGGAGAACCGAAGTTGATGAGCAGACCATGCTCAATACGAGTGGCGCGCATGTAGCCGAGGAGTTGCGCGATGTGTTCGTTAAGTAGCGTTTTGACAGATTTGATCTCTACGATTAACTCGTCAGCAATTAACAGATCGAGATCGAGATTACCGAGCAATGTGCCGTCTTCATCATACACTGAGACCGAAGGTTGTTGTCTCACTTCTAGCCCTTGCTTCAAAAGTCGATTTGCGACTCCATTTTCATAAATCTTTTCTTTATGCCCATGACGCAAAAAGCAGTGCAGAGCGAAAGAAACCTCTCTCACCCGATCACACAACTCGAAGACTCTATCTTTTTTTTGCGACATTCTTTCGCCTTTTTGCGGCTAAAAATTTTCGGATTCAATTGCCAGCACAGACAGAAATTTATTTCCCCAATAGAGTGACAAGGTGAGCCATCACCTTTCTCGGACCAATGTAAGTTTCACCTTCGTAACTGCCTTTGATGAGCCTACCCTCGAGCTTTACCAGGTTCCCATCAAAAATTTTGTCGAACACACTTGGCGCGGCAGCGGGCACCTCTGCGGCGGGTTTCCAGTCTTCGAGCAGCTTCGCATCTGGCGCTGAGAGTCCGCTTGCGGCGAGAGTGACGCTGCTACCGTTACGCATCGTGAAGACGCCTGACTTGGCACCTGAGACTTCCGTGACGGAGACGAGTTCGAGCTCGGCAGTTTTCCCATCGGCACGCGTCCAAGTGCGGAATTCCGCGTAGGCGCTCGCTGTGGCCAAAAGCATCACTGACAGAGGAAGTAGCGGATTCATGAGGGTATGTTGTTCATTTCTAACGATCGCATTCTCCCATCACGAAATCCAGCGAACCAAGGATGGCCGGAATATCAGAGACCATGTGCCCCGGAAGGAGCTTGGAGGTGATGGAGAGATTGCAGAACGAGGGGCTCCGAATTTTCAGGCGATAGGGAACGCCGCCGCCTTTGGAATGGATGTAGAAACCGAGCTCGCCCTTGGGATTTTCCGCAGCGAAATAAACTTCACCCGCTGGCGCATCGATCCCTTGAGTGGAAATGATGAAATGGTGGATGAGCTCTTCCATCGACATGGCGACCTTTTCCTTGTTAGGCAGCATGCTTTTGGAATCAGCGAGATTCACCGGGCCATCAGGCATGGTATCGAGCACTTGACGACAAATGAGGATGGACTGGCGCATCTCCTCCATCCGGATTTGATAGCGGGAGTAACAATCACCTTCATCGGCGATTGGGACATCGAATTGATACTTTTCGTATCCGAGGTAAGGGCTGTCTTTGCGGAGATCGCGAGCGACACCGGAGGCGCGGAGATTCGGACCGGTCATGCCCCATGCGATGGCAGATTCCCGGGAAATGGATCCCACATCGACCATCCGGTCGAGGAAGATTTTGTTTTTATCGAGAAGCTTGGAAATCTCGCCGATGGTGACGAGGCATTCATCGAGGAATTGGCGGACAGTGGCCTCAAAGCCGGGCGGCATGTCGCGGAGTTGGCCACCTACTCGGGTGTATGAGGTGGTGAATCGAGCGCCCGTGAGCTGCTCGCACATGTTGTAAACCTTTTCCCGCTCCGTGAAGGTGTAGAGGAAAACCGTCATTGCGCCGACGTCCATGGCACAGACTCCCACGCCTAACATGTGAGAGGAAATCCGGGCGAGTTCACAACAAAGGACACGCAGTGCTTGGCCACGCGGCGGGAGAGTCCAGCCCATCAGTTTTTCCACCGCACAGGCGTATGCCACGTTATTGGCTAGCGGAGCAAGGTAATCCAACCGATCCGTGTAGGGCACGAATTGGTTATAATGCATATTTTCCGCGATTTTTTCATCGCCGCGGTGGAGGAATCCGATGTCTGGAATGGCAGAATCGATGACCTCGCCATTGAGCTCAAGAATTAGCCGCAACACGCCGTGGGTGGCTGGGTGGGATGGCCCCATATTGAGCACCATCCGCTCGCCGACGATATCGTCCGTCTCCGCGTTATAGCTGTCCGCGGCCCGCGCGGCGCGGGCGATGGTGTCTGGAGCTTCGATTTCTTGGGTACTACTTTTCATGCAGGAAATGCCGAGGAAATAAGCGCCCAGAAACGCTCAGTTCGCAAGGGCTTTGTGAAAAATTTCACAAGCTCCCGCGACCGTAGCGGTCACGGAATTGGCGCAGAAGATCGTCCACCCGGTCTGAATCTGTGGAGGAAGTTGGCTGTTCTGGGTCTTGGGCCGAAGTAGCAGGATTTTCTGTCGATTGTTGGGCACTGTCTGAATCGGCAAGCTGAAAGGGCGAATCTGAGCTCTCGGGTTGATAGTAAGTCGCTTGCAAATAAGGAGCAGGAGCAATTTCGGATCCTGTTTGATAAGATTGCGAAGGCGGCGGATTGAAGGCTTGAGGAGCATGGTTGCCATGCTGAGGCTGGATTTCCACTGCTTGTAATGGAGCGTCGAAGGTCGCTGCCGTTGCAGGTAATGAAGCCGATTGGGCGACTGCCGGCCCAGCCACAAGTTGGAATGGGGAATCGAGAGTCGGTGCAGCTTCTGGACTTGGTGAAAATTCTGTAAACGGCGAAGTTTCAGTGGCTGTTTTCCCATTCTCAGGATCGGCCGCCACTTCTGGCGGTAAAACGAAATCGGGCGATGGCCAGTCACTTGGGATTTCTTCCTTGGGGTCGCCGATTGCTTCAAGATCAGAAAAGTCTGATGGTGACTCTTCAATGGGAGCTGAACTCTGGGCCACGGCAGCAATTGGAGTCCGCTGCGGTGAGATCAATGCGTCTTGGGCACTTGCTTTGAGCCAAGCCTGCCCTGCTGCACGGATGAGTCCCCGCGCATGAGTGCCTGCGTGCGAGCGATCCACTTTTTCCAATACACGGCTACCCAAGCCGGGCACCCGTGAATCCAATAGTGCGACCATCTCCGTCTCACTGAGAGGCTTGAGTTCAATGAGAACTTCTGACAGGCGATCTGCTAGGCCACCGCTCAACCGCGGGAGAAACGCTGTCTCCCAGATATCTTCATTAAGCGAAAGGATCACATCCAGCCGATCCACTGCTTGACGGAGCGAGCCAATAAATGCCGAAAACTGCAACGCCGCAGTCTCATCTGCAGAAAGCCCCTCCAGATCATCCGCCACCAGCACCACTCGCGTGAGCTGGGAGACAAGGCCTAACAAGGCGGCGAGCCTTTCCATGGCAGTGCCTTCGCCGTTATTCTCTAGATGGGCGCTGGACACTAGATGGCCGACCCGATTAGAGCTCTCCAACGGCATCACTGCGAAGTGGAAAAGCGCATCTACCCAGAAGGAAATTTCACGAAGCGGTAAGCCACAACGCCCGGCGAGTTCTAAACTCAAGCGCTGTCCTAATACTTCAAAGTTTTCCCGCGCCCAATGTGCAGTGACCGCGTTGGCATGATGGAAATCGAAAGTCTCGATCGGCCGCGTCCGCAAAGCCACGAGTGCCGCTTCACGATCTTGGCAAGGGACCTCACCTGAAGCCACCAGTGGCTGTAACGCACTGGCAAACAAGCGCCGGGCTACCAGATCCAGCACACAAAGCCCACCGGATGCCGGCAATGGCCGCACCAAGCGGCGCAGCACATCATCCGTGACTGAGGCCGCAGTGATACAATTTCCAAACGATGGATGAAGCGGAATGAACTCATGAGTGGCCCCGAGAAAATGTTGCACTCGTAATAACAAATGGGTTTTCCCATGCCCTGCACGAGGTGCCCGTAGTAGGATACACCGTCCGGTTTTCTCCAATGGCACGGAGAGAGTGAGTGCCAACGACTCGTAAGCATTGCGATTCACTATTTCCGCATGGAATGGCGGGTTACGCCCTAGAGTTTCAAACAGCAATTGAAACGGATGATCGGTGGCCATAGGATTTTGCATTTGTGTTAGACGGAGGATGTACAGCTTTTCAAATTTCTACAAGACCCTAGGACGGAAATTCTTTGGCTTTCCCCAAGCGCTCTGCTTTGTTCTCTTTATGCAAACTTATCTCGTGATGACAGTCCTTGGAAACGACCGCCCAGGCATCGTCAGTGCGCTCGCAGAACTGGTGGCAAATCATGGCGGAAATTGGCTGGAAAGCCGGATGGCACGCTTAGCGGGACAATTCGCCGGCATCGCGCGGATCGAGTGCCCGGCAGAGACCGTTGAGGAACTTCTGCTTGCTCTCCAATCCCCCGCACTGTCTGGACTTACCATCAATGCCGTGCGCGAGGATGTGGCGGAGATGCCTGCTCGCCGGACTATTGTGGTGGACGTGCTTGGCCAAGATCGCCCTGGCATCGTCCGCGAGTTCACCACCGCGGTTTCTCAGGCTGGTGGAAATGTAGAGGAACTTACCACGGGCTTGGAAAGCGCGCCAATGACGGGACAAGCCATGTTTCGCGCTCACGGAATTATTTCGATTCCTGAGGACACCGACACACTCATCGTCACCCGCGCCATCGAAAGCCTCGGTGGCGATCTAACAGTGGACCTCTCGATCTAATTCTCTGAATAAAAAAGCCACCTCCCGAGGCGGACTCGGCAAGGTGGCTGATTTTTAAATTACGCGGCAGCTTGGCTACTCCAGCGCGGCTCAATGCTCGCGGCAGAATTGCTCGAAGCGAGTGAGACCCTCGTTGAGAATATCGAGCGTGGTGCAGTAGCTGAGGCGGATACCTTCATCGTAACCGAAGGCGATGCCAGGAACGGCGGCCACCTTGTAGCGGGAAAGAAGTTTATCGCAAAGGTTCAGGGATTTGAGACCCATCGAGCTGGTGTTGACGAAGAAATAGAAGGCACCTTGTGGCTCCACCACCCGGATGTTTGGAATCGCCTTAAGACGGGCAAACATGAACTGACGCTTCACATCATACTCGCCGCGCAGGTCTTCGATGAACGATTGATCGCCCGTGAGAGCGGCAACCGCACCATATTGGGAAAAGCTGTTCGCATTCGAGGTGGTGTGATTTTGAATTTTTTCAATCGCCTCAGCAAGAGCCGGAGGAGCAGCAGTGTATCCGAGACGCCAGCCCGTCATCGAGTAGGCTTTGGAAAATCCATTAACGGTGATGGTGAGGTTGTAAAGTTCCTCGCTCAGAGAGGCGATCGAGACGTGCTTGCACTCACCATAAACGAGTTTCTCATAAATCTCATCGGAGAGGATGATGATGTCTTCGGTGAGAGCAATCTCGCCCAGCGCGAGAAGTTCTGCCTCGGTATAAATCGCACCCGTTGGATTGCCCGGGGTGTTGATGATCACCATCTTGGTGGCAGGCGTCATTGCTTCCTCGAACTGCTCGGGAGTCATTTTCCAACCCGTGGATTCCTTGGTCTCCACGATCACTGGCACACCGCCCGCGAGGCGAACCATTTCCGGGTAGGAAACCCAGAACGGCGATGGGATGATGACCTCATCGCCTTCTTCGATTACGGCGAGAATGGCATTGTAACAAGCCATTTTCGCGCCGCCAGTGACGCAAATCTGGTTAGCGGCGTATTTGAGATTGTTGTCTTTGGCAAATTTCTCGGAGAGCGCCTGGCGCAGCTCCGGGATGCCGCCGGCCGGGGTGTATTTGGTTTTACCCGCCTGCAATGCCTCGATTGCCGCGTCTTTGATGAATTGTGGAGTGTCCACTTCTGGCTCGCCACCGGCGAGTGCGTAAACTTCCTCGCCTTTGGCAATCATGGCTTTGGCCTGCGCGGTGACGGCAAGCGTGAGAGATGGGGAAACCTTGGCGATGCGAGATGAGATACTGTCCATTGGAGCTAAATTGGGGATTGGGCCGCCAAAATCGGGCAGCACGATCTGAAACGCAGCCCCCAGTTTTGACGGGCCGCCGTTTTGGGGCCTCCCCTCCAGCGAGGCAAGCTAAATGGTGTGGGATTTCGCTCAAGAATGATTAGGGAATGTGCAATCAGCCAATTCACCAAAGATTGAAAAATAAAATCAGCGAATAAATCTCGGTTTGATTGGATCTTGTCTAAGTGACTCGTCAAGCGGAGGCCATGGCGCTCGACAAACCTGCTCGATCAGCCCCGACTTCCCAGCTAAACAAAAAAGGGAGCCTTTCGGCTCCCCAAGTCGTCGATTAAAAAAATGGTGGGTAGAGATGGATTCGAACCAACGTAAGCTTACGCTAGCAGATTTACAGTCTGCCCCCTTTAGCCACTCGGGCATCTACCCATTTCCCGCTCATCGCGGGGGCGGATGTATGAGGAGAGGGCGAAGATTTGACAAGGGAAAACATTTGCTGAATGCGGAAAATTTTTGAGAATCCGTTAATTTCCGTTCGCGAGGGTTGCATCAGCTTGCCTTGTTGAGCTTGAAACATCTCTATTTCCGCAGATTTGTCCCGCCATAGAGAGAGTCATCAGGTAGCGGGCGGGCGGAAAATTTTGCGCAATCCGGAAGAAGATTTTTCGGATAGGAGTGAGCCATTGGTGATCGGACTGGAACCATGGAGAGGCTAACAGTAGATAATCTCTCCACAAAACAATTCCACACTGCGCGAAATTTACTTGGTGGCTAAAAGGGCGAACTCTTTGTGATGGACGCTGAATTGCTGCAACCGCGTGGATTTAAAACCCAACGCCGCCAAGGCCTCATGCCACTGCGCTTGCTCGGCGACGCGTGCGAGATCGGCGAGCTTGAGGGTGATGAGCACCTTGCGGATGGACGGTGCCATTTTACAAAAGCGGGCACATTCCGCGAGCACCACCTCGGGTGACTGATTCATATCGGACATAAACCAAGACACATCTGCACCCAGATCCCGCTTGGAGGTTAGGGCCGCTGGCTTGCGGCAGTGATAGAACCAAGGGCGCGCTTGAGACGCGCTCGGGCGCTCCATCACCGTGGCCCCGGAAATCGCTTCTGCCATGGCCGCAGGATCCACCCCGATGACCGATACGCCCCGCTTCAGCAAGGCCAGCACCACTCCTCCCGGCGCACAGCCTAGCTCCACCACCACATCCTTGGCGCTGAAACTGAGATCAAAAAACCGCACCGCTTCCTCCAATTTCAACCAAGCGCGCGAAGGCGAATCCGTGGGCATTTTCAGGATCGATTCGCCGCCTGGATCGGGGCTGAGGAAAGGCCTGTGCCAATGCAGCCCCGCCCAGAATTCGTTCTCAGCGAGCTGCAAGATGGTCCCCACACACTCGTCGAGACGTGGCGATTCCGGCACAGCCTCCGCTTCCCGTTCCCCCCAGCCATTGATGGTTCGCAAAAAATGAATGGGGCCGCCGAGATAGGCTGGATTGCTTTTGATCAAGGCGGTGGCCTCATCGCGGGATTTTGTCCGGCCCAGAGAAATGCAAAACCGCAAGGCACACGCGAGTGGCTGCTCCAAAAGGTTCTGCGGAGAAGTTTCAGACTCATTTACCACTTTGAAGGTCACGAAACCTTTGCGCTGATAGCTCGCTTGCCATGGCAGATTTTTTGCGACCACCTCGAGTTTGAGCGCATTTTCAGACCCTGGATTGGTGAGGGCAAACACGAACTGCGGCTCCATTTCACTCATGATTTCCAAATTGCTAAGAGGTGGCGGGCGCTAAATTTCATCTTGCGCGAGGCTAGGTTCCCAGTCCCTCCAAGCAAGCAGGGATTTGGGCCGAAAATTGCGAAGAACCCGTAAATTTCCACACTGGAAAAACTCCGCACTTTGCAGCGGCGCTTGGGTGGGCTTCAATTTCCGCACGCCGCCCGATGCCTGAACATTTTTACCAACAAGCTACCGAAGCTCCCGCTTCCCCGTTCGATATCTCGCTGCGGCCGCCTGCGTTTTCCGAATTCATCGGCCAGGAGAAAATCAAAGAACGGCTGCTGCTGATGCTGGAGGCCGCCAAGCAGCGCAACGATGTGCTCGCCCACATTTTGCTTTCCGGCCCGCCCGGACTGGGGAAAACCACCCTCGCGAATCTCGTCGCCAAGGCCGCCGGCACCCAACTCCACACCACCTCGGGCCCACAAATCGAAAAAGCCGGAGACCTCGCTGGCATCCTCACCAACATCCAGAAGGGCGACATCCTTTTCATTGATGAAATCCACCGGCTACACCCAGCCATCGAGGAATATCTTTACCCGGCAATGGAAGATTTTCGGCTGGATATCATCATCGATTCCGGGCCATCCGCCCGCTCCATTCAAATTAATTTACCCCGCTTCACCCTCGTCGGCGCGACCACCCGCTCTGGGATGCTCACCGCGCCGTTGCGCTCGCGTTTCGGCCTGGCAAATCGCCTCGATTACTACACTCACGACGAACTCGCGCAGATCATCGAGCGCTCGGCCGGTTTGTTAGAAGTGCCGATCGTCCGCGAGGGAGCGCTTGAAATCGCCTCACGCTCGCGCGGCACCCCGCGGGTGGCGAATGCCTTGCTCCGCTGGGTGCGCGATTACGCCCAAGTGCGCGGCACTGGCAGCATCGACCAACAAAACGCGGATGCCGCGCTGGCCATGATTGAGATCGATTCCGATGGCCTCGATGAAATGGACAAGCGCTTGTTGGAAGTTTTAATTTATAAATTCAACGGCGGTCCTGTGGGCCTGAATTCGCTCGCGGTGGCCGTGGGCGAAGACGCCGCGACGCTTGAGGAAGTGCATGAGCCCTTCCTCATCATGCAAGGTTTCCTGATGCGCACTCCGCGTGGCAGGATTGCGATGGCGGCGGCTTATCAGAAAATCGGAGCCCCGCTTCCTGCAACCCTGCCGGAGAATCCCCAGAGCCAGTTGTTCTGAAAATTTTGAATTCCCCTAAAGCCAAACCGCTCTACGCTTGCCCCATGAAAACCGCCATCCGTGATACCATCGAGCGCTGCCGCAATGCGGGCCTACGCCGCACCAAGGCACTTGAGGAACTGATCACCACCTTGCTGGAAAGTCCTCGCCCGATGACGCTTTCCGAGCTGGCGACCTCAGATCGTCTGATTGAACAATGCGATAAAGCCACCGTCTTCCGCCTGCTCCAACGCCTCAATGAGCATGGCCTGGTCCGCCGTCTCGGTCTTCACGAGCGGGCCGCTTATTTCACCCTGTTAATGCCAAATCGTCATAGCGATTACCTCATTTGCACCGCGTGTGGTAGTATCGAGCCGATCCAAGCCCCCTGCCCCGTCCACCATCTCGAGGATGAAATTCGCGAAAAAACCGGATTTAAAAATCTCTACCACGAGTTGGAATTCTTCGGCGTGTGCCCCAAGTGCGCTTGAGCCACTCATCCCCGCCAAGCCCGCCAGCGCTTTGCCAATGGCTCCACCCCTTGTGCTGCCCATACGAATAGACCGCAGAAAATCAGGGCTCCCAGCGCTGCCTGCCAAGGATTGAGCGCCTCTCGCAACCATTCTTGGAGGCCCCAGCCGAAAATCGCGCCGTAGAGTAAAATCGCATGCGCCACGTAGATCGAAAATGTGTTTCTCCCGACGGTTAGAAACCATGCCGGCAATGGGTAAAAACGCTTCTCCAGCCAGATCACAACGCCTAACAGCATCAGCACCTCCCCCACCCGCAAATGAAGCCCCACGGGAATCACCGCATGATTCATGCCCGATCCTGATAGTGTGAGGGCAATCATCGCTAACCCCTGATCGATCCATCTTCCACACCCTCGCAAGAGCAAGCCCACCCCGATCATCATCCACGGGTGAATCACTCCCTGCTGTTTCCTCACAATCACACCGATCACTCCACCGTAGAAAGTATAACTCAGCCAAGGAGCGATCGGAAAATTGACCAGCGGCCCGCGGATCGGATTTTGTAACCAAGGATAGGCCCCCGCTGGCACGTAGCCTTTATGATTCGCTAGGATCACTCCCATCATAATAACCCCGAGCGCCAACGCCAAATAGCCTAAGAGCAAGGAAAGTAAACCCCAGCGCCTCACCAGTCCAAACATCAGAATCAACCCTATCAAACCCACCCCGATGCATTGTAAAACGTGAAAGGCTCCGAACCACTCACTACACCGGCCTTGGAGTAATTCACCAAGACGATTAACATCAAATTGTAACAAATAACCCCAAAATAGTAGCTCTCCCGCCCGGATCAAACCCCGCCGCACTCGCCGCACCGCGAAGAACCCAGGCTCTTGCGTGCCACTCAGTAAATAAGCAACCACCAAGCCCGTCATCGTGAAAAACATTGGGGCCGCCAATCCCCGGACATAGAGCCACCCATCATAGAGCGGATGCCCCACCAACTGCCATTCTTTGGCTAGGGTAACGCTGACGAAATGCCCCTCCAACATCATCAGAATCGCCAAGGCCCTCGCAGCATCGATGAATTCGAGGCGTTTTTGAGTGGCTGGCACGGGCGGAAACGGCATGGGACGGTGGAGAATCTTTTCCAGCAGCTGTGCCACTTACCAGCTCCATTTCTCGCAAATGAATGGGAAAGACTTGAAAAATGAATGGATCCTCACACTCTGCCCGCGTCGGCACGGATTCCGGTGCTACCAATATCAGCCCTCAGCATCCACAGAGCCTCCGTTTTCCGATATTCATCTTCATCTACCATGCCTTCATCATTTCTTCCAAAGCCATTCGCCCACACCTACACGATCGCTCCAGAATACGCAAAAAGCGCCGTTTATTTCTCAAGCGAGTTCGCTATCGATCAAAGTTTTAAAATTTACTCCGGCGGCCTCGGCTTCCTCGCTGGCTCCCACATGAAGTCCGCTGCCGCCCTTAAGCAGAACCTCTGCGGCATCGGCATCCTTTGGACTTACGGCTACTACAATCAGGCCCGCGGCGAGGATCGCGAGCTGGCCGTGCAGTTTCGTAAAAAGGAATACGCCTTCCTCCAAGACACCGGCATCCGCTTCACCGTTCCCGTCCACGGCCATGATGTCTGGGTCAAGGCGATGTTCCTCCCCGGAGATATTTTCAACACGGTCCCGATGTTTTTCCTCAGCACCGATGTAGAGGAAAATGACGCTCTCTCGCGGGCCATCACCCACCGGCTCTATGATCAGGACAACCTTCGCCGCATCGCCCAATACATCATCCTCGGCGCGGGTGGCGCCCGCTTGTTGGACGAGCTCGGCACCGAGCCGGACATCTGGCACCTCAATGAGGCCCACGGCCTCTCCGCTGCCTTCCACCTTTACGAAAAGCATCACAGCCTCGAGGAAGTCAAAAAACGCCTGATTTTCACCACTCACACCCCGGAAGAAGCGGGCAACGAGAAACATAGTTTTAATCTCCTCCGCGATTTTTCGTTTTTCGGTAGTGTATCAGAAGAAGAAGTCAGAAAAATCACCGGCATCGAGGGCGATGAATTTAACCACTCACTCGCCGCGCTCCGCCTCGCCCGCCTCGCCAATGGCGTCTCCAAGCTCCATGGCGAAGTTTCCCGCCAGATGTGGAAAGACTCACCAAATATTTGCGAAATCACCCACGTCACCAACGCTCAAAATAAAAAATATTGGGCAGACCACGGCCTTGAGCACGCCCGCCTGCGCGGCGATATCGAGGAACTCAAACACCGCAAGCGCGAGCTCAAGGAACGACTCTTCCGCGTGGTGGCGGATCAGACAGGGAAACTTTTCAAACCAGATGTACTCACCCTCGTCTGGGCCCGCCGCTTCGCCGGTTACAAGCGCCCAGAACTGATCACCCGTGATATCCGGCTCTTCCGCGAGCTCATCCACAATAGCCAACACCCGATCCAGATCATCTGGGCCGGCAAGCCGTATCCCTTCGATTACTCCGCCATCGATACCTTCAATCACCTCATCCGGCTCACCAAAGATTACCCGAATGCCACCGTCCTCGTCGGCTACGAGCTCGAGCTTTCCCGCTTCCTCAAAAACGGCTCGGACATTTGGCTGAACAACCCCGTCGTCACCCGCGAGGCCTCCGGCACCTCGGGCATGACCGCCGCAATGAATGGCTCGCTCAATCTCTCCACCTACGATGGCTGGGTCTGCGAATTTGCCAAAGACGGCCATAATTCCTTCATCGTCCCACCCGCCGATCCCTCACTCAGCCATGAAGATCGCGACCGTCATGACCTGCTAGGCATCCACCACGCCCTCAACGAACGCATCCTCCCACTCTACTACGAGCGCCCGGATGAATACTATAAAACCGTGCTCAACTCCATGAACGATGTGGTCCCTTACTTCGATGCCGACCGCATGGCAGATGAATATTATAAAAAAATCTATGCCTAAGCTCTAGCTAGCGCATCTTGGGTCTAGCACGCTCCGCTCCATGAACTTATCCAGCCTTATCGATGCCCTCAGCCAACTCATTGGCGCGGAAAAAGTCATCACCTCTGCCGCTACCCTAATCGAATACTCGAGAGATAAGTGGTCTGCCAGCCATCCGCCGGATGTCGTCGTTTTCGCCGAATCCACGGCGGATGTCGCTGGCGTGCTCAAGTTTGCCAACGAGCAAAAAATCCCCGTCACCCCGCGTGGCGCGGGCGTAGGCTACGTCGGCGGTTGCGTTCCCGTCCAAGGGGGCATCGTGCTCTCGACCGCCCGGATGGACCGCATCCTCGGCATTTTCCCAGAAGACGGAGTCGCCATCGTCCAACCCGGAGTCATCACCCGCACGCTCCAAGACGCCGCCCATCAGGTCGGTTGGGAATACCCGCCAGACCCCGCATCCCTCAAGGAATGCTCCATCGGCGGCAACATCGCCACCAACGCCGGCGGCCCACGTTGTTTGAAATACGGCGTCACCCGTAATTACGTCCTCGGCCTCGAAGTCGTGCTGCCAGACGGGGAAATTCTCCGCACCGGCGGCAGGCTGCATAAAAACAAAACCGGCTTCGATCTCATCGGCCTCTTCACCGGTTCCGAGGGTCTTCTAGGAATCGTCACCGAAGCCACCCTCCGCCTCATCCCCAAGCCTGCCTGCCGCGGGATGCTCGCCGCGATTTTCCCAGACTACGCCCTCGCCGCCGCCGCCGTCCAAGCGATCCTCAATGCGGGCCACCTTCCATCCGCCCTTGAAATCACCGACTCCTTCACCCTCGCCGCCGCCCGCAAGCGCCTCGGGGCCGAAGTTTTCCCACCCGGAGATGCCCACCTCATCGTCGAGATCGATGGCCGCCCCGCCGCTGTCCAATCAGAGTTAGAAGAACTTTACATTCTACTCACCCAGCTCGGTGCCAGCTTCATCGAGCGCGCCCCGGACGAGGCATCCTGTGAGCGAATCTGGAAATTACGCCGCGAGTTTTCCTACTCCCTCCGCGATACCGGCCTTACCAAGCTCAACGAGGACATCGTCGTGCCGCGCTCCAAGCTGGTGGAACTCGTCGCCTTCGCCCGTCAATTGGAACAGGAAACCGGCATCCCCATCGCCTGCTTCGGCCATGCGGGCGATGGCAATATCCACACCAATTTGATGGTAAAGGATTACCAAGACCCCGACACCCGCGCCCACGCCGATGCCACCCTAGATCTGCTTTTCAAATGGGTGCTCGCCCAAGGCGGGGCCATCACCGGCGAGCATGGCGTAGGCCTTGCCAAGAAACCATGGATCCGCCAAGCCCTCGGCGAGGTATCCTTCCAAACTCACTGCAAACTCAAAGCCGTTCTTGATCCCCGCGGAATCCTCAATCCCGGAAAATTCCTCGCTTAACCCCATTTTCTTCCACTCCAGCTCACTACCCTCAATGAAAAGTTCTGATAAAAGACTCACTCCCGCGCTTCGTGAAGAAATAACTCGCCGTGTCCTAAATGGCGAAAAACAACGGGTACTCGCGGAGGAATTCCACATCAGCAAAGCCTATGTTTCCCTGCTCAAGCGAGCAACCGAACGTACGCTCCCCGCTGCGGATCCCTCCAAATGGAAAAGCAAACTCAGTCCCCAAGAACAAGAGCAACTGCGGGACCTATTCGCCACCTCTACGCCTGAATTACAAAAATTGGAACGACCTGATACAGGATGGACGATCCAGCATGGCCAACAACTCGCGAAACGATTCTTTGGAAAATCAGCAAGT
>Ga0335395_10001543_pt1 | contig 14449 bp, 13 predicted proteins | sample MAT02_FD_205744 | JGI IMG/M metagenome (GOLD analysis project Ga0335395, IMG submission 205744) | Freshwater microbial communities from Lake Fryxell liftoff mats and glacier meltwater in Antarctica - MAT-02 (spades assembly) (version 2) ...
TGGACTGCATGGTGAAGGTCCATGGCTGGTGTTGGTGCCTGGTCATATCTTTCATGCGCTTCAGCAGGGCCGTTCTTTCTTGCCGTATCGTCCATCCTCCATGGATATTTCATTCCCTTGACGGCCAGTGATTCTGGCCATCCCGTTGAGATCATGAGTCTGTACCCCGTGCGCTTTGACCGCACCAGGTACTTTCCAGCCTGCACACACGCTCGTATGCACACCATCGGAAATGCGGCCGGGTGGGCCAAGCGGGGGAGCGCGCCGCTGCGCACGATCATCGCGGCCGAGCAAACGCCTGGCGTCAGCCGCACTTGCGGGCTTCGTTGGCGTCCACCCCGCGCCATCCTTCAGCAGAAAAAGCGCCGTGATGGCGAGGCCCTCTCACCACTTTTCGTAGGTGGCAGGCAGCAGCGAGGTCGGCACGTCGTCGCAGTCCTTGAGGGCCGGCAGCAGCTTCGCGCCGTGCTCGGCGGCGTCTTGCGACACCTCGTCGGCGAGCGGCAGGGCCAGGGTCGTCAGCTTGCTCATCTTCGCCTTGCGCTCGCCGATCACGGTGAGCAGCGCGTCCTCGTCGGCGATGCCGCCGTCGAGCCGCAGCGTCGACCACGAGGCCGGCAGCGCCTTGCTCGTGAGCGCCGACAGCAGACTGACGACGTCGTCGACGCCCTCGACCTCGATGCGCGCCAGCTTCGGCGCGCCGAGCTTGAGCAGCGCCGCGGCCACCGGCGCCCCCGCCATCGGCTCGCTGTCGCTGCACAGCGCCAGGCCGAGGGTCGTCAGGGCCGGGAAGTGGCTGCCGGCGAGGCCGGCGAGGCTGCGCGGGGTCAGCGGGTCGGCGAGCAGGAACAGCGCGCGCAGGCTCGCGTGGTCCAGCGGGCGCAGCAGCACGTCGCCGGTGATGAACGCGGCCTCGAGTCCTGGCAGCGCCTCGAGCACCGCGGCGAGGTCTCCGGGCGAGTTACCGGCCTGGCGCGTCACGGTCTGGAAGTAGGTGTCGAAGATGAAGCTACGGATCGACGGCAGGCGCACGCCGGCCAGCGCGGACGACAGCGCGGCGCCCGGGCTGACGTGGTCGCACAGGATCTGCAGGCACAGCGGCTTGACCTCGGCCGCGCGGGCGACGATCGCGTCGCACCGGCCGGCGGGGATCTCCGAGCCCTTGAAGGTCACCCGCATGTTGCGGCGGGTCGCGTCGTACTCGACCACGCCGACCAGCGGGTCGGGCAGCGCCGGCTCCTCGTCGAGCTCCTGGGTCTCGATCGCGTAGCCAGAGCGGCGCCGACGCGCGAGCACCATCTCGAGGTGCGAGCGGGCCGCCTCCTCGCTGGCGAACGCCTGCACGATCGCCGAGTCGCCCTCGCCCGTGATCAACCGCGGCCCGGACAGGGTGATCCGCAGCGTGTCGCGCCCCCGGAGGATATGGACCGTCGCCATGCGTCCTGCATACGTCATGCTCGCGCCGCTGCGACGACCACCGCGCGCGGTGTAACGCACATCGAAAGATCGTGCGTCTCGCAGCCGACGCGATCGGCGCGAAAGATCAACCCCGACGCGCCGCCGTCAAGATTCACCGCCCGCGATCGTACGCAGGCGGACCGGCCGGGCCCGCAGCGCATGCCGGCGCTCCGCGTAGGCGATGTCCTCGACCCACAGCCTCGCCGCGCGGGCGTTCATCGCCGGCCGCAGCCACCGGGCGAGCTTTAGCGCGTGGCGAAAGCCGGGCCGATCGGAGCTCGCGAGCGTCGCCTCGATCATCGCCGTGCGTCCCGGCCCGATCGGCGTCGCGTGGGTCTCGACCACCGAGCCGCGGCCCTCGCCCGCGACGATCGTCATCACGATCGTGCGCGGGTCGGGGCAGTGAAAGGTCGCGTCGACCTCGACCGCCAGCGGCCCGACCACGCGGTACGCCACGCGCACCAGGATCGCGTCCTCGCGGTCCTCCAGCACCGTGAGGCGGGCGAACGAGTGCGGGTGGTAGTGGGCGCCGTGCCACGGGTCGAGCCGGTTGGCGAGGATGTCCCCCGGGTCGCAGTTCGCCTCCATCCGGATCACGCCAGACAGCGCCGGGCTCGGCCGCGGCGCGAGGATCGGCGTAGGTGTGTAGTCCTCCGCGCGCGTCGGCAGTTGCACCCACGCCAGCACGCCGTCGTCGTGGGCCACCAGCGGCCGCCAGCGGCCGTGCGGGCCGTCGCCGAGCTCGAGCCCGTGCCACGGACACACCAGGTTGTCGCCGCGTACCCGCCCGCACGCCAGCGACGCGCCCATGTGCGGGCAGGCACCCGGCCCGGCCCGCAGCGCGCCGTCCTGGGCGCGCCACAACACCACCTCCTGGCCCTCGATCGTGTACCCCACCGGCGTACCCGCGATGCGCTCGCTGGCGTCGACCGCGTACCAGCCGCCCGAAGGCAGGGCCAGCGCCCGCGCCAGCGACCGCTCGATGCGCGCCGGGTTGGCCTGCACCCAGTCGGGCGCCCCCGCAGTCGGCGAGTCCGCGGGGGTCGAGGGAGGCGTACCGAAAGTGAAGAGTCGAGGCATGGCGGAAAGGACAGGTGCTAAAGGACAGGTGCTAAAGGACAGGTGCTAAAGGACAGGTGCTAAAGGACAGGTGCTAAAGGACAGGTGCTAAAGGACAGGTGCTAAAGGACAGCTCAGGCGACTGGCCGCCGCAGCCAGCGGGCGCGCGAGCGCAGCACCTCCGCCGTCATTTGTCCGAGGGGCGTCGCGGCCATCACCCGCAGGCCATCGAGCGGCGAGCCGTGGTCGGTGAGGAAGCGGCACAGCAGGTCGGCCGGCAGGCGCTCGAACAGGTCGGCGAACAGCGCCGGTCCGCGCGCGGGGTGGTGATCGAGGTACGACAGGAACACCCGGTCCATCGCCACCGCCGCCGCGCTGCGGGCCGCCGGCGGCGCGATCGGGCCGTCCGGGTCGGCGATGAAACGCGCGGCCATCGCGGCCGAAAATTCCTGGATCGCCGCGAACGCGTAGCCCGTCGACGGCTTGGCGAGCCCGCCGCGCAGCCCGATCTGGATGACCCGCGGAGAGCTCCGCGGCCGCGCCGGTCGGGTCGACATCGCGATCTGGCCCGCCTCGCGAAACCCGACCGTGAACTCGCGCAGCCCGTAGCGGGCCGCCAGCCAGCCGCGGATGTCCGCCTCGTATTGCGCTGCGCCGAGCGCCGCCGGGCTGATGTACGTCGCCTCGACCAGCGCCTCGCGCTCCGAGAACGGCAGCATGTACATGAAGTGCAGCCCGCGCGCCTGCGACACCGCAAAGTCCATCATCTCGACCACGCCGGGGTCGAAGCAGGGCCGGAGTGCGCGGACCTCCCAGCCGACGAAGTGCTGGACCAGCGACACCTCGTCGACGCCTGTGGGTCGCTCGATCCCCGTCTCCGGCCGCCCGTCGAAGACCATCGCCACCCGTAACTTACCCGCCGAGGTCTCGACCGCGACGTGGTCCCCGCGGTCGTCGATCGCCGTCACGTGGGTCCCGAGCCGCAGCTTCACCGGCCCGAGCCGCTCCTGTGCGACCGCATAAAACGCGTCGGCCGGGATGTGCTCGTAGGGGTGACGCGCGCTCTCACGGACGACCCGCCGCGACCCCTCCTGCACCGCCCAGCGCCCCCAGCGATGGCGCACCGCCCCCGCGAAGGGATGCTCCGCGAAGCGCCACCCGCACCACGTCCGGTCGCGGGTGTACGCGCCGCGCGGCTCGATGATCTCCACGCGAGGGCAGGCACGTCCGGCGCGGCGCGCCGCCTCCACCACGTGTACGCCCAGGCTCAGCCCGGCACAGCCCCCTCCGACGATGAGCGCGTGCGCGTCCACGGCCGCAACCATGGCCCGGGCCCCGCGCGAACTCAAGGCCGCGAGCGAGGTGTTCCCCCGAGTAGCCACCCGCGCCTTCGTGATAAGGTCCCCGCCATGCGCGATACCTCGCTCCTTCGCCTCCGTCTCCACACCGCTCTGGCCTGGCTCCCGCTGGCCACCGTCGGCCTGGGCTGCGGCGAGTCCGGGTCGCCCGCCAAGCCGGCGCCCGTCGCCGTGCAAGCCCCCGCGGACGCGAGCAAGCCCGTGACGGCCACGCCAGCCCCAGACCCCGCCCCAGCGCCCGCCTCGCCCTACCCGGCGCGCACCGGTCAGGACCCCTTCGACCCCGACGGCATCGAGGAGGAGGGCTGTCCCAGCGGCGACTGGTGCGGCGCGATCAAGGTCGCCGAAAAGATCTCGTCGCCCAGCGCCGAGCACGAGCTCGGCTGCCCGACCCGCCTCATGGGCTCGGTGACCCCGAAGTCCAAGGCCGAGGAGCGCCCCTTCAAGGGCATCTCGCTCAACCCGATGATGCAGGGCCGCCTGCGTAAGATCGCCACCGCCGAGCAGCGCACCAGCACCGGCGACGACGCGCAGTGTTGCTATCACTGGTTCGACTACTGCTCCGGCCGACCGTTGCTCGACGAGCAACTGGCCAGCGTGCGCGCCCCCCTGCAGCCCGGGGACACCTGGGTCACCGCGCTCACGGGACATGTCTCCGAGGACAGGCTCGCCGCGCTCCCACCCGCGACCCGCCGCGAGCTCGCCGCCCTGTGGCTGGACGACGCGCGCAGCGAGCACGCCTCGGTCGCCTCCTTCGCCCGCGCCACCCTCGAGCTGCTCGCCGTCGGCGCGCCCCCCGAGCTGGTGTTCGCCTGCCAGCAGGCCAGCCTCGACGAGATCCGTCACGCGCAGACCTGCTTCAGCCTCGCCACGCGCTACGTCGCCGAGCCCGCCGAGCCCGGCCCGCTGCCGGCGATCGCCCCGCGCGGCGGCGGCCTCGTCGCCCTCGCCTGCACCACCTTCGTCGAGGGCTGCGTCGGCGAGACGATCGCCGCACTCGCGGCGCTGAGGGCCGCCCGCGGCTGCGAGGTGCCCTTGGTCCAGTCGGCCCTCGCCGGCATCGCCGAGGACGAGACCCGCCACGCCGAGCTCGCGTGGGCCACCCTCGCCTTCGCGGTGCAACGCGGCGGACCCGAGGTCGCCGAGGCCCTGCGCCACCTCGCCGTCCAGCTCCGCCTCGCGGCTGACGCCGACGCCGACGCCGACGTCACCACCACCACCGACACCTTGCCCGCCGCCTTGCTGGTCGCGCACGGTCGGCTCCCATCGGCTGCGCTGGCCGAGGCCCGGCGTGACGCCTGGTTGGAGATCATCGGTCCGACCCTCGAGCTCGTGCTCGTCGGCGAGGCCCCGCCCCGCGACGACCTGTTGCTGTCTTGAGCCGCGCCGCTGTCCCCAGAAGCGGACAAAAATTCACGACCGCGATCGGGGGAGCCCAGCCCCACGCTCGCGCGATCTTGAGTTTTCGCCGCTGCGATGAGGCCGCGAAGAAATTGCTCGGCGCAGGCCTGGCCCTCTATCATTGAACGATGGCCTCCCTCGCCCGCCACGCTCTCTGGTCGCTCATCCCCATCACGCTCCTGCTCGCCTGCGCCGGCGGTGCCGAGGACAGCCTGACCAGCAACTCGGGCTTCGGCAGCGCCCCCCAGCCCAGCGATCCCAACCCGACCACCACGGCCGCGGCGACGAGCTCGACCACCACCGGCGAGCCCACCACCGGTATGCCCACCACCGACGGCACCACCACCGACGGCACCACCGGTCGCGAGACCACCGGCCGCGAGACCACCAGCGGCGGCACCGAGCCCGCGATGACCACCGGTGGCCCCGGCGAAACCACCGCCGCGACCACCACCGGCGTGGAGGGCAGCACCGGCCTCGGCGAGGAGAGCAGCACCGGTCCGGTCATCCTGTGCGGCAACGCCATGATCGACGAGAACGAGGAGTGCGACGGCGCCAACCTCGACGCGATGGACTGCAAGACCCTCGGCTTCTCCGGCGGCACCCTCACCTGCACCCCGCAGTGCATCTTCGACAAGTCCAAGTGCACCAGCCCGTCGTGCGGCGACAGCACCGTCGACCCCGGCGAAGAGTGCGACTGCGGCCAGCAAGGCGCCAACTGCACCGCCGTGCAGCTCGGCAACGCCGCCTGCACCACCCTCCCGAGCCCCGGCGGCGGCAACTACAGCGCCGGCACCCTCGCCTGCAACAGCCCCGGTTCGTGCAGCTTCAACAAGGCCGCCTGCGTCTACTGTGGCGACGGCATCAAGAACGCCGCCGAGGCCTGCGACGGCGCCGACCTCGGCGGCCAGACCTGCCAGACCCAGGGCTTCAACGGCGGCGGCTCGCTGTCGTGCAACGCCTGCGCCTTTAACACCGGCGGCTGCCAGAACATCGTCTGCGGCAATGGGCAGTGCCAAAACGGCGAGGACTCGTGCAACTGCCCCGGCGACTGCCCCGACGACCCCAACAGTTGCTCGCCCTGCCAGTGCGGCGGCGGCGGCGGCAACTGCTTCTGCGACGCGGCCTGCGTCCAGTTCGCCGACTGCTGCTTCAACGGCCCATGCTGAGATCCTGAGATCCTGAGATCCTGAGATCCTGAGATCCTGAGATCCTGAGATCCTGAGCTGTCCCCAAGGACATGTCTTGATAACCTGTCCCGGCGGCCAGATCCCTATGACCTGACCTTTCGACCAGGTACCGCCTGGCTCCTACGCCGCGTGATCGGGATCCGGTTGTCGTTCGGATCGGCGTCCCGCTGGATTGCCCTTTCGCAGCGATTTGCTATGGTGCGGGCTCTCTGGAGGCCCTCATGCGATCCACCGTTCTCTCGGCTCTTGCCATGTCCACCATGGCCGTGATGGCCCTCGGCTTCGGCGCCTGCGCGGCGTCCAACTCAGGCAGCCCATGCCTCGACAAGTGCAGCGCCCGCGGCGGGTCCTCACTGGACCGCTCGAGCTGCGAGCTCGACTGCAAGCAGACGACCTCGGTGCCCACCTCCACCGGCCAGCCATCATCGCCCGAGCCAGCCCCGGCCCCGATGAGCGATCCAGGTCAGCCGCAACCTGCGCAATCCGCCCCGGCCCCGACCGGCCCCAAGCAATATGCCGGCGACACCGGCCCGCGGCAGGCCCCGCCCGGCAGCCCGGCGGTCCGTCCGGCGACGCCGCAGCCCGGCACCACCCCGTCGACGCCCGCGGGTCCGAGCATGGCCGAGCTGCAAGCCCAGCGCTCGCGCTGCGAGAACACCTGCGACGCCGACAACGCCCGCCCCAGCGACCGCTCCACCTGTCGCCTGCGGTGCGCCCAGATCACCGACCGCCCGAGCAACACCAACATCCCGCCATCGACCGGGACCTCGACCCCCACCCAACCTGGCGCTACCACCCAACCTGCGCCGGCCGACCGCGCCTCGATCACCGCCTGTGAGGCCGGCTGCAATTCGGATGCGACCCGACCGACCGACCGCGCCACCTGCCGCCTCAACTGCAACGCCGTCGGCACCGTCGGCCCGGACCCTGGCACCCAAAAGATCCTGCACGGCGACGTGCCCAGCGGCACCAACCGCGCCGACGTCATCCGCTCGTCCGGCGGCGTCGTCAAGCAGAGCACGTACCCCACCCCGGCCGACCCGCAAAAGGCCGCCCAGTGCGCGACCCAGGCCCAGCAGTGCAGCAGCACCTGCGCCACCCAGCAAGAGCCGTGCAACCGCGGCTGCGATGAAGGCAAGTTCTCCGCCACCGACCGCGCGACCTGCAGGCTGACCTGCGACGGCAACCTCGACGGCTGCCGCGACGACTGCCGGATCAAAGAAGGCACCTGCCGCGGCCCGACCGCCCAGCGCTGAGCCGCTGCGATACACCCGCAGACCGTCGCGGTCCTGCGCTAGCGAGGCTTCGGGGGCGGCACGATGCGAAACGGCCGGTCTTGCACCTCGGCGAAGTCCACGAGCCCGGCCATCGTCTCGCCGACCTGAAACATCACCGAACCAGCCGCGGGGTCACCGGTCAACGGGAGCTTGAACTGGCGCTTCGCGGGCTCGGTCTTCCCGCTGATGGACCACACGAACGCGACCACCGCCTCGACGTCGACGCCCTCGCACTTGCAGGTCGCCAGCGCCGTCGGCACATCGTCGAACACGAGCTTGCCACGCAGATCCACGGGCGTGTCGGCGACCGCTCCGAACACCTCATGGAGCGCCGTACACGAGCCGGACACCGCGTTCGTGATCCCGCCCATCCGCCACGAGCGCTCGTCGAACGGGAGTTGCAACGCCAGTCGCAGCGTCGCGGGCACCGGTGGCGGGACCGGCACGAAGTCGTCGGCGACGCTGACGACCAGCGCATAGGTCGTCCCGAGCGGCAGGGCCTCGGCGAACCCGAACAGCGCCGACACCGGCGCGCGCGCGTCCGCCATGAGGTTGAAGTGCCCCCTCCACGGCCGGCCGCTGTTCTCCCCGATCTGGACCGATATGTCGACCTCCTCGCTGAGCCGGACCCGCAGCGCGGCGAGATCCGCGAACGGCGTGTTGTCGAAGTGAAAGCTGCCGTCCGCGCGGATGAACAGCGCGATGCCCTCCCCGAGCGGCGCCCCGCGGCGCGACACCGGGAGCTGCATGCCGGGCAGCGTGAGGATCTCGTACGGATCGACCAGCCCGCGGGCGAACAGGGTCCGCATCGCCTCGACCTTCGCGTCGCACTCTGTGGCAGGGGCCGGCCCCGCGGGAGCACACGCGAGGACACCGGCGAGCAACAACGTGACACGCACCATCCCCGCAGGATATCGCGGCACCGGGGGGATCCACATCGGCGGCCCGGCGACTCGCGAATATTGCCCGATGGACCTCGCTAATAGTCGCTAGTCGCCCCGCCCCGGGCCCCGAAACCCCTGGACTCGCCACAATTTTCGGCCTGGCGCGTTTCCTGCGTAAATCCGCCACGTCACCTGTCCCAAAAGCCAGCCTCGCGCGCCCGCCGGACGCACCCCTCGGCCCGCCCGTCGCCATACCCGTCGAGACCGCCGCCGCCGAGGCCGTCGACCTCATCGCCCGCGCGCTCGACCAGCGACCCGAGCGACGCGCCGCGGCGGCCCGCCGGCAATGGACCTGCAAGCCGCCCGCCGCGAGGCCAACATGCCCGCCGCCGACGTCGGCCTCGCCTACTTCCCGGCGACCAGGACCATGCCCTCCAACGGCTACGGCCTGCTCGTGAACGTCTCACTGCCCTGGCTCTCGGGACAGGGTCGCAAGCGCCGCGACACCGCCTCCGAGTTCGCCGCGGCCGCCACCGAAGACCTCGCCGAGACTGGCCTGCGCATCGACCGTGAGGTCGCCGAGGCGCTCGCCGCCACGCAGACCGCCGCGCGTCGCTGGCAGACCCTGCGCGGCGCGGCGCTGCCGGCCAGCGAGCGCGCCCGCGAGGTCGCGCTGTCCGGCTACGAGGTCGGCCGCGCCGACCTGCTCGCCATGCTCGCCACCGAGGGCGCCTACGTCGAGATCTCGCTCGAGATCATCGACGCCAGGGCCGCGCTCGACCACGCCCTCGCCGAGCTCGACCGCTCGAGCGGCGGCCACCTGCCGCGCGTCGCCCTGCTGCCGACCGCGCGCCATGGGGCCGATCGATGACCCCGCAACCCCCGATCGCCGCCGTGCTCGAGGACCCCAGCGAGCTGCACGAAGGCGAGGAGGCCTCGCCGCGCAGACCGGCGTCGTCATGATCGTCTACATCGACCACGCCTTCGAACGGAGGCTGCGCGCCGGCAAGATCCGCGACCGCAGCGACATCGTGTGGGCGCATATGGAGGGCACCGTCCTGCGCGTGCGCCCGAAGCTGATGACCGTGGCGACCATGTTGATCGGCCTCACTCCGCTGCTGTGGGCCACCGGCAGCGGCGCCGACGTCATGAAGCGGATCGCCGCGCCGATGATCGGCGGCCTGCTCTCGAGCGCCTTCCTCACCCTCGAGCTCATCCCCGTCGTATACACCTACTGGCGCGTCGCCCGACTGCGCCGCGCCCAGCGAACCGGCCGCCCGCTCGCCGAGATCTGCGGCCTGGACCGCCCGTGACGTCCACGCAGGCACTTCCCGCCTCGTACCCCGCGACATCCGGAATGCTGGCCATCCGACGTCGGTCCCGCACCCGCAAAGTGGCCCCGTCGGCAGGCGACGGGCACGAGCGCACGGCCGAGCACGACCGGACCGACCTCGGCCACCGTCGCCGCCCGAGCACGGGACTCAACACCCGCGCGCAAATGCGCCATGACGGCGGCGCACGGCGACACACCGCGCCGCAACTTCGCTACAGTCGGGGCAGTGTCCATTGTCGGTTCTGACGGGACCCAGGGTGCGCCTGGGCGTATGCGTGCGCCAGCGTTCGCGTCGCTGAGCGACGAGACGATCCGTCAGGTGCGCATGGGCGTCATGTTCTTCACCGGCATGACCGCCGCGATCATCGGGTCGCTGCAGTTGGTCAACGCCGCCGACATGCCCGACGCGTGGGACCGGCTCAATGGCCTCGCGTACGTCGTCACCGCCGCCGGATGCTTCGCCGCGGTCGCCCTGACGCGCACGTCCCTGCTGCGCCTCTCGGAGATCATGGCGCTGCTGACCGCCTACTTCGGGACGGCCAGCGTCATCGTCACCGGCGCTGGCGAGGACTCCGCGCTGATCGTCGGCGTCGCCGCTTACAGCCTCGTCGTCCTCCTGCCCGGCATCGCCTTTCGCACCCGCTCGGCCCGCTGGAGCGCCTTCAACGTCGCCGCCATCTGCGTAGTCTACGTCGGCAGCGTCTTCCTTCGCCTCGCCCTCCACGACACCGGCCCGCTAAACCTCCAGCTCGGCGACATCGTCATCAAGCTGTTCACCCCGCCGATGGCGTTCTGGTTGCAGTGGTTGATGGTACGCGCGCTCAACCATCGCATCCTCGAGGCCCTCCAGGAGAGCGAGCGCTCGCGCAGCGCGCTGGCCGTATCGAACCAACTGCTCGAGCTCGCCAACCGCAGCCTCGAGACGGCGCGCATCGAGGCCGAACGCATCCGCGACGCCGCCGAGGCGGCCAACCGGGCCAAGAGCATGTTCCTCGCCAACATGAGCCACGAGCTGCGGACCCCGCTCAACTCGATCATCGGCTACACCGAGCTGATCATGGACGAGGCCCGCGACGACGAGTCCTGCCGCGTCCGCGAGGTCGTGCCGGATCTCAAGAACGTGGTGCTCTCGGCCAAGCACCTGCTCGGCCTGATCGGCGGCATCCTCGACCTCTCGAAGATCGAGGCCGGCCGCATGGAGCTCGTGCAGGAGCAGTTTAGCGTGCTCGACTTCATCCGCGAGGTCGAACAGACGATCATCCCGCAGGTGCGCAAGCGCGGCAACGTGTTGATCGTGCGCTGCTCCGAGGACACCGGCATCGTCGTCGCCGACCGCGGCAAGCTCAAGCAGGTGCTGCTCAATCTCCTCGGCAACGCGGTCAAGTTCACCAACGACGGCGAGATCACGGTGGCCGCGTTTCGCGACCGCGAGCAGTCGCTGCTCACCTTGGAGGTCCGCGACACCGGCATCGGCATCGACCCCGACAAGCTCGCCGTCATCTTCGACAAGTTCACGCAGATCGACGCCTCGCCGACCCGCCGCTACGAGGGCGCCGGCCTCGGCCTCGCGATCACGCGAGAGCTATGCGCCATGATGGGCTCCACGATCGACGTCCAGAGCCGGCCCGGCGGCGGCACCTGCTTCACCGTCGTGCTCCCGATCCACATCCCGCTGTCGAGCCTGTCCCTGACCCTGTCGAGTCAGTCCTCGACTGGCGGCGCCGCTGCATCCAGCAGCGCGCTGCGAAACGGCCTGTAGCCCCGCCGACGCCTCGTATTGGCGCCAGGACCACGTTTGTGGTGAGCCCGCGCACAGTGCGCCTGGCGGCTCGCGCTCGGTCCCGCGCTATGGTGGCAAGACCAAGCGGGGTTTATGACACACGAGGTCGACGTACTCATCATCGGTTCGGGTCCCGCAGGTTGCTCGACCGCGCTGCACCTCGCACGCCTCGCGCCAGCCCTCGCGCGCCGGACCGCCGTGCTCGACCGCAACGAGCACCCGCGCCACAAGCTGTGCGGGGGCGGGCTCGTCAGCGACGTCGATACGATCCTCGACAACCTCGGCCTCGACATCGACGAGGTCCCGCACGTCGACGCCGAATGGGCCATGTTGCACTTCCAGGGCCGCGGGGTCCGCATGCGCCTCAAGGACATCGCGTTCCACGTCGTCCGTCGCCGCGAGTTCGACGGCTGGCTCGCCGGCAAGGTCCGCGACAGCGGCGTCGCCCTGCACGAGAAGACCCAGGCGCTCAGCCTGCGGCAGGTCGACGGCGGCGTGCTCGTCGAGACCAACCGCGGCACCTTCCGGGCCCGCGTGGTGGTCGGCGCCGACGGCACGAAGGGCTTCGTGCGTCGAGCGATCTCCGGCGACGCCGGACCGATCGCCCGCCTCGTCGAGGTCATGGTCCCACCACCCCGCGGTCCATCGCCCGATCCCCTGGTCCCCGACGACGAGGCCCTGTTCGAGTTTCGCAACATCGCGTCCGGCGTGCAGGGCTACTTCTGGAGCTTCCCGATGCAGATCGAGGGCCGGCCGATGCGTAACTTCGGCGTCTACGACAGCCGCGTCAACGACGACGCGCCGCTGTCAGGGTCGCTCAAGGGCTTCCTCGAGCAGGAGCTCGCGCGCCAGGGCCTGCGCATCGCGGACTGCAAGGTCGAGGGCCACCCGATCCATATGTTCGCGCCGCGCAGCGTGCTCTCGGCCCCGAACGTCATCCTCGTCGGCGACGCGGCCGGCGTCGATCCGCTGCTCGGTGAAGGCATCAGCCTCGCGCTCGGCTACGGCGAGCTCGCCACGCACGCGATCATCGACGCCTTCGCGCGCGATGACCTCGGCTTTCGTGACTACACCAGCCGCGTCCATCGCAGCCCGATGGGTCACTCGCTGCGCTACCGCCACCACGCCGCTCGCCTCGTCTATGGCATGCAGCATCCGGCGCTGCAGCGCATCGTGTGGTGGCACCTTCGCCCGCTGGTCCGCCGCTTCGTCAGTAAATTCGTCTTCAACTGGGCCCGCGCCAGCACCTTCGCGCCCCCGTCCCCACACCCGACCGCCCACGCCGGCCCGACCTCGGGCATCGTGTTATAGCGGTCCCGATGGACCCGGACGCCTTCTTTCACCCGGACGGTGACCGCCTCGTACCGACCGCGCTGACCCGCGGCCCCTGGCACCTCGACCACCAGCACGGCGGACCGCCCGCGGCCCTGCTCGCGCGCGCGATCGAGGCGCTCGCACCTCCCGAGCACTGGCACCCCGCGCGCTTCACCCTCGACTTCCTCCGCCCGGTCCCCGTCACCCGACCACTGCGCGCCGTCGCCGAGTTGACCCGCCGCGGCAAGACCGTGCTCGGCCTGTCCGCCCGCCTCCTCGATGGTGAGCAACCAGTCGCCTCTGCCACCGCCCTGTACATCCGTCGCCTCGAGCTCGAGCTCCCCGCTGGCGCCGCACCGGCTGCGGTTCATCGTGACCCCGAGAGCTTCGCCCCCTTCGTGTTCTCCTTCTTCCGCTGGGAGGTCGGCTATCACACCGCGATCGAGGCCCGCCTCGAGTTCGGCGAGATCGGCCGCGGCCCCGCCACCGCATGGATGCGCGCCCGCCACCCGCTGGTCACCGGTGAACCGACTTCACCTCTCCAGCAGGTCCTCATCGTCGCCGACGCGATCAACGGCGTCGGCTTCATCCTCGACCTTGCCCACCACACCTTCGTCAACGCCGACCTCTCCGTCCACCTCCACCGCCTCCCCACCGACCCATGGATCCGGCTGGCCGCGACCCCGAGCCCGCAACCACAAGGCGTCGGCCTCGTCGACGCCGAGCTCTCCGATCGCCTCGGACCCATCGGCCGGGCGCTCGAGTCTCAGGTGATCGCGGCGCGCTGACCTCGGACCACGCGACGCGGCCTCAGGGCGCAGAGGCCGGCTGCTCGACCGGCAATGAGGCCGGCGCAGAGGCCGGCGCAGCCGAGGCGTCCGTCGAGCTCGCCAACTGCGTGTCCGTCTCGACGCTCGCGGGCGTGACAGCCGCGGCGTCGTAGTCGAACATCAGGGCATCGGTGAGGGCCATGCCCATGCGCACGTAGCCGCGGCGCGACAGGTGCAGGTGGTCGGACTGGGCCATCGCCGGCTGGGCAGCGGCCCAGGTGACCATCGACAGATCTCCGCCCATAAACTCCATCGAGTCCCAGAACGCGCAGCCGGCCTCGGCCGCGACCTCGCGCTGCGCCGTCACGATCTGGGTCACGCGCGGCCGCGGCGTAAAGGTGCCGTCGGCGGCCCGGAGCGGGAAGTCGCCGGGTCCGACCAGCAGGCAACTGGCCGCGGGTGCCGAGCGCTGGATCCTTGCGAGCACCTCGCGCAGGTTCTTGCGATAGACCTCGATCGCCTGGTCCTCGTCGACCGACTCGTTGGTGCCGTAGGCCAGCACGACCAGGTCGGGGGCGCGGCGGCGCAGGTTGTCCGACCACACGTGTTCATTCCACTTGAGCTG